>Ga0247823_10005223_pt1 | contig 10349 bp, 9 predicted proteins | sample 13C_PalmiticAcid_2_FD_192426 | JGI IMG/M metagenome (GOLD analysis project Ga0247823, IMG submission 192426) | Soil microbial communities from agricultural site in Penn Yan, New York, United States - 13C_PalmiticAcid_Day30 | ecosystem: Environmental > Terrestrial > Soil > Agricultural land...
GTGAACGGCGGGATGGCCATGCTATCCTGAGCCAGGCGGGGCGCACGAAGCCCCGGCTGGGGAGGGACGCTTTATGGTCAGATTCCTTTGGTGCAGCGGCATGCTGGCGGCGGCGATGCTGCCGGTCGCGGCGTCGGCGCAGTTGGGAGACAAGCTGGATTGTGCGGTCGACAGGGCCGACCCCGCGTTCAGGAATCTGCTCGCCGACGCGCTGATCGGTGACGGCGGCAATTCGGGTTCTGAACGGTTGATCGGCCAGTTTTCGACCATCGCCGACGCTTGCACCGCCGGTTTCACGCTCGATGCTGCGCAGAAAAAGGCCTATCTGGACTATGGGGTCAGCCGCATATTGCGCGAATGGCTGATCAGCCGGCTGGCCGGTTACGGGCTGTCCGGCTCGACGATCGACACGGCGCTCGACTTTGGGCCGGGCCGAAGCAATCCGCGCCTGTCGGGCGAGATGGGCGAAGAGCAGGTCAAAATATTGGTCCAGGCCTTCATCGAAGGCGGGATCGATGCCGAAAACCTCAGCTCGCCCGCATGGGAAAGCGTCGGCACCTATGCAGCGGTGTCGTCGATCTATTGGCGCCAGCGCCAAGCATTGTCAGCGTGGACCGTGATTCCGCGAGCACTCCTCGCCGAGCCGGAACAGGCCGTTGCAGCCACACCTCCGGTAGAGGTGGTCGCGGCTCCGGTTCCGGCGCAGCCGACACCCGAAGCGGTGATCGCGCCGCCGCCGGCCGAAGCGGAACGAGCGCCGTCGCCGGAGCCCGTTCCGCCGTCGGAGAACTAGAAGCTCGCCCGAGCCGTCAGGCGGAAATCGCGGCCGGCCAGCGGCACATAATCCTTGGTAAAGCTGGCGTGGCGGCGCGCTTCGACGTCGAAGATATTGTTCGCCGACAGGCTGAGCGTCAGATTCTTCGTATCGGGAAGCGGACGCCAGCTCAGCGAGGCGTTGACGAGCGTGAAGCCGTCGGTCGGGGTCTCGAACTGCGCGGTGCGCGTCTGGTCGTCGGTCCATTCGACCTCGACGCGTGCATCGACACGCTCGCCCTGCGCTTCGAGCCCGCCGAGGATACGGAGCGGCGGGATGCGCGGGACATTGCGGTCGAGTCCCGCATTCTTGATCTTCGCACGGGTCATGTCGGCGGTCACGTCGCCGACGATGTTGAACCCGGCGATCTGCGCCAGCCGCGTGCTCGCTTCGGCCTCGAAGCCCCAGACGCGCGCATCGCGCTGGAAATATTGGAAAACGGGCAATTCATCCTCTTCGGCGCCCGTCGCGGCCGAATAGATGAAATTGTCGAACCAGTTCGAATAGCCGGTGAGGCTGAGGTTGAAGGCGTCGGTCTTGATCTTGAACGAGGCTTCGGCGCCCCAGTTGGACTCGCGCTTCAGATTCGGGTCGCCAAGCTCGAAGCTTTGGGTCGCGATGTGCGGACCGTTCGACAGCAGCTCCTCGGCCGACGGCGCACGCACCGCGCGCGATACCGAGACGCCGAATTTCGCGCCCTCGAACAGGTCGTAGGTCGCACCGAGCGCGCCCGAAAAGCTGTCGAAATTGCGTTCGAAGCCCAGCGTCTGCGCGCGCACATTGGTCTTTTCATAGCGCGCCGCGGCTTCGAGGCCGAGCGGACCCATCGTCAGTTCCTGCAACGTGAACAGCGCGAACTGGTCGGTCAGGTTGCGCGGCACAAAGGCTTCGGCGCCGACCGCATCGAAGTCGCGGTGGCTATATTGCACGCCGCTCGCGCCGCGCCAGCCGCCGCGGTCGTTCTGCGCCAGCTCGATCCGGCCTTCGACGCCCTGGTTGGTGAATATGGTGCCGATTTCGTCGCCTTCGAACTCGGTGTGCTTGTAATCGGCAAAACCCGCCCTGATGCGCAGCTTGTCGAAGAAGCCGTCGCCCAGCTCGACTTCGCCGCGCAGGTCGGCGCGCCATTGCTTCATGCCGATCGTGACGGGGCCTTCGCCATGCTCATGGCCGCCTTCTTCGTGCTCGCCGCCATGGTCGTGCGCGGTGTCCGGCCGGTCGGGCACGCCATAATTGGTGTCGAAATAGCCGATCGAAATGCCGAGCTGGCCTCCGTCGTTGATCAACGAGATGCCGCCGCCGGCGGTCCAGGTCTCGCTTTGCGTGTTGTCGATCTTGCCGCGCTTGCCCGCCTGCGCGGTCAGCTCGGCCGCCTCGTCGAGATGTCCATCCTCGACTTCATGCTCGGCAAGGTGGAGCAGGTCGCCGCGGATCCCGGGGGCATAGACGAAGCCGCCGCTGCGCGTGTCGCCCGTCTTGCGCCAGCTGCCGTCAAGGTGCGCGACGATCTGCGGGCTCAATGCGACGTCGATCGAGCTGCCGATGTTGCGGTCGTTCGCGGCGGTCGCATAACCGCCGATCGCATCGACATGGACATGGTCGGCGGGGACTTTGCGCGGAATGCGGCGGTCGAACATGTTCACCGCGCCGCCGATGGCCTGGCTGCCGAACAGCAACACCGCGGGACCGCGGAGGATCTCGATGCGTTCGACGGTCAGCGGGTCGATGGTGACGGCATGGTCGGCCGAGGTGTTCGATGCGTCGATCGAGCCGATGCCGTCGGTCAGGATGCGCACGCGTTCGCCCGAAAAGCCGCGAAGGACGGGGCGCGACGCGCCGGGGGAGAAGCTCGTCGCCGATACGCCGGGCTGGCGGGTCAGCGTGTCGCCGATCTGGCCGCGGATGTCGCGCGCCAGTTCGTCGCCTTCGAGCACCGACACATTGCCGAGGATGTCGAGGCTGCGGACATAGGGAGCGGTCACGACGATCGGCTCGCCCGTGTGCACATCATCATCGCTTCCTGCCGCGGCGCGGTCCTGCGCAAAGGCGGGGGCGGCGAGGAAGAGGGCAAAGGTAAAACCGGCAGAGCAAAGCAAACGCATAAGGGGAGAGTCCTGTTATATGGCGACCTGGTGGCGCACTCAGTAATGATATACTGTTACAATGACAACCCCGGAGGTCGCTTCGGCCTGTCGTTCGTCGGACGCCGATGTCCGTTAGTCGACAAACGCCGGCCATCGGCGGGGCAAGCGAAGCTGTCTTGCGGCGCGACGGGGGCCGCCCTAGATCAGGCGCATGACTATTGCTGCAAACAGCCTCGACCTCATCGGCAACACCCCGCTGGTGCTGCTGAAGGGACCGAGCGAAGCCACCGGCTGCGAAATCTGGGGCAAGTGCGAATATGCGAACCCCGGCGGATCGGTGAAGGACCGCGCCGCTCTCTATATCGTCCGCGATGCCGAAGCGAACGGCAGCCTGCGCCCCGGCGGCACGATCGTCGAAGGGACGGCGGGCAACACCGGCATCGGCCTCGCGCTCGTAGGTAACGCCTTGGGTTACAAGACGATCATCGTGATGCCCGACAACCAGAGCGCCGAGAAGATGGCGACGATCCGCGCCTTGGGCGCCGAACTGGTGCTCGTCCCGCCCGCGCCCTTCGCCAACCCCGGCCATTTCGTCCACACGTCGCGCCGCATCGCCGAGGAAACCGACAATGCGATCTGGGCGAACCAGTTCGACAATATCGCGAACCGCAAGTCGCACATCTTCGGCACCGCCGAAGAAATCTGGGAACAGATGGACGGCCGCATCGACGGCTTCACCTGCGCCGCGGGCACCGGCGGCACGATCGCGGGAACCGGGCTGGGGCTGAAGGCGCATAATGCCGACATCGTCGTCGCGCTCACCGACCCGCACGGCGCCGGGCTTTATAATTATTACCAGCGCGGCGAACTGAAGGCCGAAGGCACCAGCGTCGCCGAGGGGATCGGGCAGAACCGCATCACCGCGAACCTCGACGGCGCGCCGATCGACACCCAGTTCCGCATTTCGGATGCCGAAGGGCTGGCGGTCGTCCGCGCGCTGCTCGACGAGGAGGGGCTGTGCCTCGGCCTGTCGTCGGGGATCAACGTCGCGGGCGCGATGGCGCTCGCGCGGCAGCTCGGCTCGGGCAAGCGGATCGCAACCATCCTGTGCGACAGCGGGTTTCGCTATCTTTCGACGCTCTACAACCCCGAATGGCTGGCGAGCAAAGGTCTGGAGGCAGCGGCGTGAGCGGGATCAGGATCGACACCAGTCCGGCGCCGCAACCCGCGCCGCCGCCGCCGCCCGTCGCACCGGTGAACGACACGATGCGCCGCCTGCAGATTGGCATTGCGGGGGTGCTCACGGTGCTGCTGCTCGTTGGCATGGCGGGGCTGATCGGCGAACGTGCGCGTGAGCGCGCCGCGGGCGACGTCGCCGCAACGGCCGAGGTGAAAATGCCCGGCGACGAACTGAAAAGCAGCGGTGCGCCATTGGAAGAGCTCGGCGTGCAGGCGGTCCAGCCTTCGTCGAAGGATGAGAATGCCGCGACCGCGGCGAAGGTGCCGCAGGCGGCGCCCTCGGCATCGAGCGTACCCGACCTCGAACCCGACCCCGCCCTCCAGCGCGCGCGCCAGTCGAAACAGTGACCGCGGCACCGCGCCGGCCGATGCTGCGCGCCCTGACGATTGCCGTCGCAATTGCCGCGCTGGCGTGGGGCGCGGGCGGACAGGCGTTGCTCGGACGCATCGACCCGGCGCTGGCGATCCCTTTGCTGGCGCTGCCGATGCTGCTCCTCGCGCTATGGCAACGCGAGGAACCCGCGGCGACGCGAACGCGCACCTGCCTTCTGGCCCTGACATATCTGGCGACCGCGCAGGCTGCGCTTGCGGTCATTCTCGCGGGATCGGCGGGGTGGCTGCAACTGCTCGCGACGATTTTGGCGGGCGCGCTTGCGGCGTGGCTCGGCGACCGGCTCGTCCAATGGCGCCCCCGAACGCGAGGCCTGTCGTGGCTGGCGGGACTGCTGCTTGTGGTCGGCTGGTTCGGCGCCGGACATGTGCTGCTCGCATCCCTTTACCGACCCGCCGGGGCTTCCACCGATGCGCCTGCAGCCACCATGCTCACCGGCCTGCCGCTACGCTGGTCGGCAGGCGAGGGGATAGCAGCGATGATCGCTGAAGGGACGAATGACGACCCGGCACTTGCCCGCCTGATGGAAGCGGGGCCGGTGTCGCTGGTCGACAGCCTCGCCGACCATGTGCCACCGCCCGGCGGAACGCTGCTGATAGCGCACCCCCGCGCGCTGGCGCCCCAGGAATTGGTCGCGATCGATGCCTTCGTGCGTGGGGGCGGGCGGGCGGTCGTGCTTGCCGATGCGCTCTCGGGCTGGCCGGCCCGCCATCCGCTCGGCGATCCACGCAATCCGCCGGTGACCAGCCTGCTCACCCCGCTGCTCGATCATTGGGGTGTGACGCTGGGCGCGGCGCCCGGCGACGAGGGCGCCGCGCTCCCCGCCGATATCGATGGCGCGCGCCTGAGCTTGTTCAGCGCGGGACGCTTCGACCAGCTGCCGACGGCCTGCCGTGCCTTCGCCGACCGTCATGTCGCGCGCTGTTCGATCGGCGCGGGCGAGGTGTGGCTCGTTGGCGATGCCGATCTGATCTTCGCGCCGCTGTGGCGCCCGCTTGTCCCCGGCGCCGACCATTTGCGGCAGGCTGACACGATGGAATGGCTGTCCGCGCACCTGTGGCGCGGCGCGGGAAGTTCCTTGCTGCACCCGCTCTGGATCCGCGCCCGCGCCATTTGAGTCAGCGTTTTCGCCCCAATTCACCCCGACTGTCGTCACGTGCGGCGCCTTGCCTGCGCCATGGGACCGGTATTTACCCAATTCGGAGCGCTTTTTGCGGTAAATGGGGGTTAGATTCCCTATTTCACCCTAAATTACCCCTTTCCACCCCGATCTATAGTTGATACTCAGGAATCGGAGAGGGGCAATCTCCACCCGTGCCGAACCAGCTGGAATCCTGCGATTCCGGGGACGGGGAAGTTTTGCCCGGTGGCGCGAATACGGGGGGCAGAGCGATGGCGATTGTGACGCCCGGCCAGTATGCGGGCACCAATTTCGCCGCGATCGATGGCAAGGGGCGCATCGCCGTCCCCTCTCAGTTCCGCAACAACGTGCCCCTCACTGCGGACGGCCAGCGCGTGCTTTGGGTTGGTTTCCACGAGAAGCTGCCCTGCCTCGTCGCCTATGGCCAGGATCAGTATGACCGGCTGAACGGCGAGATCGAACGCGACCGCGAAACCGCGCGGCTGCGTAACCTCGACTTCGACGAGGACGCCGAATTCAAGAAGCGCTTCAGCTACACCGAGCCCTATACGCTCGACGACAGCGGTCGTTTCCTGCCCAGCTTCATCCACCGCGACCGCGTCGGCGATGCCGGCGCGACGGCTTTTGTGGGTTCTGGCCGCCGCCTCGAAATCTGGTGGCTGCCGACCCTCGCCGAATGCGCCGAGGCCGACCCGGTCCTCCAGCGCCTCGCGGCGTCGTGGGATGCGACGAAAGGGAAGGGGCGAAAGTGACCGATCTTCTCCCCGAACTTCCTCGGGATCCCCGTCACGATCCGGTCCTCCGTGAAGAAGTCATCGCCGCGCTCGCCATCCTTCCCGGAGAACGCCACGTCGATGCGACCTTCGGCGCCGGCGGCTACACGCGCGCGATGCTCGCCGCGGGCGCCGACGTCATCGCCTGCGACCGCGATCCCGATGCGATTGCCGGCGGACAGGCGCTCGTCGAAGAGGCTGGCGGCAAGCTCACGCTGGTCCACGGCCGCTTCGGCGAAATCGACCAGTTGCTCGCCGAGCGCGGGATCGATGCGGTCGACGGCATCACCTTCGACATCGGCGTCTCTTCGATGCAGCTCGATCAGGGCGAGCGCGGATTTTCGTTCCAGAAGGACGGCCCGCTCGACATGCGCATGGCGCAGGAGGGCGAAAGCGCTGCCGACTGGTTGAACCGCGCCGACGAGACCGAGATCGCCGACGTGCTTTTCCATTATGGCGACGAACGCCAGTCGCGCCGCGTCGCGCGCGCGATCGTCGCGGCGCGCCCGCTGACCCGGACTGGCGAACTGGCGACGGTGATCCGCAAGGCGCTGCGCCATCCGCCCGGCGCGCCCAAGGACCCCTCGACGAAGAGCTTTCAGGCGATCCGCATCCACATCAACGGCGAGCTCGACGAACTCGTCGCGGGGCTCAATGCCGCCGAACGGCTGCTCCGCCCCGGCGGCAGGCTTGCGGTTGTCAGCTTTCACAGCACCGAGGACCGGATCGTGAAGAATTTCCTGCGCGAACGCAGCGGTGGCGATGCCGCGGGTTCGCGTCACCGGCCCGCGCCGACGACTCCTCTGGCGCGGGCCGCAACTTTCGAAACCCCGGCGCGCAAGGTGCGCCCGGGCAAGGCCGAAGAGGCGCGCAACCCGCGCGCCCGATCGGCGACACTGCGTAGCGCGATCCGGACCGCTGCTCCGGCGCATTCGACGATGAAGGAGGCAATGTCATGCTGATGGCGGCCCGCAAGCTCCAGGGGATCGGCCTGGTCCTGCTCGTGCTCATCTTCGCGATGATGCTTTACCCCGTGTCGCTCAAGGTTGCGGCGACGCGCAGCGAACTGACGCGCATCGAACGGCAGATCGACCGGACGCGCGACAATATCCGCTATCTCGAATCCGAACTCGCGGTGCGCGCCTCGATGCGCCAGCTCGAACAGTGGAATGCCGACACCTTCGGCTATTCGGCGCCCGACGCCGGTCAATATCTGTCGAACGAACGCCAGCTCGCGTCGCTCGACCGCCTGCCGCGCGCCCGCGGCGCCAACGAAGTCGCGCCGGTACTGATGGCGATGGTCTCGCCCGTCGGTACCCCCGCGCCGGTCAAGGCGGCCGTTGCGCCGAAACCCGCGGCGGCCAAACCCATCGTGATCGCGCAGGCCGATATTCGCAGCGATACGCCGCCGCGGATGGCGCCGACGCGCCGGCGTGAACAGCTCAAGATGATCGAGGACCAGCTGCTCGCCGAATCGACGCTCGCCGATCTCAAGCGCGCGGCTGCGGCCGAGGCGGCGGGAGGAAAGTCCGGCCGATGAACACGCTGGTCGTCCGTCCGACCCGGGTTCGTACCGCTGGTGTGCGGCAGCAGATACTGCTGACCGCGCAGCAGCGTTTGATGATCCTGATGCTTTTGTTCGGCGCGGCCTTTTTCCTCGTTTCGGTGCGTCTCGTCTATTTCGCGCTGTTCGACACTTCGTCGAGCCGGGGCGCGGCGACCGCCTTCATTCCGGCACGCGCCGACATTATCGACCGCAACGGGGTGCCGCTTGCGCGCACCATCGACGGCTATTCGATCCGCGTCGTGCCGTCGAAGCTGCTCAACAACCGGCAATATCTTGCCGACGAGCTGGCCAAGATTTTCCCCGACACGCCGCGCGAGGAACTGCTGGCAAAGGTCAGCGGCTCGCGCCCGACCTATATCCGCCGCCGGGCGCTGCCCGACCAGGTTGCGGCGGTGAACGCGATCGGCGACGTCGGGTTCGATTTTCCGCGCGAGAAGGAGCGGCTCTATCCGCAGCTCACCCTTGCCGCGCATGTGCTGGGCTTCACCAATGCCGAGGGACATGGCGTCACCGGCGTAGAGGGCGCGCTCGACCAGCGGCTGATCGACAAAGCGACGCGCGGCCAGCCGCTCGCGCTGTCGATCGACGCGCGCGTGCAGGGCGTGCTCGAAAGCGAATTGAGTGCGGCGGTTGCCAACCTCGAGGCGATCGGCGGCGCGGGGGTGATCCTCGACGTCCACACCGGCGAGGTTGCCGCGATGACCTCGCTGCCGACCTTCAACCCGAACAAGCTGACCGGCAGCGACCCGGCGACGCGCCGCAACGCCGTGACCTATAATCTCTACGAGCTGGGTTCGACCTTCAAGCCGCTGTCGATCGCGGCCGCGATCGACGATGGCGTGGTGACGAACATGGCGCGCCGCTACGATGCGTCTGCACCGCTCGCGATCGCGGGGTTCCGTATCCGCGATAGCCATCCGGGGCGCTGGTACAATGTCCCCGAAACGCTGATCCAGAGCTCGAACATTGCGACCGCACGCATCGCCGACGAACTCGGCCGCGAGAATATGGAGCGGCTCTTCCGCAACCTCGATTTCGACAAGCGTCCGCAGATCGACCTCAAGGAACGCGCCTTTCCGCTCTGGCCGCGCGATTGGGGGCGGTTGACCACGATGACGACCAGCTACGGCCACGGTATCGCGGTGACCCCGATGCACCTCGCCAGCGCCTATGCCGCGCTCGTCAACGGCGGCATCTATCGCCCCGCGACGCTGATGAAGCTCGGCGACAAGGCGCCGCCGCAGGGGCGCCGCGTGTTCAAGGCGGCGACCAGCGCGCGGATGCGTCAGCTCCTTCGCCTGATCGTATCGGACGGCACCGGCAAACAGGCCGACGCGCCGGGCTTCCGCGTCGGCGGCAAGACCGGATCGGCCGAAAAGCCGGGCGCGGGCGGCTATCGGCGTCATTCGCTCGTCTCGACCTTCGCCGCGGCTTTCCCGATGGACAATCCGCGCTACATCATTCTCGTGATGATCGACGAACCCAAGGGCAATGCGTACAGCTCGGGCCAGCGTACTGCCGGCTGGACCGCGGCGCCCGTGGTGCGCAAGGTCGTCACCCGCGCGGGGCCGATGCTCGGGGTTTTCCCTGATGAGAGCCGCGACGTCGATGTTTCCGAACTGATCCCGCTCGTGCGGAAGGGTGAGGAAGCGAACTGATGCGTCTCGCCGCGCTGCTCGACGATCAGGGGCTGGAGGGCAGCGATCCCGTCGTGACGGGGCTTGCGATCGATCATCGCAAGGTCGCGCCCGGTACGATTTTCGGCGCCTTCGTCGGCGAAAAGTTCAACGGCGAGGATTTCATCGCCGCCGCAATCGAGGCCGGCGCGGTCGCGATCGTCGCGCGCCCCGAAGCGAAGGTGGAAGGCGCGGTGCATGTCGCCGATACCAATCCGCGCCGCGCCTTTGCGCATATCGCGGCGCGCTTCTTCCACCGCTTTCCTGCGACCTGCGTCGCCGTCACCGGCACGAACGGCAAGACCTCGACCGTCGAGATGACGCGCCAGCTCTGGCGCATGGCGGGCTTCAACGCCGCCTCGATCGGCACGCTCGGCATCACGACGTCGCTCGAAAGCGCCTCGACGGGCCTCACCACGCCCGACATCGTCACCTTCCTGTCGAACATGTCGGGCCTCGCCGCCGAGGGCGTGACGCACGCGGCATTCGAGGCATCGAGCCACGGCCTCGACCAATATCGCACCGAAGGACTGCCGGTGAAAGCGGCCGCCTTCACCAACCTCAGCCACGACCATCTCGACTATCACGGCACGATGGACGCCTATCTGGCCGCGAAGCTCCGCCTCTTCTCCGAAGTCGTCGAGCCCGGCGGTTCGGCGGTCGT
>Ga0247823_10005224_pt1 | contig 10349 bp, 12 predicted proteins | sample 13C_PalmiticAcid_2_FD_192426 | JGI IMG/M metagenome (GOLD analysis project Ga0247823, IMG submission 192426) | Soil microbial communities from agricultural site in Penn Yan, New York, United States - 13C_PalmiticAcid_Day30 | ecosystem: Environmental > Terrestrial > Soil > Agricultural land...
GACGACGTCCTTCATCGCCTCCTCGATGTCGGCGAGCGCGACGTTCGAGGACGCATTGGTGCTCGCCTCCGCGAGCCCCGCGGCCTCAGGGACGTGCGGCAGGTCGCCGTGGTCGTGGCCGTGGCCATGACCGTGGTGGCTGTGGTCGTGCCCGTCGTGGGAGTGGTCGTGGGTGTGCTCGCTCATGCCTTCTCGTCTCCGTCTGCTCCGCTGGCGACCGCTCCGCTGCTGACACGGGCCGTCGCGTCCTTCCATGCCATCCACGACAGCAGCGCGCACTTCACGCGCGCCGGGAACTTCGCCACGCCGGCGAAGGCGATGCCGTCCTCGAGGACGTCCTCGTCCGGCTCCACCGTGCCCTTGCCCTGCATCAGGGTGAGGAACTCCTGGTGGATCTCCATCGCCTCGTCGACGCTCTTGCCGACCACGAGGTCGTGGAGCACCGACGCGGACGCCTGGGAGATCGAGCAGCCGACGGCGTCGTACGACACGTCCTCGACGACACCGTCGTGGAGGTGGACGCGCAAGGTCACCTCGTCGCCGCAGGTGGGGTTGACGTGGTGGACCTCGGCCGTGTGGTCGGGGTGGGCCTCGCGCAGGCCCTTGCCGTGGGGGTTCTTGTAGTGGTCGAGGATGATCTCCTGGTAGAGCGCGTCCAGGTCCTGACCGTGTGCGGTGGTCATCGTCAGTCCAACTTGAAGTACGAGCGGGTGTATTCCAGCGCCTCGACGAGAGCGTCGATCTCCCGCGGCTCGGTGTAGAGGTACGACGACATCCGCGTCGAGCTCTGCACGCCGAAGCGGGCGTGGGCGGGCTTCGCGCAGTGGTGGCCGGCGCGTACGGCGACGCCGCGGCTGTCCAGCACCTGCGCGATGTCGTGCGGGTGCACGCCGTCGAGCTCGAACGAGATCGCGCCACCGCGGGATGCGGCGTCCAGCGGGCCGAGGACCGTCAGGCCCTTCACCGACTGCAGGCCCTCGAGCGCGTAGCCGGTGATGGCCTGCTCGTGCCGGTGGATCGCGTCCATGCCGATGTGACCGAGGTAGTCGACCGCCGCACCCAGGCCGATGGCCTCGACGATCGGCGGGGTGCCGGCCTCGAACTTGTGCGGGATGCCGGCGTACGTCGACGCCTCCATCCGCACCGTCTCGATCATCTCGCCGCCGCCGAGGAAGGGCGGCAGCGCGTCGAGCACCGCACGCGAGCCCCACAGGACCCCGATGCCGGTCGGGCCGACGACCTTGTGGCCGGTGAAGGCGACCAGGTCGGGGCGCTCCTCGGCCGGCATCGCGGCGATGTCGATCGGCAGCTGCGGCGCGGCCTGCGAGGCGTCGACGACCACGATCGCGCCGACGGCGTGCGCCTTGCGGGTGATCTCGGCGATCGGGTTGATCGTGCCGAGCATGTTCGACACCCACGTCAGCGAGACGACCTTGGTGCGCTCGTTGATCAGCTCGTCGATCGCCGACAGGTCCAGCCGGCCGTCGTCGGTCAGACCGAACCAGCGCAGCGTCGCGCCCGTGCGCTGCGTGAGCAGCTGCCACGGCACGATGTTGGAGTGGTGCTCCATCTCGGTGATGACGACCTCGTCGCCGGGACCGACCTGCCGGTCCCCGGCCCAGGCCAGCGTGTTGGCGACCAGGTTGAGCGCCTCGGAGGCGTTCTTGGTGAAGATGACCTCGTCGCGGTCCGGCGCGCCGATGAAGCCCGCGACCCGGTCGCGGGCCGCCTCGAAGGCCTCGGTGGACTCCGCGCCGAGCTGGTGCATCGCCCGCGCGATGTTCGCGTTGTGCCGCTCGAGGTGGTCGACCATCGTGTCGATGACGACCTGCGGCTTCTGCGAGGTGTTCGCGCTGTCGAGGTAGACCAGGGGCAACCCGCCCGCGAGCGTGCGCTCGAGGATCGGGAAGTCCTTGCGGATGACCGCCAGCTCGGGGAGCAGGCCTTCGAGGGACATGGTCAGACCGCCGCCTCGAGGAAGCGCTCGTAGCCGTTCGCCTCCAGCTCGTCGGCGAGCTCGGGGCCGCCGGACTCGGCGATCCGGCCGTCGACGAACACGTGCACGACGTCGGGCTTCACGTAGCGCAGGATCCGCGTGTAGTGCGTGATGAGCAGCAGGCCCTTGCCCTCGCGGCCGGCGTAGGTGTTGATGCCGTCGGAGACCACCTTGAGCGCGTCGATGTCGAGGCCGGAGTCGATCTCGTCGAGGATCGCGAACTTGGGGTCGAGCAGGTCGAGCTGGGCGATCTCGGCGCGCTTCTTCTCACCACCGGAGAAGCCCTCGTTGACCGAGCGGCTGGAGAACTGGGTGTCGAGCTTCATCCGGTCGAGGGCGCCGTTGACGTCCTTGACCCACGTGCGCAGCTTGGGCGCCTCGCCGTCGATGGCGGTCTTGGCAGTGCGCAGGAAGTTCGCCATCGAGACGCCGGGGACCTCGACGGGGTACTGCATCGCCAGGAACAGCCCGGCGCGGGCGCGCTCGTCGACGCTCATCTCGAGCACGTTCTCGCCGTCGAGGAGGACCTCGCCACCGGTGATCGTGTACTTCGGGTGCCCCGCGATGGAGTACGCCGTCGTGGACTTGCCCGAGCCGTTGGGGCCCATGATCGCGTGGGTCTCGCCGTCCTTGATGGTCAGCGTGACGCCCTTGAGGATCTCCTTGGCGCCGTCCTCGGTGTCGACGGACACGTGCAGGTTGTTGATCTCGAGCGTGCTCATGCGGGGGTGACTCCATTCAGGGTCGTGGTGACGTCGACGTAGATCTCGCCGTCACGCACTTCGACGGGGAAGGTGGCGACGGGCTCGGTCGCCGGGAAGGTGGTGGGCTTGCCGGTGCGCAGGTCGAAGGTCGACCCGTGCAGCCAGCACTCGATGGCGCAGTCCGCGACCTCGCCCTCGCTGAGCGAGACGGCCGCGTGGGAGCACAGGTCCTGCAGGGCGAAGACCTCGTCGCCGTCACGGGCGATCGCGACGTCGTACCGGTCGACGGTGACCGCGAGGGCCTCGTCGGTCGGCACGTCGGCGAGGGACGCCACTCGCTCGAAGCTCACGAGGCGACCTCGCGCAGGACGTTCTTGGCCAGCTCGGCCTCGACGGTGGTGAGGAGCTTCTCCTCGATCTCCGGGACGTCGATCTTGCGGATCAGGTCGTTGAAGAAGCCGTGCACCACCAGGCGCTGCGCCTCCTTCTCGGAGACCCCGCGCGAGCGCAGGTAGAACAGCTGCTCGTCGTCGAAGCGGGCGGTCGCGGAGGCGTGGCCCGCTCCTTCGATCTCACCGGTCTCGATCTCCAGGTTGGGGACCGAGTCGGCCTGGCAGCCGTCGGAGAGGATCAGGTTGCGGTTCTCCTCGTAGGTCTCGATGCCCTCGGCGACCTTGCGGATCAGCACGTTGCCGATCCACACGGTGTGCGCCTTCTCGCCCTGCAGCGCGCCCTTGTAGATCACGTTGGACTTCGTCCGCGGGGCGGTGTGGTCGACGAACAGCCGGTGCTCGATGTGCTGGCCGGCGTCGGCGAAGTACATGCCGAGGCCCTCGTAGGAGCCGCCCGGCCCGGCGTAGTCGGCCGTGCTGTCGCTGCGGACCACGTCGCCGCCGAAGGTCACGGCGACGTGCTTGAGCGCGGCGTCGCGGCCGATGCGCGTGCGCTGGCTGACCACGTGGACGGCGTCGTCGTCCCAGTCCTGCACGGTGACGAAGGTCAGGTCGGCGCCGTCCTCGACGACGACCTCGATGTTCTCGACCCAGGTCGCGGAGCCGGAGTAGACGACGACCACCGTGGCCTTGCTGAACCGGCCCGCGCGCACCAGGAGGTGGGCCGCCGTGGCGTGGTCCGTGCCGGTGCCGGTGAGCCGGATCGTCGAGGCACCCTCGACGACGGCGTCCTCGGGGATGTCGACCTCGTAGACCGAGGTCGTGGCCTCCCAGGCCCGGGCGGAGATGCGGTCGAGCGGGATGAAGCCCGACGAGCCGCGACGCGAGTCGGCGGCCGCGACGCTCTGCGCGGTCACGCCCGCGGCGAGGTCGGCCTCGACCTTGAAGGACGAGCCGTCCAGCGGGGCGTCCTTGTGGACGTCGCGCAGCCGCCTGAGCGGGGTGAACCGCCAGATCTCCTCACGACCGGTCGGCACCTCGTGGGCGTCGACGTCGAAGGAGCCTTCCGGGTGGAGGTGGCTCTCGACCTTCTCGAGAGCAGCCTCCAGAACTTCGGCCGTCATCCGACAGCACCCTCCATCTGCAGTTCGATCAGTCGGTTCAGCTCGAGGGCGTACTCCATCGGGAGCTCCTTCGCGATCGGCTCCACGAAGCCGCGCACGATCATCGCCATCGCCTCGTCCTGCTCCATGCCACGCGACATGAGGTAGAACAGCTGGTCGTCGGAGACCTTCGAGACCGATGCCTCGTGGCCCATCGACACGTCGTCCTCGCGGATGTCGACGTAGGGGTAGGTGTCCGAGCGGCTGATCTGGTCGACCAGCAGCGCGTCGCACAGGACGTTGGACTTCGAGCCGTGGGCACCCTCGTTGACCTGGATCAGCCCGCGGTACGACGTCCGGCCACCGCCGCGCGCGACCGACTTGCTCAGGATGGAGCTCGAGGTGTTCGGGGCCGCGTGGACCATCTTGGCGCCGGCGTCCTGGTGCTGGCCCTCACCCGCGAAGGCGATCGACAGCGTCTCGCCCTTGGCGTGCTCGCCCATCAGGTAGACGGCGGGGTACTTCATGGTGACCTTGGAGCCGATGTTGCCGTCGACCCACTCCATCGTCGCGCCGGCCTCGCAGACCGCACGCTTGGTGACGAGGTTGTAGACGTTGTTCGACCAGTTCTGGATGGTCGTGTAGCGGCAGCGCCCACCCTTCTTCACGATGATCTCGACGACCGCGGAGTGCAGCGAGTCCGACGAGTAGATCGGCGCGGTGCAGCCCTCGACGTAGTGCACGTAGGCGTCCTCGTCGACGATGATCAGCGTGCGCTCGAACTGGCCCATGTTCTCGGTGTTGATCCGGAAGTAGGCCTGGAGCGGGATGTCGACGTGGACACCCTTCGGCACGTAGATGAACGAGCCACCCGACCACACCGCGGTGTTCAGCGCGGCGAACTTGTTGTCGCCGACCGGGATGACGGTGCCGAAGTACTCCTGGAAGAGCTCCGGCTGCTCACGCAGCGCGGTGTCGGTGTCGAGGAAGAGGACGCCCTGGGCCTCGAGGTCCTCGCGGATCGAGTGGTAGACGACCTCGGACTCGTACTGCGCGGCGACGCCCGAGACGAGGCGCTGCTTCTCCGCCTCCGGGATGCCGAGCTTGTCGTAGGTGTTCTTGATGTCCTCGGGGAGGTCGTCCCAGGTCGCGGCCTGCTTCTCGCTGGACCGGACGAAGTACTTGATGTTGTCGAAGTCGATCGCCGACAGGTCCGAGCCCCACGTGGGCATGGGCTTGCGGCCGAAGAGCTTCAGGCCCTTGAGGCGCAGGTCGAGCATCCAGTCCGGCTCGGACTTCTTCGAGGAGATGTCGCGGACGACGTCCTCGTTGAGGCCGCGCTTGGCGTTGGCGCCGACGTCGTTCTTGTCGGACCAGCCGAACTCGTAGCGGCCGATCCCCTTCAGCTCCGGGTTCAGCAGCTCGACCTTGGTCGAGCCGTCAGAGTCAGCGATCGAGGTCATGAGACCCGCTCCTTCTTGTTGATGCCTGCGTCGGGGATGCACGTGGTGCAGACCCCGTCACCGTGGGCGATGGTGGCCAGGCGCTGGACGTGGGTGCCGAGGACGCGGCTGATCGCCTCGGTCTCGGCCTCGCACAGCTGGGGGAACTCGTGGGCGACGTGGGAGACGGGGCAGTGCTGCTGGCACAGCTGCTCCCCCACGACGGGAAGCTCACGGACGGCGGCGGCGTAGCCCTCGTCGGAGAACACCATCGCCAGCACCTGCGCCGGCGAGGCCTCGGGGTGGGCGTCGCGCACCTCGGGGAACCGTCGCTCGATGAACGCGGCCCTCCGGTCGGCGAACGCCTTGACCGCCTCGGGACCGCCCGTCTCGGCCAGGAAGCGCAGCGCCTCCGTGGCGAGGTCGTCGTACTGCTGGACGAAGGCGTCGCGACCGTGCTCGGTCAGGGCGAACACCTTGGCCGGGCGACCACGCCCACGCGAGCCGACGGGACGCGGGTCCCGCGCGTCGACCGCCCCGTCAGCGAGCAGCTGGTCGAGGTGGCGGCGTACGGCGGCGGGGGTGAGGTGGAGGCGCTCCGCGAGCGCCGCCGCGGTGGAGGGGCCGTTGACCAGGATCGACTGAGCCACGCGCTGGCGCGTCGGCTGGTCGCTCTCGGTCGGCATTTCCACAACACAAGTGTGCCGATAATGCCGGTGCCGGTTCAAGCAAGGTGACCCTTACCCGTTCTGCGGGCCCCTAGGGCACGCCCTAGCGGTCGGCAGCGGGCTTCGTGTGGTGCAGCCACGCCAGGCCCGCGAAGGGCAGCACCAGGGGCAGGAAGCCGTAGCCCTGACCGAAGTGCGACCAGACCGTCTTGTCGTGGAACAGGTCGGTGTCGAGGTAGCTCCACGCGCCCACGGCCAGCACGCCGACCAGCTCGATCGACACCGCGATCCGGGCGACGGCCCAGCCGGTGCGCCCGCCCACGAGCAGGCAGGTCGTGGCGACCAGGTAGAGCACGGCGGCCAGCAGGGACAGCCAGTAGGGCAGCTTGCCGGCGTCCTCCCCCAGCTGCACGGCCGAGCGGCCGGTCGCGGCCACCGCGAAGACGCCGTAGACGAAGACCAGGGCCCGGCCCCAGCCCGTGGCGAGCTCCTCAGCCACCCGTGCCTCCCCAGATGTCCCACAGGCGCAGCTCGAGGCCGGCCACCGTCGCGACGGCGAGCAGCAGGATCGTCGTACCGACCCGCGACCGCTCGGCCAGCGAGAAGAAGGCGCCGACGACCGGCAGCAGCGCGACCGTGACGAGGTAGCTGACGAAGACGGCACCCTCGAGCTCGCGCTCGGTCCGGGCCAGCGCGACGCACCCGCCGACCAGCTGGGCGAGGACGCCGACCTGGAGCACGCCGAGGCCGATGTAGTGCGAGTCCTGCGCCGCTCGGTCGCGGACCAGGTCCACCACGAGCAGCACGGCCACCACGCCCGAGATGGCGAGGATCACGCCGTAGGACCAACCAGTCACGGCCGCCAGCGTAGAGCGGGCGCCCGGGTCCTACACTCGCCGGGTGCCCGATGCCCGTCCTGCTGTGCTCGTCGACGGGCTGGTGATGCGGTACGGCGAGCGTACGGCCGTCGACGGCCTGTCCTTCGAGGTCGAGTCGCACACCATCACCGCCGTGCTCGGCCCCAACGGCGCCGGGAAGACCACCACGCTCGAGACCTGCGAGGGCTACCGCCGGGCGCAGGGCGGGACGGTCCGGGTCCTCGGCCTCGACCCCGTCCGCCAGCGGTCCGAGCTGCTCCCCCGGATCGGCGTGATGCTCCAGTCGGGTGGCGCCTGGAGCGGCGCCCGTGCCGACGAGATGCTCCGCCACTTCGCGAGGCTGCACGCCCACCCACTCCCGATCGACCTGCTGATGGAGCGGCTCGCGCTCCACGAGTGCGGCCGGACGCCGTACCGGCGGCTCTCGGGTGGCCAGCAGCAGCGACTCGGCCTCGCGCTCGCCCTCGTCGGCAGGCCGGAGTTGGTCTTCGTCGACGAGCCGACCGCCGGCCTGGACCCGCAGATCCGCCGCGGCGTGTGGGAGCTGCTCGAGGAGCTGCGCGCCGACGGCGTGACCGTCGTGCTGACCACGCACTACCTCGAGGAGGCCGAGCGGCTCGCCGACAAGGTCCACATCCTCGACCAGGGCAAGCTCGTCGCGAGCGGATCACCGCTCGAGCTCACCCGTGGCGGCACCGTCGCCACGATCCGGCTCGTCGTGACCCAGCCGTTCCCCGAGGGCGCGCCCGAGGCGCTGGCCCGCGCCCTGGGCGACAGCACCGAGCTCACGGTCCTCGACCCGCTCAGCCTGCAGGTCTCGGGACCGGCCGACGGTACGACGCTCGCGACCGTCGCTGCCTGGTGCGCCGACCACGACGTGCTCCCCGAGTCGCTGTCGCTGGGACAGCGCAACCTCGAGGACGTCTTCCTGGAGCTCACCGGCCGGGAGGACTTCGCATGAGCACCGCGTCCAGGGGCACCTTCGCCCCCGCGCCCGGCGGCGCGCCCGTCCTGCGCCAGCTGCTGACGCAGGCCGGCATGGAGGCGCGGCTGATGCTGCGCAACGGCGAACAGCTGCTGCTGGCGGTCGTGATCCCCGTCGTGGTCCTGATCGGCGCGGTGCGCAGCGCGGACCGGATCGACCTCGGCATCGACGGCCGGCCGGTCGACGTGCTCACTCCGGGCGTGCTCGCGCTCGCCGTGATGTCGACCGCCTTCACCTCCCTCGCGATCGCGACCGGCTTCGAGCGCCGCTACGGCGTCCTCAAGCGGCTCGGCACCGCTCCCCTGTCCCGCACCACCCTGCTCGGCGGCAAGGTCGCGGCGCTCCTCGTCGTCGAGGTCATCCAGTTCGTGGTGATCGGCGGCGTCGGCCTCGCGCTCGGCTGGGACGGTCCGTCGGGCGTCGCCGGCGCGCTCGCCGTCGTGCTCGCGGCGCTCTGCGGCACGGCGGCGTTCGCCTCGCTGGGCATGCTCATCGCCGGCACCCTGCGCGCCGAGGCCACGCTCGCCGCCGCCAACCTCGTCTACCTGCTGCTGCTCGCCGGCGGCGCGGTGATCCTTCCCGCCAGCACGTACGGCGGCCTCGGGGACCTCGTGCAGTGGCTGCCCTCGGGCGCGCTCGGCGAGGCGATGCGGACCGCCTGCGACGGCGCCGTCGCCGTCCGGGACCTGCTCGTGCTGCTCGCCTGGGCCGTGCTCGGCTCCGCCCTGACCGCCCGGACCTTCCAGTGGGAGTGAACGTGACCACCTCGACCGCCGGCCGCCTCGCCCCCCTCCGGAAGGCCCTCGGCGACCGGCTCGTCCCCCTCGCGTGGGCCAACCTCGTCGCCAACATCGGCATCGTCGTCACTGGTGGCGCGGTACGGCTCACCGGCTCCGGCCTGGGCTGCCCGACGTGGCCGAAGTGCACGGACGAGTCCTATCTTCCGCATGGTGCCCTCGGCGTCCACGGGGCGATCGAGTTCGGCAACCGGATGTTGACCTACGTGCTCGTCGTGATCGCGGTCGCGTGCTGGTTCGCGGCCCGCGAGCGTGCAGCGGAGCACCCGCTCGCCGTACGGCTCTCGACGATCATCGCGCTCGGCATCCCCGCGCAGGCGATCCTCGGCGGGATCACGGTGCTGACCGACCTGAACCCCTGGATCGTCGCCTTCCACCTGCTGACGTCCATGGCGATCGTCGGCGTCTGCGTGCTCCTGCTGGACCACCTGGGCGGTCCCGCGCGCGCCTCGGCTCCCCTGCCGGTACGCCGCCTCACCGCCGGGCTCTTCGCCGTCGGCTGGGTCGTCCTCTACCTCGGCACCGTCGTCACCGGCTCCGGGCCGCACTCCGGCGACCTCGAGTCGAGGCGCACCGGCCTCGACCCCCAGGTGATGTCGCACGTCCACGCCTGGGTGGTCTACCTGCTGGTCGCGCTGACGCTGGCGACGCTCTGGCAGGCCCGCCGGCAGGGCCTGTTGACCCTCTACCGCGCCGCGCGGCTCCTGCTCCTCATCGAGCTGTCCCAGGGCGCGATCGGCTTCTGGCAGTACTTCACCGACCTGCCGGAGCTGCTCGTCGGCGTGCACATGCTCGGCGCGGGGATGACGTCGGCGGGCATCACCTGGGTGCTGCTGGCCACCCGGACGCGGGGCTGGTCCGACCAGGCCTGACCGCGAGCGGCGACGTCACTCGACCAGCGCGGCCATCTCCTCGAGCGCAGCGATGATCGCCTCGTTGCCCTCGATGCCGTTCTCGGCGTTGCCGACGAGCGTCAGCACACCGCCGGCGACCTCGATGCCGCAGTAGTCGCCGGACACGGTGCCCGGGTAGCACTTGCCCTGGCCGACGGGCGTGACCGGGTACTGCCCGTCCGTGGCCTGGTAGGTCGTCCAGTCGTCCAGGTCGTCGTCCGGGAACCACTGGAACAGGATCAGGTCGGCCCCCTTGCGCGGGTACAGCGCCTGTGAGCGGTACTCCGACCGCTTCGCCTGCCGCTGGGACTCCGCCTCCTCGATCGGGACGCCGTGGAAGTGGTCCGGGAAGGTGAACGCGAGATCCTCGGTGGGCTCGGACGACGGCTCCTCCGTCAGCGGGTCGGTCGGCGTCTCCGCGGAGGCCGTGTCGCTCTCGCTCGGCGTCGACCCGTCTGTGGAGGCGTCCGTGGTGCCGTCGGTCTGTGTGG
>Ga0247823_10005225_pt1 | contig 10348 bp, 10 predicted proteins | sample 13C_PalmiticAcid_2_FD_192426 | JGI IMG/M metagenome (GOLD analysis project Ga0247823, IMG submission 192426) | Soil microbial communities from agricultural site in Penn Yan, New York, United States - 13C_PalmiticAcid_Day30 | ecosystem: Environmental > Terrestrial > Soil > Agricultural land...
ACTGCTTCGCGGCGGCGAACTCCGCCGCGAAGCAGTCGAGCACCTGCCTGTCGGCTCGGGTGGCGATGAACAGCTGGCCGCGCGGCGACAGGAAGCTCTCGCCCCCCATTTCCGCCGGCGGCGCGCGCAGAAAGGGCTCCGACGCGATCGACAGCGGCTGGATGGCCGGCCCGCCATAGGTCTCGGACCAGAAGGCGGCCGATCGCCCCGTGGCGTGATAGCCCGGCCGGTCCTCGCCCTCGAGCATCAGCACGCGCGCGTGCGGCGCGACCCGCGCGGCAAGGCTGGCCCCGGCAATCCCGGCGCCGATGATCACAACATCGTAACGGCTCATCGCTGTGGCGTCTGCGCCTCCAGAAACCGGTCGATCTCACCGATCGCGCGATCCCGCACCGCGTCCGTCTCGCGCAGGATCTCGTGTGCGCTTTCCGGTCCGAAGCGCACGACGCGCGCATCGGGGAGTTTTGCCAGCGTGACAAGTCCCGCCTTCGCATCGACCAGCCCGTCCTGCTCAGCGACGAGGGCGAGCAGCGGCACGTTCATCGCCGCAAGCGCGGGGCTGTCGCGCAGTTCACGGGTCGAACGGAACGCCTCGATCAGCCATTTCCAGCTCGGCGGGCCGGTGAAATTGGCGGGAGTCGCCTTCTGCCACCACAATTCGTCCTGATAGCGGTCGGGGTCATGGGTCAGCAACGACTGGCGCGACTCGATCGTATAGGGCCGCTCGTTCGCCTTCCACGCCGACCGCGCCGGATCGCCGAGGCCGCCCATCAGCCGCGCGAACCGCTCACCCACCGCGGCGAGTCCGAGCGGCGATTTGAGGCCGAGCATCGGCGCGACCAGCACGGCGGCGTCGGGGCGGATCACCCGCTCGACCAGCGCGCGAAGCACCAGATGCCCGCCCATCGAATGCCCCATCACGACATGCGGCCCGGGCGTCGTCGCCTGCCATTCGCGCGCGAAGCCGCGATAGTCGGCGATATAGTCGGCGAAGTCCTCGATATGCCCGCATTTCGCGCCGTTCACCCGGCCCGATCCGCTCTGCCCGCGCCAGTCGAACCAGCTGATGTTCCAGCCTTGCGCATGCCAGTGCGCCAGCGTCTCGAGATATTTCTCGACCATGTCGCCGCGCCCGCCCTGGAACAGGATCGAACCGCGCGGCGGGCCCGCGGCGGACCAGTCGAAGCGCCGCAACGGCCAGCCGTCCTCGGCATGCCAGACGCCGATGACGGCTCCCGCGGGGATGGCGCGGCGATCGAATGGTGAAGATTCCATTTGGGCTGGTTACGTTTTGGAAAGCCCACTCGTCTAGGCATTACTCGAAATGGGGGCGATCGCATCTTTGATTCTACTGGTCGTACTCGGCCTGATTCTGGTCTCCGCCGGGATCGAAGACGCGCGTAAGCGCGAAATCGCCAACTGGAAGAACGCCGCCATAGCGCTGCTCGCGGTGCCGTGGTGGATCGCCGGCGGCTTGTCCTTCTGGCCCGATATCGTGGTCCAGATCGGCATCGCGCTCGGCGTTTTCGCGCTGTTCGCCGCGGCTTTCCACTTCGGCATGATGGGCGGCGGCGACGTCAAGATGATCGGGGCGCTCGCGCTCTGGTTCCCCTTCCAGCCGCTGGTGATGATGCTGGTCATCATGTCGCTGGCCGGCGGGGCGATTACCCTGCTGATGTTGGTCGACAAATGGCTGCGGCGTCAGACCGCTCAGCCCGAGGTGCCGTACGGCATCGCGATCGCCATCGCAGCACTGCTCACAATTCGCGAACCGATTCTTAACCACTTCGCGTGAATGCTTAACGCCGGTGAAACCCGGTCCTGAAGACTGAAAGGCCTGAAACGTCATGGATGGACGGAAGATCATTCTGCTGGTGGGCGCGCTGATTATCGCGGCGATCACGGCATTCATGGCCCGGACCCTGATGGTCGGGACCCCTGCTCCTGTCGCCGGTGCGGCACCCACGGCTGGCGGCCCCGCGCCGATCCAGGGCGTCGAGGTGCTCGTCGCGACCAAGGCACTGCCGGTCGGCACGATCCTCGGCCCTGAGTCGATCAAGTTCGTGCCCTGGCCGGAAGAGCTGGTCGAGGGCGCCTATTATCGCAAGGCCGAAACCGATCTCAAAACCCTGCAGGGCACCGTGGTCCGCTTCGCGGTTCCGGCGGGTCAGCCGATCACGCAGGGCGGGCTGGTCAAACCCGGCGATCGCGGCTTCCTCGCCGCGGCGCTTGGCCCGGGCATGCGCGCGGTGACGGTCCCCGTTTCGACGCAGAGCGCGGTCGCGGGCTTCGTGTTCCCAGGCGACCGGGTCGATCTGCTGCTGACCCAGACCGTGGCCGGCGGCGGCGATGGCCCTCCGCTGAAGGCGTCCGAGACGGTGCTGCGCAACCTGCGCGTGCTCGCCACCGACCAGAAGACCGACAAGCAGACCGATGAGAGTGGCAATACCGTCGTCAGCACCTATTCGACCGTGACGGTCGAGGCGACGCCGCGCATCGCCGAGCAGATCGCGGTCGCGCAGACATTGGGCTCGCTGTCGCTGTCGCTGCGCTCGATCGCCGACAACAACGGCGAACTCGAGGAAGCGATCGCCGCGGGTGACGTTTCGGTGCCCGAAGGCAACGATCCCAAAGCGGAGAAGGCGATGCTCGCCCGCGTCGCCGCACGCCCCGTGGAAGGCCGTTCGACCTTCTCGACCGGCGCCGACGTGTCGCGCTTCCAGCGCAGCTCGGTGCCCGGCAGGGCCGCCGCGGATCGCGGTACGACGGGCGTGTCCGGGGGGACATATCCGGGTGCCGCGCCCAAGAGCGAAGGGCCGGTAGTCAAGGTTTCACGGGGCAATGCCGTTACGGTTGTCCCGGTTGGGGGGAAGAACTGACATGCGTTTGAGGGGGAAGCTTGGAGCGCCGCTCGCGCTGGCCGCCGTGGCGAGCATGACCGCCGCCGTGCCGATGCCCGCGATCGGCCAGACCGTTCACGCCGCGCCGCGTGACATGGTTCAGATCGCAACCGGCCGCGGACGGATGGTCACGCTCAACGCGCCGATGTCCGACATCTTCGTCGCCAATTCGGAAATCGCCGACGTCCAGGTCCGCTCGCCCACCCAGCTCTGGGTGTTCGGCAAGAAGGCCGGTGAGACCACCGTCTACGCCACGACCAAGTCGGGCAAGGTGATCTATTCGGCGACGGTCCGCATCGGCAACAATTTCGACAGCGTCGATTCGATGCTCGAAATGGCCATGCCCGAAGCCGATATCGCAGCGACGCCGATGAACGGCTTCGTGCTGCTCACCGGCACGGTCGCCACGCCGAACGACGTCGCCGAAGCCGAACGGCTGGCGCAGGCCTTTGTCGGCGAGGAGACCAAGGTCATCTCGCGCCTGCGCACCGCGACGCCGCTTCAGGTCAACCTTCAGGTGCGTTTCGCCGAGGTCAGCCGCAGCTTCGTCAAGAATATCGGCGTCAACTTCAACACGAAGGACACGACCGGCGGCTTCCTGTTCGGACTCGGCCAGGGCCGCAGCCCGGGCGCGTTCACCGCGGCGGATCTCAGCAAATATCCGATCGCGCGGCTGCCCGCGCCGGGTGGCGGCGTCATCGAGGGTCCCTACGATCCGTCGACGGGGCAGTTCATCAACCCCCGCGCCAACGGCATCTCCGACATTACGCGCGGATCGGACAATGCGACGATGGGCCTGGCCGGACGCCTGTTCGGTCTCGACGTGCTCGCCGCGATCGATCTGGGCGAGACGATCGGCCAGGTGACGACGCTCGCCACGCCCAACCTCACCGCTCTGTCGGGTGAGACCGCCAGTTTCCTCGCCGGCGGCGAAATCCCGATCCCGGTGGCGCAGGGTCTCGGCACCACCACGGTCGAATTCAAGCAATATGGCGTCAGCCTCGCCTTCACCCCGACGGTTCTGGCGGACGGCCGCATCTCGCTGCGCGTGCGACCGGAGGTCTCCCAGCTTTCGTCGGCGGGCGCGGTTCAGCTCAACGGCGTCACCATCCCGGCGCTGACCACGCGCCGCAGCGAGACCACGGTCGAGCTCGGTTCGGGCCAGAGCATGGTGATCGGGGGCCTGCTGCAGAACGCGCACAACAACAGCATCTCGAAGACGCCGGGACTCGGCGACGTGCCGATCCTCGGCACGCTGTTCCGCTCGAACGGGTTCCAGCGCAACGAGACCGAGCTGATGATCGTCATCACCCCCTATCTGGTGAAGCCGGTCAACGCGAACGAGATCGTCCTGCCCACCGACGGCTACAAGTCGCCGGGCGACATCGAGCGCGTCCTGCTCGGTCAGCTGGGCGGCAGCAACAAGAGCGGCGACCGGCCCAAGCCGGTCATGGCGCCCCCGCCGGGCGCTCCGCCCGCGCCCTCGCTCGGTGCGATGTCACCGGGCGCGCCCGCGGCGCCGCAGCCTCAGGAGCAACAGCTCAAGGCGGTGCCGGGCACGCGCGACACGAAGAAGAAGGACAACGGCGCGGCACCGGGCTTCGGTTTGTGACGCTCGGCTGAGGAGACAGAGATGTACAAGCATATCGCCCTTCCCCTGCTCCTGGCCCCGGCAATGTTGCTGAGCGGCTGCGGCACCTACAATGGCGGGCTGGAATCGATCCATCAGCCGGTTGTGCAGCGCACCGATTACGCGCTCGACCTCGCGACGTCGGGCGTTTCGCTCGCCCCGGGCGAAGGCGAGCGCCTTGCCGGCTGGCTGCGCGCGATGCGCCCGGGCTATGGCGACCGCATCTCGGTCGATGACGGCGCCGGCGGGCCGACGGGCCGCGAGCAGGTCGCCGCCGAAGCCGGCCGCTTCGGCCTGATTTTGTCGGAAAGCGCGCCGGTCACCACCGGCACGATCACGCCGGGCACGGTTCGCGTGGTGGTGACGCGGCTCAGCGCCAGCGTGCCGAGCTGCCCCGACTTCTCGCGCATCTCCCAGCCGGATTATCAGGCGAGCACCACCTCGAACTTCGGGTGCGCGACCAACAAGAACCTCGCGGCCATGATCGCCAACCCGGCCGATCTGGTACGCGGCGAACCGGGGTCGGGGACCTCCGATCCGGCGCAGATCACCAAGTCGATCAAGGCATTCCGCGAAGCCGCTCCGAGCGGCGGCGGTGGCACGGCGGTCAAGGCCGAAAGCGCGGGAGGCAAGAAGTGAACGCACCCTTTAGTGCGGGACGGACCGCGCATCGCGAACCGTTCGTCGCCTTTGTCTGCGACGAGTCGACCGCCGAATCGCTGCGCCCGATCGCGATCGAACAGGGCTGGAACCCGGAAAAGGTCAACAAGGGCGGGCTGCGCAACGCGGTGCAGACGCTCTCGGTCTCGGCCAGCCCCAATGTGCTGTTCGTCGACCTGTCCGAAAGCGGCGATCCGCTCAACGACATCAACGCGCTCGCGGAGGTGTGCGAGCCGGGTACGGTGGTGATCGCCGCCGGCCAGGTCAACGACGTGCGCCTGTACCGCGACCTCGTCGCCTCGGGCATCCAGGATTATCTGCTCAAGCCGCTCAACCCCGATGTGCTGCGCGAGACCTTCGTGCAGGCGCAGGCGGCGCTGAGCGCGCCCAAGCAGAGCGACGCGCCTGCCGACCGTCCGCATTGCGCGGTCGCGGTGATCGGCACGCGCGGCGGCGTCGGTGCCTCGACGCTGGCGACTTCGATCTCGTGGCTGCTGAGCGAAAAGGGCGGCCGTTCGACCGCGCTGCTCGACCTCGACGTGCATTTCGGCACCGGCGCGCTCGCGCTCGACCTCGAGCCCGGCCGCGGCCTGACCGACGCGATCGAAAACCCGAGCCGTATCGATGGCCTGTTTATCGAGCGTGCAATGGTGAAGGCGTCGGACAAGCTCGCGGTGCTTTCCGCCGAAGCGCCGATCAACGCCCCGGTGATGACCGACGGCGCGGCCTTCTTCCAGTTGCAGGAGGAGATCCGCAGCGCGTTCGAGTGCACGGTGGTCGATCTGCCGCGCACCATGCTGGTCAACTATCCGCACCTGATCACCGACGTTCAGGTGGCGGTGCTGGTGACCGAACTGACGCTGGCGGCGGCGCGCGACGCGATCCGCATCCTCAGCTGGTTCAAGTCCAACGCGCCGCACACGCAGATGATCGTCGTCGCCAACCGCGTCCCCGCGGGTGGCCAGCTCGAGATCAGCCGCAAGGACTTCGAAGGGTCGATCGAACGTAAGATCGACTACCTCATCCCCTACGATCCCAAGACCGCTGTACAGGCTGCCAAGCTCGGCAAGCCGCTGGCCGAGGCGGGCAAGAGCGTGAAGGGCCTCAGCCCCCTCGCCGAGATCGCCGAGCGCATCGTCGCCTATACCGACGCGGCCGAGGACGGGGTGCGGGAAACGAAGGGCGCGAAGGGCGATGCCGGCAAGGGGGGCTCGCTGCTCGGCAAGCTTTCCAGCCTGTCGATGAAACTGCCCAGCAAGAAGAAATAAGGCCGGCCGGCGCACCGCCGGTCCGCCACAGGTTCGGAGTCGTAGCAAGGCATGGACATGTTGCCGATCATGCTGCTCGCAGGGGGCACCTTCATGGTGCTGTTGCTGCTCGTCCTCGCATTTTCGGGGCCGTCGGCGCAGAAGGCGGGCTCGCGCCGGCTGACCTCGCTGCGCGACCGCCATGCCGGCGTCATCGGCAGCGGCGCGGTCGAAGCGCAGATGCGCAAGATCTCCACCGCGCGCGCCAGCAACATGGACAAGGCCGCGGCACGTTTCCTGCCCAACCCGGCCTTGCTCGGCAAACGGCTGGAGATGACCGGCAAGGGCTGGACCGTCGGCCAGTACGGACTGACGACGCTGGTGCTGACTCTGGTCGTCACCGCCGCGCTGGCGCTGCGGGGACTGCCGCTCCTGCTGGCGCTGCTGGTCGGGCTCGCGGTCGGCGTGGGCCTGCCGCACTTCCTTGTCGGGTTTTTCATCAACAAACGCATCGACAAGTTCACCACCAAATTCCCCGATGCGATCGAGTTGCTGGTGCGCGGCCTGCGTTCGGGCCTTCCCATCACCGAAACGATAGGCGTCGTCGGCGCCGAGGTCGAAGGACCGGTGGGCGAGGAATTCCGTTCGATCTCCGACAAGATGAAGATCGGCCGCACGCTCGACCAGGCGCTTCAGGAAACCGCCGACCGGCTCGGCACGCCTGAATTCCAGTTCTTCTGCATCACCATCGCGATCCAGCGCGAGACCGGCGGCAACCTCGCCGAGACGCTCGCCAACCTCGCCGAGGTGCTGCGCAAGCGCGCGCAGATGAAGCTCAAGATCCGCGCCATGTCGTCGGAATCCAAGGCGTCGGCCTATATCATCGGATCGCTGCCCTTCATCGTGTTCGGGCTGATCTGGTACATCAGCGGCGAATATATGCAGAAGTTCTTCGTCGATGAGCGGCTGATCATGGCCGGCGGCGGCGGGCTTATCTGGATGGCCATCGGCGCCTTCATCATGAAGCAAATGATCAGTTTCGAGATTTGATGCGATGATCACCAGCCCCAGCGGACCCACCCTTCTCGGCATCGATGTCATCTACGTCGCGACGGTGCTCGCGGGCGTGGCGGCGTTCTGCGTCCTCCTCGCCATCTATGCCGCGACCACCGTGCGCGATCCGATGGCAAAGCGGGTCAAGGCACTCAACGAGCGCCGCGAGCAGTTGAAGGCGGGCATCACCGCATCGACCAGCAAGCGCCGCGCCAAGCTGGTCCGCCAAAACGATACGACCGACCGCATCCGCTCGGTCCTGTCCTCGCTCAAGGTATTGCAGGACGAGCAGGTCAAGGTCGCGCAGATCAAGCTGCTTCAGGCCGGCATCCGTTCCAAGGACTATGCCTACGCCGTGATCTTCGGCCGCATGGTGCTGCCGATCGTGATCGGCGGGATCATGCTGTTCGTCGTCTACGGCACCGAATTGTTCGCCGACTGGACCCCGCTCAAATCCTACGGTCTGGTCGCGGGCAGCTTCATCCTCGCCTACAAGGGCCCGGACATCTACCTCAAGAACAAGATCCAGAAGCGCAGCGCCGCGATCCGCAAGGGCATTCCCGACGCGCTCGACCTGCTGGTGATCTGTGCCGAGGCGGGCCTGACCGTCGACGCCGCGTTCGGCCGCGTGGCCAAGGAGCTGGGCAAGGCCTATCCCGAGCTGGGCGAGGAATTCTCGCTCACCGCGATCGAGCTGGGCTTCCTCACCGACCGGCGTCAGGCATTCGAGAATATGGCGATGCGCATCGATGTCGATTCGGTGCGCGGCGTGGTCACGACCATGATCCAGACCGAGAAATACGGTACCCCGCTCGCCTCGGCGTTGCGCGTGCTGTCGGGCGAGTTCCGCAACGAGCGCATGATGCGCGCCGAGGAAAAGGCAGCGCGCCTGCCCGCGATCATGACCGTGCCGCTGATCCTGTTCATCCTGCCGGTGCTGTTCATCGTGATCCTTGGTCCCGCGGCGTGTTCGATCAACGACGCGCTGATGAGCGGCTGACGCGTCGGTTTGGCGCGCGGCGCGTTGCGCGCTAGGTTACCGGGTCAGCAAGGAAAGCGTTCGATGCCCTTCACCTCGCCCTTTGGATGGGTTCTGCTCGTCGCGGCGCTGGCGGCGGGATGGCTGCTCGGCGCGGCGACCAGTCCCGCCGGACGCAAGTGGCAGAAACGCTTCCGCGAGCGCGAGGTGATCATCGCCAAATATCGCCGCGAGATGGAAAAGGCGCTGGTCAAGGCGCGCGACCGCGTGCGCAAGCTCGAACAGGAACGCGACCCCGCCGGCGACCCCCCGCCCGAGGACTAGGCCGTGAACCCATAAACGACCGCTTTGGTCAAAAGGGCTGAACGTCCGGGATTGGGTGGGAAGCGGTCTGGCGGCTCGCAAAGCCGTATCGTGCACAGCGGACATGGCCACTGCGATTACTCGCGCCATCCGTCGCGGGAGTAATCAAGCAGCTTCCGGACGACAGCCGCTGGCATTGCCACCATCTTTCCATTTACACGCGCCCTTACTGGCGCTGGGTTGTCACCCCAGTCCGGATACTCGATCAAGATCGGCTCCCGGTCTTCTTCGCCCGCCACAAAGACTACGATCCGCGGCAGAAACTCCCGCGATGAGATATCGCCATTTGGTAAGCTCGAGTCACAGATGGCGCTCATCGCGGCCTGCCAGAATGCTCGCGTCATCGAGCTTCCATCGCCCTTCTCGATAATTTCGTTCGGAGACGGGAAGATGCGCCGTTCCATGCCAATCGGAAACACTCGCACCCTAACGAGGTCTCGCGGTTTGCCGGCGGCGCAAATCGAGGACGGCTGTAGTGACACTGCTGGCGGTAGATCGCTTGACATCGGAATATCCGCCGCCGTGAGGGCAACCACCAAGCTCGCCAGCATTTCACTACCTTCCGCTTTGTTCCGCTAAACCTAGCATGTGGACGGCACACTAGGTTCATATGAACTGCCGCTTTTGGAGTTTTCAACAGCGGTATCGATTGCCCGCCTTGGGGTCGCTTCGGGACAGTCCGATTTTATGAATCTGCGGCCCGGGCGCCGCACACCAGCACGGCGCGGTAATTCTCGATCACCTCGGCCAGCGGGCGGCCCTGCCCGTCCACCACCAGCGCGCGGTGGCGCAGGATCGTCGCCGGGGCCACACCCTCGCCGTCCCACAGAATTCGCGTCGAAACCGTGCTGCGGCTCGGCCCCAGCGGCAGGATCACGCGGCCGAACGGCACCTCGCCGGTTTCCAGCGCCACGTTCATCGCCGGGGTCAGGCGGCTGGCGACGTACCAGTTGACCGCTTCCGACAGGATATGCGCGCCGCCCATCAGGCTGACTCGGCGATAGCCGAGCCGCTCGCCCGCCGCATCGAGGCGACGACGCGCCGCGGTCTCACCCGCGACCAGCCGATCGCGCCGCACCAGCGCATGCACGCTCGGCGCAAGGCCAAGCGCCACGCAGCGCGCCTCGAGCACTTCGGTGGCGGTGCGGCCGGCAAGCAGTTCGGCGTTGAGGCGTTCGACGGGATTCATTTCACGGCGCGGTTTCAGGACGACCGCGCCACCCATCGCCGCCACGCTCGTCAGCTCCCCTTGAGCGCCGCCTGCGCCGCGGCCAGCCGCGCGATGGGCACGCGATAGGGCGAGGCGGAGACATAGTCGAGACCCGTCTGCTCGCAGAAGGCGATCGACGCGGGATCGCCGCCATGTTCGCCGCAGATGCCGAGCTTGATTCCCGGCCGCGCCGCCCGGCCGCGCTCGGCCGCGATCTCGATCAGTTCGCCCACGCCCTCGACGTCGATCGAGACGAACGGATCGCGGGCATAGATGCCCTTCTCGACATAGGTGGTCAGGAAGCGA
>Ga0247823_10005226_pt1 | contig 10348 bp, 10 predicted proteins | sample 13C_PalmiticAcid_2_FD_192426 | JGI IMG/M metagenome (GOLD analysis project Ga0247823, IMG submission 192426) | Soil microbial communities from agricultural site in Penn Yan, New York, United States - 13C_PalmiticAcid_Day30 | ecosystem: Environmental > Terrestrial > Soil > Agricultural land...
TTCCAAAGGCCCGGTAGCTCAGTTGGTAGAGCAGCGGATTGAAAATCCGCGTGTCGGTGGTTCGATTCCGCCCCAGGCCACCAAATCATGCAAGCCCTTGATTCTTAAAGAATCAGGGGCTTTTTGTTTTGGCCTTCACATGATGTCCGTTGGTTTCTGGTACACCCAACAGGTACACCGTGACACCTTCTGTAGTTGCATCTCAACGGCGCAAGAGCCGCAGCACCCGTACGTTCATGCCCCAGCCCTTCAAGCACCCAACCAGCGGCGTCTACTACCTGCGGCGCAAGGTACCGATCACGCTTCGTGACGCACTGGGATGCACCGAATACAAGGTCTCTCTTAAGACCCGCGAACCTTCTGAGGCCAAGCGACTGTTTGCCGAGGCATTGGCACTCTCAGAAGAGCGCTTCGCGCTGGCTCGGGCGCAGGTTGAAGGAGCACACGTTCTGGGTCTGAAGGACATGCACATCCTTGCTGCACGCTGGTTTCGGTCAGAACAGAGTGCGATGGAAGTCGGCGGCAACTTCGAGCATTGGATGATTGCTCACGACTCCGATGATCAAAGTGCTGACGAGGCTTCACGCCCTCGAAGTCTGAGGGAATGGCTGGACTCCGACCCAGACTTCGACATTGATACGCATGTGGATGCAGCGGCCCGCGATGCCCTTAAGAAAGGGGGGGTGCCATGGCCGGTAACGCCGGAAGCGAAAGCGCAGTTGCGCGGTTGTTTCCGCGAGCATCTGCTGAACTTGTCAGACCTCGCGCTATCGAGACTGCGCGGTGACTGGGCGATCACTCCAAAACTACTCAAAGACGAACCGCTTGTGTCTGAACTGACCAAGAAGCAGGCAGTGCAGCGCCCGCAAGGTAAGAGGCTGAGCGAATTGTTCGATCGCTACAAAGCCAACAGGCTTGCGGCAGATGGCGACAGCAGAGCGAGCAAGAAATCTATCGAAGCGTGCCGGGTCAACACGCAACAGTTCATTCAGTTGATGGGTGATCTTCCAATGTCTGAGATCACCCGGGAAGCCGCGCATCGGTACCGTGAACTGGTTTCGGTGCTGCCGGCAAAGGGGATTGGACTCCGGACCATGAGCATTGATCAACAACTAGAGAAGGGTCGAGCAGGCTTGCTGCCGAAGATCTCTGCGGCCACCGTACGCAACAAGGTGAAGTTTCTCTCAGCAGTGTTCTCGGTGGGAGTCCGTATCGGTTGGCTGGTGGAGAACCCAATCATTGCCGGTGGTCTGTCCGGCGACGTGGTGAAGGCCGCAACGCGTTCTGCAAACGCAAAGAAGGTGCGCCGCGACTACTCCTCAGATGACCTCAAGAAAATATTCTCTAGTCCGCTCTTCGATGGCTCCGGTTGGGCTCCGCCAAGAGCCGACTTCGGAGAGGCGTGGCTATGGCTACCTTTGCTCATGTACTACACCGGTGCACGCCGAGAAGAGTTGGCCCAGTTGAAAGCCCGGGAGGTCATCGTCGATCCGAACAAGTCCCCTCACCTTGACATCTTGACGACCGTCGAAGAGGGCGAGACGCGAGGCGTGAAGAACGATGGAAGCCGGCGGCTCATTCCGCTGCATCCAGACCTCATTGATCGTGGATTTCTCCGCTACGTTGATTCGGTGCGTAGCGAGAACGGGCAACTGTTCCCAAAGTTGAAGCCGAACCCGGCTGGCTACTACGGCGCGAGTTTTGGAAAACGCTGGGCAATCTATCTGCGTGAGGTCGTCAAGCTTGACACTTCGGTTTCGCCAGCGCACGGCTTTCGTCATGCGTTCAAAACCCTGTGCCGTGCAGCGAACATCAGCGAAGAAGTTAGCGACGCCATCACCGGGCATGCCGGTGGCAATCGCGTTGCTCGGGGCTATGGCACCATGCCGCTTGAACGCATGGTCGAGGAGCTTGCTCGATATCCGAGAGCATAGTTTCGGTACCTATACTACGAATACGGACGTACCCCCTTCATGCTTTCTGGCTCGATTGTCGCCAAGAACTCGCAGACGCTTATGACGTCTGTCGCCATCGCATGTCGGGTAAGGGAGTTGGCCCCTTACCACCAGCCGTGTTCGGGTCTTGTGCTCATGCCATGACTTGTGAGGATAGGTGCATGCTCAGCTTTTTGCTGGGCTGCATCTATCCCCACCGAAGGTGTAGGCCTCCCCTGAGCCGAGAGTCTGTAGCTGTTCCGAACATGCATAGAGATAGACGGCTGAATCAAGAGCCATCTATGCAACTGATACCTGCTAGCAGTTCCCAATGAACTGTTGAAAAGCCTTCAATGATCTCTACAGGCAAGAGGTCATGATCTGTTTCCTACACAGCCGACAGACCAGAGCACTACTTCATCCGCTGGATCAGTTCGTCCATTCTCCGCTGTCGATCTTGGCTCGTGTCAGCGCTCTCAGGACGGCTTTCTGATGGGAGCACACTGGCAGAGCGCATGACATCAGACATCAGCGGCGAAGGGACTATCTCTCTGAACTGAGCCAGGACGTTTCGCGCTGTCTCCAGCATGGCTTGATCGTTGTAGGAATGCAGATGGCCCTCCTTGCTGGCAACCTTCAACATCCCTGCAAGCGCCATGGCGCAGTAGTCCCGGACTTCAAGCGGCAGTCCGTTTTCCATGATGACGATAGAGAGCACTGTTGCGGCGAGAACATAGCCCTTGAGGCCTCCGCTTGCCAAATCTGGAACTCGATTGAAGGCTAGCTCAACGAGCTTGTTCGCCATAGTCGCAGGGTCGCCAGGGAATGCTCCCATGCGCTGGCTGAACTCGAAGTATTGCTGAATCGTCGCTGCCGCTTTGCTCTTCTGCATATTGCCGGACACCCAAGAGAACAGACCCATAAATCCTCGTCGATGAAGATGCGCTCAGCCGGTCTGCGGTACATCCGACGACCTTGGCGCTACGGCCTATATAACAGAATGTGACGTAAAGGCGGCTGACTCAAACGCGGCACCGTTTGAGACTAAGGCGATGTCCCGTACACAGGCCTCCGCTCAGCCCTCCGCCGTTCCGGCGCGAGAAGCTTTGGCCTTGAACATGATTCGGCTGCGAGGTGAGCGCGGCTGGTCGCAGGAGGACTTGGCCTACGAGGCCGGGTTGCACCGCACCTTTGTTGCCCATGTGGAGCGGCAGGCTCGCAACATCTCCATCGACAACGTGGAGCGCCTTGCCCATGCGCTTGGGCTTCAGGCCTACCAACTGATGACGCCAACGGCAAAAGTCAAAAACGCTTCGCAATAGCGAGGCCCCACCTTCGCATTGACGCATCCGAGATTTCCCCCAGGCCCCCTCGCTTGCGAGAACGAGCAGCCCGGCGGGGCCGCTTGCGGAGGCGAGGTCAGTGCGTAGTCAGGGCGTGGTCGGAAGCTGCGTTGTCACGCACTCGCATGATGGTCTGGCGAGAGGTGCGCAGTTCGCGGGCGACCGACGCCACGGAGCCGCCATCAGAAAGCCGTTGAAGCGCTGCGCGGGCCTGTTGAGGGGTCAGGGCATGCGGACGGCCTAGAACGGCTCCTGCGGCCTTTGCGCGGGTCAGACCGGCCTGTGTCCTTTCCACAAGTAGATCGCGCTCAAACTCTGCGACGGCGGCAATCACGCCCATCGTCATGCGTCCTGCTGGGCTGGAAAGGTCCACGCCGCCCAAGGCGAGGCAATGCACCCGTATGCCCTCCTGCGCCAAGCCTTCGACGGTTGCCCGCACATCCATGGCATTGCGTCCCAGCCGGTCCAGCTTTGAGACCACCAGCACGTCGCCACGCTCCAGCTTGTTCAGCAGTTGGCGGAAGCCTGGACGTTCCGACGCGGGTACGCTGCCAGACACGGTTTCTACGACTGCGCGTTGAGGCTCAACGATGAAGCCCGCTGCGGCGATCTCCTGAATCTGGTTGTCGGTGGTCTGGTCTTGGGTGCTGACGCGGCAGTAGGTAAAGACTCGGGGCATCCGTGATCTCCTGTTCAAAAAGGGAGTCCACAGATACCGGCTGTCCACAATGCCGTCAAGCTAGCTTATGGTCAGGGCGCAACAGGCTGTCCGGAACCGGTCGATTCGGGACACCAAATAAGGGACTGCGTACCTAGCAGCAAGGGCATGAGTTGTGGGGGCAACTCACAAAGCGAACCGACTGTCATAGCTGCATCCTGCGTGTGCGAATGTCGCGTACAGAGGTTGGGTGACAACTCATTCTGGCATCTGGAGCGCCGGACTAGATTGGTACGCCAGAATGGACTGTCGTCCAAGACACTTGACTTGCTGCACCTGACGACTAGTCCTTCTCACGGCGCAGCCCCAACAGCGACAATGACGCTGCACCAACATTTATTGAGCATGCGCCTAAATAGCAATCAAGCGGTCACCCACATACTTGCGAATGCTCCAAAGGGAGGTCTGCTGTACTACTGCACAGGGCCGGCCCTCTGTGGACGTACCTTCATATGTGACCATCTTTCGCTTGCAACTACAGCGCCTGCAAAATGGGCTCCACGCACCCACAGGCACTTGTGCAAGCAAAGCGATATTGGGCATGAGCCTATAACAGCTGCCTTAAGGAAATTCGCAAAAGAAGACGGTCTATCTCGGAGCAAATTGTCAAGAATCGCCAAAGATGGAATACCGGGCGCGTTAAGGAGTGTCAGAGCCGTTGCCAACTACTATCTCCCATTTGTTCCAAGTGAGCTAGATAACGTAATTAATACACTTGCTTCCTCGCTGCAAGATGGAGTTGATACAAAGGCTTTCCCGCAGGCTAGCGTGGATATACTAATAGGTTTATTAAAACTGGCTGTTCTGGACGCTGAGACAAAAGAAATTCTCCTTATTATTGATTCGTTGGAGGAGATGCCGGAGCCCGGGGTATTGCTGATAAGTGCACTTTTGCAAGAGCCGATTCCAGGTTTGACAGTTGTTGTTACTGTTAACTCTGAATCAGCAGCTACGCAGCAAAAGGAGCATCAGATTCTGCGGGCACGATTGCAGTACAAGTCGCCTAGATCAATTATTGAAATTGTTGGGCATACCTGTGAAGAAATTTGTGAGTGGAAGCAGAGGATAGGGGGGAGTACGATAAACAAGATGGATGGCGAGTTGGCATACACCGTGTCCTTAAGTGGCAGGTCCGGGCTGCTGGCGCCATGGGTCGAATCGAATGAAGTTGGCCCTTCGTTGATAGAGGCGGAATGCGCAAGACTCTATGGCCAACTAGATATCGAGTACTCGCAAGCTACCGACAAAAATCGATTGGCAATCATTGTGTTGGCTCAATGCTATCCAGACTACGTACCTCTCGACGAGTTGGCAAATAGTATAGGTGTCAGTAAAGAAGAAGTACTTCGCATCCGCGATCAGTTGGCCGGTTCATTTGTTGATGACACAATGTCTGGGATCGGCCTCAAACGCAGATCAGTTTTTGATTTTATCTTTCAGCGTGCCGGTGCAGCCGCCCTAGCCTGCAATTGGAGCACGAGGAATATTCAACATAGTGCTAATCCTGAAAATGGAGTGCAAATGAATGCCGCTATTGATCATCGCCTTGGTGTCATTGAGCATGATCTCAAGCGCGGGGCAACGCAAGCTGCTTATGAGCGAATAGACGTCACGCTAAAGCTGGGGCTAGAACTGGGCTCCGCCCGGCCTACGCTGCTTCGGCATCTAGCAGATGTCCATGATCAGCGTGGAGAGTATGGAAAAGCTATCGAATGCGTCAATGAAGCACTTGCTCTTAATCCAGTAGAGGACGAATTGCAGGAGCTGAGACTTGCCCTTGCCACTCTTCAATTTCGTGTTGGAAAGGGTAGGCAATCCCTGAGTACGCTCAATGCTGTTCGAAAGCGGGCCGCTGCATCGGGAAGTACTGATTCATTTTTTTACGCAGTATTACGCTCGATCAGTGTTCTTATTGAAATGGATAAGACGCTTACCGCAGTGAATGTTAGTCGTACAGCGATACTTCGACGAAATGAAACCCCTCCAGGGGAAAAGGTTGATTCCCACCTAAGACGCATCGCTGCACGTGCATTAGCACTATCACCCGAAACCCGAGATGTAGCTAAGAATCTGGCCGCAGAGGCATATGCCATAGCTAAAAGGAGCCTTGGCGAAAGAGCAGAAGGAAACTGCCTATACTGTTTGGGCGACGTCTATAGGCACTGTAAAGACGCCGAAAAGGCCAAGAGTTTTTATGAGCAAGCATTAAAGATAGCTGGGTCGAATTTTGACTTGATACTGTATTGCTATTTGGGGTTGGCGGCATTGGCTTTGAGCAGTGATAGAGATGAAGACCTAAGGCTGGTTCTTATTGAGGTCTCTCAGTTGCCGATTACTGTTGATAGCCCTGAATGGGCTGCCGTCTCAACCTACGTCAATGTATATGCGGCTCTTGGATATGAAGTGCCACCTGCCGTCACGAAATTTGCTCATCAATCTGGCTCCTCGATTGGTACAAGGCGGTGGCAGCAAAGACTTAGTAATTTGACCGGTGATGCCAAAACCGGATTGGTATCCAAATCTCAATTTCGACACGAATTGGCTAGTACAATGATTGTTTTATAAATCGCCATGCTTTCAAACTATGGAAATCCTTCGATTGAGCTCCCTACTAAATGGGGAGAAATGCAAATTTTGGCGGGGAATGGATGTTTATTGATCTATAAAAGGCCGTGGGAGGAGGTTCCATTAGTCCGAATTCACTCCGCGTGCATGTTTGGTGAGAGTTTAGGGGGGTTGGATTGCGATTGCCGCCAGCAACTCGACGCCGCGCTTCAGTATGTTGCGCAACATGGAGGGGTAATCGCGTATTTCGCACAAGAAGGTAGGGGCATCGGACTCGCAGGAAAGGTGGCGGCGATGGCTCTACAAAGGAAAGAAGGCATTGATACTGCGAGTGCGTATCGCCGGCTTGGCCATGCTCCTGACCCGCGTGATTACGTTCCTTTAAAGGCTCTCCTAGAGAAGATTGAATTGCCAAAAAAGGTTAAGCTAGATACGAATAACCCATTGAAACTGCAAGCTTTGTGTAATATGGGCTATGTTGTAGATCGCGAAAAGCTGTCTATAGAAGTATCGGATATGGTGAAGGATTACTTGCACCAAAAGCGCACTCATCTCGGACACTATGGCTAAGCGTCTCGATTTGGCTATGCGGCGTGATCCTTTCACGCTAGATGAAAGTGCTTGTCTTCAAGCAGCCCAAGAGCTCCAGCGATACAAAAGCGAACCATATTTGAGCCAGGGAGAAGACTCGAGAGAAGCCGCAGCACTATTCAAGCTCTTCTTCGTTGCAATATGTCATCAGGTTAACTGGGACTTTTTGCTTGGGAGGATGAAAGAAAGATTTTATTCCCCTGATCCAAAGGAAATGATTCTTCGCGCACTAAATTGCACCGCATCGGATATAGAGATGCTTCTCGATGGCTATGCTCGTCCTGAGCGTATCCGAGCGAATGAGCGGGCGAAAATTCTGAAGGAAACAGCAAGCATCATTAAAGACTTTAGTCTGAATGATCTCACAGCACTTCTTTTTCCGTCGAGTGTCGAAGGAGCCGGCGGATTAATCGAGCAGATTAATATTTTCCCAGCATTTTCGCAAGATCCAGTCAAAAAGAAGTCGAATGTTTTCGCGCAAGAATTGATGCGTGAATCCATTGCAACCTTTAATGATGAGAGCAGGGTTCAACCTGCAGTTGACTACCACCTTATTCGGCTATATTTGAGAACTGGCCGGGTAGTTGCAAAGGACGCAATAGTTGCAGAGGTGTTTACATCTGCTTTGCCAACGCGAATGCGTCTGATCACTTTATTGCGAAAAAAGGTGGGCGAGGCCCTTGCATTAACTGCCTTCTACGCCAAAAAGACTATCTTCGAAGTTAATTACATTGAGTGGCAGATAGCTCGCCAAAGATGCCATTCTGACCAGCCCAATTGCACAGGCCCGTGGGATGACTTAAGTTTTGATAGTGCTGTGGTTGCGATAAGTGCAACACGTTGCCCCTACAGTCACTGGTGCTTGGCAAATAATGACCCAGATTGGAAGGCGCTGAAGGAGCCTGAGGTTAGAAAGGCATTCTATTAAGATGCGCGTTTCTCAAGAAATATCACCGATTCGGTGAGAATTTTGCCAGGCGCGTGCTGCCGTTGCATAGGACTCATTTGCCCAATATGATTTGACTTACTCCAGCTCGCTGTGACTTTGGTATTAAATCCATATGCCTCCCCGACCTCCTGATAGATATCAGCAAGGGGAACGGGTATATCTTTATAGTACGAATCCTGCAGGACGATCATTCCCACAGCATTCGGGGCGGTTTTCTTAGCAAGCCACAGAAAGAACCTCTCCAGATCTAAGAAGTATTGTCGAAAGAATTTGGAGTAGTAGGTTGAACTCGCCTTTGATGAATGGGCGGCGATGTCATCAAGCATGCTATACACCGAGAGGCTTGTGAAGGGGGCTTGTGTTTCTGATTCGCTCAGCTTTCGAATTTTTGTTGTTCCCATCATCTTCGATCTGAGGTTTTCAATTTGACCACCCTCTTCATGTGTGAGGCGTTGAATCTCTGGCAAATTGGATCGAACATAATCAAGCCTATTGAGGTATGGAGGCGAAGTTAAGAATCGGTTAATGGAGCTATCTTTAATGCTAGAAGCGGCAAAGTCAGTATTAAATATTTGTGTGTAGGTGCGTGCTGGCCTAGCGCGGCGGCTTAGATTGTCGAGCATTTGAGCGGAAATGTCCCTCGCTTTCTCTAGTAGCTGTTCAGTTTCGATTGTTGTCGCTTCGCCAATGGCGTATAGCCAAGTGGGGTTCGAGCCTCGGGAAACATTTGCAAGCTTCCTCGATGCGTAGGTAATACTGCACAGCGCTATGAGTTCGTTGTCGAACTCAAAACTCTTCTTGGAGCAAAGGTCTTCGATAACTTGATTGGGATTTGTATTGAGGTCTCGTGCCAATAAATTTAGCAAGGTTCCAATTGGACTGGGTTCATTGCTCTGATGCTGACGGCTCTTCGGGATACTCTTGATGTGTTTATTAAGTCGACTAAAGACTGTGTTTACATCTTTCAGCGTTGTTTTTTCAACACCGCGTACTCGGGACGTAAGTGCGCTAAATGGATTGAGATCGATTCCAATGCAACTGCACCCGTTCTCAAGGCTGGCTTCTACTGAAGTTCCGGATCCCACGAACGGATCCACTACTGTAAATTGTTTTCCTGCGGTAAGCTCGCGAATAGCTGCCGACGCAAAGGATCGTGAAAATGCCGCGTATGCAAGTCCCCATGGCATTTCACCGTCTAGGATGGCATCATTCCTTGTTCTCTTTGGAGAGGGAAGAGGCTGCCCATCTTTTGATTGATCAAAGTCAAGCAATTGTTGTGCGTTTGTTTTTCGTTTCATTGTCTGGCAAGTTAGATGCTAATATTAATTCTTGGCCCCTCTGGTGCAGGTAAAACCACGGTTATCGAGGAGCTTGTTTCCAATTACAAATGGGTGCCCATAAACTCATACATTACTCGTCCAGCTAGAGCGCGTGAGATGTACAAGATATCAATCTCTGAAGCCGAGTATTTGCGCCTACGTAGAGCCGGTGAGCTGTTTAGCGACTTAGAACAGCATGGATATTGCTACGGCACGTCACTCCAAGAGATCACCGCAGCCTTGAGAGACTCTGTTCCACATGTTCTAGACTTTACGTATACCAGAAGGCAGGAGGTGTTCGGTGGCAGGGAGCACACAGCAATCGCGCTGTTGCCCGAGACGGACGCAGAACTCGTGCGCAGGCTGGAGGAGGCGGGTAGAGAAGATCGTATAGATCAAGCCCTAAGGGACCTCTTGGCGATCAACGACATGGTCTCTCACTCGGGATCCTCAGAGTTTGCAGTCGTCCCTGTGGTGAACCTGCGCAACCAAGTCGCGCAAGCGGCTGCACAGATCGATGCTTTGGTCAAGCGCTTCTCCTGAGTGAACCCTTCACAGAAGAATCGGCTTCTGCGCTGCTGATTCGCTCGGTAACGCTTCGAGTAGGACCATACCGGGTCCCTATGAGTGGCTGCGTGTTTAAAGGCCCCATTCCAAAGAGAACAATCTAAGGTGCGAAGCGCTGGACTGCCGAGCCTGTCGGGGCGTGTACCACACACATTGCGATTCCTGCATGAGCCGAGTGGTGCTCGTTCATCCCCGTGCAATATGTCGGCTGAGAGGCCCGGTTCATTGATGAGTAAGCTAAGGCGACACTCGTTTCTGGCAGACACACGGTTGTTAACAGAAACGAGGAGCAGGTACCCCACTGTGGTACACTCCCTCGCAGTTGAACAGAAAAAATATCAATAAATTCAACGGGTTAACAT
>Ga0247823_10005227_pt1 | contig 10347 bp, 10 predicted proteins | sample 13C_PalmiticAcid_2_FD_192426 | JGI IMG/M metagenome (GOLD analysis project Ga0247823, IMG submission 192426) | Soil microbial communities from agricultural site in Penn Yan, New York, United States - 13C_PalmiticAcid_Day30 | ecosystem: Environmental > Terrestrial > Soil > Agricultural land...
CGCGGTCGCCCCGATCGTGGCGGTAGCGCTGTTCGGCCTTGTCGGGGCGGCGGGGCTGGCGTTCGACTATGCGCGGCTCGCAGGCCTCGACACCGAGCTGCAGAGCGCCGCGGACCAGGCGGCGCTGGCTGCCGCTTCGCAGCTCGACGGGCTGAGCGGCGCACAGACCCGCGCGACTGCAGCTGCGCAAAGCCTGATCGCCAATCGTGCATTGTTCGCCAATGACGGGACCGACCGGACGGTGACGGTGCCGACGATCGCCTTCTATTCCGCATTCAGCGATGCCGCAAACACGGCGGCAACGGGCGACGCCGACTCGCATTTCGTGCAGGTCACGGTGGGTGCGCGCACCGCGCGCTATGCACTGACGCCGATTGTTGGCGCGCTCAACTCGGGATCGATCAGCGCTTCGGCCGCTGCTGGCGTCGGCACGGCGATCTGCAATGTGCCGCCTGTGATGGTCTGCAACCCGTCGGAACCGCTCAACAATGCCAACGAGCTGCTGGGCTTCAGCCCCGCGGTCGGCGTCGGGCTACGGCTGATCACCGGCAATGCCGATGCGCCCGGCAATTTCGGCTGGCTCGAATCCCAGAGTGGCAACGGTGCGAGCGATCTGGCCGCGGCGCTGGGCTATAACAAGCCGCCGGGCAATTGCTCGCCGCTGACCGGCGTGACGACCAAGACGGGGATGAGCGCGTCGGTACTCTCCGCGCTCAACACCCGCTTCGACGTGTTTGCCAATGGCAATCAGACTTGCCCGTCACAGGGCGGCGGCACTTGTTCGCCGTCCAGCAACAGCCGCAAGGATCTGGTCTGCACCTCGAACAGCGGGGCGAGCTGCTCGAACGATACATGGGGCGAGTCCAGCAGACCTTACCGTCCCGCAAGCGCCGCGGCCTTGCCCGCTGACGGCACTCTCGACCCCGACATCATCGGCTATCCGCGTGATTTGTGTCACGCCGTCGCGGCGTCCGGCCAATGCGGCACCATGGGCACGGGAACGTGGGACCGCGACGCCTATTTCCGGGTCAACTACAAACTCAGCGGTGCAACCGCGTGGACCGGGGCGACCGGGCTGTCGGCCAGCGCGACGCGCTATGACGTGTACAAATGGGAGATGACGCACACCGCAATCACGGTGGGTGGGCAATCCTATGGCATTTCGGTGCCCCAGCCGCTGGGTGGCGGGAGTGGCAACGGTAACGGCAATGGCAATGGAAACGGCAACGGTAACGGCGCGCAGCCTACCGGATTTGGCTATCCGGCGACGGGCCGGGCAGGGCTGACCCCCGGCGCCGAGGGCGACCGGCGGCGAATCTCGGTGGCGGTACTCAACTGCCGCGCGCTCTCGCTCAACGGCAAATCGACAAACGTCCCCGTGGCCAAATGGCTTGACGTGTTTCTGGTCGAGCCTTCCTTCACCCGGAAGAGCGGGAACGTCTCGTACACCGATTCCAAAGAGGTCTATGTCGAGGTGATCGGCGAGACGCTGTCGGGGTCGAACGGCGTCAATCAGGCACAGGTGATACGGCGCGACGTGCCGTATCTGCTGCAATGATGCGGCTCGCGCCCGCGCTCTGGCGATCCCGTTCGGGGTCGGTGAGCATCGAGTTGGTGCTGGTCACCCCGACGATCCTGATCCTGATGTTCGGTCTGGTCGATCTGGGCAATTACTTCATGTCGCAGCATGTGGTGGTGAAGGCGGTGCGCGACGGAGCGCGTTACGCTTCCCGACGTGGCTTTGGCGAGTATAGCTGCGCCACCGCCTCCACCGACGTCGTCACCAAGACGCGCGATATCACGCGCACCGGCACGATCAGCGGCGGGACGGCGCGACTCGTCGACTGGACTGATCCCAACAGTATCACCCTAACAGTCCGCTGTGACAGTTCCGGTACCTATTCGGGGATCTACAAAGGCGCAGCGAACGGCGTGCCGGTGGTGAAGGTTGCGGCGATCGTGCCGTACAACTCGCTGTTCCGGCATTTCGGCATCACGACGGCGACGATCAGCCTGACGGCGGCGTCCGAAGTACCGGTGATGGGCGTATGATCGCCCGCCGCCTTCTGACCGATCGGGGCGGGGCGAGCGCGGCGGAGTTCGCGCTGGTGCTGCCGCTGCTGGTCGCGTTTCTGCTCGGCACGATCGATGTCGCGCGCTTCTTGTGGGAGTGCAACCGCGCCGAAAAGGCGACCCAGACCGGCGCGCGCTATGCGGTCGTCACCGACATCGTTCCGGGTGGGCTGGCCGCCTACAGCTTCAGCGTCAGCGACGGGCTGTTGCAGGGCAATCCGGTGCCGCAGGCCAATTTTTCGGGCGCAAGCTGCGTTTCGACCGCCGTGACAGGCAACAACGCCACCGCTGTCAGCTGCAGCTGCATTGGCGGCTCCTGTCCCTGGCTCGGCACCGCGAACCTCACGGCGTTCAACAAAGTGGCCGCGCGGATGCGGCTGATCTTCCCGCGCCTGACCGCGGCGAATGTCGAGATCCGCTACGAATATTCGGGGCTTGGCTATGCCGGCGATCCCAACGGCGCTGATGTTGCGCCGCTGGTCGTCGTCCGCCTGCGCAATGTCAGTTTCCGGCCGATGCTGATGAGTTTCTTTCGAACCAACAGCATTAATCTGCCGGATTTTCGCGCCTCTCTCACGCTCGAGGACGGGAATGGGAACGTGGCGAACTAGGAGTGACGATGTGGAAGTTCGTAGCTTGAGTGAATGGGAGCCGGGCGGCTGGCGGGTGCGCAGCAGCGCCGTGTCGGTCGAACTCGTCCTCTCGCAGGCCGAGATCGGTGCGAGCGAGATGGGGCCCAGCCGACGCAACGATTTCGTGATCGACCTGACCGCGCTCGAGCCGGATGCGGAAATCCCGGCCGACATCGCGGCGCGCGCCCAAACCATCGTGGTCGAGGTTTGTGCGAAGGATCCCGGCTCGATCCGCCGGCTCGAAAGACTCCGCGAACGGCATCCCCGGCTGATCGTCGTCGCGGCGGCGCGCGACACGTCGCTTGCCACCGTGCGCGCGCTGCTTCGTGTCGGCGCAAGCGATGTGGTCTCGCTGCCGCTGGTCCGCGGCGAGCTTGAGTCGGTGATCGACCGGCTGAGTGAAAGAATCGTCCAGTCCGATTCTGCGCCGGGCAAGCTCGTTGCCGTGGTCAAAAGCGTGGGCGGTGTCGGCGCCACCGCGCTGGTGACCCAACTTGCAGCGCGCTACGCGGCGCGTGAGGGCAGGGCGGGGCGTGAGACCGCGCTGTTCGACCTCGACCTCCAGAACGGCAATGTCGCGACCTATCTGGGGTTGGAGGCGGGACTGACCGTGGGCGACTTGCTCGACGCCGGGTCGCGCCTCGACCTGGCGGTGTTGCGCTCGGTTCCCACGAAACATGCGACCGGCCTCGCCGTTTTTTCCGCGCCGTTCGAAATCATGCCGCTCGAATCGATCGATATCGACCAGGTCTGTGGCCTCGTCGAACTGGCCCGGACCAGCTACGACACGGTATTGCTCGACCTGCCCAGCGACTGGACCAACTGGTCGCTGTCGCTGCTGGCGCGGGCAAGCACGATCCTGTTCGTGGTCGACCTGACGATCGCGAGCCTGTCCAAAGCGCAGCGCCAGCTCGCGCTACTTGAACGGCTGGGCATCCCGCCGGAGACGGTTCGCATGGTCGTCAACCGGGTCGAGAAAAAGCTGTTCCGGCCGATCGACCTTGGCGATGCCGAGCGGGTGCTGCGGCGGCCGGTGGCGTTCACCGTGGCTAATGACTTCCCTCTGATGATGGCGGCGCTGAACGAGGGCATCCTGGTCAGCGACATCAAGGGCAAGAGCCGGGTCGGTCGCGACGTGGACGCGATGATGGATGGTCTGGACGAACTGCTTGGCCGGAGCTGAAGGCGATGTGGCAGATCAAGAACAGCGCACGCATCGCGGATCGCTCCGCCGCCCCGGCGGTCGAGACCGAGAGGAAGACCGCCGACGTCGGGCGCTGGACCGAGCTGAAGGTCGAGCTGCACCAGCGGCTGCTGGACCAGATCAATCTCTCCGCGCTCGAAACGATGACGCCCGAGCAGATCCGGTCCGAGATCGGCGACATCGTGCAGGATCAGCTGGCGCTCCAGAAGCACGCCCTCAACCTCAACGAGCGACGCCAGCTGGTGAGCGACGTGCTCGACGAGTTGCTGGGCCTTGGACCGATCGAGCCGCTGCTCAAGGATCCGAGCATCACCGACATATTGATCAACGGCCCGCAGACCGTGTTCGTCGAGCGCGGCGGCAAGCTGGAGGAGACCCCGGTCCGCTTCAAGGACGATCGGCACTTGCTGCGGATCATCCAGAAGATCGTTTCCGCGGTGGGCCGCCGGATCGACGAATCTGCGCCCTATGTCGACGCGCGGCTGGCCGACGGATCGCGCGTCAACGCGGTGGTGCCGCCGCTGGCGGTGGATGGGCCGCTGATGTCGATCCGCAAATTCGCCAAGACCCCGATCACGATGGAGCGGCTGACCGAGCTGGGCAGCATCCCCGAGGATATCACGCAGGTGCTGGCCGCGATCGTCGGCGCGCGCCGCAACGTGCTGATCTCGGGCGGGACGGGTTCGGGCAAGACGACGCTGCTCAATGCCATGTCCGCTTATATCGATGGCGCCGAACGGATCGTCACGATCGAGGATTCGGCCGAGCTTCAGCTCCAGCAGCGCCACGTCGTGCGGCTGGAGACGCGGCCCGCGAATATCGAGGGGGCGGGGGAGGTCACCCAGCGCGACCTGGTCAAGAACGCGCTGCGCATGCGCCCTGACCGGATTATCGTGGGCGAGGTGCGCGCCGGCGAAGCGTTCGACATGCTTCAGGCGATGAACACTGGCCATGACGGGTCGATGACCACCGTCCACGCCAACACCCCGCGCGATGCGCTGTCGCGTATCGAGCAGATGATCGGGATGAGCGGGATCGACATCCCGGTCAGTTCCTCGCGCGCGCAGATCGCGTCTGCGATTAACGTGGTGCTCCAGGTCGGACGGCTCGGCGACGGCGGGCGGCGCCTGCTGAGCGTGTCCGAGATCACGGGGATGGAGAGCGACGTGATCACGATGCAGGAGATTTTCCGCTTCCGCATGACCGGTCGCGACGAGGACGGCAGCGTCCAGGGGCGGTTCGAAGCGACCGGCATCCGTCCCAAGTTTATGCAGGAGCTAAGCGACCGCGGCATCCACCTTCCCGCCGGACTGTTCCGGCCCGAGCTGGGGCTGCGCTAGATGAGCGACGCCACCCTTCGCGTTCTCGTCCTGTTGCTGGTGTTTGGCGCGACCCTGTTCGCGGTCGATGTGGCGCTGCAAGGGATGCGCAGCACGCGCAACAAGAAGCGCGCGGTCAACAAGCGGCTAGAGATGATTGCGCACGGTGCAGATCAGGCGGCAATCGCGGCAAAGCTGCGGCGGGATTCACTGGTCGGGGCGATCGACCTGCCCGGCGTGTTGAGCGGGCCGGGGAAACGGCTTGAGAAGATGCTTCGCACCAGCGGGCTGCCCTTTTCGCCGGTACAGATCGCGGCGTGGATGGTGATGGCCGCGTTCGGCATCTTCCTCGTTGTGCTGGCTGTCGCGACGATCACGGGGGTCGGCATTACGCTGGGCGTGGTGGTGATGATCGCGACCTTTGCCGGGGTGGTCGGCATCGCGCTGCCGCTGCTGGTCTTTTCACGCAAGGCTGACCGGCGGCATAAGAAACTGATGGAGCAGTTTCCGGTCGCGCTGGATATCTTCGTGCGCGGGCTGCGCGCGGGGCATCCAGTGGCCGCCGCGCTTGACCTTTTGACCCGCGAGATGTCCGATCCGATCGGTAGCGAGTTCGGGCTGGCGGCCGATGAGGTGACCTATGGCGCCGACCTGCGCGACGCGCTGCACAACATGGCCGAGCGGTGCGACCTGGACGATATGCGGATGTTCGTCGTCTCGCTTGCGATCCAGAATGAGACCGGCGGCAACCTAGCCGAGATCCTGGAGAATCTGTCCAAGGTGATCCGGGAGCGGGCGAGCATGGCGATGATGGTCCGCGCGCTTAGCTCGGAAGGACGGATGACGGGCATGATCCTGACCGCGCTGCCGCTGTTGGCGTTTTCGGTACTGTTCCTGCTCAACCCCGCCTTTTACCTCGATGTGGCGAGCGACCCTGCCTTCCTGATCGGCTTCGCTGCGCTGGTCCTGCTCTATTTCATCGGATTCTTCACCATCCGGCGCATGGTGGACCTGAAGGTATGATGCGATGATCCCTGAATTCTCACCGCAGCTCTCACGCACCGTCATCCTGGTGCTGGTGTTCGTGCTGACGGCGGGGCTGTCGCTCGCGGCTGCGACGTTGGTGCGCAACCGGTCACGCGTGCGTGCGCGGTTGCAGGCGATGTCGAGCGGGGCCGCGGTGGCGACGGGCGGATCGCTGCGCGGAGAACAGCAATCGACCGCGTGGCATCGGCTGGTCAACACGATCGAACGGACCGGACTTTCGCTTGCCGACTCCAACGGTGCCGCGCTGTCCGAACGGATGGCGGAGGCGGGGTTCACCTCTCCGGTGGCGCCGCGCATTTATACGCTGGTGCGGCTAGTTGCGACGCTCGGCCTGCCCGCACTGTTCGTGCTGTTCGCGACCTTCACTGGCCGCTCCGGATCGCTGATGCAGCTCTATGTGATCGGCGCCGGACTGGCATTGCTGGGCCTCTACCTCCCGACGCTGTTCGTGCGCGCCCGCGCGGATCGGCGGCGCGAGCGGCTGGTCCGAGACTTTCCCGATGCGCTCGACCTGATGCTCGTTTGCGTCGAGGCGGGGCTGGGGCTGGAAGCAGCGTTCGATCGCGTCGGGCGGGAGATGATGCACTCGCACCCGCTGGTCGCAAAGCTACTCGCCGGGGTGGTACTCGAACTGCGCGCGGGGCGCAGCCGCGAGGATGCGCTGCACCGGATGGGCGCGCGCGCGCGAGTCGATCAGATCCGTTCCTTCGTGACGTTGATCGTTCAGTCGGACCGGCTGGGGTCGAGCATCGGCAAGACATTACGTATCTATGCCGCCGAAATGCGGGAGCGCCGGCGGCTGGCCGCCGAGGAGAAGGCGCACCGGTTGCCGGTACTGCTGTCGATCCCGCTGGTCGCCTGCATGCTGCCGGTGATGATCGGCGTGCTGATGCTGCCTGCGGCGATCCGGGTGGTGCGCGATCTGATGCCCGCGATGTCGGGGGGAGGGTGACGATGCCCGCTGCCCGCCCGTTGTTCACCGCACTGGTCATGTTCGGACTGCTCAACGGCTGCGCGACGGCGCCCGGTCTTTCGGGGATCCGGCCGGTGGGTGGCGTGGCGGTAGGGCAGACCAGCGTCGCGGCGGGCAACGCGCTGGTCGCGCGCGGGCAATATGGCTTGGCGGTCGCCGCTTATCGCCGCGTACTGCGCCTTGATCCTGTGAACAGTCAGGCGATGGAGGGACTGGCGATCACCTATGAGCTTCTCGGCCGGGCTGATCTTGCCGATCGCTATTATCAGGAGGCGCTGGCGCTCGCGCCGCGCAACCCGCGCATCTACCAGAATTTCGCTGCGTTCCTCCGCGTGCAGAAACGCCATGCCGATGCCGATCAGCTTATGGCGGACATGCGGATCGCGCTGCCCGATACGCCGGTCGAGGCGGCGCAGGCGCCGGTGGCGCCAACCGCACCTGAGGTGGCCGCAATGGCAACGCCCCCCGAGCCGGACGTTCGGCTGATCAAGCAATCCGACCGCGCGACACTGGTGGTGACGATGCCGCAGCCACCGGCGGCGAAGCCGCTGGCGGCGCCCGCACCGGCGGTGACCAACGGCCTGCGTCCGCCGCGCGTCGTCAATGCGGTCGGCCGGCAAGGGGTCGCGCGGCAGACCGCGGCGTTGCTGGCGAAGCGGGGTTTCGCCGGGGTCGAGACCGGTGACGCTGCGTTCAAGCTGAAGCGCAGCCGTATCCTGGTTCCCGCCCACACGCGCGAACTGGGCGAGCGGCTGTCACGAAGCCTGCCCTTCAAGGCGCGGATCGAGGAAAGCGTACGGGTTGATCGGGTCCAGATACTGATCGGCGAGGATGCGCTGGCGACGCTGACGCGGGCGCGCAGGGCATGAGATGGGCGAAGGCGCTCACGGTCGCCGGTGTCGGGCTGGCGCTGTGCGTGCCGGCACGGGCGTCGTCGACCGGGGACCTGCAGGTTATCGCGGCGGCGATCCGCGCTGGACGGCTGATCCAGGCCGAGGTGATGCTGGCGCGCCTGCCCGTGCCGATAAAACCGGATGACGCGGAGGCAATCGCCGACGTGCGCGGACAATTTGCCCTCGCCACTGGAGCATCGGAGCAGGCGCTGCGGATTTTTGAGACGCTTCGTACGGCACAGCCGGGACGTTGCGAATATCTTCGCGATTTCGGCGTCGCGGCGGCGCGAACGGGGGACGCGCGCGCCCTCGACGCGTTGCGCGATGCCGTGCCGCGTTGCGCCAACTGGCAGAGCGGGCAGGTGCTGGGCGTTGTCCTCGCGCAGATGCGGCGCTGGGACGAGAGCGAGGGCGCCTTCGCGCTGTCCCTGCGCCTGTTCCCTGGCAATGCGGTGACGCTCAACAACCGCGCCTTCGCCCGGATCGAGCAGGGGCGCTACGACGACGCGCTCGACGATCTGCGCGCGGCGCTGCGCGCCGCGCCGGGTGACCGCCGCGTCACCAACAACATCGATCTGGTAGAGGGTGCGCGCGGCAACACACCGCGGCGGCGGCAGGGTGTCGATGATGACCGCGCCTGGGCATCGCGCCTTACCCTTGCCGCGAAGGGGGCGTTGCGCGCGGGGCGGATCGACCTTGCGCGCGCGATGCTGGCACAGGCCGTCGACGTCAGCCCCTATCATGCGCGTGAACCGACCGCGCTGCTGGCCGGGCTGGCCGAGGCGAGGGGCGGGGCGCAATGATGGCCACGGTTGTACTGGCGGCGCTGATCCTGCTGTTGGCGGCGGCGGCGGTGCAGGACGTGTATCAGCTCCGAATCTCCAACGTCTTTCCGGTGGCGATCTTCTTGCTCTTCCCGGTCTATGCGTTCGCCAAGGGGGTGGACGTGACGATCTGGCAGAACGGGGCGGTGTTCCTGGCCGTACTGGCGCTTGGTATCCTCGCCTTCGGCGCGCATTGGCTGGGCGGCGGTGACGTCAAACTGCTGGCGACGACAGCTCTATGGTTCGACATTGCGGGCGTCGCTTGGCTGATCGGCGCGATCGCGATCCTGGGCGCGGTGATCGCGCTGCTCTTCATGTTCTTCCGTCGTGTCATTCCCGAACCGGCACTGCTCCGGACGGGCATGGTGTCCCTTAAGCGGAGAGGCCCGATTCCCTATGGCATCGCGATTGCCGGAGGGGCTATCGCCGCGATTCTGATGGGGCATGTAAGTCCGTAGGGATCGATCTTGACGATTCCGTGCAGGTTCCCCGTGGGGCTTGCTGTGAGGTTATGGCTGCCGAGCGCGGTGAAAATGTGTGGGCAACTTCCTTGATGGCGTGAGCATCAAACGGTCTACTTTACGTTACTCGCGGCGGAAGCCTTCCTCCGCTACCATCCATCCCCTCGTAACGACGCATCGAAAACCCCGCCGCACGGCCATGCGGCGGGGTTCGGTGCGTTCAGGCGCCCCAGTCGGCGATCAGCCAGCAGAGCAGCAGGAACGGCAGGGTTATCGCCAGCCCGATCAGGATCGAGCGGCCAGCGCCGAGCCGGAACGCCGTGTGGTTGGCGGCCTTCACCGCTTCGATCTTTGCGCGATAGGCGGGGTCGCCGCGCAGCATGCCGATGTCGATCATCGACCCGGTCTTGAGGAAATCGAGGATCTCGGCAGTTTCTTCAGGGTTGAGATTGGGGTGGTGGTCCAGCAGTCCCGCGATGCGGGTGCGGTGCGTCAGGTCGGCGCCATTCTGTTCTTCCATGGTGATAGTCCTTCGTCGGGCGCGCGTACGCGCCTGTGGCCGCGCGCGGCGGCCTGAATTCGATTGTCAGTGGATTGGTGCGGCTGGGCCGCTCAGGCGCGGAACGGCGGGGCGCGGGCGCGATAGGCGCTGACGGGCGCGGTGCCGAGGGGCGCGTCGACGCTTACAGCGTCACGAAGACCGCTTTCCACTTGCGGCGCTGCGACAGCGAGACTGTATGCCGGCAGTGGGGGTGTTGCGCCGTCATGGCCATCATGCGGTCTGCCGGCGTTGAAGCGTTGTCCAGCTGCCTTGAGCGCCTGACCGGTGTCGCGGAATTGTGCGGCGAGCGGGGCGGGGAGGGTGAGCTTCGCCGCGACCGCGCCGGTTTCGGTAAGCGCGGCGGGCCGGATCGCGCCCGC
>Ga0247823_10005228_pt1 | contig 10345 bp, 10 predicted proteins | sample 13C_PalmiticAcid_2_FD_192426 | JGI IMG/M metagenome (GOLD analysis project Ga0247823, IMG submission 192426) | Soil microbial communities from agricultural site in Penn Yan, New York, United States - 13C_PalmiticAcid_Day30 | ecosystem: Environmental > Terrestrial > Soil > Agricultural land...
GCGTTCGCCACCGTGAACATCTTCGGCGGCTTCGCCGTCACCGAGCGGATGCTCGCCATGTACAAGAAGAAGGGTTGAGCCGATGCACGAGCTTGCTCCGCTGAACCCCTGGGTCGCGCTCGCCTATCTGATCGCGGGCGTCTGTTTCATCGTCGCGCTGCGCGGCCTGTCCTCGCCCGCGACCAGCCGCCGCGGCAACCGCTTCGGCATGTTCGGTATGGCGATCGCGGTGGTGACGACGCTCGTCACCCATGAAATCGCCTCGCTGCCCGAAATCGGCGCCGCCATCGCCATCGGCGGCATCATCGGCTTCGTCATCGCGCGCAAGATCGCGATGACCGCGATGCCGCAGCTTGTCGCGGCGTTCCATAGTCTTGTCGGCCTCGCCGCGGTGCTGGTGGCGGTCGCCGCCTTCCTCAACCCGGAAGCGTTCCATATCGCCGACGCGTCGGGGAAGATTTTCGCGGTCAGCCTGATCGAAATGGGGCTGGGCGTCGCGATCGGCGCGATCACCTTCTCCGGATCGGTTATCGCCTTTGCCAAGCTCAACGGCAACATGTCGGGCAAGCCGATCATGCTGCCGGGCCGGCACCTCATCAACCTTGGCACGCTCGCCGCGATCCTTGGCCTGATCGGCTATCTGGTGACCGACCAGAGCCCATGGGTGTTCTGGACCGTCACCGGCCTCTCCTTCCTGATCGGCTTCCTGCTGATCATCCCGATCGGCGGCGCGGACATGCCGGTCGTGGTTTCGATGCTCAACAGCTATTCGGGCTGGGCGGCGGCGGCGATGGGCTTCACGCTCGGTAACACCGCGATGATCATCACCGGCGCACTGGTGGGCAGCTCGGGCGCGATCCTGAGCTACATCATGTGCCGCGCGATGAACCGCAGCTTCATCAGCGTGATCGCGGGCGGCTTTGGCGGCGACAGCGGCGGTGGCGCCGCCGCTGCGGCGACCGATCGCCCGTGGAAGCGCGGATCGGCCGAAGACGCGGCGTTCCTGATGCAGCAGGCCGAACAGGTCATCATCGTCCCCGGCTACGGCATGGCCGTGGCGCAGGCGCAGCACGTGCTGCGCGAGATGGGCGACAAGCTCAAGGAGCATGGCGTTCGCGTCAAATACGCGATCCATCCGGTCGCGGGCCGCATGCCCGGGCACATGAACGTGCTACTGGCCGAAGCCAACGTCCCCTATGACGAGGTGTTCGAGCTGGAGGACATCAACAGCGAGTTCAGCCAGACCGACGTCGCCTTCATCATCGGCGCCAACGACGTGGTCAATCCGGCGGCGAAGACCGACAAGTCCTCGCCGATCTACGGCATGCCCGTGTTCGACGTGAACAAGGCCAAGACCGTGCTGTTCATCAAGCGGTCGATGGGCGGCGTGGGCTACGCCGGGGTGGACAACGACGTCTTCTATCAGGACAACACGATGATGCTGTTGGCCGACGCCAAGAAGATGGTCGAAGAGATTGTGAAATCTCTCGACTGATCGGGCGCCCCGGCCGGCCAATTGGGGGGCTGGGGCGATGATCAGTGTCGGGCGAATTCTGGAAGGCGCGTTCGGCGTCCTGCGTGTGCATTTCGTCGCCGTTGCGATCTGGGGTGCCATCTATCTTGCCGGCAGTATCGCGATGGCAATCGCGATGCGGCCAATGATGGGTCAGATGCTCAATCCCGGCTTTGGCCAGGATCCCGCGGCAGCGGTCGCGGCGGTGGGTCCCTTCTATCTGCTCGGCCTGCTGCTCGGGATTGTTTCCACCATCCTCTACACCGCATCGATGCGATCGGTGCTGCGACCCGATGCAGGCGGCATCGCCTTTTTGCGGCTCGGCGTGGACGAGCTGCGCACGCTGGGGCTGCTACTCCTGTTCGGAATCGGCAGCTTCGTGCTGTTCTTCGCGGCGAGCCTGGTCATCGGCCTGTTCGCGGGCGGCATGGCGGTGGGCAGCGAATCGGTCGCGCTCACCGTTCTCCTCTCCGCGCTCGTCGGTATCGTGCTGTTCGGACTCCTGCTCTATCTGGTCATCCGCCTCTCTCTCGCCTTCCCGCTCACCCTGCATCGCAGCGCGTTCGCGATCGGCGAGGCGTGGCGGCTGAGCCGGGGCCATTTTTGGACGCTGTTCGGCGCAGCCCTGGTCGTATCCGTGATCGGCTTTGTCCTGTCGACAGCGATCAACATGGTCGCGATGGGCGGCTATTTCGCTGACATCATGTCAGCCGCCGGCAATCCCGAAGCATCCGTGAAGGCCATGGAGCGTCAGGCGGTTGCAGTGAACAGCTTCGGCACGCTGATGATCCTGCAGTCGATCGGCGGCTCGATCGTCGCCGCGGTCTGGTTCGCGCTCAGCGGCGGCAGCGTGGCGAGTGCTGCGCGCCTGTTGATTCGTGACGAGTTCGACGACGCCGAGGATGTGTTCGGTTGACTTACCGCTTGCGTTCTTGATCCGTTCCGGAGATAATTCATCCGAAACGGATTGGGAACGGAGGCACTTATGCTTACGTCTGCGCCACGAACCGGTGAAACATCCGCAATGCAATGCAAAGCGGAGGTTTCGATGCCTGAAACGCTGATGCGTGAGACGCCATTGCTTGAGTTTGGCGCTCCTGTTCCCCTGTCCCCCGCCGCAACGAGTAGCGGGGCGCTCATCGTCGCCACGCCGGATCGGCTGGCAGCGCTCCAGCATATGGTGACTGCCTCGGGCGCGCGCCTGTTGGGCGCGGTGACACCCGGACAGGCGGCCGCACGGCTCGCCGATCAAATCAGTCTCGATTTGCTGCTGTTCGACGCGGTCGGGCTGCCCGTCGCTGAAGCCACCGAAACGGCGGCTGCGCTTGCCGATGCGATTGCGGGACGGGATTGCCGGACGGTGGTTCTGCTCGACGCCGCGGCGATCGATGCCGTCGCAGGGCCGATGCTCAATGCGAACGCGGTGCTGCTGTGCGATGCCAGCCCCGCCGAGCAGGCGGCGGCTCTGACGCGCGCGCTGGTGCCCGGCGGCACACGGCTGCACGACGCAACCCGCGAGCATGAGGCGGAGCGGCTGCGGCTGCTCAACGAGGAGGTCGCACGGCTTGCCGAAGTGCTGACCCAGCTCACCGCCGAACCGCCCGGCGGCGTCCGCGACCGCACCCCCGGCTATCGCGGCGAGCCGGTGGCCGAGCCTGATCCCGATCCGCGCGCCATTCGCGCCACGATCCGCGCCCGGCGGCTGCGCGATCAGCATTTCGCGTCGGAACTGTTCGCCGATCCCGCATGGGACATGCTGCTCGACCTCTACGCCGCGCGGCTGGAGGGACGGCGAGTCTCGGTCTCAAGCCTGTGCATCGCCGCGTCGGTGCCGCCGACCACCGCCCTGCGCTGGATCGGAACGATGCACGACGCCGATTTGTTCGGCCGCGAACCGGACCCCACCGACAAGCGCCGCGCACACATCACGCTGACCGACCGCGCCGCCACGGCGATGCGCGGCTATTTCGGCGCCGCGGGACGCGCGGGGCTGACGCCCGCCTGAAAAGCTGGTGACCCGGAAATGGCGTTTGGTACGCCTCAAGTGGTGGGCTCGTCGGGGCTCGAACCCGAGACCTACAGATTAAAAGTCCGTTGCTCTACCAACTGAGCTACGAGCCCGCACTTGAGGGTGGGGTGCACCTAAGGGCGCGATCCCGCGCGGTCAACCGGGACAACGCCGTGCAATATGCACCTGATCCTTATCGATCGTCCCGGAGATGCCGCAGAAGCGCGGTTCGCGGTTACGACGACTACCCTCATTGCCGATGAGGAAGCCGCCGGCGTCGATCGGCGTGGCCGGATCGGGCACCGCGACCTCAAAGTGCAGATGCTCGAGCATCGAGCAGCCGACATCGCCCTCGATCCCGATCAACTGCCCTGCGCGCACCTTCTGACCGACTTTGAGCTTCGCCGTGCCAGTCACCGAACCTCTGGCCATGTGCGAATAGCCGGTCCATTCGCCGTTGGCGTGCGCGATCCACACATAGTTGTTGCGGCATTCGCTCGCCGCGCGGCCAGTCTGACGCTCCCCATAACGGTCCTGGATCGCCATTACCCGCCCCGCCGCGGCTGCAACGATGCGATAGGGCTTGCGGCCGCCGACGGCGAACAGGTCGATCCGCGCGCGCGGCCGATGCGTGCGGGTATCGTCGAACACCTTCACCTGCGTCCCGTCAGCATAGGGCAGGCGGTAAATGCCTGCGCCAAGCTGGGGAGGCGGCGGCGCTTCGGCGGCCTGGAATACGGCAAGCGCAAACGGCAGCAGCATCATCAGCATCACGCTCTCCCTATCCGTTCATCAGCGCGGTGAGCTGACGCACTGTGCGTCCGGTGAGCGGATCGCGCCAGTCCGGCACGATGACGTTCAGCGGGCGAAGCACGAACCCGCGCGCGCGGAATTGGGGGTGCGGGACGGTGAGGCCGGGGCTGGCCCAGGCGCCGCCCGACCACAGGATGATGTCGAGATCCATTACGCGGCTATCCCAGCGGCGACCGCGGCGGCGGCCGAAATCGCGTTCGATCCGTTTCAACCGTGCGAGCAGTTCAGGCGGCGCCTCTCCGCTTTCAATCAGCGCGGCGGCGTTGGCGAAGCGGCGGCGTGAGGGTCCCAAAGGCGCTGTGGCGATCACCGGCGACGCCTTCACCACGCCGCCGATCGCGTCCAGTGCGGCGCGCAGTTCCGCTTCCGGCGCGCCATGGCGACCGCGGCGGTTCGAGCCGAGGGCGATGACATAACGATGCGCCGGGGTTGAGTTGGTCACGCCGCACGGCCTATCGCGGGCGCATGGTCCCGCCAAGCCCGCTTCCTGATGTCGAGCCGCCCCGCGACTGCCCGCGCTGCCCCCGGCTCGTCACACTGCGGCAGGACCTGCGTGCCGAGCATCCGGACTGGTGGAATGCCCCGGTACCCGCTTTCGGCGATCCGCAAGCGTGGCTCGGCATCATCGGCCTGGCGCCGGGCAAGCATGGCGCGAACCGCACCGGACGGCCCTTCACCGGCGATTTCGCGGGCGACCTGATGTTCGCGACGCTCGCCAAGTTCGGCTTCACCGAGGGAACCTATGCGTCGCGGCCGGACGACGGCCTGCAGCTCAAGGGCGCGATCATCATCAACTCGGTCAAATGCCTGCCGCCCGAGAACAAGCCGACACCCGAGGAAGTGCGCAACTGCCGCCCCTTCGCCGATGCACAGGCTAACGCGATCCCGGCCCGCATCTTCGTCGCGCTCGGCCAGATCGCGCATCAGAGCGCTGTGAAGATTCTCGGCGGCAAGCTGCCCAAATGCCGTTTCGCGCATCTGGCCGAGCACCGCGTGCCCGACGGACGGGTGCTGATCGACAGCTATCACTGCTCGCGCTACAACCAGAATACCGGACGGCTGACGGCCGAGATGTTCGAGGCGGTGTTCGCGCGGGCGCTGGAGCTGCGCGACACGGTCTGAGGGTCAGATATCCTCGACCATCCGCCGGTACAGTTCGGGGCGGCGGTCGCGGAAGAAGCCCATGCCCGCGCGATGTTTCCGTGCACGATCCAGGTCCAGCGTTGCGGTGAGTACGCCGGTCTCCTCCGCCCCGAACTCGGCGATCATGTCGCCCCATTCGTCGCAGATGAAGCTGTGGCCGTAGAAACGCTGGTCGCCCTCCGTGCCGATGCGGTTCGACGCGATCACGGGGACGATGTTGGAGACCGCATGGCCGATCATCGCCCGGCGCCACATGCGGCTGGTGTCGAGATCGGCGTCATAGGGTTCGGAGCCGATCGCGGTGGGGTAGAAGAGCAGCTCCGCCCCCATCAGCATCATCGTGCGCGCGGTTTCCGGATACCATTGGTCCCAACAGATCCCGACGCCGAGCGTCGCATCCGCCGCGGGGCCATCCCACACCTTGAACCCGGTGTTGCCGGGGCGGAAGTAATATTTCTCCTCGTAACCGGGGCCATCGGGGATGTGGCTCTTGCGATACACACCCGCGACCGCGCCGTCGGGACCGATCATCGCGAGGCTGTTATAGAAATGCGGGCCGTCCGCCTCGAAGAAGCTGGTCGGGATATGGATTTTGAGCTCCGCCGCGAGTGCCTGCATAGCAGTGACGGCGGGGTGGCTGGCAACGGGCTTGGCCGACGCGAACAACGCCTCGTCCTCGACACGGCAGAAATACTCGCCTTCGAACAGCTCGGGGGGAAGAACGACCTGCGCCCCCTTCCCCGCCGCCTCGCGGACGAGATCGGACACGTTGGCGATATTCTGCGCAATGTCGTTCGAGAAGGCGAGCTGGAGCGCGGCGACGGTGATCTGGGTCATGCGGGGTATTTAGGGGAGCTCAACGCGAATGGCACGCGATTCGCGATACGACACCCGCGCCGGCAAAGCCCGCTACGCGCCAATCGCCAGGATCACGCCCGTTTCAGACAAGCACCGGCTCGGGCGTCGCGATCGTATCCAGCTGCGTCTGCGCATCGATCAACAACAGCCGCCTCAGAATGCCGTCGCGCAGGTCATAGACCCAGCCGTGCAGCTCCAGCTCCTGCCCGCGCTCGAACGCTGCGCGCACCAGCGGCAGGCTGGCGAGCCGGCGGAGCTGATCGCAGACGTTCAGCTCGACCATCCGGTTGAGACGTTGCGCGCCGTCCAGCCCGGTCAGTTCGTCGGCATGCGCGTGCTGCACATCCGCGATCGCCGATACCCAGTCCGCCACCGCGTCATGCGCATCGCCGTTCATCCCGTGCGCGACGCCGCCGCAGCCATAATGGCCGCACAGGATGATGTGCCGCACCTTCGTCGTCTCAAGCGCAGTCTGCAGCACGGCCATCAGGTTGCGGTCGTCGGGATGGACCAGGTTCGCGACGTTGCGGTGGATCGACATCACGCCCGGCGGCGAGTTGGTGATCTGGTCCGGCGCGACGCGGCTGTCGGAACAGCCGATCCACAGGAAGTTCGGCTTTTGCTGCTGGGCCTGACGGTCGAAATAGTCCGACCGCTCGTCCTTCAGCTGGGTCGCCCACGCCTTGTTGGCGAGGAGCAGCATCTCGGTGTCGTTCATACGTGAATCAGCTCCCGCCGCGGGGCGTTGATGAGAGGGGCGCTACGGTCGGCAATGTCGCCGCGAACCATGACGCTGATATTCCTGAACTGCGCGCCTTTGACGAAGGCGTTGATGATATCGATGTTGTCGAGGTCGACATAGGACGTCGCCGACAGATCGATCAGCAGCTTGGCGCCATCCGGCACGCGGCCAAGCTCGCGCTGCAGTTCATATTTGTGGATGAAGTACAGGTTGCGCAGCGCCCGGATCATGTAGCTGCCATCTTCTTCCACCAGCACCAGCGCGGGGCGGAAGTTGCGGGCGACGACAAAGGCGAAGCCGACCGCCAGGCCGATCCCGATGCCGACCAGCAGGTCGGTGAACAGGATCGCCGTGACCGTGATGAGGAACGGCACGAACTGGGTGAAGCCCTGCTTCCAGCGCTTGGTGAACAGCGACGGCTTGGTCAGCTTGTATCCGGTGGCGATGAGCACCGCCGCCAGCGCCGAGAGCGGGATCAGGTTGAGCGCGACCGGGATCAGCAGCACGCTGAGCAGCAGCCAGCTGCCGTGCAGAATCGTCGACAGCTTCGTCATCGCGCCGGCATCGATGTTCGCCGATGAGCGCACGATCACCGACGTAACCGGCAGACCGCCGATCATGCCCGAGACGATGTTGCCGCCGCCCTGCGCCAGCAACTCGCTGTTCTTGTCGGTCGTGCGGCGCTGCGGATCGACTTCGTCCACCGCCTTGATGCACAGCAGCGATTCGAGACTGGCGACGATCGCCAGCGTGAGCGCGGTGGTCCAGACCGTGACGTTCCCGATCTGGCTGAAATCGGGCAGCATGAACAGTCCGGTGAACTCGCCAAGGCCGTTCGCCACCGGCACGCTGACAAGATGCTCCGCCCCCAGCTGAAGCGAGGGTGCGACCACGCCGAACAATGCGTTGAGCCCGATGGCGCCGGCCACGACCACCAGTGGCCCCGGCAGCAGCTTGAGCGGCCCGTCCTTAGGCTTCGCCGCATCCCACCAGAACAGGAAGGCAATGCTCAACAACGAGATGATGAGCGCGCCGGGCGTCAGATGGTTGGCGATGGTGTTGAACAGCGACGAGATCGTGTTCATCCCGTCGGCTTGGGTGAACGCGAAGTCGCCCTCCGGATCACCGTCATAGCCGAGCGCGTGCGGGATCTGTTTGAGGATCAGGATCAGGCCGATCGCCGCCAGCATGCCGGTGATCACCGACGACGGCACGAACTCCGCCAGCACGCCGGAGCGCGAGAAGGAGAAGGCCATCTGAATCACGCCGGCGAGCACGACCGCGAGCAGGAATGCCTGATAGCTCGGCAGTGCCTCGATCGCGGTGAACACGATGACGGTAAGGCCAGCCGCGGGCCCGCTGACCGACAACGGGGAGCGCGACAGGGCGCCGACGACGATACCGCCGACAATGCCAGCGATGACGCCGCTGAACAGCGGCGCGCCCGAAGCGAGGGCGACGCCGAGACACAGCGGCAGGGCGACAAGCGCGACCACGATCGACGCCGGAACATCCTGACGCCAGCTGGCGAGGAGCGACACATTAGCCATGAGAAGCCTTCGAGTCCGAGAAGAAAGGTGGCCGGCGCGAAGGGGTGGGGGAACCGCGCCGGCCCAAGGGATCAGGCGGCAGCCGCCGCCTCGACGAAGTCCGCGGCAAGGCGGCGTTCCGCCGGCAGCGCTACCGGCAACGGTTCACCGTCACGCACGACGTTGAAACGCCCGCTCACACCGTCGAGCGCCAGAATCTCGCCCGAATGGATATCGATGAACCAGCCGTGCAGCGTGATGTCGCCCTTGGCGATTCGCGGGGCGACCGCCGGATGGGTACGCAGATGCGCGAGTTGCACTACGACATTCTCGAGGCTGGCGGCGCGAATCGCGGCCTGGCCGTCAAGATCCGGATAGCTTTGCTGCACCACTTCGCGCGCAGCCTGGCTATGCCTCAGCCACGCCTCGACATTGGGCAGGCCCGCGAGCGATTCGGGGTTCATCAGCGCGGCCATCGCGCCGCAGCCGGAATGGCCACAGACGATGACATCGGTGACGCCCAGTGCCGCCACGGCATATTCGACGGTCGAGGTGACACCGCCATTGGCCTGGGCGTAGGGAGGCACGATGTTGCCCGCGTTGCGGCAGACAAACAGATCGCCCGGCCGCGCCTGCATGATATGTTCCGGCACCACGCGCGAATCGGCGCATGAGATCATCAGCACCTTGGGGCTCTGGCCCTGGTTGGCGAGGCGCGAATAGAGGTCGGCTTCGGTCGCGAAGACATCCTTCTGGAACCCGAAGACCCGTCCGATAACGTCGTTCATGAACACTCCTGTACAGGGAACCACCGCAGGGGATCGGTGGTCGCACGGAGTATTTACCAGCCCGAATCTTTCTCTGTCCGCACAGCTTTGTAACAAATTATTGCAGTGCGGCAGGAAGTGCGATCTGCGCGCTCAGCCCGCCTTCCGGCCGGTTTGCGAGGTGCAATCTGCCGCCTTCGGCCGCCACGGCTTGCGCCACGATGGACAGACCAAGGCCAAACCCCGAGGTGTCGCGCCCCCGCGCCGTGTCGAGCCGGACGAACGGTTCGCACACCCGCGCAATCGCGTCCGGCGGTATCCCTGGCCCGTCGTCCTCGACCGTCAGCACGACCTCCTCCGCTTCGCGCGTCAGGCTGATCGTCACGCGATCGCCATAGCGCACCGCATTGTCGACCAGATTGTTCACGGCGCGACGGAAGCTCGACGGCCGCAGTACGACGTCGAGATGCGCCGGGCCTGTATAGCTCACGTCATGGCCATGATCGCTGGCATCATCGGCCACGCTGGCGCTCAACACAGCAAGGTCGATGCGGCGCGGCGCCTCCGGATCGCCCTCCCCCCCACGGAAGGCGAGCAGCGAATTGATCATCGCCTCCATGCCGTCGATGTCATTCCCGATTTCTTCGCGCAGCGCCCGGTCCTCGATCACGTCGCTGCGCAGCCGCAGGCGCGAGAGTGGCGTCCGTAGGTCGTGCCCGACCGCCGCCAGCGCACGCGTCCGCTCGTCGATCAGCCGTGCGATGCGCGACTGCATGGAATTGAATGCCTCGATCAGCTGGCGCACCTCGTCGGCGCCGGCTGCGGGCACCGACGACGAATCGCCGGGAGTCTTACGGCCGACACGTTCGACCGCGTGCGTCAGCGCCTGCAGCGGCTGTACCGTCTGCCGGATCAACAACCCGCCCATCAGCATCAGCGCCAGCACCGGGATCAGCGTCGACAGAATGCGCT
>Ga0247823_10005229_pt1 | contig 10345 bp, 11 predicted proteins | sample 13C_PalmiticAcid_2_FD_192426 | JGI IMG/M metagenome (GOLD analysis project Ga0247823, IMG submission 192426) | Soil microbial communities from agricultural site in Penn Yan, New York, United States - 13C_PalmiticAcid_Day30 | ecosystem: Environmental > Terrestrial > Soil > Agricultural land...
GTACACTATGAAGTAAACGGTGCCCTGTTGAACCCTTACAAAACACAGGCACTGAAAGACTCGCTGACCAATTTTGCAGACATCAACATGGCTTTCACAAACGGCAAAACCCTTTCATCGAACCGCGATGCGATTGGTTACGACTGGAAATATTACGACTTCAATACCGGCCGTTATGTAACCGTGAGAAAGTACAACTACATCATTAAAACGCACGACGATCATTATTACAAACTGCACTTCCTCGACTTCCTGAACCAGGCCGGCGAAAAAGGGCATCCCAAGTTTGAATACGAACGCATCAACTAATACTGAATACCCGCTGCACAGCGGGTATTTTTATCTCTGCCCTCTTCGGAGGGTTCCTGACAGGAACAACTAACCTGCCTCCATCTTCATCAATGCCTTATTGCTTCTTTACACCTATCAGCTTTTTGTCACTTTTTTTGCGGAAAAAAAGTAACCCAAAAAGCCGTCCGAAAACTATTACAGCCGTTTTCGGAACATCCCTGATTGAACAGCAATGCTACTGTGCCTTCAGCTGATTGCCATGATGGAATAGCTACTTAAACCTACTACTGCCACAGGCTTTATTTTTATGCGTGCCCTGTCCAAAATTACGACCACAGGTTGTACACAAATGAAAAAGGCTGGTTATATTTAATCCAGCAGCATGCAGCTGCTGCTGATCACCACAAAACCACCATTGCATGTTTGCTGTTCTCATTACAGGATTATTACTCATTCGTTTAATCGGCTGGCTTTGGATCAATGAGCCCTGGAAGCGGTTCGAAGTTAAACACAAGCCTGCCCCTCCGCCCAGGCCACAATGGGAGTATGAGCGCGAGTATCCATCTGCATCACGAGAAGACATGACCCATTACAGTCCGCCTTATTCACTGGAGCAACCGAATGGTTATTATATCTACTACGACCAGGAAAACAACATCAGGCGGTTGCTGGATTCGGAAGGAAAAAATTTCCTGAAAAAGGACTTCCGTTATGTTGAGTTGCTGCACCATGCCAATGTATTCGTTTGCAGACTGCCAGGCTCCAGCGTTATTTATGATGTGATGCGAAAAGAAACCACAGAAGTGCCTTACGAGTTTATCAAGATCGATAAGTTTGGACACAAAATGTACTCCGACAACCAGACCAACTTTGGCCTGCTCGACGAATATTATGAGCCCGTAACCACCATCATTCGCGGGCATTTCATGGACGGTGTGGCACCGGGCCTGCTCAAATATTACCAGGACAACAACTGGCATCTTATCAACGGCAGGGGTAATTATATCATGGATGGATTGCTTTGGTTATCACCTTGCCCCATCAATGATAAAACCCTGGTACGGTTTACCGACAAAACCTTTGCCCTCATCGACTCCCGTGGCATTATCGCAACCCGCCTGCCCTACCAGGATGTGCGCATCAATGCCCCTTACAATGAAGTGAATGAAGACACCCGGCCCAAATACTACATTGCGGGTATCGAAACAGGCGAATTTTTGCAGGGTACCCAGGAGCCTAAAATGATCTTTACCATACTGGATGGCGAAGGCCGGGCCATGTTTGAACCTTGTTATGATTACATCACCTGTTTCAGGCCCGATGATCCGGATACTTTTATGGTGGGCATGGGCGATATCCAGGACTGGGCTTACCTGACCTCGGAACCATCCGATACATCACCGGTACTGACGGGCAATATGCGCTATGGCGTGATTAATGCACAGAACCTGGTGATTATACCCATGAACTACAGCAGTATTTCGCGCAGCCTGTCTATGCCTTTTTACAGGGTGGGGCAGCAAGGTCGTGTTAAGGTGATTGACGGTAATGAATATGATTACCACTACGATGAGGACGACCAATACTGGGATTGGGAAATAGAAGGAGAGCGATTTGGCCTGTTAAGCCTGGATGGGCAAAGCATGCTGCCGGTGGAATACAGTTTTCTCAGCAGCACCTTGAAAAACAATGGGCAGATCGATTATTATACCGCTATCCGCAACGAAGGCGATGCACCGCTCTACCTCGACCCTGACGGTAAGCCGATGGCCACACCGCCGGAAGCACTTACCTAAACGATAGGCACAAAAAAAGCCCCGGTACAATACCGGGACTTTTTAATTCTATTCTGAGTTCATTTATACTTCTACAGGCATAGCGTCGTAATGGGCCACAATCTCTTCGAGCACGGCATCGATCTCGCTCAGCACATCGGTGGTTACCAGGCGCATCCTGAAATCTTTGATATGTGGCAGGCCTTTCAGGTAGTTGGTGTAGTGGCGGCGCATTTCGAGGATACCCAATTTTTCGCCTTTCCACTCTACCGAGCGCATCAGGTGCTGGCGGCAAACGTCTACCCGCTGGGCCACGGTGGGTGCAGCCAGGTGTTCGCCGGTCGCAAAATAATGTTTGATCTCGTTGAAAATCCAGGGATAACCAATCGCAGCACGACCAATCATGATACCATCCACACCATACCGGTTACGGTATTCCAGCGCTTTTTCGGGCGAATCGATATCGCCGTTTCCAAAGATGGGTATCTGGATGCGGGGATTGTCTTTCACCTTGGCAATCAGCTCCCATTTGGCTTCGCCTTTGTACATCTGCGCACGGGTACGGCCATGGATGGAAAGCGCTTGTACGCCAACATCCTGCAGGCGCTCGGCTACTTCCAGGATGTTGAGGCTGTCTTCGTCCCAACCCAGGCGGGTTTTAACGGTTACGGGCAGTCGGGTGCTTTTCACCACGGCTTCCGTGAGTTTGATCATTTTGGGTACATCCTTGAGGATACCGGCACCGGCGCCTTTGCACACTACCTTTTTTACGGGGCAGCCAAAGTTGATGTCTACCAGGTCGGGCTCCACGGCTTCCACGATCCGGGCCGAGAGGGCCATCGCCTCTTCATCGCCACCGAATATCTGGATACCGATAGGGCGTTCATAATCAAAGATGTCCAGTTTCTTCCGGCTTTTGATAGCATCTCTGATCAAACCCTCCGAAGAAATAAACTCTGTATACATCAGGTCGGCCCCATTGGCTTTGCACACCGCACGGAAAGGCGGATCGCTCACATCTTCCATGGGCGCCAGCAGCAACGGGAAGTCGCTCAGCGTTATATTTCCAATCTTAACCATCGAAACGAAATAGTAAATTGTGTGCAAAATTACGATTAAATCCAGAAACTACCGATATGATCGCTAACAGCCATGCTTCCCTGCGCCTGTTTATGTATGGGGTGATAACCCTGCTCTGCGTATTGCTGGGCATGGGCCTGGCCCAGGTGCTGGTACCTGCACTCAGTGGCATCTCTGTAGCAGAAGCCACCGCCGACCCTACCCTGAGCCACCCGGGCAGCCTGCAGGCCATCCGCATTTTCCAGCTCATTATTTCTATCTCCTGGTTTTTACTGACGCCGCTGATATACAGCCTGTTGGTATACAAACAAAAGGCGGCCGGTTTCCTGCAGTTCAACGCGGTACAACCTTCCAAACTCTACTTCACCGGCATCATCCTGCTGCTGGCCAGCATTCCGTTTGTGGGTTGGCTGCAACAGATCAATACCGGACTGGACCTGGGCACGATGGCCAAACAAGCCGAAGACCAGGCCACCAATCTTACCAAACGATTCCTGCAAATGCCCACCGTGGGCGATTTCATCTTTAACCTGGTGATGGTGGCGATTATACCGGCCCTGGGCGAAGAATTATATTTCCGCGGAGCGATGCAGCAAATCTTCCGGGAATGGCTGGGAAAACCCTGGCCCGCGATCATCATCACAGCGGCTATTTTTAGTGCGGTACACGGCCAGTTCCTGACCTTCCTGCCCCGTTTTTTCCTGGGTATCCTGCTGGGTTTTGTATTCGAACGCAGTGGCAGCATCTGGCTTCCCATCCTGCTCCATTTCATCAACAATGGCATGCAGGTGGTGCTGGTTTACCTCTTCCAGCGCGGCATCATCAGCATGAACCTGATGGACGATCCCGGGCGGATGCCACTCTGGGCAGGAATCTCCAGCGCACTGGTCACCTTTGCACTATTTCATTTATTTTACAGGCAATCTAGCTGGTTCAAACCCGCCATAAACCAACCCGACAATGGAGAACGAATGGATCCTGATTTATAAAACGCCGAAGCCCTTTGAGGCCGAGCTGATCAAGAATATGCTCGAGGCAGAACATATCAGGTGTGTGCTGGTCAACAAAAAAGATTCGTCCTACCTGTTTGGCTACGTGGAACTGTACGTACCCGTCGAAGAAGGCCCCCAGGCAGCTACTTTGATAGAAGATTTTTAAGTCAGACAAGAAAGGTCAAAGGAGGAACGAAAGTGTTTTTACGCACTGCCGTCTCTTCTTTGACCTTTCACTATTCAGCGGGGTGATTATTTAGTAACCCAAAGTAAACCGCTGACGAATATGCTGCGGCTGCTCCGTCTCGTCGATCAGCGCCACAGCCAGATCCTGAACCGAAATTTTGCTCTGACCTTTATCATCAAAAACAGGATTGTCGGCACCCAGGCGGAACTGACCCGTGCGCTCACCTGGCTCCAGCATGATGGCCGGACTCAGGAAGGTCCAGTCGAGGGTGTTGTTGTTCTTCAACCTGTTCAGCGCTTCTCGGGCAGCCATTGCACCGGATTTCCATTCGGCAGGAAACTCAGGCGTATCCACCAGTTGCACACCGGGCGCAATCTCCAGGCTACCGGCGCCACCTACAACCAGCACTCTTTTTACACCAGCCTGTTCGGCAGCAGCATTAATACTATCTGATCCCCGCAGGAAATCATCATGCAGGTTGGGATTTTGCCAGCCGGCATTATAAGCGCTGAGCACCGCATCATTGCCCTTGAGCAGACCAGCCAGCGCAGTAGTGTCCATCACATCGCCCTGCTGTACGGTAAGGTGCGGATTGGTTACAGTAATTTTTTCGGGATGGCGCACAATGGCGGTTACTTCATGGCCCCGTTGCAGGGCTTCGTTCAGCAGGCTCTGGCCTACAAAACCTGAGGCACCAATCAATGCTATTTTCATTTCGTTTTGTTTTGTGTAGGGCAAAGTTGGCGCTTATTACCCGTTCCAACGAAGGACATTATGCCTGACGACTGGTACTTTTTGAACATTGTCCGCGGAAAGCCTCGGGCGTGCAACCATTGTGTTTGCGAAAAAAACGGGTAAAATAGGAAGGATCTTCAAAGCCCAGGGCAAACGCAATTTCCTTCACCGAACCGGTATCAAAACCCACCATGCGCCGGGCTTCGAGGTTGAGCCGCTCATGCACCATCGCGGTGATGGTTTGGCCCATCAAGCGGCGCGTAATCTCGTTCACCCGCTTGGGCGTGAGGTGCAGAAAGGCCGCATAAAATACCGCATCGTGGTGCGACTGGTAATGTTGTTCTATCAATGCCCGCAACTGGTTAATGCGCTGCACATCGCCATTACCTGCACCGCTGGTCATATCGCTGCTGTAACAACGTGCGGCCGTATCCAACAGCAAGCGCAGGTAGCCCCGCAGGATGATAGCGGAAGCATCAGCCCGTTCATACTCCTGTTGCAGCAAATGCATCAGCGCTTCGAGTGCCTGGGCATCGGCTCCGGAAGGGCGCAGACTACTATCGGTGCCAAACCGGTGAAAAAGCGGGTATTGCAGCAGCCCTTGTTTCTGGTCGAGCCAGTCGGCCCGGAAAGTGAGCATCAACCCATTCCGTTCCTGCAACCGCAGCTGGTGCACCTGGCCGGGCGTGAGAAAAGTAAACTGTCCGCTCACCACAAGGTATTCCTCAAAATCGATGCGCTGGAGGCCACGGGCCTGCCGGAACCAGATGATCTCATAAAAATCATGGCGGTGCGGCCGGGCAGATAAACGTCCCACCCCGCTGTCGAGGCGGTACAGGGTGCACACCTGGTCGCTGGCTGCGCGATGCATGGGGATGGTATGTTGGGCAACTCCGGACATATCTGAATACGATTTCAAATATAGCACAACCTGCTGTGCATAAATTCGAATACCTTTGCAACGCTTATGGCTTTTAACGTACAAACTTTCTTTACCCGCCTGGGCAGCGCCATTGTTTTCTGCATCATCATGATGGCAGGACTGCTGACCCGCGATTGGTGTTTCGGGGTATTATTTGCCCTGGTTTCGGTGCTGGCCCTGCGCGAGTACGTCAACATTATTGGTAAGATACACCTGAAATCCGGGCAGGTATTGCGGCAGTACCAGTGGTACTATCTGCTTATGGGCCTGCTGCTGTATGGCGGCCTGTATTTCATGAACATTGGCAAAAACGCCTATCCGCAGGAGCTGAACTATGCACCTTATTGCTTCGCAGCTTTCCTGGTGCTGATGCTGGGCGGGGCATGGGGCGCCATCATCAAACACGGCAAAGCCGGCTGGCAGGCATTTACCCTGGCGGTAACCGGCCTGGTGTACATCAGCCTTTCGCTGGGGTTGCTCACCCAACTGCGCCACCAGAGCCTGATACTACCGCTGGCCATGATCCTCATGATCTGGACCAACGATACCTTTGCCTACCTCGTAGGATCGTTTATTGGTAAAACACCTTTTTTCCCCGCTATCTCGCCCAAAAAAACCTGGGAAGGCACCATCGGCGGTATGATCCTCACCGTGCTGGGCGCACTGGCCTGGGGCAGTTATACCAACTATTACCGTCCTATGGACTGGATCATCATGGGTGTAGCCGTAGCCATACTCGCTACTGCGGGCGACCTGCTTGAATCTAAACTGAAAAGACTCGCGGGCATCAAAGACTCCGGCAACATCATGCCGGGCCATGGCGGCGCACTCGACCGTTTCGACTCCATGATTTTCTGTGCCCCGTTCATTTTCATTTACGCCTGGCTGTTCATGGAGCCTGTGGCGTTCCGCGTTTTCTAACTATTTTCGCACTTTAATCCAGCTTTACAGCATATGTACATCCACAAAGAAGGACGCAGTTATGTACTCATTGCCACCCTCATCTGGGCTGCAATCGGTTTCCTGCTGAGCCGCATCAACATGCCGCAATGGCTTTTTATCGGAATCAACGTAGTTATTTTCCCGGTTTGGTTCTGGGTGCTGTGGTTTTTCCGCATTCCCAACCGCCAACTGGTGATCGACGATAACCTGATTATTGCCCCTGCCGATGGTAAGGTGGTAGTGATCGAGGAAACAGAAGAGACCGAGTACTTCAAGGACCGCCGCCTGCAGGTGTCTATTTTCATGTCGCCGCTCAACGTGCACGTGAACCGCAACCCCATCAGCGGTACAGTAAAATATGCCAAGTACCATGCAGGTAAATTCCTGGTAGCCTGGCACCCCAAATCCTCTACCGAAAACGAGCGCACCACTGTGGTGTTCAGCAATCCCAAAATCGAGATCCTGGCCCGCCAGATTGCCGGTGCCGTGGCTCGCAGAATCGTACTGTACATGAAAGGCGGTGAGCAGGTGAAACAATGTGATGAATTTGGTTTCATCAAATTTGGCTCCCGTGTAGACCTGTTTTTACCCCTGGGTACCAAGGTAGATGTTAAAATAGATCAAAAAGTACAAGGCGGTCAGACCATTATCGCCAGAATTCCCTAAATTTGAACAGAGACAACTATCCTGTTTAACTTATAAATTGCGCATCATGAAGAAAATGTTTGCTTTCGCCATTGCGACCTTATTTACTGCTGGTGTAGCGCTGGCTTGCGACGGTAACAAAAAAGAAGCTAAAGCCTGCTGCAAAAAAGGCGAAGCTAAAACCGAAGCCAAAGCCTGCTGCAAAAAAGAAACAGCCACTGCATCAGCTGGTAAAGCTGCCTGCTGCAAAAAAGACAACAAGTCTGTAGCACAAGCTGGTACCAAAACTAACGCCGCTCAGGCCAAAACACAGACCGCCGCAAAATAAGCGAAAGTAGTGTTCATGAGCACAAGTCTAGCCACTCCGGAAGGGGTGGCTTTTTTGTTGGGTCTGAGACTTCGGTGGGTTGGGAGATGAGAGGCCAGACGTCAGAGAAGATCGTTCTCGCACTGCGGCTCGTTAAAAGGTCAATGCCTGTCCCGCCAATGCGGGGGTGAATAGTCAATGGTCAATGCACAGCGAAGTCATGAGGGGCACACAGTTCCTGAAAACGCCGAGTTTCACGCAAAGGCGCAAAGCTGGAGAGGCACGAACGAAACCTTCTCGATGCAAGCGGATGCAGGATGACGGCATGGGTGAGCATCCTCACGTCAACATCTTTCATTTCGCCGTGTCTTTGCGCTGCGAGCTTCTACATTACGAATTGACGGATTGCGAATTGCGGATTCCTTCCGTTGCTCCCCTGCGCCCTTGCGGGAAACGCTCTCCCACATTACTCTCCGCCGTGTCTTTGCGCCTCTTCGAGCTTCTGCTTACGCCTCTGCCCCTCCGCGCCCCTGCGTGAAACCCTCCCCACCCTTCCGCACAAAAAAACTCCTACCAACGAAAAAAGCCCCCGCTACAGCAGAGGCTTTCTATAAAGGGTCATTTTTTACTTATTCAGCTCGCTCAGGAACCTGTCGATGGCCGAGGCCATGGAAGGAGTTTCCGGCATGGGTGCTTTTACAGACAGCACGAGGCCGTATTCTTCTACCGCTTTGGAGGTGGTAGGACCAAAAGCGCCGATGTAGGTGCTGTTTTGTTTGAACTCCGGGTCGTTTTCGAACAGCGACTTAACGCCAAACGGACTGAAGAAAACAATCAGGTCATACACGCCTTTCTGCAGTACTTCGCGCACATCGCTGCTCACGGTACGGTACAGGGCGGCTTCAGCAAACTCGTGGTTGTTTTTGAGCAGGAAAGCAGAAATTTCCTTGTTCGTACTGTCGGAGCCGGAACCGGAGATCAGGTATTTTTCGGAAGTTTTCTGCTTGGCAATCACATCGATGAGGCTTTGCATAGAACCGTCGGCTCCAAAAAACACTTTACGCTTACGGTACTGTACAAACTTTTGCAGGTACAGCGCCACGGCTTCGGTGATGCAGAAATATTTCAGATCCTGAGAAACCTTGAACTTCATTTCTTCGCAGATCCTGAAAAAGTGATCTACTGCGTTGCGGCTTGTAAGTACTACCGCGCTGTAGTTGGCAAGATCAATTTTCTGTTTTCTGAAATCCTTAGAGCTTACACCTTCTACCTTGATAAACGGGTGAAAATCCAGTTCTACACCATATTTTCTGCTCAGGTCGTAGTAAGGAGATTTTTCCGTTTCGGGTTTCGGTTGAGAAATGAGGATTTTCTTTACTGGCTTTTTAACGGCCTCTTTAACGCTTTTCTTAGTCCCAGCAGCTTTAGCCATATATCAAGTGGGTTCTTTGTTCAGTTAACGCTTTTATCGCAGGTTTCGGGCACTATAACCAGTGGGTTATAAGCTTCAAAAGCACTGCTACAGGTACAATCTCGGCGCCGCAAAGATACAAAAAAAAATGTAAATAATTGTTATTCAATACGGGCTTGCCTACACTCCATGTCCTGACGTACCGCAGCAGCAGCAATACACTTATTATCAGACCGGAAAAAACCAGGATTGGTTGGAATATTCCTGCAGGTCCGAAGCAAAGCAGCACACCAAACGGGGTCAGTAGTACAGCGAGAACTTTATTGATAAATAATACATTAAACGCATAGTTGGCGGCCACACCCTCTGATTTAAACACCCAGCCGCAGAATCGAACCAGCAATACCTTCACCACATACAGCACCACAATAGCCACACCCAGCAGCGGAATAGTCCAGTAACCCAATGGTTTCAAGACAGGTACAGTTTTTAAATGAAATGCATAAAAAATATACAACGCCGCCACAAAGCCAAACAGGATATTGAGCAGCAGTCCAGGCACCGAATACCCCTGCAACTGGTCTTTTACCGACCGGAAATTGATGTTGGGGTTAACGAGGTACCGGAAAAGATTACTGAAATATTTAGGAAAAGCCGCCCGGCACAAAGCCAATGCCAGCAAAACGAGGGTCCAGATCAGGAAATCGGGGGTGCGTTGCGGAGTCTGGGACAGTTTCACGATATCGTACCGGCGCTCGGTAGCATACCGGATGACATAGTTGGAATCGACGGCCTTGTCAAAAGCCTTTTGGAGCTTCAGTTGCTGGGCAGCAGCCGTAGAATCCTGCCGGTGTTTGGCCAGCCTGGCGCTATCGGCCCGTGCCACCAATTGCAGTGAATCCTGCACCCTTCGGCGCAGCGAATCGGACTGCTGGGCAAAGGAAGCCATGCCACAGCACAACACCAGTAAAAGGAATAACAGCTTTCGCAACGATTGGGGTTTTCGCAAAAATAAGCGTTGTCAGAAGTAATTAATATAGCCTAAGTGAATTTTTGAC
>Ga0247823_10005230_pt1 | contig 10343 bp, 9 predicted proteins | sample 13C_PalmiticAcid_2_FD_192426 | JGI IMG/M metagenome (GOLD analysis project Ga0247823, IMG submission 192426) | Soil microbial communities from agricultural site in Penn Yan, New York, United States - 13C_PalmiticAcid_Day30 | ecosystem: Environmental > Terrestrial > Soil > Agricultural land...
CCTTTTGCTCGACGCCCCCGACCAGGAGTTCTGGCTGGACGAGACGAACCGCGGGACCACGATCGTGCCGGCGTTCGCCAACGCCTACATCTGGGCCACGACCGACCACCGCGTCGCCTTCAGCGAGCCGTACATTCTGAGCCACGGCAACCCATACGGCAAAGACAGCTTCCCGCCGCACGAGATCGAGCGGCGTATGATGCTCGCCCTCACTTACGGGGCCGCCCCGAGCATCGCCGTCGCCCAGCCGCCGCGGCTGCAGGAGGAACTGTACCGGACGATGGACGAGGTCCAGAAGCGGAAGCCGTGGCTGACGCACAAGACCCCCGAGCCGTGGGCGGCTCTCGTGATGAGCGACAACACCCGCAACTTCTACGGCCGGTCGGCGGGCAAGGTCGAGGAGCGGTACATGGCCGCCGTCTTCGGGGCGTTCCGGGCCGCGGTCGAAGAACACCTGCCGGTGGCGGTGGTTAACGACTGGAACCTGACCCCGGGGGCCCTCGCGAAGTACAAGGTTGTCGTCCTGCCGAACACCGCCTGCCTGGACGACGCCCAAATCGCGGCCCTGACCGAGTACGTCCGAAACGGCGGCGGGCTGGTCGCGAGCCTGGACACGTCGCTCTTCGACGAGTTCGGCACCCCGCGGAAGGACTTCGCCCTCGGCGAGTTGTTCGGCGCCGAGTACCGCGGGATCCCGGACGCGAAGCCGGCGAAGGACGAGCTGGACGTGAACTTCGCCCGGGCGATCGGCCCGGACTACTGGGAGAAGCGGAAGAACGTGTTCGACTTCCGCCAGGACCCGGCGTCGTGGCTGAACCAAGGGAAGATGACCACGTATGTCGGGGCCGAGCCGGTCACGTTCAAGGGCCCGGCGGTCCGCGTCGCGACCCGGGGGACCGCCAAGGTCCTCGGCCAACTCCGCATGAAAGAGGGGTCGGCCGACCTCCCCGGGGTCGTCGCGAACACGTTCGGGAAGGGGCGCGTCGCCTACTTCGCCGGCGGGCTCGACGCGGCCTACTACCTGTACCCGTACCCGTACCAACGTCTCGCGCTCAAGCACGCGATCGAGTGGGCCGCCGGGGCCAAGCCCCCGGTCCGGGTCGAAGCCCCGATGTGCGTCCACTCGACCGTGATGCGGCAAACCAAGGCCGGCGAGCGGTTGGTCGTCCACCTGTTCAACGACTTGAACACGACGGCACACAAGGCGCTCCCGACGGACGACGTGCCGCTCCGCGAGGAGGTCGTGCCGATCCACGACGTCGCGGTCACGTTCCACGACCGCTATCGAATCCGCGAGGCCCGAGTCGAGCCGGGGGCCCGGAAGCTGGACCTGACGCGGACCGCGGACGGCGTCCGGGTCGTCGTGCCGCGGCTGGACGTCCACGCGATGGTAGTCGCGGAACTTGAAGGAAAGTGACAAACCCTGGTCGTTTGTGACCGCGCCGATCACGGTAGTGACGAACCACCGGCTTTGTCACTTCTCTCGGCTCCGCCGGTTCTCCACGTCCTGACACTTCGATTCGTTCGGCCCGGCCCCGTTCGCCCGCCTTCGGCCGGCCGCGAGGCCCGGGCGGCGCCGATCAGTCTTGCAACCCACGTCGTCTCCGAAGGGATTCGGGGCGACCATTCGCCGCGTTCGACAGGATGTCGTCATGCGCTGGATCGTACGTCGGAAGGCCGCCTGGGCCTTCGTCGCCTGGCTCTCGGCCGTCGGCCTCGCGCCGGCAGACCCGGTCCCGAAGGGTGAAGCCAAGCCGCGGGAGTCGATCCCGGCGACGAGGTCCGTCCCCACCGAACTCCCGCCGACGTCCGTCACCGCGCCGCCGGCCGACGGCCAGCCCGCTCCGCCGACCGGCGGCCGAGCCGCCCCGCCGCCGGTCGCCGACGGCTGCACGGCCTGCGAGTCGATCTGGGCCAAGGTCCCGCCGGTCGCGACGTTCCCGCGGCTCGGCTACTTCCTCGTCCCGCCGACCGACGCCGGGGCCTACTCGTTCGCGGACCTCCTGAACGGCACCGTCAGGGAGAAGCCGCCGGCCAACCCGTACCCGCCGACCGCCCTGGCGGCCCCGAGCTTCTTCGACGCCGACTACCGGTACCTCGACAAGCCGGACAACACGCAGCACGACTTCTTCGACGTGCTGAAGCGGATGCACCCGACCCCGGACACGATGGTCACAGTCGGCGGGCAGCACTCGGTCCGGTACATGAAGGAGGGCTACGCGCGGCTCGGGCAGGGGGACAACACCTACACGCTCTACCGGAACCGGGCCTACGCCGACCTCTGGTACCGCGACCAGGTCCGGGTCTACGGGGAGTTCATCCAGGCGCTGATCGACGGCCAGGAACTGGCCCCGCTGCCGATCGACGAGAACCGCGGCGACATCCTCAACCTGTTTGTGGACCTGAAGGTCGGCGACATCAACGGGAACGGCGTGTACGTCCGGGCCGGCCGGCAGGAACTGCTGTACGGCTCGCAGCGGCTCATCTCGACGCTGGACTGGGCGAACACCCGGCGGACGTTCGAGGGGGTCAAGGCGTTCTGGCACAGCGAAACGCTCGACGTGGACGCCTTCTGGGTCCGGCCGGTGGTCATCAAGCCCGGGGACCTCGACTCGGCCAACCACGACGTCGACTTCTACGGGGCCTGGCTCACCTACCGGCCGGCGAAGGGCCAGTTCATCGACCTGTACTACCTGGGCCTGTCGGACGACGCGGTCGTCCGCGACCGGTTCGCCCCGCCCGGCCTGCCGGCCCGCACCGGGACCCAGGACGTCCACACGGTCGGGGCCCGGTACGCCGGGAACCAGGGGCCGGTGCTGTTCGACTTCGAGGGGATGGCCCAGTTCGGCGACGTCGTCGGCCGCGACCACCGGGCGTACGCCTACACGGCGCAACTCGGGTACGTCTTCGAGTCGGTCCCGTGGAAGCCACAGGTCTGGGCCTCGTACGACTACGCCTCGGGCACGGCGGACCCGGCGACGGGCGACGACCACACGTTCAGCCAGCTGTTCCCGTTCGGTCACTACTACCTGGGCTACCTGGACCTGGTCGCCCGGCAGAACATCCAGGACGTCAGCTTCCAGTTCGCTTGTTACCCCCAGAACTGGATCACGTTGCAGGCCCAGTACCACTGCTTCCGGCTCGCGGAGGCCCGGGACTTCCTGTACAACGCCGGCGGCCGGCCGACGCGCCGCGACCCGACCGGGGCCGCCGGCCGCGACGTCGGGAACGAGGTGGACCTGCTGGCGAACTTCCACCTGTCACAACACTCCGATGTGCTGGTCGGGTACTCGAAGCTGTTCGCGGGGGACTTCATCAAGCGGACGCGCGGGGGGGACGTGTCCCCGGACCTGTTCTATGTGATGTACAACTTCCGCTGGTAACCGTGGCACGGCGGCCGGCGAGTCCGGATTGGTCGGGTAGCGGGGGCGGTCGGCCGCCGCACTCACCCACCACCGGAGGGCGGCCGTGCGGCTGGATGTTAAAGCCTTGACCAAGAAGTCGTTGTCGGACCTGGTTACCGGCGAGAGCTTTTGGAGCGAACTCGCCACCCTGGCGTGCGGGGCGGTGACGGTCGGCGAACTGGACGTGACCAACGTCTCGGACATGGTGGCCCAACTCGAGGGCCTGTGCCGGAAGGAGCGGGGCGTCATCAGTCGGCTGAGCGTCATCGACCACGGCCGGCTCGAGGGGAACGCCGACGGGAGCAACGCCGAATACGTCATTCGGATCGGCGAGAGTACGGTCCAGACCGGGACGATGTACCTTCACTACCGGTTCTTCCGCCAGATCGGCGCCCTTCTCGCCGACCGCGGGTTCGTCCACTTCTGGCACTGCTGGGCCGGTCAGAACGTGGAGCTGCTGAAGATGATCGCCGAGGCGGTCGGCAAGCCGGTGTACGCCGGGACCGGCCGGCACAACCCGGTCTTCAACTTCAACTGGGGCGGGTACGTGTGCGTGGCCCCGGACGGGACGGTGACCCGGGACACCGCCCGACCGATCCCATGGATCGAGTCGGAGCCGTAACCGCCGGGTCCGAACCTTCGTCCGGCAGCCGCGTCCGTAGGAGGACCAGATTGCCGGCGAGCCCCTCTTGCCGTTGGCCCCCGGACCGGCAAGATAAGGAGTCATGGGGCGGTAGCTCAGCTGGGAGAGCGCTGCATTCGCATTGCAGAGGTCGAGAGTTCAATCCTCTTCCGCTCCACTATTTGGCTGGTCTCCTCGACAGTCGTTCAACCTCTTTTCTGATCCTCAGTCCTCTTCAAATCCAATGCTTTCGCCAGCTCCGGGCCGGGCCAGTTTGACGTGACCTGGAACCTCCCGTCACGGGACGCTCGGACCCGCGGAACGGCGGAGTCGGCCAGCTGAAGGCGGACCGGTCATTTTCAAGCGTCGGTAGACGGGAATTCAGGCCAGCCCGAATACGAATCGAATTCCGTCATTTTGTCGGCCCGGCCCCGGCACGCGGCCGTCCCGTAACCTAAGGTTCCGTCGGCTGAACGATCGACGGGGCCCGCGACAACGTGGGCCCCGCCGACACCCTCCCCCTCGGTTTCCCGTCTCGCCAGTGCCGGCCTCGGATCGCCCGACGGCCGTCCCACCTGCCAAGCGACCCACCGTAGGAGGACATCCCACCATGGCTTTCAAATCCCGCCGGTTCGCCCCCCGCCTCGAAGCCTTCGATGATCGTTGCCTGCCGTCTGTGAGCTATTCCGAGGCGGCCAACATGCTGTTCGTCAACACCGGCCCGGAGGCGAACGAAATCGTAATCACGGACAACGGGACCGACCTCGTGGTGACCGTGGACGGTGAAGCCCTCCCGGTCACCGGCGACATCACGCAAGTGTACGTGGACGCCGGAGCGGGCAACGACACGGTCGTGTACAACCTGACCGGGACCCTGACGGAGTCCCGGCTGATCGACGTGCGGCAGGGCCGGGGGGCCGATTCCTTCACGGCCAACCTGGACGGCCAGGGCGTCGCCGACTGGACCAGCCTGATCATTTCCGCCTACGGCGGCGGGGGCGGCGACTCCTTCGCCCTGAATGCCGAAGGGGTAAGCACCGCCGAGAACTCGGTCCTCAACGTCTACTTCAGTGGGGACGCCGGCAAGGACACGATGACCTTCAACTATTTGCCGTCCATCGAACTCGGGAGCGTCTCCCTGGAGAAAGACCAGCGGCGGTAACCGACCGCGCACCGGCCGGTCCGTTGGGACCGGCCGGTTCATGCCCGGAACACCAGCCCCACGTCCTGCCGGGCTGTCACTTCACCAATGACGCAAGCCCGGTCCGCCCCCCGTCGACGGGCTTCCTCCACCAGGGCGTCGGCCCGGTCCGGGCTCACGCTGATGATGAGCCCGCCGCTCGTCTGGGCGTCCCACAGGAACTCCAGCCGCACCGGATCGATGCCCGCGTCGTACCGGGCGACAGGCTCGACGTACTCGCGGTTCGACTTGCTCGCCCGCGTCCGGAACGTCGTCAACGTGTCGGCCCCGGGCAGCAGCGGCAGGGCCGACACGTCGATGTGCAGCGTGACGCCGGACCCGTCGGCCATCTCCCGGCCGTGGCCGCACAGGCCGTAGCCCGTGACGTCCGTGATCGCGTGAACCCCACTGACCGCAAGCGCCGCGTCGCGGCCGGGCGCGTTCAACTGCACCATGCTCGCGCACGCGGCTCGAAGCGTCTCGGGCGGGCAGGTGCCGCGCTTGGAGGCCGTCGTCACGAAGCCGGTGCCGAGGGCTTTCGTCAGGACCAGCTTGTCACCCGGCTTCGCCCCGGCGTTCGTCAGGATCCGCTTCGGGTGGACGAGCCCGGTCACCGACAGGCCGAACTTGATCTCCTTGTCGCGGATGCTGTGCCCGCCCAGGATCGCCACGCCCGCGGCGACGCACCGCTCGGCCCCGCCGGCCAGGATGCGCGCGAGCCAGTCCGAGCCGCCGAGTTCGTCGTCCGGGTAGGCGACGAGGTTCAAGGCGGTCTTCGGGTCGGCCCCCATGGCGTACACGTCGCTGAGGGCATTCGCCGCCGCGATCTGGCCGTACACGTACGGGTCGTCCACGACGGGCGGGAAGAAGTCCACCGTCTGGACGAGGGCCAGGTCATCGGTCAGCTGGTACACCCCGGCGTCGTCGTGCGTCTCGGTGCCGACGAGCACGCGGGCGTCGGTCTGGGTCGGCAAATGGCTCAGGACCTGAGCGATCCCCTGCGGGGAAATCTTGCCGGCTCAACCCGCACAGGAGGCGTAGTCCGTGAGGCGCTTCGCCCTGATCGGCTGCTCCATGACTGTCTCCGTGAAACCGGCCCGACGTGGACCGGTACCTTGTCATGGTAGGGGCCCACGCGAGCCGGGAGCGTGAGCGACTGGAGTCTGGCGCATTCGAAGACTCCGGTCGCTCACGCTCCCGGCTCGCTCGGCCGCCGGGAATACGTGCCGCCTGTGCGGATCGTACCAGCGGCAACGCTCCGGGGGCCGCGGCAAACGGTGGAACGGCGGAGGCCGGCGACCCGGGGCTATGAATTTGACCGATGCTACTCCGGCCCGGGATTCGTGCGGCGATGGGCGACGCGCTCCGACTGAACCTGATCCACCTGTTCACCTTCTACCTGGCCGCCGCGTTCGGGCTCAGCACCCTGCGGCGGCTCCGGCAGTACCACGACGTCGCCCAGCTCGCCCTCGCCGCCCCCGGCCGCTGGCCCCGCGTCCTCGACCAGATCAAGGGGCACTGGTTCACCTTCCTCACCTGGACGACCCTCCGGCCCGCCGCCGTCGCCATCGCCATGCTCTCGGTCCAGATGGTCTGCTCCCGGCTCATCTGGCCGACCGCCAACCTGACCCTCGACGACCTGCTCGGCGAGTGGTGGCTGCTGCCCGTCGTGCTCGCGGCCGCCGCCGGGATGCTCGCGGTCGACGCGTACTTCATCGTCTCCGTCGGGGCCCTCGACCGCCGCGAGACCGAGAAGTATCTCGACGAGGCCGAACACTGGCTGACGTCGTGGAAGGCCCCGCTCGTCCGGGTCGTCACCCTCGGGTACGTGAACCCGCGGCAGATCGTTTACGTCGAGGTGAAGAAGGCGGTGGACGAGGGCCGCGGCCTCTTGCACAGCGCCCTCTGGTGGTGGTCGGCCCAGGCCGGGTTGCGGACGGTGTTCGGGCTGACGCTCTGGACCGCGTGGGCCCTGCTCCCGGCCCCCGCCCCGCCCCCGTTGGCGGCGGACGGGCCGCCGGGTATGCTACACGATCCGTTCTTCTCACCGGGCCTGGTTGATGACGGCACCGCTCAGTCCGGCCGTTGAAGACTACCTGAAGGCGATCCACGCCCTCGGCGGGGCGGACCGCGTCGTCTCGCCGAACGAGATCGCCGGGGCCCTCGAAGTCCGGGCCCCGTCCGTCACCGGCATGCTCAAGCGGCTCGCCAAGGACGGGTACGTCAGCTACGAGCCGGGGGATGGGGCCCGGCTGAACGACCGCGGGCTCGGCGAGGCCCGCCGCGTCATCCGCCGGCACCGGCTCGTCGAACTCTTCCTGACCCGCGTCCTCGGCCTCGACTGGAGCGAGGTGGACGCCGAAGCCGAGGCGCTCGAACACGCCATCTCCCCGCGGCTCGAAGCCGCCTTGGCGGCCCACCTGGGCGAACCGCTGGAGGACCCTCACGGGCACCCGATCCCGAGTTCGACCGGCGAAATGGTCCAGCGCGACCTGCGGAAGCTGAGCGAGTTCCGGGCCGGCGACCGGGTCCTGATCCGCGAGGCCGCGGACGACAACCCGGCCCGGCTGCGCCGCTGGAGTTCGCTCGGCCTGACGCCGGGGGCGACTGTCCGCATCCTCAGCTACCAGGATCTGGACGACCTGTTCGAGGTGGGCATCGGCGAGCAGGTGATCCGGCTCGGGAGCGAAGGCCTCGCGGGGCTCCGGGGTGAGGCGGCGTAGGGGATTTCCGCTGGCAAATGAACTGGCAATCCGCGGCCGCCGCGGGTTGACCCCCCTTTCGGCGTGACCTAGCTTTGGAGCGTGGCCGGGGTCCTCCCCCTCACATCTCTCGGCCCCGCCCAGCAATAACCATCACATCGTCCAGGGAGGCTGCACGCGTCATGGTGCCGCTGAGTACTCTTCTTTATCCGTTGTTGGCCATCGCGATCTGCGGCCTGTATGCGGCATACCACCGGGCGGAACTGGCCCGCGGCCGCGGGCCCGCGAAGGCCCTCCGGGACCGCGTCACCTATATGCTCTGGGTCGCCGCCGACCGGACCTGATCGCCCGGCGAGGCGAGCGGAGACCCGCCGGGGCCCCGATGCTGTCGGCATCGGGGCCCCGGCGGGCCTCCGCTCGCCCTGCTAGATCCACTTCCTCCAGCGGAACAGCCCCAGCATCACGACCGCCGCCACCGCCATCAGCCCGATTGCGAACGGGTACCCGTACTGCCACTTGATCTCCGGCATGTTCTCGAAGTTCATCCCGTACACGCCCGCGATCAGGGTGCAGACCACGCCGACGATCGAGAACATCGTCAGCGTCTTCATGATCCCGTTGAGCTGGTTCGAGACCGCGGCCAGGTGCGTCTGCATCAGGTCGCTGACCATTTCCCGGGCGCCCTCGATCAACTCCGTGTACCGCACGAGGTGGTCGAACACGTTCCGGTAGTAGGCGATTTCCCGCTCGTCCACCAGCTCGAACTCGCCGCGCATCAGCCGGGCGAGGACTTCCCGCTGCAGGATGAGCGTCTTCCGGAGCGCGACCACCGCCCGCTTGACGCGGATCAGCTCGGCCAGCATGTGCCGGGACGGGGCGTCGAACATCGCCAGCTCGATGTCTTCGAGCCGGTCCGTGACCCGGTCGACGGCCGGGGCGAACTCGTCCACGATCTCGTCGAGGATGCGGTGAAAGAGGTAGTCCGGGCCGCGGCCGGCCTGGGCCGCGTGACGGTAGAGGAACTGCTTGCACTCCGTCACCGCGGGGAGCGGCTGGTAGTGGTGCGTGATCAGGACCTGGTGGGTCAGGACCGCACTCAGCTGGCGGACCGCCGCCGGATGATGGCCGTCCGGCCCCGGCTGGTCCGCCACCTCGAGTGTGTTCGCGATCACGAACAGGTAGTCGGGGAACTCTTCCGCCTTCGGGAGGTGAGCAGCGTGGTCGGCCTCGCGGCGGGGGCGAGAGACGTCCTCCAGGGTAAGGGGGTGGACCTTGAGGAACTTGCCGAAGACGAGGGCCTCCTCCTCGGGCGACGGGTCGTCGAGGTCGAGCCACCAGACTTCGTCGGCGGGGATCTTGCCCCCCTCGGGCAAGTCCGGGAGTTCGGTCCAGGTGCCGTGCGCCTGTCCGGGGCACCACCGGTAGAGCGAAATCATGGGACCCGGGGGTTTTGCTCGCGGCCGGCCGGCCGGGCGGGTAGAATGTCCGGCGAATAGGATGTCGCCCCGTGCCGTCTGCACCAATGGAGTGTACGCCGCGCCATGCGACCCGTCACGGCATTGTCCCCCGAGGGGGACGACCTCCTGATCGCCCGGGCCGGCCGTGGCGACCGGCCGGCACTCGACGAACTATTCCGCCGCTACCGGGACCCCGCGTACCGGGTCGCGTACCGGCTCCTCGGCCATTCGGACGACGCCCTCGACGCCGTCCAGGACGGGTTCATCAAGGCGCTGACACACCTCGACGGGTTCGAGCGCCGGTGTACGTTCAAGACGTGGCTGCTCCGGGTCGTCAGTAACGCGGCCCTGGACCTGGGCCGGCAGCGGCGGCGCCGTGACGAACTGTCGGCCGCCGTGACCGAGCGCGTCGCCGTCGACGGCGGGACCACGCCCGACCACGCCGACCCGGGCCGCGAGGCCGAGGAATCGGACCTCCGCCGGGCGCTGGCCGACGCCCTGCAGCAGATCCCGGAGAGTCAGCGGCGGACGTTCGTCCTTCACGTGGACGGCGGGCTGAGCTACCGGGAGGTGGCCGACGCCCTGGGGATTTCGATCGGGACCGTGATGAGCCGGCTGTTCTACGCCCGACAGTAGCTGAAGGGGTTACTGGCGACCCGGGTGCAAGCATGAGCGGCCGCCTGCCCGATGACCTGCCGCCCGAACTGCTCGCCGGTTACGCCGATGGCGAGCTGTGCCCCGACCTCCGCGCCCGCGTCCAGGAGTGGCTGGCCCGGCACCCGGAGTTCCTGGACCGACTGGAGAGTCAGGAACTCCTCGGCCCCGGGAACGCAGAGTTGTGGAACGCCGTCCGCCCGCCGGCGCCCGGGGCGGCCGACTGGGCCGGCGTCCGCAAGGAAGTGGCCGGCCGTCTGCGGCGGCGGGGCGGCTGGCGCTGCTGGGCCGGGGCCGCGGGCCTCGTCGCGGCCCCGGCCCAGC
>Ga0247823_10005231_pt1 | contig 10342 bp, 9 predicted proteins | sample 13C_PalmiticAcid_2_FD_192426 | JGI IMG/M metagenome (GOLD analysis project Ga0247823, IMG submission 192426) | Soil microbial communities from agricultural site in Penn Yan, New York, United States - 13C_PalmiticAcid_Day30 | ecosystem: Environmental > Terrestrial > Soil > Agricultural land...
ACCGAGCCCGCGCACGCTGCGTTCCGCGGGGTGATCGCGAGCTTCGAGAAGCTCTACGAGACGACGCCGACGATCGTCGCCTGCGATCTGCACCCCGACTATCTCTCGACGCATCACGCCGCCGGGCTCGGCCTGCCGGTCGTCGGCGTGCAGCACCATCACGCGCACGTCCTGTCGTGCATGGCCGACAACGACCTCGACGGCCCGGTGCTCGGCATCGCATGGGACGGCACGGGATACGGGACGGACGGGACGATCTGGGGAGGAGAGTTCCTGCTCGTTCCGCGGCGCGATGCTCCCGACGCGAGCACCTTCGAGCGCGTCGCGCACCTGCGCACGTTCCGGCTCCCCGGCGGCGACGCGTCGGTGCGCGAGCCGCGGCGCACCGCGCTCGGGCTGCTCCACGAGCTCCACGGTGACGCGCTCTTCGACGACCGCACGCACGCCGATCTCGCGCCCCTGGTCGCGCTCGACGCGCGCGAGCGCGGGCTCATCGCCGCGATGCTCCGTCGCGGCGTCAACGCCCCGACGACCTCGAGCGCGGGGCGGCTGTTCGACGCGATCGCCTCGATCGCGGGCATCCGCCAGCGCTGCGGCTACGAGGGCCAGGCCGCGATCGAGCTCGAGAGCGCGATCATCGCGACCGAAGACGCGTATCCCATTGGGCTCATCGACCACGGCACGAAGCAAATCGTCGACTGGGGTCCGATGATCCAAGCGATCGTCGACGATGTGCGCGGCGACGTCGCCGCGGGCATCATCGCCGCGCGCGCCCACAACGCGCTGGTCGAGTCGATGGTCGCCGTGGCGCGACACGTCGGCTGCGAACGCATCGCGTTGAGCGGCGGATGCTTCCAGAACCGCTACCTCGCCGAGCGGGCGACGCGCCGACTCGACGACGAGGGCTTCGAGGTTTACAGGCATCAGCGTGTGCCACCGAATGATGGGGGAATAGCGCTCGGGCAGGTTGCCGCGGTCGTGCGGCGGCAGGGATGATCGGGGGTCAGCACATTGCAGCAGAGGGAGGTGCGTCGCAACCTGACATATGTCAGACTGTGAACGGCCGTTCCTTGGTATGATCGAGCGACTCCGCAGGCTCGTCGTACTCCGAACGCGCCGCGCAAATGAAGGCGTCCGATGAATCGCCCGCCGATTCCGAATCCGATCGCAGACAGCACCGACCCCGTACCGCCCGTCGTTCACCGAAATCGATCAGCCGATGACACATCTCAACCGCGGACACGCAGCGTATCTCGTGATCCTCATGACTGTCGCCTCCACGGTCGTCGTGGCGCAGTCTCCGGACACGCTGGAGGTCGAGCTGGCGCCCAAGACGCAGGCGCATCCCTTCTTCGGGAGAGGAGAGGATTCATGTTACGTGATCGACGGCCTCGAGGCGCGTGAGCTGACGTTCGTGCGAGGCAAGCGCTACGTCTTTCACATCAACACGATGGACAGCAACTGGATATTCTACCTCTCTCGAAGCGAGGTCGGCCGCAGCATGGAACCAATCTCACGCGGACTTCCTACACGCTCTTATGCGTACAGCGGTGACTACTTTCCGTACACCCCAGTCAAGGAATCCCCCGACATCGCCTATTACCAGTCGGGGCGACACTACTACGCGGGCGGAAAGATCAACATTGTGGATTCGCTCCCCTCTGCCGTAGACGCGTCGGACGCCGCTACTTCGCCATCGCTACGAGCACGAGCGTGGACCGCTGCTGGCGGATCCCGACTCACCGTTCAATACAGCCTTCCTCGGCCAAGCACTCTCCGCCTCGAGCTCTTCGACGCACTCGGCCGGTCGATCACAACCGAGGATCTCGGTGAGCATGCCGTCGGTGAGCGCGTCACGAGCGTCGAGGTCGCAGGACTAGTTCCGGGATTCTATCTTTACCGTCTCACGATGCTCGTCGACGGGTTATCCGTCACCGGTTCGATAGTGTTCGCACGCTGAGCGTTTCCTTGCGACCGTTATCCACGGAGAGCGGTACCGACTCGGAGACGTCCGCAGCGAGCTAGTGATACCGCGAGGACACGTTCGCTGTCCTCTGATGCCATGCGGGAGTCGCACTCTCGAAAACCCTCGTCCTTCCCTGGCCACTTCATTGGGCCTGCTGTTTGCATGAAGTCCTATGAGAAAACGGCGAATTCTCGAGGTGGATGTTCCGTCGACTGACTTCATCGAGGAGGCATATTGGGACGGTCGAGGCGCCGCGCCTGCCTTGCGCTACTCGTTCGCCGACCGCGGCAGCATAGTCTCTAGTGGAATCCAGTTCGCGTCTGTGAAGGCTCTGCGAAAGAGGAGCGAGAACCTCTGCACGGCGTGGCACATCGACGAGGTGTACGACGCCTTGGTTGAGATCGAAGATTCCGAATGGATGGCCGAGCTGCGTGCGGATGCTGACGGGTATCCGGAATTCCTGGACGGTATGCATCACTACATGATCTATCTGGACAGCGTTGGGTGCTTTGAGGTTGTTGCTGGCGGCGCGCGTGCGATACGTCCCGTTCCCGCAACTGTCGCCGTCATCCCGATGTGAATGGGCGTGCCGCGCATCGAATCTCGCGAAAGGTCGCGGGCAATCCGGTGTTCACGAAAGTCGGGTAAGTCTAATCTTCGCGTTCGATCTTAAAACGGGAGCGGCGCGTTTGACAACGCGCCAGATTTTGAAGGCACGAGACCAAACGGGGCGTGACAATCTCAACGTCGAGGAGATCAAGCCGTGACAAAGGCCGCGATCCAGCGTTTCGCGAGATATGTTACTCGGCACGTCGCCGGCTTCCGCAGCAGTGGCCCATTGTTGGCGCTGCCTCCTGTGCGGCCGATTCTCCGAGCGGTTTACCTCAACCGCTCTAGCTCGCCTGGTTTGTATTACCTGGAGGTGTTTGTGCAGCCATTGTATGCCCCGTTCGATTCGGTGGCATTTGGTATCGGCTGGCGTTTGGGTGGTCGAGCTCACACATGGAACTTAAGTGACGTGGCGTTGTGGGACAGCGCGGTGGAAGCTATACGGATCGATGCGCTACCGTTTCTTGAGAGTGTTGCCGAACCACTCGACGTTATACGCGCTGCGCAGCTGGTCCGTCGAACAGGGCCAGTCGCTGTGCGATATTGGATGGCTCTATCGTATGCTCGCGCCGGCGAGACGGCTCGAGCATTGTCCGACCTCGATACTGTTGCCGTGGAGCTCCGACAGAGTAGCCTGAGCCCGGACCTGGCGCTTCAGGCCGAGAAGATGATTGCATTACTGCGCGACGATCCATCAGAGGCTCGGCGGCAACTGGATGCGTGGGAGAACTATACATTCGACAAACTTGGTCTCGCCGCGTTGGAGTAGGCGATTCATGGTGTGAATTCATTCGCGTCCCTCGGTATAGCGACGTGAACGAGCGAGAAGTCACCAACGTCACATCGCGGTGTCACGATGACCAGCCATCCTGACGGGCACGCCTATCGGCGGCGGAGGTCGCGACCTCGTGCGACAGCGTCGTCTGGAATGCCAACCCACGCTACGGCTATGAACGCTCGATTTGTCCACCTCTTCAGCATGGACGGCGACGATCTGTCAGGTTACGTGCCTACCGATAGCAGGAACTTCTGCCTGGCAATGCGACTCATTGCGGGACCGGCTGGTGGAGAAGGCGAGGAGTCGTTTGACTTCAGAGTGTGTACGCCAGATTGGCTGTCGGCCAGTTTGACCAGTGGCGAGATCCGACTACTCCGACATATTCTGCTCGTTGACGAGTATAACTACTCGAAGACCTACAGATTCGTCTCGGACTTTGTGGAGTCATGCACGGGCGAGGGCTGGGATGTCATAGCTGAGAAGCTGTCCCGACTCGGCTATTGGGAGTTTGAGGACTACGTCGACTTCACGCCACGATGCTGAGGCCGGCCGTCATATGCCGCCGCCGGGCACGCCGGCATCAAATAGCTACGAGGACAGCGACGGGATCGCCAACGACGATGACCTTTCTCCGTGCGGCGCGACGAACGCGTGTGCTTGAGGCCGTATGCGGCGATGAGAGGGACCCCGGTAGCGTTGTCTTACGTGCTGTGTCTTGCTCCGGATTGCAACGCCGCCGCGCTGGGCTTGCCATTACCGAAGGTGCGACGGTCAACGAGCTCGACGGCATGCCGCCGCGAAGCCTCGGCATTTGGGCGCCCGCACAACCACCTCCACCCGTCCGCCCACTCTCTCCACCCCCAGTCCCCCTGCACTCCTCGCGCAGTCAGCACTCCACTTCCTGACGCCTGTCATACCGACAGTCCGGCGAGTTCGGTTCCTTGCAGTCCGAACATCATTGCCGGAGCCTGCCATGTGCCTTGCCGTGCCGGGAAGAATCGAAGCGATCGACTGTGACAACGGCATCGAGCGCAGCGGACGCGTCAGCTTCGGCGGCGTGATCCGACAGGTGAATCTCGCCTACGTCCCCGAGGCGAGGGTCGGCGATTATGTCGTCGTGCACGTCGGATTCGCGATCAGTGTCATCGACGAGCGCGAGGCGGCGCTGGTCTTCGAGTATCTGCGCCAGATCGACGAGCTCGGCGAGCGCGAGGGGGAGCCGTCGTGAAGTACCTCGACGAGTTCCGCGACGGCGAGGCCGCGGCGGCGATGGCGCGGCGCATTGCGCGAACGGTCACGCGGCCGTGGACGATCATGGAGATCTGCGGCGGCCAGACGCATGCGATCGTGCGCTTCGGCATCGACGCACTGCTGCCGGAAGCCATCACGCTCGCGCATGGACCGGGCTGTCCGGTCTGCGTCACGCCGCTCGAGATGATCGACCGCGCGCTCGAGCTCGCGCGGCGTCCGGAGATCACGCTGTGCTCTTTCGGAGACATGCTGCGCGTGCCCGGATCCAGTGGCGATCTGCTGTCGGCGAAAGCCACGGGCGCCGACGTGCGCATCGTCTACTCGCCGCTCGACGCGCTGCGCATCGCCCGGGAGAGTCCATCGCGCGAGGTCGTGTTCTTCGCCGTCGGGTTCGAGACGACCGCGCCGGCGAGCGCGATGGCGCTGTACCAGGCGTCGCGCGAGGCGATCGTGAACTTCTCGATGCTCGTCTCGCAGGTGATGGTGCCGCCGGCGATCGAGGCGATCCTCTCCTCGCCGACGAATCGCATCCAGGCGTTTCTGGCGGCCGGGCATGTCTGCGCGATCACGGGCATCGAGCTCTACGCGCCGATCGCGGAGCGCTACGGCGTGCCGATCGTCGTGACCGGCTTCGAGCCGCTCGACATCCTGCAGGGGATCGCGATGGCGGTCGAGCAGCTCGAGCAGGGGCGCGCCGAGGTCGAGAATCAGTACGCGCGCGTCGTGCGCTCCGATGGCAACCTTGCCGCGCGCGCGATGCTCGAGGAGGTCTTCGTCGTCGCCGACCGCCGCTGGCGCGGCGTCGGGACGATCGCCGCGAGCGGCCTGGAGATCGCGCCTCGCTACGCCGCGTTCGACGCGAGCCGGCGCTTCGGTCTGGAGGATCATCACGTCGAGGAGCCCGCCGAGTGCCGGGCCGGCGACGTGCTGCGCGGCGAGCTCAAGCCGCGTGACTGCGGCGCGTTCGGATCGCTGTGCACGCCGGAGCATCCGCTCGGCGCGCCTATGGTCTCGGGCGAGGGCGCCTGCGCCGCGTATCACCGATATCGCCGTCTGGAGGTCGCATGAGCGCGGTCGACGTGGCTTCGATGCTCAGTTGCCCGGTCCCCATCGAGCAGTACCCGACGGTGCTCCTGGCGCACGGCGGCGGCGGCCGGCTGATGCACCAGCTCATCGAGCGGATGATCGTCCCGGCGTTCGCCAACCCCGCTCTCGCGGTGCGTCACGACGCCGCGCTGCTGCCGGTGCCGACGTCGCACGTGGCGTTCACGACCGATTCGTATGTCGTCAGGCCGATCGAGTTCCCCGGCGGAGACATCGCGTCGCTCGCGGTCTTCGGCACGGTCAACGACCTCGCGATGTGCGGAGCGCGACCGCTGTATCTGAGCGTCGGATTCATTCTCGAGGAGGGGCTCCCGATGGAGACCCTCTGGCGCATCGTGCAGTCGATGCGGCGCTGCGCCGACGAGGCGGGCGTGTGGCTGGTCACCGGAGACACGAAGGTCGTCGATCACGGCTCGGGCGACGGGATCTTCATCAACACCGCGGGCATCGGCCTTATCGAGCACGACCTGACGATCGAGCCGCGGAGCGTGCGCGTGGGTGATGCTGTGATCCTCTCCGGCGACATCGGCCGTCACGGCGTCGCGATCCTCGCCGCGCGCGAGGGACTCGAGCTCGAGACCGCCGTCGAGAGCGACTGCGCGCCGCTTGCGACGACGGTGCTCGCGCTGCTCGACGCGGGCATCGAGGTGCATTGTCTACGCGACCTGACCCGGGGCGGACTCGGCAGCGCGCTCATCGAGATCTCGGAGGCGGGCGGCGTCCGCATCGCCGTCGACGACGTGGCGATCGCGGTGAACGAGAGCGTGCAGGGCGTCTGCGAGATCCTCGGATTCGATCCACTGTACCTCGCGAACGAGGGACGCTTCGTCGCGTTCGTCCCCGCCGAGCAGGCCGAGCTCGCCTGCGCGATCATCGACGCGCACGGCGCCGGCACGCGCTCGGCGATCATCGGGCGGGTCGACCGGGGCGAGCCGCTCGTGACGATGCTCAGCAGCATCGGCGCGACGCGCATCGTCGAGATGATGAGCGGCGAGCAGTTGCCGCGCATCTGCTGAAGCACACGGACCAAGTCTGGAACCATCGGGGATTCGCCGAACGGAGCCCCGATCCCCAATCACGCCCGGACGCGAGCCCGGGCCAATCCCTGAACACACTCATGAGACGCTCTACCGCCTCACTCGTGCGGCTCGCAGGCACCCTCGCGCCGCTGGCCGGCACGCTCGTGCTGCTCGCCGGCGCCATCGCCGTCTCGCCCGCCGCGGCCCAGCCGCGCGGCTTCGAGTTCCACGGCCTCACGCTCGGCATGGACCAGCAGTCGTTCATCACGACGGTCGCGGCCAACGGATGGGCGGTGCCGTCGTACACCCGCGCCGACGGCCACCTCTTCTCGCGCGCGATCGAATACCAGGGGATCCCCCAGATCGACTCCCTCGTCGACGAGGTCCTCGTCGAGACCGAGGGATTGAAGCTCGCGTGCCCTGAGTCGGGCGCGCCGACGTGCGTCGCGGTCGAGTCGATCCGCGCCACGTTCCGCTTCGGCCGACTGCACTCCATCGTACTGTCGAGCGAGCGGGGGCAGGAGAAGGTCTTCCGGCCCTACGCGCTCGCCTCGCTCGCGGAGATCGACGCGCGACTGGGCAGGGGGGACAAGAGCGAGGAGGACATCGCGATGTTCTTCCGCGCCTACAACATCGACAAGGCGAAGACCTTCGACGAGATTCCGATCGCAACGTGGCGCTCGACGACCACCGCGGCGAACGCGACCCTTCCGATCACCGCGCGCGTCTACGCGGTGCGCCTGACCGAGAAGTACGACATGTTCCGCGAAGAGAGCGGAGTGTTCACGCCCTGGGGCGCATGCCGCCTCGTGGTCGCGCTCGACGAGCCGGATGTCGACGCCCAATGGGCAGCGCTGAAGGCGGAGATGAAGGGGAGGGCGGAGCGATAGCGCTCTCCGCGCATTGTCCGCCCGGCGCATTATCCGCCCGGCGCTCAAGCGCCGGGCTGACGCGTCAAGCCCCGTGAACGGGGCTTACGCACACAGCTGCGGCAGTTGATTGCCGAGAGCGATTCGCGAGCGATGTGGGCTCGGTGCGAGCGCTCTGGGAGCGCTCGCGATTTGACGCATTCTCTGTGATCGTCGCAAGGAGCCGCGCGCATGCGCGGCGCATTGCGCCCACGGCGATACGTCGTCTCTCGGCAATGCACTGGCGCGGCTCCATACGCGAGCCTCGTTCACGAGGCTTGACCCGTCAGCCCGGCGCTTGAGCGCCGGGGAGATAATGCGCCCGCCGCGAATCGCGCGCATCGCATCGCGCATCGCATCGCTCGCCGCGCATCGCTCGCCGCGCCCCAAAACACAAGCGAGCCCCGGGATCTCTCGATCCCGGGGCTCGCTCTCTTCTGCCACATGACCCCGCCGCTACCGCTCCAGCGCGATGCGCTGTTCGCTGACGCCGCGCGAGCTCTTGAGTCGCACGAAGTAGGTGCCGCTCGCAAGGCGCCGGCCCGTCTGGTCGGTGCCCTCCCAGCGGATGCTCGTCGGACCGGTTGTCGCCGGCTCCGTCGAGTAGACCCGCAGTCCGCGTGTGTCGTAGATCTCGAGGACCGTCCGATCGCTCGGGGCGATGAACAGCTCGATCGTCGCCGAGGCCCGCACGGGAATCGGCGCGATCGACACGATCGATGACTGGCGCTCGGGGTCGGCCGTCGTGTAGACGCTCGAGGTTCCCCAGAAGCGGTTGTAGTGCCGCATGAGCGTGTCGGCCAGATCGAGATCGGTCTTCTGGTTCCAGAGGCCGTAGACGTTGTCCCAGACGCCCCAGTACGGAGCCTCGGGGATCGTGTCGTTCGAGTTGCGCGAGCCGCGGCCGTTGCGGTGGCAGCTCTCGGCGCACGTGTTCATCATGCCGAGGTTGATGCCCTGGTGCGCGTAGCGGATCGTCATCTCCGGCGCCAACACGTTGAACGTGTGCGTGCTGAAGTCATAGAGCCGCTTCGTGAACTCCCAGTACTCGTTGCCCGGCAGATCGAGGAATCCGATCGACGCCGTCTTCGTCATGTGACAGTTGACGCACTGGCTCATCGACTGCGGATGGTGCGAGTGCTTGTTCATCATGCGCGTGTTGACGACCTCGGCCTCGAGCTTGTCGGCGTGGCACTTCATGCAGCCGTCACCGGCCTTCATCGAGTACCACTCACCCTTGAGCATGTTGGCCCGTCCCGGCTCGTCGTAGTGCACCGTGTGGCAGTCCCAGCACGCGTTGTTGAACGTGTGTGAGTCGTAGTGACCGCTGCGCTGGTAATCCTGCACCGCCTGATGATGCGCGTACGAGGTCTTGCGATCGGGCCACACCGCCATCGCGTTGTAGGCGTCGCCGATGAAATCCTTCAGCGGCTGTCCCGGGACGTACGCCACGTTGCGCACTTCGTCGAACGGGAACTGGTGCGTGCCGCCGGTGCTCTTGGAGCGCGTATGGCACTGTCCGCACAGGTCCAGGCGCAGGTCCGTCGCCTCGCGCGTGGCGCCCCACTTCTTCGGGTTGATGATCGAGCCCTCGACCGACGGGCTGGCGACGTGCTCGGAGCCCGGTCCGTGGCAGCTCTCGCAGCCGACCATCACGTTCTGATCGATCTTGGCGGAGTCGCCCTCGGCGATGCCCGGCCAGACCGCCTTGTAGTTCGTGTCCGCGCCGTTGACGGTCATCAACTGCGTCGAGCCGGTCGTGTGACACGGCGCGCAGGTGTGATCCCACGACTTCGACTTGAACTCGTTCGAGTTCGGGTTGATGAACTCCGCCTGGCTCGTCTCCGGATTCATCCGGATCCAGCGGCCGACGTCGAGGAAGTAGAACTCGCCGTGCGACGGATCGCGCTTGCGATAGCCGGGCATGACGAACTGGAACGGGCCGACGTAGTTGACGCCGCCGATGTCGACGAGGTAGCGCTGCTTCCAGCCGTTGCCGCCGTGGGTGTAGGTCACGGTGTACCACGGTGTCGTCGGTCCACCACCGGAAATGCTCATCTGCATCCGGTAGTTCTTCCTGTCCGGGGTCATCGAGAGGTGAATCAGCAACGTGTCCTTGCCGGGGATCGGGACCTGCGCCAGGTAGGCGCGCAGGACCGAGTCGCCGCGGAAGTAGTTGTCGATGATCACGGTCTGCGGTGTCGGCCGCTGCTGGATCTTCTGGTGCGTCGTCTTCTGGAACATCGAGAAGCCCTGGTAGTCGCTCGTGGGACTGTGCTTCTCGGCGTGGCAGCCGGCGCATGCCTGGCTGCCGACGTAGGTGCGCTCTCCGGCTGGAGGCGATGATTGCAGTTCGAGTGCCACCGGTACTGCCCCGAGGCACGCGACGGCAATCGCGAGGGTAATGCGAACGGGTGTGATCATGGCTGTGCAGAAATCGTTTCGGGGGACGTGGAGTATCGATGGAACCTAGGACGGAGTGCCGCGGTGGGCAATGATTCGAAGGCATCATTGGTCGGATGGAACCGCATCAGCGCGCCCGATTCGAGGGGCGAATCGCGGGCGAGGGTCGGAAACAAGGGGACCCCGAGCCATTTCTGATGGCCCGGGGTCCACGGTATCGGCAGCCTCTCCTGTTCCGGCGAACGCGGGGTGAACTCGTCTCGCCGGCGTTTCGACCCGCACCGATCGCATCACGCTCTCCCGC
>Ga0247823_10005232_pt1 | contig 10341 bp, 13 predicted proteins | sample 13C_PalmiticAcid_2_FD_192426 | JGI IMG/M metagenome (GOLD analysis project Ga0247823, IMG submission 192426) | Soil microbial communities from agricultural site in Penn Yan, New York, United States - 13C_PalmiticAcid_Day30 | ecosystem: Environmental > Terrestrial > Soil > Agricultural land...
GGCCCGGCATGGAGCGGGTGACGCCGTCGCCACCCATCACCAGGCCGTGGTAACCGCACACCAGCTCGCCCTTGCAGACGCGGCCCAGCGACAGGGCCGCGCCGCGGTGCGGGCAGAAATCCTCCACCGCCTGCACGCGGCCGTTCGCGTCGCGGAAGAAGGCCATGCGGGACCCCAACAGACGCCGGCCCAGGGGGGCATCGCCCACTTCCGCCGAGGTGGCGCCGACATACCAGGCATTGCGCATCCAGCTCATGATTTCATCCTTCATTCAGTACACTGAATAAGATGGTAGCCAAACCCGGCGGGCGCGTCAACAGGGTTCAGGCGGGGGTATGGCCGAGCAGCTTGTGCATCAGGCCCATGAGCACGTCGCGCTCACCGGCATCCAGCGTCGCAAGGATGCGGTCGGCCAGCACCGCTTCGGACTGCAGCATGTCGCCGATCACGCGCTGCCCTTCGGCGGTGAGCTCCAGACGGCGCTGCCGCCGCGCGCCCATTTCGCGCACGATCCAGCCATCGCGCTCCAGGCGCACGGCGATCTCGGCCGTGGTGGAGGTGTCCAGCGCGATCGCCGCGGCCAGCGTCACCTGGTCGATGCCGGGGTGTTCCTGCAGCACCCGCAGCGCCGCGTACTGCAGCGGCGTGACCGCGCGCCCGAACACCGCGTTGAAACAGGACACCGAGTGCTGGTGCGCACGCCGGAACAGGTGGCCGGGCTCGTGCAGCCCCAGCGTGGCTTCCGCGCTGCTGGTGGCGTTGGACGGTGGGGTCAGGGTGGGTGCGGGCATAAATGAAACGGTGGTGAAGGTTCCTGGAACTCATCGGCTGGCGGCGGTCCATCCCCTATCGTGGCCCTCGGGGCAACGTCGCCCACGACTCAAGGACCTGGTGATGGAGATGACAGCGCAGCATGCGCCGGTGGTGTTCGACATGGAATTGGCGGACAGGGGATTCTGGATCAACCGCTTCTGCATGGGTTTGATGGACGAAGCCAACCGCGAGGCGTTCAAGCGGGACGAGGCCGATTACCTCGCGCGCTTCCCATTGTCGTCCGAGCAGGCGCAGGCCATTCTGGCGCGCGACTACAACCGCTGCATCGCGATGGGCGGCAACATCTACTTCCTGGTCAAGCTCGGTGCCACCGACGGCGTCACGGTGCAGGCCATGTGCGCCGGCATGGCGGGCATGCCGGTGGAGGACTACCGCGACGCCATGCTGGCCGGCGGCCGCTTCAACCTCGCGCGGGAGGCCTGAACCATGGCCCGGCTCAGCGCCACGCTCTACACCTCGCACGTGCCCGCCATCGGCGCGGCCATGGACCTCGCACGCGACGACGACCCCTACTGGAAACCGGTGTTCGATGGTTACGCCACCACCCGCCGCTGGCTCGCCGCACACACGCCCGACGTGGTGGTGATGGTCTACAACGACCATGCCACCGCGATGGACTACTCCATGGTGCCGCCATTCGCGCTCGGCGTGTCGGACCGCTTCGAGATCGCCGACGAAGGCTGGGGGCGCCGCCCCGTGCCCGACCCGCTGGGCCACCCCGCGCTGGCGCGCCACCTGGTGCACCGCCTCATGACCAGCGGTTTCGACATGGCGGTGCTGCACCACCCCAAGGTGGACCACGGCCTGAGCGTGCCGCTCTCGCTGGGCTTCGGCCGCGTGAGCGCGTGGCCCTGCCGCGTGATCCCGCTCATGGTCAACGTGGTGCACGCGCCCGTGCCCACGGCGGCGCGCTGCCTGGCCCTGGGGCAGGCGCTGGGCGAAGCGATCCGGTCGTATGGTGAAGACCTGAATGTCCAGGTGTGGGGCACGGGTGGCATGAGCCACCAGTTGCAGGGCCCCGGCGCGGGCACCATCAACAGCCGCTTCGACCGCTGGTTCCTCGACGAGCTGGTGGTGCGGCCGGACGCGCTGGCCAGCCTGAGCCACGAGGCCTTCGTGGAACAGGCCGGCACCGAAGGCGCCGAGCTGACGATGTGGCTGGTGGCGCGCGGTGCGCAGATGGCCTTCCAGGCCGACGGCCAGCGCTTCGACGAGCTGCACCGCCACTACCATGTACCGGCATCGAACACCGCCGTGGGCCACCTGCTGCTCGCACAGCGGGCCGAGGAAACCTCGCAGCGCCAAGCCTCGTCAATGGCCTAGCCCTGGGCTCGTCCTTCAAGCCCCACTCAAACTGGCGCGTAGGCACCTGTGCCGCCGGGCCAGGGCGTCAGCACCTCATAGCCCCCGGGTGTGACGGCCACCATGTGTTCCCACTGGGCGGACAGCGACCTGTCCTTGGTCACGACCGTCCACCCGTCGGGCAATTGCCTGGTTTCGCGTTGGCCTGCGTTGAGCATGGGTTCGATGGTGAACACCATCCCCGGTTCCAGCTTGATCCCGTCCCCAGACCGCCCGTAGTGCAGCACGTTCGGTTCTTCGTGGTAGACCTGCCCGATACCATGCCCGCAGTATTCGCGCACCACGCTGAAATGCGCCCGGTGCGCGACCGACTGGATGGCATGGCCGATGTCGCCCAGCGCCGCGCCAGGTTTGACCTGCCGGATGCCGGCCAGCATGGCCTCGTAGGTTGTTTCCACCAGGCGCCGCGCCAGCACGCCGGGCTCTCCGACAAAGAACATGCGGCTGGTGTCGCCGAACCAGCCATTCTTGATGACAGCAACATCGATGTTGATGATGTCGCCCTTCTTCAGAATCTTGCCGGGCGAAGGGATGCCGTGACACACCACCTGGTTGACGGAGGTGAGGATGGTCTTGGGATACCCCTGGTACCCCACGTTGGCGGGAATGGCACCCTGGACATTCACGATGTGGTCGTGGCAGATCCGGTCGAGCGCCTCCGTGCTCACCCCCGGCACGACGTGGGGCTCGATCATGCCGAGCACCTCGGCGGCCAACCTGCCGGCCCGCCGCGCCATCTCGATGTCCTCGGCGGACTTGATGACAACGCCGCGTGCCACTAGCGTTTTCCGGCCGCGGATGCGCGGGGCTTGCCGAGTTGGGGTGTGGCCGCCACGACGATGTCCAGACCTCCCGCGAGTTCGGCCTGCACCAGCAGCTGGCAAATTTCCCGGTGGTCCAGCTCCGGGCGCATCTCAGCCAGCATGCCGACCCGCATCCAGTGCTCCGCCTGCGCATTGATGGACCTGCTCAGGGCGGTCCCTGCCACCCGCAGGTTCTCGTGCATCAGGTCCGAAATTTTTACGATGCCCATGAACGATCTTTATATATATGAAACGTACACGAATTATATACACCTCATCTGATCCGCGAACTGCCTCCTTGAGCGGTGCTTGTTGCCACTGTTCCGAGTTCGACTACGATGGCCGCCATCGGCCAGCAGCCCACACCGATCAACGTCCGACCGAGCTTGTCACCCGAACACCATGCAGAGCGGAACCACAGCTGAACTCCAGATCATCCTGGCCCTCACGGCACCGCCATCCGAGGTGCTGTTTGCCGTACAACACGGCCGCGATGGCTTGCTGCAGCCGTACGCAACGACGGCCGATGCCATATCGTTTGCCATCACCTTGAGCCTCGGGCCTGCGCTGGCGGACGGATCGTTCAACTTCTGCGGCCCGTTTGCGCAAGGCACCCCTGCCGACCGCTTCGTCTATGTGAACTCCGGCGGCTATGCAGGTCAGCGGGACACATTCTGGGAGCGCAGGGCAAAGATCAAGCTCGCCGGCATCCCTCGGCACCTGGTGGAGACCGCGGCGGGCGACGCCAACTGTGCCATCGAAGGTCGCATTCCTGGCACGGCACGAGACGGGGGGCCGGTGTGCGCGACCGTTCCTCCTCCGTCGATCAGCTGGCAATTGGCGACGCGCTTCTTGCGAGCCGAGTGATGATCACTTCTCGCAAAGTTGTTCTTGTGACCGGGCGCGACTACATCGCCAAACGTGACGATGCGTTCCTGCTCGAACTCTTGAAGGCGAAGGTGGAATTGTTCTGCGCGGTTGGACACAGCGCCCATAACTGGGAGGACGCAATGGACTGGCTCCGTATTGATGAGACCGGTTTGGCAGAGCACTTTGTTTTCACGACGGCACACACAGACGAAACCGTTGAAGAGGTCATCGCATTTGCGGAGCACTTCGAATGCTCCGTACCATGCCAAGTGGAAGTGTTGTATCTCTCCTAGGTCGGTATGCCGCCTCGGCTAGGACGACGGCCAACGGCCAGAAGCGGCCATTGCTCAAAACTGCATCGACATCTAAGCACCTCTTAGGCACGCCATCTAGATGACTCCAGGCAAGAGAGCCCTCCAAAGTCTTCTTTACCCACGTGAAGAAGCCGGGATGAAGGTTGCGCTCATTGGGTTTTTGATTGCGATGGTTGGAGCGACCATCGCATTCCTCCTCCACTTCTCAATCGGGTACTTAGTGACGGTGTGCGGAATACTCGCAGGCTTAGGGGGCATCTTTTGGCACTGGAAAGTCAACTTTTTGGAATAGGCGCCGACAGATTCAACCGTCCGTTTCGGGCCGGAGCCAGTCTCGGCTAGCATGACGTCCATCGGCCAGGAGCGGAAGTTGTAGTGGCAAGCACTGCAACTTGACCGAAGCGGACCTACCTTTGAAGGCAGAAATACTAAGATGAAGTCGCAAACCTCGAGACTTGCATCGTCGGCCTCACAGACTCATCGCCCTCTACCATCGGCAAGAACGCTGTCGTTTGTCGCGCTGTCTCTTTGGCTCGCATCCCTGGCGCTGACAGGCCTCGTGCTTTACGCCAAGCAGCAGCGGATGACGGGAGCGGAAATTCTGGCCATGGGGTGGCTCTCGCCGCTTATGGGCAACTTTGCCTGGTTCGCGAACCCCTTGTTCTTGTGGGCATTCATACGCCTACAAACACGGAAGAGCGCGGTTGCCCTGACCGTGCTTGCGATCCTGTTGTCGCTCGACACCTTCAGGTTGTCGAATTACCTACTAGACGAAGGTGGCGGCTCCACGTCGGTGTATGCCTACGGCTGGGGGGTCGTTCTGTGGTTCGCAGCTTTGTGTGTGCTTGCGGCGGCTGTGGGAACGCGTCAGATTGAAACTCGCATCGAATCAGGTGGCGTGGAAGGCACGGACGAGTGGTTCCGTCCGATAGGCTTTGCCCTATGTATCTCAATGCTGATGGCATCAGGCTACTTGGCGATTCAGGACCGCAGGCTCGCAAACAACGTGGAGCGGGAGCGTCTGTCTGGTTTGGTGTTCAAGCGCGGTCCTGTTTGCGGTGCAACTGAGCCTTCCGTGGCACAGCCATTGGGGCGCGACTCAGGACCGGTTGAGGTGAGGCTCTCAGAAGGCGCATATGGCGGGATCTCGTATCCGCTCAACAAGCCGACACACCTGCTGAAGTGGGGCATCCCAGTCGTGCGAGTTGCTGGCAGAGATTACTCATACGCTCCAGCGGGGGATGGCCAGATACTGACGTCCGTTCCCGCTTCTGATACCGCAGCGGCAATTCTCGTAGTTGCGAGTTCAGTCGTGGAGGGGCGGCATCAAATTGGCGCGAAGCTCGTGGAACAGGCCACGGAACGAGTGGTATTCGACCAAGTCTGGAGGGCGGAAGCAAAGGGCGCGAGGTATTGTCCCGACTACTCCACCTCGCCGAAGGAAGGCGAGCAACCCAGGAAGTTAATTACTGAGGCTTTGGCTGTGCAATCACCACCTGCGGAAGTCCAGGGGCAAGTCGCCCGTCCACCCCAACCCGCTGAAAACCGAGTCAACGCGGTCATCGTGAGCAACACCGACGCATTGGGTTTGTCAGAGCAAAGTAGCCCTCAGCCGACCAAAAGCGCTGTCCCACAAAGCAACGTGGCGGGCTTGAGACGCTCCTGGATGGGTAACAGAAGCTGCCCCGACAACGTCGGATGGGACGGCTGGGGGTCAGACAGCCCGGTCCGCTTGGACACAGGTTGGCCCTTCATGGTCGGCGACAGAGCTTTCTATCCAGGGAGCCGCGAACGCTACAACGCCTTATGTGCAGGGGACCATGCTTACTTGTTCTTCGGGGTCGCCAGAGACGGCAAGTACTATCTGACCCTTGAGAAGAGAAGGCTGTCAGACTTTCACCAAGTGTGGTCAGGCCTCGTTGTGATTCAGGACCAGTACCTTTCTACTGGCGATGATGTACTGAAGGTCGACACGGTCGACGAAGGTGCGGACGGTTTGACCATTGGTTTGACAAAGGAGCAGACCGGCCGGACCGCAGTCGTCAAGGCGCCGCTCCGGCTAACCCGCTGACTCGCCGCAAGGTAGGTGCAGACCTATTGCCCTCAGTCGCTCGTCGCCAAGGGCGATGGAGTGGTTGCGTAACGTTCCACGGCGTCAGGGCAAACGCCTGCTTTGGGGGAAGTCGTAAGACCTCTTCGGGCCCAAAGCGGGTGTTCCTTCGCTGGAAACCGAACGCCTCTGAATTACGGCTGCTTGTGCGCCCGGTACGCCAACCACTTCAAGCTACCAACGGCGACCATGATCGCCCCGAGGCCCATGTGAAGAATCGCGGGACCACGCTGCCCCATCGCGTTGAAGGCAACTGTTTTGATCCAGCTCCAGCGACCGCTGAACGGTGCTTGCGACGGGTCAAACCATTCTTGAAGACCGAGCACGAAAAAGCATGCACCGAGACCCCACCAGACGGCGGCCATCTCTTTGTTCGAGAAGGGCTTCTTCCAATGCGGATGGTCCGGTTCATCACGATTGAGTTTCATGTTGTGGACGCCTTGATCAAGGTCTGCTTCTGGCCGATAGGCGAAATGGTAGCTGAGGAGGGAACGGACCCGGAATAGAAGTTCAACCTTGTCCGCAAAGCAGTCTGTCATCTGTCTAGGCCAGTGCGTCCAACGGGCCGGCCTTACCGTCTGCCATCACGCTTCTTTGCTCTCAGGCCTTTCGGCGCATGCAATCGCCCTATGCCAAGTCGCTGCTGTGACGACCCATTCAATCAACACGTTTTACGCTTGAGATCTCAAACAGACCGAGGTGAACGCATGGGTTCGGATACTTCACCACTTGCATCATTGAGATCCATCAATCAACTTGCGGCATTCAACCGGTGGTGCGCGATCGAGGTTGTTGAAGCCGAGGTTGGGCGCGTCGTTATTGAAATGCCGTGGCGCACGGAGGTCGGTCAGTACGCTGGATTCATGCATGCCGGGGTTGTGGGTGCACTGATCGATACGGCTTGCGGTTACGCCGCCACGACGATGTCAGGCAACAACCTTCTGGCTTCACACTTTTCGGTGAACTGTCTTCGTCCAGCGGTCGGTGAGCGGTTTTCCGCAAGAGCGCGCGTTGTCAAGCCAGGAAAATCTCAGTTCTTCACCTCCTGTGAGTTGTATGCACTGTCCGAAGGAAAGGAAGTGCTCGTGGCGACAGGGGAGACGCTTCTGATAGTGGTCACCAAGTGATCGAAGGGCCCGCCCAGTGATGCGGCAGGACCTCGCGCGCTGGACTCTGCCCCGCGCTCTCAGCCGGCCAAACCGGCAAAGCAGTCGCGTTGCCCATACCGCTGATACAGCGGCCCAAGGTGCGCAAAGGCCGAAAGATCGTGCCCCGCGCGGTCCGCGTTGCGCAGCGCGGGCCAGATGAAGAAGTCGGCCAGGGTGGGTGCGTCACCCACCGCACAGGCACCCACCGAACGCGCGACAAGAGCGTCCAGGGTGTCGAGGCCGATCTGGGTCCAGTGCGCGTTCCAGGCCAACGCCTCCGCTTCGCCCAAGCGCTCTTTCAGGTGGCGGCGGATGCGCAGGTTGGTCACGGCCTGGATGTCGCTGGACACGTAGGCGCAGAGTTCCAGCACGAAACCGCGCGCGGTCTCGTCGGTGGGCAGCGCCGGCGTATCCGGGTAGCGGCCTTCCAGGTGCAGCAGGATGGCCAGGCTCTGCGAGAGCCAGGGGCCGTTGTCCGACAACGCGAGCACCGGCACGCAGCGCGCCGTGAAGACGTGCCGGTGTTCTTCCTGCCGGTGCGCGCCGGCCATCACGTCGATGTCCCAGAGCGGCAGGTCGGTGATGCCCTTGTGCCGCAGGTAGCTCAGCACCCGCAGGCACGACGAGGAGCGCCGGTCGACGTAGAGGCCCGCCGACCCATCGCCAGCCATCAGGCCGGCACCAGCGGCAGGTCGCCCACCACCGTGGTGCGGCGCAGGTCGCGCCGTTCGGCGGTGTCGTCGAACGGGGTGGCGCGGTGCATGGTGCAGCGGTTGTCCCAGAGCAGCAGGTCGCCCACGCGCCACTTGTGCGTGTAGACGAAACGCGCCTGCGTGGCGAACTCGCCGAGTTCCTTGAGCAGGGCACGGCCTTCTTCCACCGGCAGGCCGACGACGTGCGAGGCGTGTGAGCCGACCATGAGCGAACGCCGGCCGCTGCGCGGGTGCGTCTGCACCAGGAACTGGCGCGTCGCGGTGCGTCGCTTCAGTTCTTCTTCGGTGAACTGGTAGCCCACGAGGCTGCGCGAATAGAAGGTCGAATGTTCGACCACCATGCCTTCGATGCGCTCGCGCATGCTGGCGGACAGCGCGTCGTAGGCCGCGCGCATGTCGGCGAACTGGGTGTCCGCGCCGCTGGCGGGCACGATGCGCGCCGACAGCAGCGAATAGCCCGCGCCGTGCGGCTGGAAGGTGCTGTCGGCGTGCCACATCAGGTTGGCCGCGCGGTAGACGCGGCGGCGGTCGGTGTCGGGCAGGATGTTGTCGTGCTCGTCGAGGTTGGACACGTCAAACAGCTCGGGGAACTTCATGCGCACCAGGTCCTTGTCGCCACGCCCGAAGTGCGGCGAGAACTCGAGCTGGCCGAACAGGCGGCTGAACGCGATCTGCTGCTGGTCGGTGATGCGCTGGTCGCGGATGACCGTGACGCCGTAGTGGTCCATCGCGGCCTGCACGGCCTGCGCCGTTTCCAGCGTGCCTTCTTTCGCGAGGTCCAGGTCGGTGATCTCGCCCGCGAAGCCTTCGGTGAATCCCTTGATCTTCATGATGTGAATCTCCTTTCAGTCCAGTTTGATGTTGCCGCGCTTGACCACGGCGTCCCAGCGCTTGATCTCGTTCTCGAAGTAGCGGTTGGCCTCTTCCGGCGTGGACCCCATGGGCTCCAGGCCCAGGGTGCGCAGGCGGCTCTTCATGTCGTCGGTCGCGAGCACCTTGGCGAAGTCGGCACGGATCTGTCTGACCAGCTCGCGCGGCGTGGCGCTGGGCACCACGATGCCGTTGATGCTCACCACGTCGAAGCCGGGCAGCACCTCGCCCACCGCGGGGATGTTCGGCTCGGTTGCATCGCGCGTCGCACTGAGCACGGCGATCGGCTTGAGGCGCCCGCCCTTGACGTGCGGCATGCTCGCGAACATGGGATCGACCAGCAGATCGACGCGGCCCGAGCTCACGTCCGGGTAGGCGCCACCACTGCCGCGGTAAGGGATGTGCAGCATGAAGATGCCGGTCTGCTGTTTGAGCAGTTCGGCACCGAGGTGCATCGCGCTGCCGGCGCCGGGCGTGGCGTAGGCCAGCTTGCCGGGGTTGGCCTTGGCGTAGGCGATGAGCTCTTTCAGGTTCGAGTACGGCGCGTTGGGCGAGGCCGAGAGCAGGATGCTGGAGCGTGCCGTGAGCGTCACGCCGGTGAGGTCCTTCAGGGTGTTGAAGGGCATGCCGGGCCGCAGCGAGGGGTTGATGACGTGCGAGGTCACCACCATGCCCAGCGTGTGGCCATCGGGCGCCGACTTGGCCACGAAGTCGGTGCCGAGCACGGTGCCGGCACCGGCCTTGTATTCGATGATCACCGGCTGCCCCCAGGCCTTCTGCAGGTCGACTTCCATCATGCGCGCGAGGATGTCGATGCCGCCACCGGGCACGTTGGGCACGATGATCTTGACCGGTCTGGTGGGCCACTGGCTGGCCCGCGCCGGCCCACTGGCCACGCCCGCGCTGGCGGCCATGCCGGCCACCAGCAGTTGTCGTCGTTGAATCATGTTTTTGTCTCCTGTTGTATGTATGGGGAAAGGCCTGGTCGCGCTCAGGCCCCGCGGGGCGGCAGCAGTGTCGCGCCCTCGTGGACCGGTGTGACGTTGGCGCGGTAGAGCGTGAGCAGGCCGGGCCGCACCGCCACGCCGTAGCTGCGCTGTTCGGCCCGGCGGGCCTGCAACACCGCGTCGTCGAGGTGGTGGTCCACCGCGCGGGTGGTCAGGTCGATGGTGATCAGGTCGCCGTCGTTGAGCAGGCCCAGCGGGCCGCCATCGGCCGCCTCGGGCGAGGCTTCACCGACGACCAGGCCCTTGTTGACCAGGCCCGACAGCTGGCCCTCGGTGATCACGGCGATGTCGTCGATCAGGCCGAAGCCAT
>Ga0247823_10005234_pt1 | contig 10339 bp, 8 predicted proteins | sample 13C_PalmiticAcid_2_FD_192426 | JGI IMG/M metagenome (GOLD analysis project Ga0247823, IMG submission 192426) | Soil microbial communities from agricultural site in Penn Yan, New York, United States - 13C_PalmiticAcid_Day30 | ecosystem: Environmental > Terrestrial > Soil > Agricultural land...
CCCCAGAGGTGCCGGCCCAAGAACCGGGGTCCAGGGGTTCCCCCTGGTGGGGAGTGCAGAGGGGCAACGCCCCTTTGCCCGCCGGAGGCCTGGCCGTCGAGAGGTGTCTGAAGGAGTGAGTGTCCAAGCGCGGACACCGTGTCGTATGCCCTCTCACCAACCCGCGGGGATTGCAAGGCCAGCGGTCTGGTGTGAAGGAGTGCTCATGGCGGGTACCACAAAGGGGATATCCGTTGCTTACCACGGTTCCTCATGGAAGTGCCTCCGGCGGCAAGGGGGCACTGTGTTGTTTTTTGGCCCCTTGACCCCGGCGCCGTCGCACGTTGGGTTTGACGTAGCCACGTCGTGCCGGCCAGGACGTGGTCTGAGTCGTCCGTTTCAGGGAACCGGCCTGAACTGTGGAGGGACGGCGAGGGGCCGGTGAATTTCCCGCGAAGGGGCGGCGGACGAATTCGATCCGCCGGAACCGGCTCCGTACGATCCTCCCCATGAGTGGATCGCTTCCTCGCCGGACTCTCCTCTGGGCCACCCTGCGACCGGCGGTTCCCCTGCTGCTTTGGCCGCTGTGGGGAACCGGCTGCCAGCCGCAGGCGAACTCTCCCGCCGCCGGTCCGCCGTCAGCTTCGTCCAGCATGGTCTTAACGGATGATGGGGCGGGAACGGCTGCACCCGATGCCGCAACGACCGCTGCCGACCGTTCGGAACAGACCTCGGTTTCACCATCCGCGAAGTCGCGTCCGGGCGACTGGGCTCAGCTTTTTGGCGCGAACTGCGACAGCCGATCGCCCGATCACAGCCTCGACTGGAGCTGGGAGCCGCAGGGGCCACCCGTCGTGTGGCGGAAGCCGATCGGCATCGGCTACAGCGCTCCGGTGCTCCGCGAAGGGCGGCTCATCCTCCAGGACCGCGTCGAAGCGGACGAGCGGCTGGTCTGCTTCGATGCCGAGACCGGGAAGGAGCGGTGGATCACCCGCTTTCCGAGCGACTATCAGTGCAAGTACGCCTACAGCAGCGGCTCCTACGCGACACCGACGCTCACCCCCGAAGCGATCTACGCCGTCACGGCCGACGGCGACGTCGCGGCGGTGACATTCGATTCCGGCGCGCCGATCTGGGAGCGGCCGCTCCTCAAGGAGACGAACGCCAAGATCGGAGCCTTCGGCGTCGGCATCAGCCCGCGGCTCTGGCAGGACCGGCTGATTCTCAACATCGGCGGCAAGGACGGGCAGGGGATCGTCGCTCTCTCGGCCGCAACGGGGGAAACGCTCTGGTCGGCAACCGACTACGGCCGCGGCTACGCAACGGCGATCGTCGCCCGGCAGCACGGACGGGATTTCGCCTACGTGCTGACAGAACAGGGGCTGGTGTCGCTCGATCCAAACGACGGTAAAGTCCACTGGATGTACCCCTTCGGGATCCAGGCCTCGGCGGAACGGGTCAACGCCGTCTCGCCGATCGTCGTCGGCAACCTCGTCATCATCTCCTCCGGCCCGGGCCCGGGGACCGCGGTCCTCGACATCCAGCCCGACGGATCGCACAAGCTCGTGTGGAAGAACCAGCGGGTCGTCGACGGACAGTACACGAACCTTCTTGAGCTGGACGGCTGTCTCTACGGCGTGACCGCCCGGCGGCTGGCGATGCTGCGATGCGCGGACCTGAAAACGGGCAAGCTCCTGTGGGAACACGAGTCCGACCTCTGCCGGGCGAACACGCTCTTCGTCGACGGCCACGTCCTCGTCCTCGGTGAGCACGGCCATCTGGGCGCGTTCGTCCCGGGGCGCGAGAAGCCCGCTCTCTTCCAGATGACCGCGGAACCGGTCCTCAGCACCCCCTGCTATTCAACGATGGCGCTGTGGGCCGGCCGGCTCTTCGTGCGGAACGAGAAGGAAGTGGTGTGCCTGGACCTGCGGACGTCGAGCCATCCGACGGTCGACGGGGAAACGTTGACGCGGAACGAACGGGACGCAGAGAGTCGGGCGGGCTCCGTGCGCGCCGCGGCCCAAGCCCGGAACTGAACCGGCGGATTTTCTATCCTCACTCGACCGCCGCCTCCGGCCGACGGTCTCCAGGCTCGCGACGCTGCGGGAGATCGGCCGCCCCGCCGTTAGGAGGTCAGCGGCCGGCGCTCACGATTCCGGTCCTGATGGCGTATCTTGGAAGGGGTATGACAGCGTGCCGGAGTTCTTCCGACTAAGGGCCGATCGATGCTCAGCCCCGTTTGGCAAGTGATGCTTTTGGATGCCGCGATCGGCCTCGGCCTGATCTCGCTGGCCTACTGGCCGCGGTTCCGCTGGGGCGTGCTCTGGGTGGCGATGCTGGCCTTCCCCGTGCTGATCTGCACGAAGGTCACGACCGGTCTCGTCATGTTCTCTCTCCTGGTCGGGATGTGGGCGACCGTGTGGCGGAGGGTGCCCGGTTGGGTTGCGGTCGGTCTCAATCTGCTGCTGCTCGCATTCGTGCTTCCGTGCAACTTTTCGGTTCTCGAATCGGGGGCTGTGCGGATGGAAGAGTGGCGAGCCCAACATCCGCGGATGTCGCTGGAGTCCCGGTTGGCCTACGAGGAGCCGCATCGGCCGGTCGAATCACAGGGCATTGAGGCCAGCCCACGGACCGACGAGCCCGAGATGACAATGGTCCTCAACCGCAGCAATCGGGCTAGGATTCTGAAGGAGCTGCATGCGGGGACCTATGACCACTTCGTGACCTCGCCGGGCTTCGGGGTCGAGCGAATGCGGCACGCCGTGCTTACGATGTCCGCGATACCGCTCCTCGACACGACCAAACTTCCGGAACCGCGTCCCGAACCCCCGGCCTATCCACAGGATCACGAGCCAGGAGGGGTGCCTCTCGCGCCGCGTTCCGAGTCGGCTCCGCGGTTCGAGCCGCCGCAGCTCCCGCCACCGGAGAACACCCTCGGCGATTCTCGGGGGATGCTGGACTTTCATCGGCAGGCCAAGTCGTCCTTCCTGGATCCGGAAGGCTGGGGTTACGTCCGCAATCAGCGTGAGGTCATTGGATTTGCGCCGCACGCCATGCGGCAGCACTCCAATTTTTCACTAGAGATGCATTCCGACGTCGACGGGGTGTGGCGGCTGTCGCGACTGGAGCTCATGAGTCTCCTCCGCCATGAGCGGCCGCGGGTCTACGTCTCGCGGAAGCTCCCGAACATGGAGCAACGGGAGGACGTTCCGACGCGGGAGCTGGACCGGTTCGAAGCGGCCGCGCTCCCGCGGTTGGAGGGGGGAGAACCGATCGTCATCCATTCCGACGTGAACACGACGCGGATGCTGGGGGCCATCGTGGCGGGGAAGGCCTGCTTGCAGTGCCACACCGTCCCGGAGGGCTTCCTGCTGGGCGCCTTCAGCTACCAGCTCGACCGCCGCGTCCCTCTTCCGGAACGTCCTCCGGAAGGACTGCCTGTGCAGTAGGAGCGCGACGGGTCGCCCGGATGGGAGCCTCGCTTCATCGGCCAGGCTCTTCCCGACGGATGGGAGCGATTCCGATCAGCCACTCCGATTTGCTGGTGGCTGATCGCGAGGGTAGCCTGCGGTGGAGTCGGTCTCTCTCCAGCCCCAGAGAATGAGCATGTCCCCGCTCCGCCGGCTTGCCATCGTCCTTGCCCTGACCGCATTCGGTCCGCGCGCCGGGCATGCGGAGCTGTTGTTTGAAGACCGCTTCGACAAGGAGCTGTCCGACCGCTGGGAGATTGTCGGACTGACCAAAGAGGACTACCGCCTCCGCAACGGCGGCCTGGAGGTCCGGATCCAGCCGCAGCAGGGGGGCGACAAGACCCCCATGCTGAAGATCATGCTCCCCTTCACGATCGAGGACACCGCCATCGCCTCCGTCGAGGTCACGGTCCTCGACGAGTTCACCCACGAAGGGGAAGGGGCGGCCCTCTGCCTGCTCGACGAGACGGGAGTCGACTTCACCGTTCAGAAGCAGCGGATCGAGGGAGGGCTGTTCTTCGCTCCCGGTGAATACCGCTTTGCCGGGAAGGATGGCGAGGAAGGGAATCCCGCCAAGTATCACGTGCACTACACCCCGGCGACGAATGCCGCCGGTCCCCTGCGGATCGTGACCCGCGGCGACCACGCCTACTTCATGGTCGGCCCGTCCGAGGAAGGGAAATACCAGACGTTCTTTCACAGCGCCGTGAATCCCAAACCCAAGCGCCGCGGCTTCGCACTCCGGGCCGGCGGGGGCAAGCCGGGGGACAACCACTGGGTCCGCTACGACAACTTCCGCGTCACGAAATGATCTCGCGGTCTTTCACCGACGCGCCTTGCTTCGCTCCGTCGGCGACCAAACGAAAACACCCCGGCCTCCTGCGAAGCCGGGGTGCGTTGTCTTCGACGGACCGCGCGACGCCTTACGCTGTCGTGTTGTGATGCGCGTCGATATGGACCGGACGGTATCCGCCGATCGCCTTGAAGTAGATCAGCAGGAACAGGTAGATCACGGCCATCGTCGCCGGAATGGCGGAGTCGGCGATCAGTGTGTGACGGTCACCCGTCTGGTCCGCCTCGACGACGGTCTTCTGCTCGGGGGTCCGCTTGTCCGCCTCGATCTTCTTGATCTCACCCAGCTTCATCCCGTCGATTCCCCGGCCTTCCGGGAAGCCCAGGAACGAGCTGGTCTTGTCGGACTTGTACTCGGCGTAAATCTCCGGCGACGCCTTCTGCAGCGCCTCACCGGCGTAGCGGTCCTTGAAGTAACCGAGGCCGGGCGATCCGACGAGTCCGGCGGACATCATCCCGATCCCCCCCATGATGCTGATCGCGATCGCCCCGGTCCGCGGGAACCGGTCGCTGACCACTGCCAGCATCGTCGGCCAGAAGAACGTCTTGCCGACGCCGTAGATCGCCAGCGCCCCGAGAGCCCCGCCGAACGTCTGGATGGCCGAAACGGCATTCAGACCGACGCAGCCCAGGATGGCACAGACGAGCAGGATCCCGATCGGCGAGAGCTTGAGGTTCTTCTCGATGAAGTGAGAGCAGAACCGCAGGCAGAACATGAGGGCCGAGGTGAAGACGAACAGGATCTTCCCCTGCGACGGCGTGAGGATGTTCCCTGTGATGTTCTGGATCCAGCCGTCCGTTCCGAGCTCGACCGCGCCGACGAGGGCGTGCGTGCAGAACAGGAGGAACAGGAGGAACGAACCGACCGCGAAGCCGCTCAGACCGCTGAAGATCGCCCAGACCAGGACGCCGACTCCGCCGGAGACGTAGGTCCAGTTGGCCGACTTGAAGAAGTCGTTGGCGGTAAAGCCTTCGAGCAGGGGGCCAAGCCCGTCCTTGACGAACAGGGCCACGAACAGGCCGATGACCGCCGCGCCGATGATCCCCACGTCCTTGAGCATCTCACCCATGCTGAGCCCCTTCTCGGAGGCTTCGGATTTGGGGAACCGCTGACCCAGGAACATGATGCCGTAGATCGCCGTCGGCACGAGGAACAGGGCGAGCTGCTCCTTCCAGCCCCACTTGAGCTCTTCGCCCAGGTAGGCCCCGGCGAGACCGCCGATGACGAGACCGGCCGGCCAGCTGGCGTGGAGGATGTTGAGGTAGTGCGTCCGGTTATTGGGGAAGAGCGTGGCGACGAGCGGGTTGGCGACCGCCTCCAGAGTTCCGTTGGCGACGGCGAAGAGGAACGTTCCCGCCCACAGATAAGTGAAAGCGCTGGACGGCTCCATCTTGTCGCCGACGGCGAAGGTCACCACCGCGGAGAGGACGTGGAACAGGAAGGCCGCCACGACGAGCTTTCCGTAGCCGATCTTGTCGGCCACGATCCCGCCGATGATGATCCCGAAGCAGAACCCCGTGAAGCCGGCTCCGTTGATCAGGCCGACCTGCAGGCTGGTGAAGCCGTAGTTCCCGCGCCAGATATCGAAGATGCCGCCGCGGATCGCGAAACCGACCCCGGCGGCGAGGATCGCCATAAATCCGGCCCACAGCAGCCGGTGCGCATTGGGCGCAATCCCATTTGTCGTTTCTGCCTGGCTCATTGAACTGACTACCGTCTTGGTGAAGGGAGAGGTGCTGTCTTTCGTCGAGACGGCTGCGGGCGCGCAGACCTGCGCGCCGGATCCGGATGGGAAAGACTCAAGCCGGCCCGCAGTGCGACCTGGCGACCAGGCGGCTTGAATGGCCTCGCGATGCTACCCGCCCCCGCGTCCCTTTTCCACGATGAATCGGAATCGTTCCATGCGTGTCAAGTCCGGACGGTGACGATCATTCGGGCTCCGGGTTTCCTTACGGGCGCGGTCCGGGTAACGTCCCCGGGCGTCTGCTTGCCAAGGTCTGTCGCTTTCGGAGGTCCTACGGGACGGATTGCCGATGCGAAACGGCGGATCGAGTCGCTTGCGATCCCCATTTTGACCGGGTCCCCGCGCGCCGGGACTTGCGTCTTTCCCCGTTTGCGTTCTCTGGGATATAACCCGTCCCGTCGGGCTCAGGAACGCCAGGGAGGCAATGCATGCTGTTTCATGGAAGAACCGCCCGCGCGGCGGTCGTTGGATTGTGCTGCTCCGTTGTCATGGTCGGACCGCTGCTGGCGGATCCCGTTTCGCCCGCCGCTCCGGCGGCGCCGGGAGAACAGGCGCCCGGCGACCAGAATCCCGACGAGATCTTCGAACGGGCCGAGCGCCTCGAAGGCCAGTCGCATGAGCATCTCACGCAGGGCGAACTGCTGAAGGCGATCGCCGCCCTCAAGGCCGCCAACGCGTGCCGGATGCCGCTCCTGGGAGCCGACCACTGGGGCGTCCGGACGGCCGCCCTCCAGGTGAAGGCGCTGGAGGAGCTGCAGGCCCTCCCGGCTGCCAAGCGTGAAGCTGCGGTCTCCGCCCTGGCGAAGTGGGAATCGGCCGCACGGGAGTTCGACCCGTCGCAGGGAATGGTCGGGCTGACCGATCTCGGCAAGTGCTGCGACGTCCTCTGCCGGACGCTGGGGGACGACTCGGTCCTGACCGCCCGGGCGCGGATCCACCTGGCGGAACTTCAGACCGGCGCCCGCCGCTCGGCCGAAGCCCGCCTGACCGCGGGGGCCGTCAACGCCCAGACCGTGAAGCTGCTGGGGCAGAACCATCCCTGGTACGCTTTCTCGCTCTCCCTGATGGCGACCGCGGATGGTCAGCTCGGCCAGTGGGACGCGGCCAGGAAGGAAGCGGCGCTGGCGCTTCGCGCCAATGAGCATCTGTGGGGCGAAGACACCCCTCCCTGCGGGATGAACTACCTCACGCTGGCGTGGGTCGACATCAACCGGCGGGACTTCGACGCGGCCCGTCGCCACTCGGAAAACGCCCTCTACGCTCTGGCGGAATCGAAGGAGCAGGATCCGGCCAATTACGCGCTGGCCAAGGCCCATCTGGCTCACGCGCTGAGCGAACTCGGCAAGACCGAGGACGCCAAGAAGGAGTACATCTCGCTCGTCAGCTACTGCGACGAGCAGGAGGGTGTCCCGGGCGAACTCGAGCGGGACATCTGCCGTCGCTACGTCGACCTGCTGAACCAGCTCGGAAACGAGCAGGACCGCAAGGCGATCGAGGAGCGGCTTGCCCGACTGCCGATGAGCGACGAAACCGTGGTTCGCTGAATTGAGTCGGCGCGCAAAAAAATGCTGGCTGGGTGTGAATGATCACAACCCAGCCAGCATCCCCCTTCAGTGCTTCCATAACGGTGGAAGGTTGAGGCCGACGGAACTACCTCCCGCCGGTCCCAATCTCCACCGATCGTTTACTCCCACGCGAAGACGCCTCCCCGGCGATAGTGGAACGCGTGCAGGTGATTGCGACAGCATGCACGCACGGCGTGTGCCATCGTTCGCAATTCGTTCTCGCTCGCCCATTCGAGGGCGGCGCGGTTCTGATCCCGGAACATCACGCGGGACAATTGGATCATGTGCAGGAGGTCTTCCCGCGACATCAAAGTCAGGTCGCGATCGGACATCCGCGAAATGGATTCCCGGAGGGGGCCGGGATAGTTCTGCGCATCCTCGACTTCCAGGCAGGAGCCGCCATTCACCTTCGCTTCCATTCGGGCTGCGTGCGCATTCGAAACCATTAAAAACATCCTCACTCGTACTGACGCGGGGGGGAACCCGAGCCGGCCAGGTGAACAAGCACCTGACCACGCCCGGGCAAATCACTTTCTAAAACGCGTGCGGCTCCGCCGGGAGCCGCACGCTGTGGCCACGGACGTCACTTGGGCACGTCCGTGGTTTTCTCCTTGGTGACTTCCTGTTCGGCGCGGGTCACCTCATCCCGTTGTTTGATGAGGTCCTTTTCCGCTGCCGCCAGTTCGTCCTGTGCGACCTTCAATTCCGCCTGAGCGTCATTGCGGGCCGTTGTTTCATCCGGCTTCAGGCCATCGAGACGAGTCTGCGCCTGGGCCATTTTTGCCTTCGCCGCGTCGACTCGCTGTTGAGCCGCCGTGACGTCCTGCTTTTCCTTTGTCACGTTGGCCTGGGCGTCGGAGATCCGGACCTGACGGTCACGGGACTTCTCCGCCGCCTCTTCCGCGGCTTTCCGATCCGCCTCGCGGACCTCCTGCTCGGCCGCTTCGACCTTCTGCCCAGCCTTCCGCTGAGCGTCCTGCAGGTTACGATCCGCTTCCCGAACGTCGTCGGTCACCTTGGCGGCTTCATGGCGGATTGCTGCGTCTCGGTCGCGTCGAGCTTCGGCGACATCTTCTTTCGCTTCCTGTCGCGTCCGCTCCAAGTCTTTCCGGGCTTCCTGGGCCTGCCGCTCGGCTGAACATCCGGTCATCCCGGCAACCGCCGCCAGAACCCAAATCCCCGTTATTCTGCGAATCATGGTGTCCTCCTAAGTCCACACTGACAGGGAGGTTGTCTTTGTCATGCGTTTCCGACAGAGACAGAAAGCAACCGTTGTACCGCGTCCCAAGATGTTCCCGCGGACCGCGAGGGAGCCTCCCGAACTCCAGCCGATCTCCACCCCGAACGCCGATTCGGGCCGATTCGCGCGGGTCGTCGGGACCGCGATTCGAGGGAAGAGGTGGTCGCAGGGGTACCAGAGTGCGCGACTGGCGGTCGGTCGACTGTCAGCGACCCCTCAAGGCTCGATCCGCGTCACGATAAGAGGTGACGTTTCGGTCAGTGGGGGCGTATGAGCTGAGGCGGTGAAATGGGTCAGAGCGACCGCTCAGGAGCGAGGTCAGGGCCAGCAGCGATGACGTTGTGCTGCGGCGACACCACACCACACCGGGCGATCTTCCGAGACTGATCGAACAGGACGTCGGCAGAGAGTCAGCGGGGCTTGGCTTCCGGAAGGGATTGCCCCAGCTCCACCAGCACGTCCCGCCCGTCCCGCGTCAGGACGACCTGGTCGCTCCCGATCCGGCTGACGACCATTGTTTGTCCCTCATGCGTGAGGGACTCGCCCGCCTGGAAGGTCCGCAGCGTCTCGCCGTCCGGTTCCATAAACCAGGCGAGGGGCCGCGCGTCCTTGCTGCCGCAGGCGATCAGGAGATAGCCGCGGTCGACTTTGGCCGTCAGGGGAGCGGGCTGTTCGTCGGCCGCGGGAGCGGTCCGGGCGACCGCTTCGGTCCGCGTGGGACGGCCGAACAGTGCCGGGCCGGCGGCGAGCTGCTTGAGCCGTTGCCGCTCTCCGCGGCCCTCGAGCGCCTTCAGCGGACTCAGGACGCTGGCCGCTCCTCCGTCGCGGAGGGCGATGACTTCGAGCATGACCGAGATCGTCAGGTCATCCCCCTTTGCATCGGTTCCCCCCGCCGCCGCGACTTCGATGTGCGACAGCCGCATCAGACCAGGGAAACCCTGGGTCCGCTCCAGGAGTTGGACCAGGGAGAGAAACCGGCCGGTGGCGGAGAGCGTAAACGGGATCCGGTGGCCGACACCCTCTTCGACGAGGGGCCGGCCGGGAACGATATGGACCGACTGGAGCTGGGCCCGGCGGGCGGTGTCGAGGAGCCAGTTCTGGCAGTCGAGGGTCGCCGTCACCGGATCGGCAGCGAGCCCGGACTCCGCCTGCGCGGCGATATGACTCTGCGCGCGGCGGACGAGGGCCGATTGGAAGTCGAGGTCCTGAAGCTGCCGCTCCAGCCCCGAGAGCTCGAGCCTTCGCGCCGCGAGTGGAGCGAAGACGAACGCCTCGGCGAACTGGGCGAGGACGAACAGCGTCACGGTTCCGCCCAGCACGAGGGCGATCGTCCGCTCGCGAGCGGTTCGTAACAGTGTCATTGGGCACCTCCAGCGGCGCGGCCGGGCGAAGGCTCTTCGGTGGCGGCAGCGGCGGCGGGGCGGACGGTCAGGTCGGTCTGGAACCGGACTTCGTACTCCGGATCGAGCGGGTTCGGTTCGATGGCGC
>Ga0247823_10005235_pt1 | contig 10336 bp, 12 predicted proteins | sample 13C_PalmiticAcid_2_FD_192426 | JGI IMG/M metagenome (GOLD analysis project Ga0247823, IMG submission 192426) | Soil microbial communities from agricultural site in Penn Yan, New York, United States - 13C_PalmiticAcid_Day30 | ecosystem: Environmental > Terrestrial > Soil > Agricultural land...
GGGCCAGGCCGCCCGATCACTTGTTGGCCGGGCGGCTTGACACGCGGCTGACACTCCGTCCCGCAGTCACCTCAGAGGTAAGTCGATAGCCGGGATCGCATCCGGCGCCTCTGAGGTGGCGCACACGCCGAGGAATGTCGCATGTACGAGGGGTTCGCGTCCCTCAGCACCTTGCAGGTGCCCCAACAGGTTGAAAGCCGAGGTCACCGACGGCAGGGGCAGCACTAGCAAAAAGCCTCAACCACAGGGTGCGGTGGGTGGCGTGCAGAGCTCATCAACTTTGCACAGGAGAGGCACCATGCCCATTTCCGGACCCGACCTCGCAACGGTCACCGTCGCCGCGCTCGACAACTACATGCGCAACCGCCCGGTCGATCAGATCGGAACCGACCGCCCTTTCATCAAGATGCTGATGTCGGGCAAAAAGACGCTCCTGCCCGCCCGGCAGTTCTCTGTCGAGAACGTGCGTGAAGGCTACGGATCGAACTTCGCCTGGTCGTTCGGCGAAACCGCCCGTACCTTCAACAAGCGCTCCACCGTGGCGCAAGCTCAGTTCCCGTGGCGCGTCGCCCTGGACGGCCTGTACCTCGATTGGGACATGCTGTTCGCCGCCGGCATCCGCGTCGATCCGGATCCGGCCAGCAAGGGCAAGCTGGTGCTGGAGCCCAACGAGAAGGTCATTCTCTACAACATCCTGACCGAGCACATGGAAGCGCTCGAGCTCGGCTTCATTGAGAAGCTGGACCTGGAGCTGCACCGCGACGGCACCGCCAGTGCCGATGCCGTGGTCGGCCTGGATGCGCTGGTGTCTCGCACCCCGGCCGTGGGCACTGTGGGCGGCCTGAACGCGGCCACCAAGACCTACTGGCGCAACTACTTCGCCGGCGCAGTGGCGACCAACGCACTTCGCGCGACGATGGAGGCCGCATGGCGGGCCTGCATCCGCAACGGCGGCGCGCCCAACAAGATCTTGGCCGGATCGACCTTCATCGACGCATACGCCAGCATCCTGACGCTGACCCAGAACACCGAGGCGGGCAAGCCCAAGCAAATCGACGTGGCCACCGGCCAGGGCGCTCGCACCGGCCTGTTCTTCAAGGGTGTGGAGATCGAATGGGATCCGACGTTCAGCGTGCTCGACACGCTGGAAGCTCCGGTCGCTGCTTCGCTGTGGGAGAAGCGCTGCTACTTCCTGAACACCAAGCACGTGAAGTACGAAGACGACGAAATGTCCGTCTACAACCCCACGCCGCCGCACAACGTGCGCGCCACCTACGCGTCGCTCGACCTGCGCTGCGCGCTGAAGACCAATCGCCGCAATGCGCAAGCGGTGATCGTCGCCGCCTGATGGTGGCCAGGGCTCGGCATCCGCCGGGCCCTTTCCCTTTTGTCCCTGCACACCCTGGAGATTCCCATGACCTCTCGAATCCTTGTTTCCACCATCGCGCTCATGGTGACGCGCGACGCCATGACCATCCTCCCTGTGATCGTTCCCGCCCATGAACTCGAAGTGCAGAAGGCGGTGTTCGGCGAAGACAACGTCGAAGTGCGCGACATCAAGACCGAACCCACAGTGGTGACCGCGGACGACGAGGGCGAGCGCATCGCCAAGAAGTACGGCGCCGAGGCTGTCGAAGCGGCCTTCGGCGTGAATTTCAAGAGCAAGGTCGCCAAGGCCTGCGAATCCTTCAAGGTCGGTGACGCGCCTGACGAAGTGGACGCTGGCCTGGGGGGCTTCGATGGCACCGGCGAGCAGGCCGCAGGGCCTGTGCTGGCGAAGATGAGCAAGCCGCAGCTTCTCGAACACGCCGCTGCCCAGGGCGTGACGGTGGACCCCGCAGCCACCAAGGCCAGGATCATCGAGGCCATCGAAGCAGCTGGCGCGCCGGCCTGATCTCTTCCAGCGCCACCTGACAGAACCATGTCACACGTACTTGCCGACCGCGTGCTCGAAGCCAGCACCTCCGCAGGCGCTGGCCCCTTCGCGCTCGCCGGGGCGGTGCTGGGCTTCCGTGCCTTCACCGAGGTGTGCGCGGTGACGGACACGGTGCCGTACTACATCGAGGCCGTCGACATGGACGGCCGACCCACCGGCGACTACGAGTACGGCCTGGGCACCTACTCGGCGGCCAACCAGCTCACGCGCACCACCGTGCGTGGATCGTCGAATGGTGGCCTGGCCGTGAGCTTCCCCGCCGGCAACAAGCTGGTGGGCCTGGGCATCCCGGCGCCGAACTCCAGCCAAACGCGCCAGGAGTGGCGCACCGCGCTTGGCTTCACCGCGATCGGCGACGGCGTGGCCACGGCTACCGATTCTGCCGCCGCCGCCGTCGCGCTGGGCTTCGCGGACGGCCAGCTCGCCGCGCCCGGTGACATCTCCTTCCGCGCCGTGAGTAGCCCGCGCACCGGATGGCTCAAGGCCAACGGTGCCGCCGTGTCGCGAACGACTTACGCCGCTCTGTTCGCAGCGATCGGTACCACCTTCGGGGCCGGCAACGGCTCGACTACCTTCAACCTGCCCGATCTGCGGGGAGAGTTCCTGCGCGGCTGGGACGATGCGCGCGGCGTCGACCCGGGTCGCGGCTTCGGCACCGCGCAGCTCGACCAGATGCAGCGGATCATGGGCGAGGGCAACGCCAACTGGGCCACACAGGGCGCGAGCGGCACCGGCGCCTTCAGCGGCACCGGCACGGTCACCGGCACCCGCAACTCTCCAGGCGTGGCCACGGGCAACAACGTGATCTTCGACTCGGCCGGCTCAGCCGGTGCGCGCACCTCGACCAGCACGTCGGGCGAGACCCGGCCGCGCAACGTCGCGCTGCTGGCCTGCATCAAATTCTGAGGCCACCCAACATGAAGCTCGTCTCCCAGCTCGACCCGCAGGGCTACTTCACCGGTGCGGTGGAAGCGGACCCGTCCCCCCTGGAGCCCGGCGTGTTCCTGCTGCCCGGCGGCGCAATCGACGTGCCGCCGCCCGAGGTGCCGGAGGGCATGGCGGCGCTGTGGCAGGGGGAGGCCTGGGCGTTCGTGACGCCCCCTGACGACAATGTGCCGCCCATTCCACCGATAGCTGGTGTGCCGCAGGTCGTCACGCGCTTCCAGGCTCGCGCAGCGCTGCACCTGGCCGGCCTGCTGGCTCAGGTTGAAGAAGCGATGTCCTCGCCCAGTACCGACGTGCTCATGCGCCTCGCATGGACCGACGCACAGGAGTTCCGCCGGACCAGCCCGACCGTGCTGGCGATGGCCGTCGCCCTGGGTCTCAGCGATCAGAAGCTCGATGAGCTGTTCACCGCCGCTGCAGGAATTCAAGCATGAGCACTCTGCCGCCTGCCGAGACCTTCCAGACGATGCTCGCCAAGCTGCGCAGCCGCTGCGGCCTGCATGCCACGCTTGGCAGCACGCCCGCCCTCGACGACATCCTTACGAGCGCCAACGACTACGTTTTCGCTCAGCTCGACGAGGGCCTGCCGGTGAGCTCTACCCTGATGCTGGCCGCCAACACGGGGATCTACGACTGGGTGACCGATGAGGGAGAAGTCGTTGCCAGGGGGAGCGTGCAGTCGGTCTGGGTCGAGCAGGGCGACACAGCGCGGGTGCCGCTCCCCCAGGGCATCGACCACGCCATGCGCGCCGACCAGGACTTGCGAGACATCCCACAGCGCTACGACTCGCGCTTCGTCGATGGCGTGTGGTCCATGGAGGTGTGGCCGGTCCCGGATCAGCCCTAACGGCTGTTCATCGATCACAACCGGGTGCTGACTCGCTTTACCCAGTCCACGGACAAGCCCAGCGCACCGGCGCGCTTGGTCCTGGAGTACGCAGTGGCGATGGGCAAGGCGCATTACGGCAAGGCCGACGCCGACGTCGTGGGCCAGTCCTTCCGAACGATGCTGTCCAAGGAGAAGTACCGGCAGAAGGAGAACCACCGCTTCATCCCGCCATCGGCCGACTGCCCGGGCCGCCCGCGCGTGGTGGCCACGGCGAACGGCTTTCGCCAGGTGCGCTGATGCCCTCGGTGACCTTCGACAGATTCGACGGCGGCCTGCTGCTGGCGCGACCATCGAGCGTTGCGCCCGCCAACAGCCTGCGCAAGCTGATCAACATGGACGTGCAGCCTGGGGGGTGGCTTCGCAGTCGGCCGAAGTGGCGTCCCACCGTGGGTGGCTTCCAGCTGGGGCCGCAGTGGAAGGGCCTCGAATCGAACGCGGGCTACCTGTGGGCTTTCTCATGCTGGAACGTGGTCAGTACCGGCTTCAGCAGCCAGGTGGTGAACCTGGACACGGGTGATCGCATCGTGTACGCCTTCATCTCAACCGGCTCAGGCGGGAACTTCGCCGAGGCGAGCCGCGCGCGCCTCATGGGCGTGGCGCGCTGGAACAACGGCTTTGTGGCGGTCCTGTCGCCCGATGACGGCGCCACCTGCTACGCGGCGGTTTTCAGCGTCAACACCAGCACGCACGTCGTGTCGAGCGCGGCAATCTCCGACGTCAACATGCCCGACACGGGGATCATGGTCACCGCCGCCGGGCGCATCTTCTCGGTCTCGGATGACGGCCAAACCGTGCGCTTCTGCGCGGTGGGGAACCCCGCGGACTGGACCACCAGCGGCAATGCCGGCTTCCTGCCGGTGTCGCAGCACTTTGCGAGCGGGCAGCGCGCCTACGCTCTTGGCCAGTACCAGGGCAAGCTCGCGGTGTTCACCGACCAATCGATCCAGCTCTGGAGTATCGACCCGGACCCCTCAGCGATGGCGCTCGATCGGGTGGTCGACGGCGTGGGGACGCGCCACCACAGTTCGATCGTGTCGCTCTATGGTGACCTGCTGTTCCTCTCGGAGTCGGGGGTGCGCTCGCTCACCACGCTGACCAACGCGGCCTTCCCGACCGACGTGGACGTGGGCCTGCCGATCAAGACCTTCACGAAGTCGCCGTCGAATCTCACGCGCTTTTGCAATGGCGGTCTGCAGCCATCGGTGATCGCCCTCGCGGCGACGCCGCTTGCGCAGTACCTGGTGAGCGCGCCAGGCCGCTGGGCGGAGGGCTGAGCGTGTTCAACGCCACCGCCTTCTCAAACCGGCCCTTCTCCGCAGGGCAAATCCCGAAGCGTTCGGTGACGATCGTCCCTCGCGTGGGCGAGTACGGCTGGGCCGCGTGGACGTACAGCCGCCAGGCCAAGCTCAACGCCTGGGCCTGGCACGGCCTCGGCGGGTCTGGCACCGGCAACATCAACGCTTGGGCACAACTGGGCAACTCGCTGTACCTGCGCCGGGAGAATGACCTGCCGCTCTACGTGATGCGACCGGACGTGTTCATCGAGGCCGGCGAGCCGAATACCGAGAGCGCGAATGTGATGGCGGAGACGCATTGGCTCGACTTCAAGGCGCCCGGCAACCTGAAGGCGCTGACCGGCCTGGACTTCGACGGCATGCACGTGCTGCGCGTGGAGGTGTACGTCTCGGTCAATGGCGGGCGCACCGGGGAGCTTGCCGACACCATTCTGGTCGGAAGCGCCGATGGCGGCTGGACGTACAACGGGGACGTGCTCCCCGTTGAGGGCAGCGGCACCGAGTTCAAGCTGCGCTTCATCGGGCACCCCGACCTCGAGGTGCAGGTGAACCGCCTGACGGTCTACTTTGATGATCTGGGCCCGATGTGAAGGACGTGCTGTTCCTCACCACGCCAGCGCTCATCGAGCAGCACTGGCCTGATGTTGCCCAACTCGTGGCGCCCGTGGTGGACCAGGCCGCGCGCGGTGAGTTCACGCTGGCAGACCTGCAGGAGCTGGTAGTCGGTGGCCACGCCTTCGCTGGCCTGATGTTCGAAGCCAACGAGCCGCGTCTGGCGATGGTCTTCGAGTTCCGCCACTATCCGCGCCGCACCACGCTCAACGTGATGGCCCTTGGAGGTTCCGAGCTGGCCAGCGCCGCGGTGTCTTTCTGGCCCCAGTTCGTCGCGTGGGCCAAAGAATCTGGCGCTGACGCGATCGAGGCCCTGACGGCACCGGCCATGACCCGAGTACTCCGCAACCTGGGTTTCCAGCACACATACGACTTGGTGAGGTTCACATGCTGATTTACCCAACGACCGATCCGCGACGATTCGACCGCCGCCTCTACAAGGGTGGCGACGGCGGCGCGGGCCAGATGCGCGCAGACGAAGTGGAACGCCAGCGCCGTGTGCAGGAGGCGGTGGACACTGTCAACGCCACCTTCAATGGCCAGGGTCGGCGTGCCATGTATCAGGACATCCAGAACGCCACGCGCGATGTGGCGGTGCGCGATCTCGACAAGCAGTTCACGCAGGCCAACAACCAGAACCTGTTCGGGCTCGCGCGCGCGGGTCTGCTCGGCGGGTCCGTCGATGCCGAGTCGAGCGGCGACCTGGCCACTCGATACGGCGAAGGCCAGATTCGCGCCGCCGCTGCAGGGCAGGGTGCTGCTGCCGACCTGCAGAGCGTGGACGAGAAGACTCGGCAGAACCTGGTGTCGCTGGCCCAGTCGGGCATGGACACCGGCACGGCCGCGTCCATGGCGGCGGGCCAGATGGCGGCAGCGGCTGACACGGCGCGCGCGACCTCGCAGGCCGCCACCGTGGGCCGGCTGTTCGACGACATGGGGCAGGCCTACTTGACCAACCAGCAGCTCAAGGCGCGTTTCCCATCGGGCACCACGCAGGGCAGCGGCACGCCGGGCTATTCCAGCAACCTGTACGCCCCGAATGGCTACAGCGGCACCGTTCGGAAGTGAGGTAAGCGATGGATCCGATCACCATTGGCCTGATGCTCGCTGGCGCGGCGATCACCGCGCACGGGCAGAACCAGGCTCTGAAAAAGCAGAACAAGATCGCTGTAGCCGGGCAGCAGGAAATGCTGAACGAGCGCAACAAGGCCACCGACGTGGCGCTGCGCAAGGCTGCAGAGTTCAACCCGGACGCGCGCGCCGAGCAGCAGCAGGAGATCGCTCAAGCCATGGAGGGCGACTACCGCCAGGCCATCGAGGGCACGCCCATTACCGCGCAGGGCGTGCAGGTAGGCAGCACGATCCCCACTGCCGCCGGCACCACCGACTACCTCGCCGCGACGGCGCGCGAAAAGGCCAAGAGCGCCGAATCGCTGCGCACGCTGGCGCAGCTGATGGGCCGCATCGGCTCGGCCGGTCAGCTGCGGCGCAATGAAGCAGTCGACCTTGGCGACACCGCCGGGCAGATCGGACGCATCCAGGACGGCGCGGAGAACATGAACCAGATCAACAGCATCAAGGCTGGCGCCGTGACGCCGAGCCTGGGCTCGCAACTGATCGGCGGCGCGCTGAGCTCGTATGGCGCCGGGCGCATGGCTACGGCGGGCGTGGGCGCAAAGGCGGCCGTGCCCGCAGGCGCCTACTCCAACCCGAATGTGCTGACGGCGGGCTACCGCCCCGTGTCGGCCTGGAACTGAGGACACACCATGCGATTCCGACTTGCAACCAGTGGGGCCGGCGGCGGTGGCCAGGAGCTGGCTGGCGGTGTGGGCAACCTGTTCCGCTCGATCGCGATGGCGCCCGCCATGGCCGCGCAGGCCGGTGAGCAGGCGCGCGATGCGCAAAGCCAGATGGATCTGCGCAGTGCCCAGACTGCGCTCTACCAAGGCAAGGCCGGCGAGGTGGCTGACCAGCGGGCCCGCACCACCCCGGGGGCGATGCTGCAGACGGCCATGACCACGCGCGGCGTGCCTCTGCACCAGCAGGGCGAGTTCGCCAACTTCATGCAGACCGGCCAGATGCCGGGCCAGTACGTGCGCCCTGCCGACGACATGGGCCCGTCGCTGCCTGCGCCGCAGATCTACCAAGACGACACGGCTCAGCGGATCCTGCAGACGCTGGGCCTGACCAACACAGCGCTGTCAGTGGGTGATTCGAACAGCGCCAATATCGCCAAGGCGGCGGGCGAGTACCAGGACCAGGATGTGATGGGCGAAGCCGTGGCCGCTGCGCGCCGCGGGGACGACATGGGCATGAGCCGCCTGAACGCCGTGCGCGGCAAAAAGGAATTCACGCCGTTCGCGGCGGTGGGCAACACCGGCACCGCGCTCAACCAGGTCACCGGCGCGCAGGACGTGGCGAACGAAGGCCTGCGCGCACTCTTCGGTGACAAGACCATGGCGGAGATCGAGGCCGACAAGGCCCGGGCCGGCGCCTCGCGCGCGTCGGCGGCCAGCAGCTACGCCAGTGCGGCCAAGACCCGCGCCGACATGGATCGGGATGTGCGCTCTGGCGACCTGACGGTGGTGACGGGCCCGGACGGCACCGTGAACATCGTGAACAAGCGCGAGCGCAGCGCGCAGCAGGTGACCGGGCCCAACGGCCTGCCGCTCGTCAAGGGCAGTTCTGGCGGTGCCAACAAGACGATGACCGAGGGTCAGGCCAAGGCCAATCTCTTCGGCACCCGTATGGTCGAGGCGAACAAGATCTTCGACGAGCTGGCCGGACAGGGCGTGTCCACTGTCAGCCAGCTCAAGCGCGCCGCCGACGCTGTGCCGCTGGTCGGGCCGGGCCTGGGCATGGTCGCGAATTCGACGATGGTCAGCCCGGGCCAGCAGCGCCTCGAGCAGGCGCAGCGCGACTTCATCAATGCCGTGTTGCGCCGCGAGTCGGGCGCTGTGATCGCGGACTCGGAATTCGCCAGCGCCGCGCAGCAGTACTTCACCCAGCCTGGGGACGCCCCTGCGGTGGTTGCCCAGAAGAAAAAGAACCGCGAGCGGGCCGCGCAGCTGCTCCTGCTGGAAGTGCCGGCCAGCGTGCGCGAACAGAGCGCGGCGATTGACGCCCCGCCTGCAGGTGCGCGCCCCGGCGGCGCAAGCGGTGGGTGGGGCGGTGCTGGTGGTGGCGGCGGCTGGTCGATCCAGCGAGTGGAGTGACCCATGGCCAAGTACAAGATCACCGGGCCCGACGGCGGCACCTACGAGATCACGGCGCCTGACGGCGCGAGCGAGCAGGACGTGCTGGCATACGCGCAACAGAACTTCGGCGGCCAGAAGTCGGCAGCACCTGCAGCGCCTGCGCTGCCCAAAGTGGACGCGCCCACCAGCGGCATCGCCATGGGCCTGCGCGACCCGATTGATGCTGGCGCGCAGCTGCTGCGCCGCCTGGTGCCCGAGAGCGTGGGCCGCGCCGTGGACAGTGCCGGCAACTGGCTGGCGGACAAAGGCTTGCCAGTCGCTCGTTCCTCGGGCGTCCAGGGCGTGGACAGCATCGTGCAGGGCGTCAACAAGGGCTACGAGGCGCAGCGCGGCGACGATGGGTTCGACTGGGGGCGGCTTGGCGGCAACCTGGCCAACCCCGTGAACTACGTCGGCGGCGGTGCACTGAAGGGTGCGACGACGGTCGGTCAGCTGGCGCGCGGCGGTGCCGTGGCCGGCGGCGTCTCGGCGCTGTTCCAGCCGGTGGTGGACAACACGGAAAACTTCTGGGGTGCCAAGGCTGGCCAGGCCGCGCTCGGCGCTGCTACCGGTGGCGTGCTCACCCCGACCGTCGCCAAGGTCACTCAGGCCGGCGCGCGCGGCGTGCAGGCCCTGACCTCGCCCACGCCTCGCGGCCAGGTGTTCACCCCCGACGGCATCAACATCCGCGTGAACAACATTCTGCAGTCCCAGGGCATGAACCTGCAGGACGCGCCCGACGTGATCCTGCAATCGGTGCGCCGGCAGGTGGAAGTGGCGGGGCGCACCGGCGCGCGCCTGGATCCTGCTGCGATGGTGCGCCGGGCCCAGTTCGAAGCTGTGGGCCAGATGAGCCGCGACCCGATGCAGTTCGCCAATGAAAAGAACCTGTCAGGCGTGCAGCTCAACCGCGGCGCGCGGGGCATGGGCAACGACCTGGCCGACCGCTTCAACTTGCAGAACCAGCGCCTGGGTGAGGTGTTCGACCACATGGGCGCGCGCGACGCCACCGACCGCGTCACGGCCGGGCAGACCTTCATGGATGCCCTGCGCGAAGCGGATGCACCGGTGCGGGCCAACGTGGACGAGCTCTACACCACCGCGCGCGGCATGAACGCCGGGCGGGCCGCCGATCTGGAACGCGCCACCTTCAGCACGAACGCCAACCGCGCGCTGGATGAAGGCATGTTCGGGGCCTTCCTCCCGTCCGAGGTGCGCTCGCTCCTCAACACGATCTCCGACGGCCGTGCGCCGTTCAACGTGGACGCCGCCGTGCAGATCGACACGCTGCTGTCCCAGGCGCAGCGCAAGGCCGAGCGCGCAGGGGATGCCGCAGGCGCGCGGGCGGTGGGCGTGGTGCGCGATGCGCTGCACGGCACCCCGCTGGCCGCCGCGCCGGCGCAGGCTGCTGCGGGTGCCGTGC
>Ga0247823_10005236_pt1 | contig 10335 bp, 7 predicted proteins | sample 13C_PalmiticAcid_2_FD_192426 | JGI IMG/M metagenome (GOLD analysis project Ga0247823, IMG submission 192426) | Soil microbial communities from agricultural site in Penn Yan, New York, United States - 13C_PalmiticAcid_Day30 | ecosystem: Environmental > Terrestrial > Soil > Agricultural land...
GAAATGGTTGGAACACCACGCGGCGCTGGTTGGCTTCCGCTTCCTGTCCCATGCTCGTCCAGACGTCGGTGTAGACGATGTCGGCGTCCGCCAGCGACGAGGAAAAGTCCGACGATTGTTCAATGATCATCGCGGGACAGCGTTTCTTGACGTCCCTCACAAAACCTTCCGGCAGGCGGTAATCGGACGGCGCGCAGATTGTCAGCGCGACTCCCAACGTGGCACATGCAGACGCAATCGATGTCGCGACATTGTTGCCATCACCGACGAACACCAGCTTCTTGCCCGTGAGGTCACCGCAGGCTTCCCGCATCGTGAAGAGATCGGTGAGAGCCTGACATGGATGCCGGTCATCGGACAAGCCATTGATGATCGACGTTCCCGAGAACTTGATGAAGTCGTCAATTAGCTTTTGCGAGAACGTCCGCAGCACGATGACATCGCTGTAGCCGCCGAGCACGCGAGCCACATCCTTCACGGCTTCACGACCGCCAATGCCGGCTTCCGAGGCATTGAGGAACACGCTGCCGCCGCCGAGCTGCATCATGGCGGATTCGAAACTCACGCGGGTCCGCAGCGACGGTTTCTCGAACACCTGTGTCAGCACACGTCCGGCCAGGAGTGGCGGACGTTCGCCCTTGGCGCTCTGCGCTTTGAGCAGACTGGCCCGCCGAAAAATCTCATCGATATCGACTTTGGACAGCCCGGACACCGAATTCAAATGCCGCATAGTGTCACCCGGAAAGCCCCACCACGGTTCCACGGCGGTGGCTCAACTTCCCTTAAAAATCGGTTTTTGTTTCTATTGGATTCAAAACTGAAAGCCCGACTCGCAACGGAGTCGGGCTGAATGGACGAATCACTTGCTCAATGCGTTTGCTCATCCCGCCGCCAGCTCCCGCAGGACATCGGCGATGACTTCGAACCCTTCGTCGACTTCTTCCAGCGACATCGTCATCGGCGGGAGCAACCGCACCACAGTATCGTGCGTGGCGTTGATCAGCACGCCCCGCTCCATACACTTTGCGACGGCCGGAACCGCGGAGATGGACAGATCGACGCCGATCATCACGCCCCGGACACGCAGGTCGCGAATAATCGGCAATTCATCCTTCAATGCCGTGAAATGCTGCCGGAAGCGATCGGACACCTTACGGCAGTTTTCTAGCAGGTTTTCGTCTTCGATCATCTGCACCGCAGCAAGACCGGCGGCCATCGCCAGCGGGTTTCCGCCGAACGTGCTGGCGTGTGTGCCGGGCTTCAGGCTGGGAGCGATATGGTCCTTGCAGATCATCGCCCCGCATGCGACCCCTGCCGCGAGGCCCTTGGCCATGGTCATGATGTCCGGCTGCACGCCGAACGATTGATAGCCGAACCACGTTCCCAAGCGACCCATGCAGGTCTGCACTTCGTCGAAAATGAGCAGGATGCCGCGCTCATCGCACAACGCCCGCAGTCCTTTCAAAAAGCTTTCGTCCGGGATGTTGACGCCACCCTCGCCCTGCACGGGTTCGAGAATGATCGCCGCGGTTTCGTCATCCACGAGGGCTTTAACGGCATCCAGATCGTTGTACGGTGCGTAACGGAAGCCGGGCAGAAGCGGCCCGACGCCTTCGTGATACTTGGGCTGCGCCGTGGCGGTGAGCGAACCGAACGTTCGCCCGTGGAAGCCGTTCTCGAAGCTGATGATGCGGTACTTGTTCGGACCGGCATGCAGCCGCGCGAGCTTGATCGCCGCTTCATTGGCTTCCGCACCGCTGTTCGAAAAGAACACCTTGCCGAAACTGCGCGTGCACAGCGCTTCGGCGAAATCGCCCTGCGCTTCGGTGTACCACGTGTTGGGCAGATGGATCAGGTTCGCGACCTGTTCCTGAATGGCACGCACCACCGGCGGCGGGCAATGCCCGAGAATATTGCAGCCCCAACCGGGAAACAGGTCGAGGTACCGCTTCCCTTCGGCGTCCCAGACAGCCGTCCCTTCGCCGCGCGTGATACAGACCGGATACCGCCGGTAATTCTGGATCACGTACTTGTTGAATTTTTCAATGACAGCAGCGCTGCTGACGGCGTCGGCGGCGGGCATGTGAATTCCTCTATGGCTAAGGGCTGAGAGCTAAGGACTAAGAGACAGAAAGGACACCATGCGTTTTGCTTGTCTGTCCCTTAGCCCTTAGCCATTGACCCTTAGCCTCCTACAATACAATTTCCGTGCCGATGCCGGCGTCTGAGTACACTTCCAACAGGACCGAGTGCGGAATGCGTGCGTCGATGATGTGGACCTTTTTCACTCCGGCCTGGAGTGCTTCGAGGGCCGCTTCGACCTTGGGGACCATGCCGGCATCAATGATGCCCTGGGCGATCAGTTCCCGGCAGCGCGCCGCGTTGAGGTGCGATTGCAGCGTCGACGGATCTTTGCGATCGAGATAGATGCCGGGCACGTCGCTGAGGAAGACGAGCTTTTCAGCCTGGATATCGCGGGCAACAGCGGCAGCGGCGGTATCGGCATTAACGTTGAGTTTTCCACCCTGTTCATCGAGCGCCACCGACGGCAACACGGGGATGGTCCCGTCGCGGCACGTCATCAACAGCAGATCGCGGTCGATGCCCGTGACCTCACCGACACGGCCGAGATCGATCGGTTCGCCGTTTTCACCCGGCAATGTGAGTCGCGTTCCCTTGAGGCAATTCGTGGTCAGATAACTCAGCCCGACCGCATCACCCCCCTGGCGACGGATTTCGTCGACGAGGGAACCGCAGATGTCGTTCGCAAGCACTTTGGCAACGATGTCGAGCGTGGCATCATCAGTGTAGCGCCGGCCCTGCACCCATTTCGGCTGGATGCCTGCGCTGGCCATCGCGGCGTTAATCGCCTTGCCCCCGCCGTGCACGAGAATCGGCCGCATCCCGACCGATTCCATGAAGATCACGTCGGTGAGGAAATGGCGGACGGCGTCCGTCTCCTCCATCGTGCTGCCGCCGAGTTTGATCACGATGTGCTTGCCACGGAACTGGCGGATCCAGTTCAACGCTTCGAGCAGGACATCGGCCTTGCGGACGGCTTCTTCAAAGTTCGACATGACAGCGGAGACACCGAGAGTTCGCGGACCAGCAAACCGGTAGCATAACCGGCGGGTCACACGGCCGTCAAATCGCGACCAAGTGGAGAAGTGGTAAAGACTTCCGAAGATAGCGGCGATGCCGGAAGCGACGGGAATCCGTTGTAACGACGCCATCCGCAGGGGAGCCGTTTTTACAACGGTGCGAAACCATCCGCGCCGAGACCGTCAGCGAGCGAGAGCGGTCGGGTGGGCAGTGCTCACCAACTTGCACGTCGTGCTGAGGATCTGGTGGGCACAGCCCACCCTACCGGATACGGGATAACCAGCGACCGAATTGTGGATAGAACGGGAAGGAGTTCGCCGCGTAGTTTTCGGTCAGAGGCTGGCCGTTGTTGTCCTTCGGTACAGTGTGATAGATCACCGGATATCCCTTGCCGTTGTTCAGAAAGGGAATGCCGTGCGGCCAGTAGATCATGAAGGCCTTGCCGACAAACGCGTGCCGGGGAACGGCGTGCCGGTTCTCTGCCCCGCGACGGTTCGGCCACAGGCGGCTATCCATGCTCCGTGGGCTGTTGTCGCCCATGACGAAGAACTCGTCATCGCGGAGCGGGTTGAATTCCACGGAACCCGCTTTTTCAGCATAGATACGGGCGTATTCGCGCGGATTGACGAGGGCGTCCCGCAACGAGGTTCGCTCCATCAGATGATCGATCTCCTCGCCTTTGCTTTCTTTGTGATTGAACCGGTCGTCGTTGGCGACCTGCTCGGCCCGGTAGTAAATGTCTCGACGTAGCACGAGTTCCGAAACGGTGGCCTTCGCCCCCCGCACGGCGACGCCCACGGGACTCAAATCGAGCGGTTGCGGTCCCGGCAGAACGGGTGGTTGATATACGCCGTTCTCGCCGAAGGGAACGACGCTGCCGTCGATCCACACGACGAGCCGGTCATCCACGTTGGCGAACCGGAAGGTGTGTCCGCCGGGGCCACGAATGGCGGTTTTCGCCTGCCCCATGGTCACGAACGGGCCGGTGGGATTGAGATCATCGCTGCGCATCAGCGTGGCCTCACCGGTCGCGAGATCAATCTCGCAGCGGTACTGGCGATAGCCTTCCACGAGTTCCAGAACCGCGGCGGCGTTCGGACTGAGCGGACCGTCGACGTTAAGCCGGCCGCTCACTGTCAGGTCGCCGACCCAGAAAATGTCGTCATTGGCTTCATTCGTCCGAAACGAATTGTAGCCGTAGTAATCGGTGATCAATTGCGGCTTGGGGTCCGCAGCGGGGGCCTTGTCTTCTTCGAGGTTCTTCCAGTCGAAAGCCTGCGGAACGATGTGGCGATACCGCAGCCAGGAGAGTTCATCGCTCACCGCTTCCAGACGGTGACTGCGGGCAGCAGCGTCCAGTTTCCACAGATCCGGATCCGGTGAATAACCACCGACGGCTTCATCATTCGGTGTGGGCCGCATGCCGGACCAACGCTCGGGCCAGCCCTTGGCGAACAGCGCCTTCGGCGGATGACGGTCGTCATAGACGTTGATTTGAATCGCATCCTGCTTGCTCACATCGTCCTTGCGCTGGATCTGAAAATCGGCTGCGCCGGACTTGCGGGCGTAGACATCGCCCCGGTTGAGCCGGATCGCTTCGCCGGGGAGGCCGATCATCCGCTTGATGTAGTTCCGCTCGGGGACTTCCGGGAACTTGAAGACGCAGACATCCCATCGGCTCGGGTCGGCGATTTCATACGGGAACTTGTTGACGAGAATGCGGTCGCCCTTGTAGACCGGCATCTCTTTGATCTCGGCTTCATACCGGCAGTTCGGGCAGGTCGCCTTGGAGATCCGCCGCAGAAGCAGGCTGCCTTCTTCGTCGAGTTCGTCGCTCGCGCCGACTTCATAGGCGAACTGGCATTGCGGGCACACGACGTCTTTATGACGGCCGAAGAGCGTGGGGGCCATCGAGCCCGTGGGGATCACGAAGGCTTCGGCGATAAACGTCCGGAAGAGAAACGCCAGCACGAACGCGACGACGATGGATTCGAAAGTTTCGCGGGCACTTTCCTGTCGGGCGGGCGGCTTTGACGCCGGTTCCGTGGCCTCCGCAGGTTTGGTCTTCGCCTTGGACATCACGCCAACTCCAGACATTTTCGCAGTTTACGACGAACTGGCGATGATACTCGCCGTCGGCTACTGCTGCCACCCGGAATGATTTACCCTGACAGGCGGCTGTGGGTTTCTTTTAGGCAGTGGGCAGGGACACGAGCGACGATGCCGCCGATTGTGCTGGAACCGTATTCACGTCCGCAGGTGTGGGGGGGCACACGGCTGCAGTCGCGGTACGGAAAAACCGCACCGCCCAACACTCTGGTCGGAGAGAGCTGGGAAGTCAGCGGGCATGCATTGCACACCAGCCGCGTCGCTGAGGGGCCGCTCGCCGGGATGTCACTGAACGAACTCTGGCAAACTCACCGACACACATGGTGTCCCGATCCCGAACTCGTTCGTCATGAACGTTTCCCTTGGTTGATCAAGCTTCTGGATTGCCAGGAGCCGTCGTCGCTGCAGGTTCATCCCGACGACCGACAGGCGGCCCGGCTGCGACCCGGCGAGTCGGGCAAGACCGAAGCGTGGTACGTTCTGGAAGCGGACGCCACGAGTCGCCTTTATACCGGCTTAAAATCGGGAGTGACCGATGCGGAGTTACGCCGTCGCCTGCGTGACGGCACCGTCCTCGATGTGCTTCATAGTGTCACACCGAAGGCGGGTGAAGCGTACCTGATTCCCGCGGGACTGGTGCACGCGATCGGGGCCGGGCTCGTGCTGTTTGAAATCGAACAGTGCAGTGATCTGACATGGCGGCTGTTCGATTGGAACCGCGTGGACGCCGCCGGAAAACCGCGGGAATTGCACATCGAAGCGGCGTTGGAATGCCTCGACTGGTCGCTGCCGCCGGCTGTGGCAGCGAAACCGGATATCTGTGCGTCGCAAGCCGCGATACTCGAAGAGCGGCTGCTCGCGTGCCGCTGGTTTGTGATGGACCGGATCACCCTCACGACAGACGCATGGCCGATACCGGCATCCGGCCTGACCGCGTGGTTTGTCGTCGAAGGCGCTGGACAGTTGGAAAACTCAGCCGAAACGGGGAGCCTCGAATTTCAGCGAGGACAAACCATTCTCGTGCCGCCCAACGATCAACCGCAGCGCTGGCTGCGCAACTCGTGTGACAAACTGCAATTGCTGCGGTGCACCTGGCCTGGAAGCGTACCGTAACGCCGCGATCTGAAAGGATTTCCCAATCGTGGGGCGGATTCATTCGCCGAATTGCATGCGTCGCGTATAATCGAATCTTCCCCGGACCCGTTTCTGCCCTCGCTCATGGAGTGCACAGCCCCAATGACCGCTACGCTTCTCACCTTCGTCCTCACCTCAGCCACCGTGGTCTTTGCCGCAGAACCGGCCGGTCTGGGCAAGCTGGTCCACCCCAAGGACAATCCCAGCACGCCGGAAAAGGTCGCGCTTGGCAAACAGCTCTATTTCGATCCGCGACTCTCGGCGGATGACACAATCTCGTGTGCGTCCTGTCACGATCCGTCGAAGGGCTGGAGCAACGGTGAACAGTTCGCGACCGGCGTCGGCGGCAAGAAGGGCGGTCGCAACTCGCCCACCGTGATCAACTCGGCGTACTACCAGTTTCAGTTCTGGGATGGCCGCGCGGGGAGCCTGGAAGAGCAGGCCCTCGGACCGATTCAGAACCCGATCGAAATGAACATGCCGATCGAAAAGGTCGTCGAGAAACTCAACGCCATTCCTGGCTACCGCGAGCAGTTCCAGAAGATCTACATGACGGATGTCACGGCCGAGGGGATTGCCAAATCGATCGCGGCGTTTGAACGGACGATCCTGTCAGGCGATGCCCCGTACGACCGGTTCAAAGCGGGCGACAAGATGGCGATGACGGAATCCGCCCAGCGCGGCATGAAACTCTTCTTTGGCAAGGCGCATTGCAGCGCGTGTCACTCCGGGCCGAACTTCAGCGACAACGGTTTCCACAACATCGGTCTGCAATCGGAAGATATCGGTCGCTTCGGGATCACCAAGGTGGATGGTGACAAAGGAGCGACAAAGACACCGACGCTTCGTGAAATCGCCAAGACCGCGCCCTACATGCATAACGGCAGCCTGAAGACGCTGGAAGAAGTCGTCGACCATTACGCCAAGGGGGGGAATGGGAACGCGACGCAGGACGAGGAAATCTACGAGCTGAAACTTTCTCCCGAGGAGAAAGCGGATCTCGTCACCTTCATGAAGGAAGGCCTGACGAGCGAAAGCTGCTTCATCTGCGAAAAGCCCGAATTGCCGAAATAGTCCCCAAGGACCGTCTGCGTATTAGCACAGATTGAAGCCTGAACAAGCGAGGGCGGGAGAGTTCTGGATACTCTTCCGCCCTCTAATTTCATAATCTGTGTTCCTCTGAGAAATCTGTGGACCGTCTTGTTCCGAATCGCGAAAGCCTTGCATGCCCGCTCAGTACGTCATTGGGATCGATCTCGGCACCACGAATTCAGCGCTGGCTTATGCGGCGGTGGGGACGGAGAAACCGGAAGTTCAACTGCTGCCGATCCCGCAACTGGTGGCCCCGGGAACGGTTGAACCCCGCACGTTGCTGCCGTCGTTTCTGTATCTCGGTAACAAGAGCGAAGCGGCGACCGGGGCGTACGATGTGCCGTGGGCAAAGCAACGGGACTACGCCGTCGGTGAGTTCGCTCGGCGGCAATCTGCAGACTTGCCCGATCGCACCGTCGGTGCGGCAAAATCGTGGTTGTGTCACAGCCGTGTCGACCGTCACCAGGCCATTCTGCCGTGGGGTGCTGGCGAAGACATTCCCAAGGTCTCGCCCGTCACGGCATCCAAGCGGTATCTCGAACACCTGATTGCCTGCTGGACAAAGCAGTTCCCGAACGCGCCGATCGCCGATCAGCAGGTGATTCTCACGGTTCCGGCGTCGTTCGATGCCAGCGCGCGGGAATTGACGCGCGAGGCCGCGCTCGCCGCGGGCTTGCCGCAGTCGCTGGTCCTGCTCGAAGAGCCGCAGGCCGCCGTCTATGCCTGGCTGACCACCTATGGCGACAAATGGCGGAAACTGCTCAAGGTCGGCGAAACACTGCTCGTCTGCGATGTCGGCGGCGGGACTACGGACCTGTCACTCGTCGGCGTCGCACAGGAAGACGGCGAGCTCACTCTCCGCCGGGTTGCCGTCGGCAATCACCTGCTCGTCGGCGGCGATAATATGGATCTGCTGTTGGCACACCATGTCGCCGGCTTGTTCGCGAAGAAAGGCGTGCAGCTCGATCCCTGGCAATCGGTGTCGCTGTGGCATTCGTGCCGGGCCGCGAAGGAGGTCCTGCTCGGACCCGATGCGCCAAAGAAACATCCGATTTCGGTGCTGGGTCGCGGCAGCAAACTGATCGGCGGCACCGTGACTGTCGAAGTCGATCAAAAGTCGGTGACGGAACTGCTGACCAGCGGCTTCTTCCCGGAGTGTATGGCGACCGATCGTCCGCAACGGCCGCGGATGTCCGGCTTCCAGGAACTCGGGCTGCCGTACGAAGCCGACACGGCTGTCACCCGGCACATCGCGGCGTTCCTGCAGAGCCACGGCAATGAAACCGACGGGCCGGTCTGCCCGACGCATGTGCTGTTCAACGGCGGCGTATTCAAGGCGGACACCTTGCGGTCACGGTTGATGGGAACGCTGCAAAGCTGGTTTCCCGAATCCGCGCCGAAGGTGCTGGAAGGGACGCACGATCTCGATCACGCTGTCGCCCGCGGCGCGACTTACTATGGCTGGGCGAAGTCCACCGGCGGTGTGCGAATTCGCGGCGGCACCGCCCGATCGTATTATGTCGGCATCGAAACGGCGGGCCTCGCGATTCCCGGAGCCCCGCGGCCACTGCGAGCGCTATGCGTCGTCCCATTCGGCATGGAAGAAGGGACCGAACTCGATGTGCCGTCCGATCCGATCGGGCTCATCGTGGGCCAACCCGCGCACTTCCGCTTCTTCAGCTCTGCCGTACGGAAAGAAGATCAACCGGGATCGCGACTGACGGCGTGGACTGGGGACGAACTCGCCGAAACCGATTCGCTCGAGGCAACCTTGCCGCTCGACGATTCCACAGAAGAGCACTACGTCCCGGTCACGTTCCACACGCACATCACCGAACTCGGCACGCTGGAACTGTGGTGTGTCAGCACGCGTGGCAACGGCCGCTGGAAACTCGAATTCAGCGTGCGGCAGGATAACGAGTGATCTTCGGCTGCGAAGCGTAGGGCTTGTTCTGGTACGGTCCGCTGTTTCTCGTTCCCAAGCTCTGCTTGGGAACGTTCCGCCCCGAGGCTCTGCCTCGTCTTAGCGCATGTTCAGAAGCGGATGTCAGGCGAAGCAGAGCTTCCGAAGGAGGCGTTCCCAAGCAGAGCTTGGGAACGAGAAATCTTTGCGAAGATGGTCCGCACAGCCGACCCTACCTCCAATCACTCTTTGTGCGGGATCACGCGTGAGGAATCCGCCGGGCGATGCTCGGCGATCACGTCGGGGATGCGCTGCACTTTGCCTTCGCCGTCCACGCACGCCAGGACGCTGTTCGCCGTGGTAAGGAGCTGCTCTCCGCGATACAGGCGGTAGCTGTGTTCAATCTTCGCCGGTGAGACCCGTTCGACACGCGTGACCAACCGCAGCAGATCGTCATAGTGCGCCGGTGCGTGGTAGCGGCATTCCAGCTTCACGACGACCAGATACAGTCCCGATTCTTCGACCGCGCGGTAGTTCCCGCCTTGGGCCCGCAGGAGTTCGGTGCGGCCCATCTCGAAGAAGTTGATGTGGTTTCCGTGATGCAGAAATCCCATGGCGTCGGTTTCACAATACCGCACGCGGATTTCTATCTCGTGCTCCGTCAGCATGATCGCGCAGCAATCCCTTGAGACAAATCACCCAGCCGTGAAGTGAAATCAGCCGCAACTCGCGGTGACTAAAGTTGGCGCATCATACGTCCGGCTGCCTGACGAACAAGTGGTTGATTCGTTCGCCTTCGATAGGGCCAGTTGGTATAGCTCGCGGCCGGCTTCGGTCGGATAATCCCCGTTGAGGCACGCCCGACACAGCGACGTTTCCGACAGACCGACGCTGCGGGCAATCGCCGGAAGACTGAGGTACCGCAGGCTGTCAGCCCCGAGGGTGCGAGCCATCTGCTCTTCGACGGCGGGCGTCAGTTCGCCGCCCTGCAGATG
>Ga0247823_10005237_pt1 | contig 10335 bp, 6 predicted proteins | sample 13C_PalmiticAcid_2_FD_192426 | JGI IMG/M metagenome (GOLD analysis project Ga0247823, IMG submission 192426) | Soil microbial communities from agricultural site in Penn Yan, New York, United States - 13C_PalmiticAcid_Day30 | ecosystem: Environmental > Terrestrial > Soil > Agricultural land...
CGCGCGCGAGGCCGGCGATCAGCAGGCGCTCCCACGGATCGCCCGCGACGATGCGTGCCGCCACCGCCTGTGCCCAGTCGAGGCCGAGTTCCTGGCCGAGATGGGTGAAGGCGTGGGTCAGCTCGGTCTCGTCGATGCCGCGGCGCTGGCCGAGATCGGCGAGGCCAACCGCGCCGTCGAGCTCGAAGATGCGGACGATCTTGACGACCAGGTCATGCGGCGCACCTGCCTCCTCCAGCTTTGCGGCGATGCGGCCGGACTGGGCGCGTGCCTCGTCCTTGAGCAGCTTCTTGGTCTGGCGGTCGAGACCGGCGATGCCGGGCTTGAGGCGCGCGATCAGTTCGCCCGGTCCTTCGTCGGGGCGGGCAACGCGGAGCAGATCCGCGATCTGCGAGCGGGTGGCCACCGCGACTTCGTCGAGCAAGGCAAGACGCGCCTGTTCGCTGATCGCGGCGGTCTCAATCGCTTCCCAGATGGCGGGGAGGCCGAACAGGCGCTCGGCGACCACGAACATCGCGGCGATATCACGCAGCGAAGCGCCTTCCTCTTCGGCCAGCTCGAACGGGTGGAGCACGCCGAGCCGGTTGACGATGCGGTTGGCGAGCTTGGTCGCGACGATTTCGCCGCGCAGGCGATGCTCTTCGATCGGCTTCTTGAACTTCTTCTGCATCGCGGTCGGGAAGGCGGCGATGAGATCGGGTTCAAGCTCGGGATCGAGGCCAAGGCTGCCATCCTCGATCGCGTCCTGCAGCGCGAGCTTTGAGGTCGCGAGCAGTACGGCGAGTTCGGGCCGGGTCAGGCCGCGGCCTTCCTGCGCACGACGCAGGAAATCCTCGTTCGAGCCAAGGCCTTCGACCGCGCGGTCGAGGCGGCCAGCGGCTTCGAGGATCTCGATCACGCGCACGAAGCTTGGCACCGAGACCGGGCCGTCATTTTCGAGGAACGACAGCGCGAGCGTCTGGAGGCGGTTATCCTCCAGCACGAGGTGCGCGACATCGTCGGTCATGCTGGCGAGCAGCGTGTTGCGATCATCGATCTTGAGGCGACCCTCGATCACCTCGCGGTTGAGGGCGATCTTGATATTCACCTCGTTATCCGAGCAATCGACGCCGGCGGAGTTGTCGATAAAGTCGGTGTTGAGACGGCCACCGCGCAGCGAGAAGGCGATGCGCGCGGCCTGGGTGACGCCCAGGTTCGCACCTTCGCCGATGGCGCGTGCGCGCATGTCCTCGGCGTTGACGCGAATGCGGTCATTGGCGGGATCGCCCACCTCGACATGTGCCTCGGACGCCGCCTTCACATAGGTGCCGATGCCGCCGAACCAGATGAGGTCGACCGGCGCCTTGAGGATCAGCGAGATCAGCGCGCCCGGCTCAATCTCCTCGACGTCGATGCCAAGCACTTCGCGGATCTGCGGGCTGAGCCGGATCACCTTCTCGGTCCGCGCGAACACGCCGCCGCCCTTGGAGATCAGGGTCGGATCGTAATCCGCCCAGCTCGACCGCGGCAGCGCGAACATGCGGTCACGCTCGACCCAGCTCGCGGCGGGATCGGGATCGGGATCGAGGAAGATGTGGCGGTGGTCGAACGCCGCGACCAGCTTGATTGCCTTCGACAACAGCATGCCGTTGCCGAACACGTCGCCCGACATGTCGCCGCAGCCGGCGACGCGGATGCTCTGCGTCTGGACGTCAGTGCCCATCTCAAGGAAGTGACGCTGGACGCTGACCCAGGCGCCGCGGGCGGTGATGCCCATCGCCTTGTGGTCATAGCCGACCGAGCCACCGCTGGCGAAGGCGTCGCCCAGCCAGAAATTGCGCTCGATGGCGATCGCGTTGGCGACGTCGGAGAAGGTCGCGGTGCCCTTGTCCGCGGCGACGACGAAATAGGGATCTTCGCCGTCATGGATCGCGACGCTGTCCGGATGGATGATCTTGCCCGCGACGATGTTGTCGGTGATCGACAGCAGCGAGCGGATGAAGATGCGGTAGCTTTCCTTGCCCTCTTCGAACCATGCATCGCGATCGACGAGCGGGGAAGGGAGCTGCTTGGGATAGAAGCCGCCCTTGGCCCCGGTCGGGACGATGACGGCGTTCTTGACCCGCTGTGCCTTCATCAGCCCGAGGATCTCGGTGCGGAAATCGTCGCGCCGGTCGGACCAGCGCAGCCCGCCACGCGCGACCGGGCCGGCACGCAGGTGGATGCCCTCGACCCGCGGCGAATAGACCCAGATCTCGCGCCAGGGGAGCGGGGCCGGGAGTCCCGGAACCTGGGCGCTGTCGAGCTTGAATGCGAGCGCTTCGGCTGCTGCCGGAGCGAAGGCGTTGGTCCGCAAGGTCGCGCGAATGACCCCGGCGATGGCGCGCAGGATCGTGCGCGGCGGCGAACCGTTCGACCAGCGCGGTGGCGACCGCGGGGGCACGGCGCAGTGCTTCGACCACGGTAACGAGGCCATAAGCGAGGCCGGTCTGACGCAGATAGCGGAACCAGGCGCGCAGCAGGACCACGGAGGCGGGGGCGATGCCGGATTCGACGATCAGCCGGTTGAACGCGTCATTCTCCGCGCGCCCTTCGAGCACCGCGGCGATGGCGTCCTCGATCGTCGTGATCTCGCCCTTGAGCTTCGCTTCGCCGGTCAGCGCGACCTCGAAGTCATGGATATAGGCGCCGGTCTCGCCGGGGAGCGCGGTGGGAAGTTCCTCAATCACGCGGAAGCCGAAATTCTCGAACACCGGCACGGCATCCGACAAGGGCAGCGCTCCGCCGAGGCGATAGAGCTTGATGCGCAGCTTGCCCGCCTGCTCGAAGAAACGGACCGAGCGCGCATCGGCATCGGCGAGACCCGCGATGCGGACGATGTCGCGCGCGGCTTCCTCGGGCCCGCTATTGTTGCGGTAGCCGAGCGGGAAGGCGGGGGCATAGCGCAGCGCGAGGCGCGCAGCGCGCGCGGCGGCGAGGCCGTCCTCCGCCAGCGCGCTCTCGACCGCGGGCAGCCAGCCGCGGACCATTCGCTCAAGCTCCGCATCGAGCGCGGCGGCGTCGGGCATGCGGCCGTCGCCGCGCAGGTCGAGCGTGTAGCGCAGCAACGCGACGGGGCCGTCCTCGAGCGCGATCGACCAGCTGATCTGCGTGGCATTGGCGGCGCGTTCGAACATCTCACCGATCGCGACGCGGCGGCCGGTCGAGACGTCGTCGCGCGGCAGCCACACGAACGCGAAAAGATGGCGGCCGAGCGCGCTGCGGATCAGCACCAGTTTCGAGCGCGGGCGGTCGGTCACCGACATAGCGGTGAGGGCGATCTGCTCGAGCGCTTCCTGCGGGAAAGCGATGGTGAGATCGTGCGGGAGACCGGTCAGGGCGTGCGCCAGCGCCTTGCCGGTATGGCCGCGCGGATCGAAGCCGAACTTGGTCTCAAGCGCGGTGAGGCGCGCGCGCAGCACCGGAACCTCGTCCGGCGTCGAATGGAGCGACGCGCTGGTCCACAGGCCGGCATGGATCGACAGGCCGGTGACCTTGCCGCCGTCGCGCAGCGGCACCAGCACCAGATCGAGCGGTGCGCGGCGATGGACGGTCGAGATCGAATTGGACTTGAGCAGCAGCGGCGGCTGGCCGCCCTTCTCGAACCATTCGACCGCGAGCGTCCGCGAAGCATCGGCGAGCAGCGGCGTATCGAGCTTCATGCGGCAGATACCCGCGGCATCGGTGACTCTGCCATCGACATGCCAGATTTCGTGGCCGACCAAAGTCATGCTGCCACCCTGGAACCAGCGCAGCAGCGACGCACCCTCGGGATCGCCGACGCGGTTGGCGTCGTCGCTCATCGCGCGGCGCAGTTCGGGCCAGTCGGTGACCGCAGCGCGGACATGACCAAGGTTACGTTCGAGATCGCGGACGAGGCCGGTGCGGTCGCGCGCGTCGGCACGCTCCAGCTCCATATAGACCATTGATTCGCGCGAGCCTCCCGCGCCGATGCCGGTGAGGGCGCCGTCGCCTGTACGCTCGACGGCGATAACGGGGTGGATCACGCGGCGGATTGCGATGTCGTGGGCGGCGATGGTGGCAGAGATGGAGTCGACGAGGAAGGGCATGTCGTCGTTGACGACGGCGAGGCGCATGGTGCGGTTATCTTCGCCAAGGCCAGTTTCGAGCGCGATGCCAGGCGTGCCCGGCGCGCGGGTCGCGGCGGCCTCCGCGACAAAGTGGGCGGCAGCGGCGCGTTCGGCATCGCCGAACCCCTCAAGCTCTCCCGGCAGGGCTCCATCGGTAAGACGCGCTTGCAGCGCATCGGCGAGCGTCTTGATCGGCTTGCTCATGCTCGCGGGCTATGCGCCGGGATTCGGCGCGGCTCAAGGCTTGCTGCACCGCAACGTGACAATTGTGACGAAGTTGCGATGCCAGCGTTGACATACGACACAAAGCTGCGCCGTGCGCGCTGACACGCACAGTCCTTGTCGCGATATCACGAGAATCGACGGCAGATCAGGCCGCGGCTTTGCGCACCATGCGTTCGGCGAACGCCTGATCGCCATCGACCTTCGCCAGAATGTCGAGCATTCCGTCACTTCCGGCGCGGGCGAGCAGCACGACGAACTCCGAGTCGCCGGCTTCGATCTCGACATGCGCAAGCGGTGGGCGGCTGCGCAGTTCTTCGGCTGCGCGCGCGTAGACATCTGGCTTGGGGGCCGGTTTGCGCAGCGCGCGCTCTGCCTTGACGATCGCCTTGATCCCGCCCGGCTCGGCAGTGAGAAAGGCGTCGAGGCCGCCCTCTGCCACATCGTTGCGGCGGGCATTGTTCATCACCGCAGCGAATTCGGTGAGACGCGTCTTGTCATAGTCCGGGCCGAAGACGAGCTTGGCGGCCGCGGTCATCGGCGCACGCGCCTGGGCAGAGATCGACGCGTTGGCGAGCAGTTCGGCATAGCCGGCATCGTCCGCCTCGGCCGCGCGCGCGAAATCATAGGCGCGGGAGAGGGCGCGGTAGAGCGATGCGTGGCTGCGCGTGTCGGCGGCACGTGCGATTGCGGCGCTTTCGCGCGCGAGCGTCAGCCGGCCAGCGAGCGTGTCGGGCGTGGCGGCGACATCGTCGTGGGGGACGGCGGGTTCAGGCACCTCGTCGGCGATCGGCGCGCTGGGACCATCGGCCCAGACCGGCGCTGCGGCGGCGGGCAGCGGCGCGGCGCGGCGCGCTTCCTCGACCTCGCGTTCGAGTCGTGCCTGCGTCTCGGCGTCGACCATCTCTTTCCAGTTGATGACGCCGTAGATGAAGTCGATCGTGTCGTCGTCCGACGAATAGGGCATCAGGATGCCGCGATAGAGTGTGTTGTGCCCGCGTTGGCCGACGAATTCGGCCTCGAAGCCGATCGGCGCGCGATTCGCGATGATCTGAAGATAGTGATCGGTCAGGCGCGAGAGCAGCGAACGGCTGGGAACTTCACCGACATGCGTGATCAGGCTGGTGACGCCGCATTCCTCGCGCAGCGATGCGCCGAGATAGCGAATCGCGGGATTCTCGATCCCGCCGCTGAAATCGAGCAGCACGCTGTGCGGGCCGAAATCCGCGATGCTCTCCGGATCGAGATCCTCGATCGACGGATGCGCCCGCCCGCGCAGCAGCGACACCCAATGATTATACGCGCGGACATGCATCCGGCGCTCATCGGTGCCGATTTCGAGCTGATTCCGGCCGCCGTCCGAATCGCCGACGCCATTGTCGTCGTGGCCAGTTTGGTGGCGGTCTTCGAGTCCGCGGGTATCCATGCGCATGCTCCACAGAGGGACAAAGCCCTCGAACATGCCGAGTCTGCGCATGGCATGGTAAATCTTGTGTAAAGATGCGCAGGGTTTTCGGCGCGCATTTGCAACGCTTGTCAGCGCTTGTCAGCCATCGAAGAGGCTGGTAAGCGCCGCCACCTTCCACCGGCGGTTCCGCCGGCAGGGCCGCTTTAGCTCAGTTGGTAGAGCATCGCATTCGTAATGCGGGGGTCACAGGTTCGAGTCCTGTAAGCGGCACCATTTCCCTGATCGCCAATGTCCGCCAGCGGTTGAAAAGCCCCTGCAAAACCACCATTTTCTGTCGCGATCCGGTCGTCGGCGTTCTTCGATGTTCGCCTGCAATCGGCTGCAATTGGGGGTGCGGTAGGGGGTATTTCCAGGGCGGCTCCAAAAAATACCCCCAGACGAGAATCGGAAGCGATCACCAAGGACGCGCACATGGCGTTGACGGCAACAGCGATCAAGAATGCCAAACCGACGGACAAGCCGTACAAATTGGCTGACGAGAAGGGGCTTCACCTGTTGGTTGCCCCCTCTGGCGGGATGCTCTGGCGCTTCAAATATCGCTTCGACGGCACGGGCGAGGATGGCACCCCAAAGCGTGTCGAGAAGCTGTTGTCGCTCGGCAGCTATCCCGAAGTCAGCCTGAAGGTCGCTCGTGAGCGGCGCGATGCGGCGCGCGAGCAACTCGCCAACGGTATCGATCCTGGCCGCAAGAAGCAGCAGGACAAGGTTGCGTCACGTATCGGTGCGGCAAACACCTTTGCGGCCGTGGCAGAGGCATTCATTGCGAAATGCCGCACCGACGGCCTCGCGGACGCGACGATCCGGAAGAGGGAATGGATGCTGCGGTTGGTCATGCGACCGATTGGCAACAGCCCCATCACGGAGATTGAGCCGATCGATATCCTGAATGCCGTCCGGCCGTTCGAGAATGCGAAGAACCACGAGAAAGCGCGGCGCACGCTTGAGTTCATCGGGGCAGTGTTTCGCTACGCGGTCGCATGTCAGATCGCACCGCGAGACCCGACGCGGGATTTAAGGGGAGCCCTCTCCAGCCGGCGCCCCAAACATCTGGCGGCGATTCTCGAACCAAGGCGCGTGGGAGAACTGCTTCGCGCGATCGATGGATATGAGGGGCATCCTGTAACAAAGTACGCGCTTCAGATGTCGCCGCACGTCTTTGTCCGGCCGGGGGAACTGCGCAAGGCGGAGTGGCGGGAGATCGACCTGGATGGCGCGGTCTGGCGGATCGACGCCTCAAAGATGAAGGGGCGCCAGGAACATGCGGTGCCGCTGTCGCGTCAGGTCGTATCTATCCTGCGATCCATCTATCCGTTCACGGGTCACGGGCAGTTGGTTTTCCCGTCGCTGCGGGGTGCCAAACGGCCGATGTCCGAAAACACCGTGAACGGCGCGTTGCGCCGCCTGGGTTTTACCGGTGAAGAGATGACCGCCCACGGCTTTCGCGCTATGGCCAGCACGTTGCTCAACGAGAGCGGGAAATGGCAACCCGATGCGATTGAGCGCGCATTAGCGCACAAGGATCGGGATCGCGTTCGAGGCGCCTACCACCGCGGGTCGCATTGGGCGGAGCGCGTGGCCATGGCTCAATGGTGGAGCGACTATCTCGACGAGTTGGCTATCGTGCGGTGACGGATTTGCGCCTTCATTCTGTTCACCCCCGTCGAGAAGCATAGCTCACAAGCCGCGATCACACTCGACTTGACAGGCGCGGACCATCATGGCTCTGCGGATGAATGGGGGCCGCGATCCCTCATGAGGCGTTAGCTGAAGCATCGCATCCATCACGATCTTTGGAGGATGCTTAATGTTACGCCTTGCGTACGCCGTCTGTTTGCTTGCTTCCGGCGCCTCGCCCGTGGTCGCGCAGCAGAAGGAGGGGTTTGACCTCTCAGGCTCGACCCGTCTGCGCTATGAGACCATCGAAAATCAGCCTCGGGTCGGCTTTGATCGCACCGACACCCTGGTGAACCTTCGCACCACGCTGCTCGCCAGCTATCGCGATGGGCCGCTGACGGTTGCAGCTGAGGTATGGGACAGCCGTGTATGGGGCGCTGATCCCGGCACGCCGGTCACGACCAACGAGGTCAACGCGGTCGAGTTGGTTCAAGCCTATGCCGCGTTCCGCACGCAGATCGGCCGAACCCGCGTTACGTTTCAGGCCGGCCGTTCCGCGCTCAACATCGGGTCACGGCGGCTGGTAGCCGCTGACGATTATCGTAGTACCACCAATGGCTATACCGGGCTGAAGGCCGATATCGCCGCGCCGGGCGGACTTGCCGGAACGCTGATCTATGTGCTCCCGCAACAGCGCCGGCCCGATGACGCCGCTTCGCTGCGCAACGCGCGCATCGAATGGGATCATGAAGGCTTCGATCAAGTGCTGTGGGGCGGGACCGCCGCCAAATCCAAGGCAATCGGCCCGGTGACGATCGAGGCGAGCTTCTATCATCTCGGCGAGCGCGACACACCAGGCAGGCCGACACGCGACCGCTCGCTGAACACCTATGGCGGGCGTATCATGCGCGAGCCGGCCGGCGGAAAGGTCGATTTCGAGATCGAAGCCTTTCATCAGTCGGGCCGGATCAGCGCCTCGACAGCGGCGAATGCGGTGCGATTGCCGGTCAGCGCGAGCTTCCTTCACGCCGATCTCGGTTACACGCTCAAAGACGCGTGGAAGACCCGCCTTTCGCTCGAATATGACCGCGCCAGCGGTGATCGCGCTGGCGGCAAATATGCGCGCTTCGACACACTATTCGGCATGCGCCGTGCGGAGCTCGCGCCGGCGGGACTCTATAATGCGGTCGGCCGGGCCAATCTGGTCGTCGACGGGGCTAGGGATGCCTTCGCAACAAGTCTTCCAGTTCGCTGAGGGCGACAAAGACGGCCTCGTCCGATCCGCCACCTTTTGAGTGTTGACGGGCAAAGGCGCGCATAGCGCTGACGCACTTTTCAAGCTTGGGCTTAATATCACTCTGGATGGTGTTCGCCTTTTGCGACTTCAGATCCTGCGCCAGGGCAGATGCGGCGTTCTGAAGAGCCTTCGCCCGGTTTCGATCAACGGATGCGGAACGGCAGCACTTTGCTATCTTTCGGGTGAGAGGCTCGAGCTGAGCTGTGAGATCGTTGAAATGAATATTGTGCTCAAAATAGTCGCGCCTTGCGTTCGGGATGATGCGGCGGTCTAGGATGTGGACTTCGGCAATGGCCCAGGAATTGAAACGCGGTTCGGCGAAATAATCTATTAGGACCTGATGGTCGCCGATTTGGATGTCTCCCGAGCGAAGACGAATGCCGCCGATGCGGGCCCGCCGGGGGATAGCTCCGAAATATTCGTGGTGGGCAAGCCAGCCCACGGCGGCGACACCACCGTCCCGATCCTCAAAGGTCAGCAGCTCGCAGCTCGAAACATGACCGTTCTCGTTCGCCTTCGCGGAGAAATGGTCGGCGTGCGGCCGCCTGATCGGTTCGCCGCCATTGATCCGGATATCGAGGTTGGGGAAGGCAGCATGTTCGCTCAGATGATCCTTGATCGCCGCTGCGAAGGGAAAGTCCTCGCTGAATGGTACCGGCGCCACTTCGGAAAGATAGTCGGCGATTAGTTCGTCGTTGAGCAGGGCGTCCCGCCGATGGTGCCGGACGATGTCGTTAAGTTCGACCTCGAGGAAGTGGCTCGGCTCTACCGGCTCGGCGGGCCGCGTCGTGATCGTCACGATATCGTCGACGACCCCCGGCAAATCATCGCTCTGCCCCAGCGCGCGCAGTGCAGCGCGAAGCCGCATGCAATCCCAGCTCAGCTCTACAATGTCGCTATCGCCTTCGGCGCGGGTCCGGAATGTGAGCTGTCGGCAATAGGCAAGACCGGCGAGGCGCCCGATGCCCCTGAAGCCGCGTGCGTCAGTGCCGCGCTTGTGGCTGCCGCCGATAGCAAGCAACCGGCGAGGGGCTTCTTCGACCGGAATGCCGGTTCCATTGTCGGTGATGCGCACCGAGCGCGCATCGTGATCTATATGGATATCGACACGGCCTGGCTCCGACATCCCCCGGACAGCGCGATGAGCCTGGATGGCATCGGCGGAGTTCTGGATATACTCCCTGTAAATGGTGAGCGGGTCGGTATACATCGCGCTGCTCAGCAGCTCGAGTATGTCCTTGCCGATGACGACAAGGTCGCCCGGCGCTGCGCTTGCTTGAGGTTTCGTCTTGGCGTTGACCCCGGGCGCTTCACGTTGAGCCGGTCTCACAGCCTCATCTCCCCATGGGCAACGGCGCGCGGGCGTGAGGGAACGAACATCTCTTCATCCTCCAGCCCCGCATCCTCGACGAACTCGTCCGGAGCCGGGGCATCGACGGGCATTTCTTGCCGGCTTGCGCGCTTGTCCCAGATCGCGCGCTCCACATCCTTGCTCAAGGGAATGTAGAATTCGAGAACGCGCCGGATCAGATCGTCGTCTTCCTCGTCTCGAAGGTCGCAGAATCGGCTCGGATCGCGTGACGAGAGCTTTGCCAACAGCTCAGCCTTCTGCGAAGCCGAGAGTC
>Ga0247823_10005238_pt1 | contig 10334 bp, 6 predicted proteins | sample 13C_PalmiticAcid_2_FD_192426 | JGI IMG/M metagenome (GOLD analysis project Ga0247823, IMG submission 192426) | Soil microbial communities from agricultural site in Penn Yan, New York, United States - 13C_PalmiticAcid_Day30 | ecosystem: Environmental > Terrestrial > Soil > Agricultural land...
GCGCCGCATCGTGCCCACCCTGGCGCGCTTCGTGGCCCGCGAGCGCGGCAGCGCGGAGCTGTGGCGCTACTACTGGGACACCATCGAAACCTGCATCCCGCCCGCGCAGATTCTGCAGGCCATGGAACGCGCCGGCTTCCAGCAGGTGCAGCGGCACACCGAGCTCGGCGTCTTCTCGGAGTACACCGCCGTTCGGCCCTGAGAGGGCCTCGCCGGTCAGTCGGCCTTCATGATCGTCTCGCCGCGCAGGCTCCCCATGTCGCGGATGTTGAAGCGGTGCCGCTTCCAGCCCGCGTACGTGCGTCGCCAGTTCGCCACCGAGACCACGTAGTAGATCAGCTTGAACATCACCAGCGACAGCCGATACGCCGGGCCGTGGTGGATGTCCGCCGCCAGCAGCGACATGAGACCCTGCTTCACCTTGAACCGGTTGTTCGGGTGCATGAACATGTCGCGGATGGTGGGGTTGGTGACGCGGTAGATGAACCACGAGTAGTCGCGCGGGCCGATGCGCACGCGCTTCTCGTAAGCAGCGCGGGCCGCCGGCAGGCGCTGCGGCGCGTCCAGCGCCGTGGCTACGAACTGCGCGCCGTCAAAGCCGCTCTGCATCGCCAGGAACACGCCCGAGGAAAACATCGGGTCGATGAACGTGAACGCATCGCCCACCATCAGGTAGCGGTCGCCCGTGGCGTGCGTGCTGGAGTAGGCGAAGTTGCCGGTGGCATGCACCTGGTCGTCCACCAGGGTCGCGTCCTTCAGGCGGTCGTGCAGCTCCGGGCAGAGGGCGATCGTGTCGAAGAAATAGTCTTTCAGCGGCTTGTTGCGCGCCTTCAGGTAGTAGGCCCAACACACCGCGCCCACGCTCGTGGTGCCGTCGGCCAGCGGAATGAACCAGAACCAGCCGTGCTCGAACCAGCAGATGCTGATGTTGCCCTCGCGCTTGCCTTCCAGGCGCCGCGCGCCGCGGAAGTGGCCGAACAGCGCCGTGCTGTTGTGGTCCTTGTTCTTTTCCTTGCACTTGAACTTGTTCGCCAGCAAGGTGTCGCGGCCCGTGGCGTCCACCACGAAGCGGGCGCGCCAGCGGCGCGTGTCACCACTGTCGAGCACGGCCTCGGCACTGGCGCCCTCGTCGTCGAAAGCCACCTCGGTGACCTTGGCGCCTTCGAGCGCCTCGGCGCCCACCTTGGCCGCATGGCGAAACAGCAGCTCGTCCATCTCGGAGCGGCGCACCTGCCACGCCGACGCCATGGAAGGGTCCCAACCCTCGGCGAAATCGACATAGCTGCAGTAGTCCAGATCGGGCGGCACGAACTCGATGCCGAACTTCGGCATGCCGATTTTTTCGATCTGGTCGCGCACACCGAGCTTGTCGAACAAGGCCACGTTGCCGGGCAACAGCGACTCGCCGATGTGGAAGCGGGGATGGTGCTCCTTCTCCAGCAACACCACCTTGCGGCCTTCGCGCGCGAGCAGGGCGGCGATGGTCGAGCCGGCGGGGCCGCCGCCGATGACTAGGACGTCGCAATTTTCAGCGGGGTGCATTGGGTTGCTCCTGGGTGTTTTGCGCGCGGGCGGAGTGTGAAAAATGCTTGATCGGCGACCGTTCCAGGCTAGATTCTGACGTTCCCTCGAAGCCTTGAGGCCGGTAGCTATTACCCGAATGTGATGCTTCGCATCCGCGATCTAGCCGCACAAGAGCAGTCGCACAACCGTTGGAATTGATCGGCACCTGCCGAGACTGCGCTGCGAGGCATGTGCTCATCAGCACACTCCACAGCTCAGTGCAGGTGCGTGTTGACGCCGAGGCATTTCTGAGAAGTCTTAGGCAGCCGTAGCGTCGATGACAGACTGCAGCAGTCGTAGACATGCAGCCACTGCCGGCACTCAAAACAACGCCTTCAGCGCCGCCACGCCATTGGGGCTGAGGGAAGACTGGACTGACGACAGGTCCGACTTGAACCTGACCGATGAAATGCGGCGGTCGGCGATGGGCGGCAGGCTCGGGACATCCTCCATCCGGAACAACATCAACTGCTTTGCGGCCAGGTCGACGTCGAACCTGCGGTCGAGTGCTTCCGAGAAATCGGCGCCCAGTGATTGCACGAGGAGCGCCCACAGCTTCGCTTGCAAAGAGACGTCGCCGTTCAGATGCACTTCGACCTTCTTGGCCAAGTCGAGGACCCCTTCACCGGCGGTGGCCGCCTTGAGCACCAACGAGGCCACATAGCCAGAACCGCCACTCGGCGCCTGCAGTTGGTCCAGGGAAAAATCGTGAACGCGGAAAGCTCCGACCGTGGATTTGACTTCGAGCCGACCCTGACCCCACGAGAAGTCAAATGCCTCGGCGTTGTCGTTGTGCCATCGCTCAACAGCAACGGGCACGTTGCCGCTCGCGGTAATGCAGAACAGCTCGGCCCATATGCCAGATATCTCGCGCCCCGCGGGAAGAGCCAGCGCACGGAACAGGCTGAGCAATCGGTTCACGCGTGCCTCAATATCCGGCGTCTGTGCTGATGCGGGGAGGTCCGCGATTGCTGCCCGGACACATCGGATGAAGAGTTCGTGCAACTCTGGCGCGTTGCCCTCAAATCTGATGAGCGCAAACTTTCCAACGACCTCAGCTCCGTCGACATTTATACGGCAGCGCATGCAGAACGCCGCGCTTAGATGCCGATGCTGAACGACCGGTCGATATACCGGATCGCCTTCATCGGCGACCAGAAAGACAGGCGCGCCTTGTTGGTCCTTGCCTAGGTAGTCCTGCCGTGCCCCTGTTAGCCGAACCGCGTTGAACGAGTTAGAACTAGCGGCAGGCACTAGCTGCTCAAAGTCTGCGAGTAACTCCACTATTTGCGCGCCTCGATGACGAGCGACTTCCGAAGAGCGCTCGGGACGTTCAATGCGTACCAAGGGACTTCCTTGATGTCTGCCTTGGTGCGGTCCCGCTTCACGAAGCCGACGGACAAGTCGCGGAGTTGAAGTGAGATGCGCTCAGGCGACAGATGACTCTTGTCGTTTACGGAGCCGGCCGTGTTGCTGAAGTACTCGCCGATTGGCGCACCCGAATCGGTCGCAGTAAAGCCACGGCCGGCGGCCCGGCTACGATAGGTCTCGGTCATCAAGAACACGTCAACGACCAAGTCGGGTTCCTTCGCCATGAGCGATGCCAGCGTTATCAGCATGGCGCTATGGTCCTCCGCGTCCACCAAGTCACGAACCTGGACCTTCAGAAGAAGGTCCTCCAACATCGTCTTCAGCGGGACGGCTTCAATGACTGGCACGTCCGACTTTGCACCGGCCTTCAGGAACTGAGGCAAGTCGGAGGCTGTAATCGGCGGGCCGTATGCAGCTTTCCAGCTCTCCTTCGCTGCCTTGAAAATGTCCCGGTTTGCCTTAACGGCATCCAAGTCGCAGTGGAGCGCGCCCGGAGCCATCCATCCGTCAACTGGTACTCGGCGGATGTCCAAGCCCACGACGTTTGGACGCGTGGGGCTTAGCAGGTCGGTCAGGATGAAGTCGCGGCGCCACTCTGAGAGAGGCTTCCCGCGGTGGGCACTGAGCGCACCACGGATGAACTCCTCGTGCTCGACATAGTCGCGGAACGCATCTTCGACATCGCTTTGCACGTAGACGCGACATAGACCGAGATAAGCTTTTTTGTAACCGAAGAAGCGAGCACGCTGCTGGAGGTTGTCTGCGGCGGCAGAGTTTCCGAGCGGGCGGGGCATGTAGGTGACACAAAGCCCCTCTACGGTGTAGCCGCGGTCAAGCTTTGCAGCGCCGACGAGTACCCAGTACTTGGTCTCCTTCCATTTGACCTTCTTCTCAGCCTGCTGCGTCCCATTGATTTCGACCACGCGAAAATCGTCGAAGACTTCGTCGACCATCGCATCAATGAGGTCTGGAAGAGGGCGGAGGTCTGGGAATGTTGCTGTCAATTCCGCGTACTCGTCCGCAAACAGCTTGGCGGCAGCCGGCGGGTCGGTAGCCTGGAGGCGTTTGACTGCAGCAAATGTTGTTCGCTTGGCCGTCTCCACCCAGTTCTTGTACATCGTATGAGACGCGGTCAAGACCGCCGGGTGCACCATCATCGTCCGGTTCCGGTCCTTGCCTACCGTTCGCGTCAACTGATGATGCGCAGCCGCAAGCAAAAATGTTCTGAAGGCTTGAAGGAGCGTCTTCGGTGCGGCTGTTAGACGAACCGTGGCCGAGGGCACCTGTGCCGTCGGGATGACCTTCACAAGGTCCGCGTTGTCCTTGAAGAACGCCTTGCCTCCTGTATATGCGTCGCCGGGCGTTACGAGTTCAGAGAACTCTGGATTCAGCAGGTCCGCTTGCGCCAGCAGGAGGTTGGCCTGCGGCGTAGCCGTGTACTGAAGGTACGAATGATGTGGCAGCGCGTTGCGAACCTGCAAAATAGACGAATAAGTCTTGCTCGCGGTGTTCGTCCCAGCTCGTGACCGGCGGACAGCCGCGGCGCGCGTGTTTAGGCCGGCTTGGTCGCTCTCGTCGTCAATGACCAGAGCGGGCACCTCGGAGAGCGGTAACTTCTGCAGCAAGGCGGCAAGGTTTGCCAGATGCCCGCTGTGCTTAAGTACCGTGATCAGGACCGCGCGCTTGCGAGTCGGGTTGCCTTGCCACGAAGACAAGCGGTCTCCGATGTGACCCTTCCGTGCGATGGTGGGATTGTTCTCGTGGAGCCAGCCTCCGTCGCCGTCGTCGATGCCGAGGTCCTTAATCAGCCGGTCCTCGGACTGGTCGAGAAGGATGTTCTTCGTGCCGGCGAGCAGGATAACGAGCCCATAACCGTTGTCACGCGCTAAGGCGATGACCGTCTCGAACGACATCGTTTTGCCGCTCTGGACGTAGCCGACCACTAGGCCGGTGCGTTTCCCAGGAGGATTTGCTGGTGGATGGCACCTGCCCAGGATGCGCTGGGCGATGAGCAGCACCGAATCTTCGCCCTCGGTGAGTTCCTTGTAGCTCGGCCCGTTTTGGTCTTGCGACTTCAGTTTCAGGAACGCTGTGGTGAATTCCTTCTCCTTCGGATACCAAAGGAGCTTCGGTTTGATGCCCTCAAGCACGGTCACTGATGTCGCCATAGGTGTTCACCGGCGCGCTGGCTAGCGCACCTCTAAGTAGATAGTTGAGGTGATGGAGAACGCTGTCGGGGCTCTCGCCCGTCATATCCTGCGACAGGAGCAGCGAAACGCAAACCGCTGTCGCCATCTTTAGCAGCAGTTCCACGTTTTCGTTGTTCGCACCGAGGTACTCGGAAGAGAACGGGTGGGCTAACGAAAGCTCGATTTCGACGTTCCGGACGTTGTCACCGTCGTCGACGTGCTCGTGCTTACTGATAGACAGCCACTGCTCGCGAGCCGGGTCCACTGACGTGCGAATGGTGACGACCCACTGCCAGTCCCCGTCGTTGATGCTCACCTGCTTCTCTGACGCCTGCAACTGGTCCGCAGGCAACTGGTCTGGGATTGCGGTTGGCTCTGTCGGCGAACTTTTGGCCGCTTCAATGAGCGGTGCAACCGCGCTTTGGAAGTGCTTGGCAACAGCGTTCGTTGCAACCTGCGCTCGCTCGGCGATGCTCTTGCGAGTCGGCAGGGCGCGGTAGTTCTCCGCCTGCGAAATCAGGTCCAAGGGTTCGGCCTCGATGGCCTCTTTCAAGTGCTCAAGGAAGATGTCTTCGTACTCTTCCCAACGGAAACCGTCCTTAGTGTGACTGACGGCGAAACCTTCTATGTGGAGTTCGCCGAACAGACGCTGGTACGTGAAGCTGTTGGCCTTCTTAAAGATAAACGGCGGCCGGTACGTCTCGTCGCAGCTTCCTTCAATCAAGCGTCCGCGCCTGAACAGCGAGAAGCCCGCCGACGTCGTCGAGCCGACCTCTCGCAGCGCTGCAAAGCCAGTCACGCGCTGGCCCCCGCCAAAATCGAAATCAATGTTTTTGGTCCAGTTGACCGGCGTTCTCTCGGTCTGCGAAGGCACTCCGGGCGCGGTGTAGGGCACCGAAGACAACACCGTCGGCGCCTCGTACTTGAGAACATCGCCATTGAATTTCAGTTCGAGCATCCCATTGGCGATGAAGACGCGATAAATGCTAGCCAGGTGCTCGCGAATCTTCGCGACCGTTCGAGTTGCCGGCGGATGATGAAGGCCCCGGAGCTTGACGACGGTGTAGTGGTGCTCTGACCGCGCCGGGTGGCTATTGGGCGTGAGCGTCTCGATGCGGTCATCGACGATCTTCTGTACGTCGAACGCAATGCTGCGCTCCACCACCTCGTTGAGCGCCTTGGTCCGGACCGACCAGTTCTCGCAGAACCAACAGGCCGCGCTCTTCATGCCCATACCGAACTCAGAGAGCCCGGAGCGGTCGGCTGGAACCTGCGCGGCCCGGAACGCGCGAGGAAAGTCCGCTGCGGAGATGCCGGCAGCGTTGTCGGTCACTACGATTTCACCGCCAGCCACCGTACTTAGGTCTATCGTGACCTTCAGGTGAAAGTCAAGGCCCTCGACTGCTTGCAGGGCATCCTTGTGGGTAAGGTAGCTCTGAAGCGAGTTATCGACGAACTCCGCGATGGCAAACCACGGCTTGTAGTTCAGGTGTCGTAGCACCCCGAGCATGGTTACCTCGGGGCGAATCTCAATCTTCTCGTTCTCCAATCGAGACACTCCCTGTACGCGGTCTAGGCCGCTGTAAGTTGTCTTGCTGTAGATGCTGTCTTCGCAAATCTTGGTGATGACTTCAACAGGGCCGCCGCTACTTTTTCGACTACATCGGCATTGACAGCGTTACCGAGAGCGGCGAAGGCTTGAGACGGCTTGTCGGGGAGACTCTTGAGCGACTCCATGCTCTGGAGGCGTGCGCACTCTCGCGGGGTCATGTATCGCTTCTCCCAGGCAATGATTGGCACTTGCGTATCCGTCATTGCGATAAGGCTAGGAGCGGTGTTGCGGCGCTTTACCCGAACACCAGAAGCTCGGAACTGAATCACGTACTGCCAAAGGTCCTGGTGTCCGCCTTGGATGTTCCACTCGAGCTTTTGCAGGCTTGAAGGGAACCTCAGGATCTTCTGGCGCCAAGGGGTAATCCACTCGCGGTTTTTTGCATAGAACTCACGGTTCTGGCGGATGAAGTTCTGCTTCCATTTCGGAAAGACGAACTGCTCCGTGCGAGCATGGCTTGGGAGTGCATTCCACCGCTCCTCCAGCGTGCCCTTGTGCCCGAGCTTGACGCCATGGCTACCGCAGAAGCCGACCAGCCCCTCTGCACCAAGCCGAAGCTTGCGGGCGAAGGGCGTCTCGGTTTCGTATGGATATGTCGCACCCCATTCCATAGACCACAGGGGGAACGAAGGGAGGCTCAAGCCCTTGGGGCAGGCCTGGAGGAACTCGCTCCAGACGTCGAGGCACTCCTGAACTTGCTTCGACAGCCTCTTGGCATCAGGAGGGTTCTCGTCGAGTACGGTCTCGATGGACGTCTCCGTGTTGGAGAGCTCTGGCCAAACAAACGAGTCCAGTGGCTCTAAAGAGCCGACGATGTAGACCCGCTCACGAATCTGCGGAACGCCGAAGTTGTGCGGCGAGTACTTCTGCGCATCGATGTGATACCCAAGTCCTTCGAGGCCGAGCTTCTTCTGAATCTTCTTCCAGGTCTTACCCTCGTCGTGCTTGAGCAGGTTTGGCACGTTCTCGAGGATGAAGAAGAATGGCCTTCGTGCAGCCAGAATCTTCTCGACATCGAAGAAAAGGCCACCTTGTTTGGTGCACTCGAAGCCCAGTTGCTCGCCAGCCTTGGAGAACGGTTGGCAGGGGAAGCCTGCTGTCAGCACTTCATGCTCAGGAACCTCGGCCAGGTGGCGCTGGGTTATGGCCGTGATGTCCCCCGCCGGGCGGATGCCGTGGTTGACTTCATACAAGTCCTGTAGGTGTTCCTGCCACTCCGCGGCAAAGACGCACTCTCCACCCAGCCGCTTCAGCGCGATGTGGAAGCCGCCAAGCCCCGCGAACAGGTCGATGAATCTAAATGCCGTCTTGCTCATTCTTCTTGTTGCCCCCCTCGGCCACCCGAGTTGCGCGGATAGCCCCATGTGTAAGAGATGCCTGGCGTACTCAGCGTGTCGAGTTCCTCTACGCAAGCAAGGCAAGGATTTGCGGTTTATTTGTGGGAGATATGTCGCGCAGGGCTCAATCGCCTCGGCAACAAGCCCTCTCATCCCGGCTCTTAAGATCAGTTGGCGTATTGAACCCTAAAGCTAGGTTTTTGTACAGTGCCTTGGGGTGGGCGGAGGGACGCTGCTGCACCAGTAGTAAAAGGGCTCTTCAAAGGCCAACATCCGCCAAAGCGTAGAAGTTCAAGGGTGGCCAGGTTCTAAACGGAGAGACAACACCCAAGGGGCCATAGAGTGCATAAAGGGTGGCTCGACTCGAACCTCTCCTCGCCACTACCAGGAGCTAAAGGCCTCCAACTCACGGTAATCCATGACCACGGCCACGTTGAGACAGCTTATTGATGTGAGCGTCGGATAAGGCCCTGCCGAGCACTATTGCGCCGTTTGGCAAACGCTCGTCCATTTGTGCCGTAACATCTCCTGACAAGTGGGAGGGGCATGGCAACCGAACGTATCAGCCGGTTCTTCGAGCGACTTGGCGTCAAGTTGCGCAACGAGCGAACCTCATGGGGCGGCACTAACAACGACGCGGTGATGCTTCGTTCGTGGGACGACGAGATGAGGCAGTCGCCAAGGCGAGTGCTTGTGCTTGCTAAGGAAGATCGCTTCGCGGGGACAACGCGCAGTGGTCGGAACGAACGCAAGGCCCATCTTCGAGCGATGTGGGGAGGTGGCATTCCCGCCTACACAGTGATCGTCACGCCAAAGTTCGACAAGAAGACCAATGCCAGAAACATTGGAGATTTCCGGTCGGATGTGGTGTTCCCGATCGTGCGACTCGTCGACGAAGAAGGGTTGATCTTCGCTGTGCTGGGAGCGCCGGTCTCTATCGAAGCTCTACCCGATCACATGCAATCCCATCGGGTGGAGGCGGGCACGAACCCCCTGCCGCAGGCCCTGGCTGATTCCAACCTGGACGAACCCACTGACGTTTCGGGCAAAGCTTCCTATCTAGATTCAGCGGTCCGCGAGTTCTTGATCGATGCCGCAAAGCGACGGGCGACTGTGACCTATGGAGAGATGTTCGACGCTTTTGACTTGAACCGCCTGACCGTGCCGCCTGTGCTTTCAAGGGTAGGATACGCATGCGTCAGCAACAGCGAGCCGATTCTTACGGCGCTTGTCGTATTGAAGTCCACCGGGCGTTGCTCGACAGGTCTAGAGCGTGAGTTCGGGGTTGACGAAGACGCTGAGCGAAAGCGGGTGTTCGATCGATGGGCTCCGTTCGATGCAGAAGCCAAAGCGCGGCCCCAGATCGACTGGACCGACGAAGAGCTTCAAGCGGCAGTGGCAGGCTACGCGGAAATGATGAGACTCGATGCAGCCGGAATGCCTTACGTCAAAGCTCACTACTATCGCCGGCTCGCGGAGCAGTTCGGCCGAGTCGAGGGAGCGTTTGAGCGCCGGATGCAAAACATCTCGCATCTGCTCGATGCGCGGGGGCTCAAGTGGCTGCAAGGACTGAAGCCTCAAGAAAACGTAGGCGCAAATGTCGAGCCGCGACTGGTCGAATTTCTCGGTGAGCTTTTTGCTGAGCTGACCCCTACACAATCTTTCCCTGAAGACATCGGTGACCCATCAGGTGTCATAGAGGGCGCAAAAAAGCAGATCGTCGTCAACGCATACGAGCGAGACGCGACGGCCAAGCCCAGGTGCATCAAGCGGTGGGGCTGCGTTTGCGTTGTTTGCGCCTTTGACTTCCACGCGGTCTATGGCGATCTTGGCAAGGGCTTCATCCACGTCCACCACCTCAAACCGATCCACACCATCGGGGAGGAATACGTCCTGGACCCGGAGAACGACCTTCGACCAGTCTGTCCTAACTGCCATGCGATGCTGCATCGCAAGAAGGATGTTCTGTCGATCGAAGAACTTGTTGGACTCTTGAAGCTTCGATTCAGCTACTGATTCAAGGCGAGGCCACGCTGTCCAGCCTGTTGCAGCTTGCCGCAGCGTCAAGCAACCGCGCCGCGAGCACCCGTGCCTGCGCCGGGCTGAGGCTCCATTCCAGTTCGAAGGGGACTTCGCGTGCCTGCAGCAGCACCACCGCAGGCACATCCGGTTCTGCCGTGCGGCTCGCGGCCACGCTCAGGCCGGCCGTCGTGCGTTGCTGAATCGACATTGACATGCGCTGCGCGGGCACGGTGCAGCGCA
>Ga0247823_10005239_pt1 | contig 10333 bp, 7 predicted proteins | sample 13C_PalmiticAcid_2_FD_192426 | JGI IMG/M metagenome (GOLD analysis project Ga0247823, IMG submission 192426) | Soil microbial communities from agricultural site in Penn Yan, New York, United States - 13C_PalmiticAcid_Day30 | ecosystem: Environmental > Terrestrial > Soil > Agricultural land...
CGCGCGGTCCACTGATGCGGACGATCCCGACGCCGCCCACGCCCGAGGCCGTGGCGATCGCCGCGATCGTGTCGGAGTCGATCACTCCGCGCCGGCAGGAACGATGAGGATGTGGCGGTCTTCGCCCTCACCCTCGCTGCGCGTCGTCAGCCCGGCGATCTCGGAGATCGCCATGTGGACGATGCGACGGTCGTGCGCCGTCATCGGCTGCAGCTCGACGATCTGCTTCGTCTCCAGCGCCTTCTCCGCCATCCGCTGGCCGAGGGCGCGGAGCCGCTCGATCTGCTTGTCGCGGAACCCACCCGCATCGACGACGAGCGGCTTGGTCTTCTCGTCGCGCCGGTCGCGATAGACGACCTTGTTGACGAGGTGCTGGAGCGCATCCATCACCACGCCGCGCCGCCCGATCACCAGCTCGGTGTCCTTGGTCTGGATCTCGAGGGTGGTGCGCTCGTTGTCGTCCTTGATGTCGATATCCGCCGAGATCCCCATTCGCTCGAGGACGCCGAGCAGGAACTCGCTCGCCTTCTCGGCGAGGTCTTCACGATCTGCAGTCGCAGTTTCAGCCATGTCGGTCTCCCAAAACCTTCGCGCCTAGCGGCGGCGCTTCTTCTTCTTGCCCTGGTTGGGGCGTGGGCGGGCTGGTCCCGACGACGCCGGGGCCGCTTCGCTCTCATCATCCTCCTCGCCCGCCTCGCCCGCCTCGGTCGCGGTGGTGTCGATCACCGGCTTCGCCGCCGCGGCCTTGCCGCCGCCCTTGCCGGCGTCCTTGTCCTTCGCGGTCGCGGCCTCGTTGGCCGCCTTCATCTTCGCGGCGAGCTCGAGGCTCTTCTTGTCGAACTTGTTCATGTAGATCGAGTGCAGCGCCGAGAGGACCGTGTTCGTGAAGATGTAGAGCGTGAGGCCCGACGGGAAGAAGAACGACATCACGCCGAACATCAGCGGCATGCCGTACTGCAGGAACTTCTGCTGCCGCGAGTCCCCGGTCTGCGGCGTCAGCCGCGCCTGCATGAACATCGTGACGACGAGGACGATCGGCAGGATGTAGAACGGGTCCGTCGACGTCAGGTCGCCGATCCAGCCCGGGATGAACGGCTGCTGATACAGCTCGCCCGCCGACGACAGCATGCGGTACAGCGCGAGCCAGATCGGCATCTGCAGCAGGATCGGCAGGCAGCCCGCGATCGGGTTGACGTTGTGCGTCTTGTAGAGCGCCATCGTCTCCGACTGGAGGCGCTGGCGGTCGTCCTTGTACTTCTCCTGCAGCGCCTTCATCTGCGGCGCGAGCGCGGCCATCGCCTTCATCGACCGCATCGACTTCGTCGTCCAGTACAGCGTCGCGGCCTTGACGAGGAACGTCAGCAGGATGATCGCGATGCCCCAGTTGCCGAACGCCGCGTAGAACTTCTGCAGCAGCCACAGCAGCGGCTTGCCGATGAAAGCGAACCAGCCGAGGTCGATCGTCGACGTGAAGCTCGTCGAGAACCCGGCCGCGCTGTCGGCGGCATCGAGGCTCGTGTAGTTCTTCGGCCCGAGGTACGCGACGATCTCCTTCGTGATCGGCGCATCGCCCGGCTTGACGACGGTCTTCTCGAACAGCAGGTCGGTCCGCATCAGGCCCGAGGCCTCCGCCGACGAGAACTTGTCGACGGTGCTCTGTCCTTCGAACCTCGGCGCGTACGCCGCGAGCAGATACGGGTGCTCGAAGCCGGTCCACTTGATGCCCTGCTCGAGCCGCGGCGCCTTGATCAGCTTCTTGATCGGCGTGTGATAGATCGTGCCGCCGCGCAGCGTCGACGAGTGCCAGGCGCGCGCCTCGGCGCCCTGGCCGCTTCCCTTCTGGATCTTGTTCGGATCCTGGAACGCGTACGACGTCACCGCGAGCTGCTGCTCGGCCATCTGGCCCGCCGGCACCTTCACCCGCGCCGTCACCACCAGCTTCACCAGGTAGACGTCCGGCAGGATCGTGTACTTCTTCTCGAGATCGACCGTGTCCGTCGACAGCGTGTAGACGACCTCGGTGTCGGACACCTTCGTGCCCTTCCATTCCGTCTTCGCGGGCAGCACGAACGTCGACTTCGAGAAGTTGACGCCGAACGCACCGGTATCCACCGTCGACGGCAGCAGCTCGCCCTTGGTCTGGTCCTTGTCGAACCGCTTGTCGGCGAGGTGCCACGAGCTCAGCACGCCGCCGTAGCTCGAGAACGTCGCGCTGACGTTCTTGAACGACAGCTCGATCTTCTGCTCGGGCCCACGCGGCGCTTCCGCGGCGGCGGCGGCGACCGGGGCGGCAGGGGAGGGCAGCGTCGACACGCCGACCTTCGTCGTCGCCGGCGCGAGCACGGCGGCCGAGCCTTGCGACGTGGTCTGCGGTGGTGGTGTGGAGTCCGGCTTCTTCGACGGGAAGATGACGTTCCACAACAGCATCACGCCGAGCGCGAGCGCGACCGCCAGCAGCAGCCGCTTCCCTTGATCTTGCATCTAGTGCTGCTCCTGAGCGTGGTGGTGAGCGCAGCGAGGACGGCGCGCCGGCACCGGGTGATAGCCGCCGTGGAACAGCGGGTTGCAGCGCAACAGGCGCGCGAGCGCGAGCGCACTACCGACGATGATGCCGCGCGTCTTGACCGCCTCCATCGCGTACTCGGAGCACGTCGGGAGGTAGATGCAGCTCGGCGCCCGCTTCATCGGCGACAGCACTCGTCGGTAAAACACGACCGGTAGCAGGACCACCGTGACGAGGAACGAGTGCAGAGCGCGGGTCATGAAAACCGAGAATCGAAGTGGCGCAGGATCCGGGTCAGATCGTCAGCGAAGTCGCCTGGGTGAAGCTGGCGCGAGGCGGAGTCCTTGGCAACCAGGACCATGTCCCAGCCTGTAGGTACCCAGCCATGGTGGCGCAACCACTCCTTGAGCAATCGCTTGATCCGATTTCGTACGACCGCGTTTCCCACTTTCTTGGTGACGGTGATGCCGAGCCGCCCGGCGAGCGTGAGCTCGGAGCGTCTCCGAGCGATCGCCAGGACGTGCCGGCCATGCACCTTGATGCCGTTCGATTGAACGGCGACGTACTCGGCGCGTCGTCGCAGACGTTGGTCCTTGGAGAACCCCAAGGGGCCGCGCTGCGACGCCACCGGCTACTTCTTCGCGGTGGTCACCGAGATGCGCTTGCGGCCCTTCGCGCGACGACGGCGCAGGACCTCGCGGCCACCGCGGGTCTTCTTGCGGGCGCGGAAGCCATGGGTGCGCTTGCGGCTCTTGTTGTGGGGCTGATAGGTGCGCTTCACGGGGTATCTCCAAGGTCCGGGGCTACAGCGTCACGAAAGGCACGAGCCTCGGGCGCGACGGACCGGGATCGATACTCAAGCATCGGTATGAAGTCAAGGCGCGGATCCGTCGTGCGATGTGTGGTGACGACGGTTCGCTAACGCGTTCACGAACCGAAATTTCACCCGGATCCACGGCCACGTAGTCCACGGGATCCGGAGTTCACTTGGAGGCGTTTTCGGCTTGCAACAAGAATTCGGAAGCTGATACCAAGCTGTCTCTTCGCCTGTGGATAACCGTGAAGGTTGGCCACCGGGTGAGCCTCCAGAGGGGTTGTGAATAACCTCTGGATTGGTTGTCCTTTGCCTGTGAATCGCCACGCGTAACCACATGACTACGCAGGACAAAGTCCTGGAGACAGGGGAATGACAGTACAAGGACTCTGGGACGAAGCGGTCGGACGTATCAAGTCTCGGCTTTCCTCCTCCAAGAACGTAGAGATGTGGCTCGAACCGATCGAGGTCCGGTCCTTCGATGGATCGATCCTGCGGCTCCGCGCTCCCAACAGCTACGTGCGTACCTGGTTCGAGTCAAACTTCCAGGCGACGCTGCTCGAAGAAATCCGGAGCCTCGGTCATCACGAGGTCCGCTTCGAGTTCGATCCCGACTCCGAGGATCGGCCGGCCCCGCCGCCACTGACCGTATCCGTCCCCGCGCCCGCCACGGCGCCCGCTCCGGTCATCGAAGTGGCGACCTCGACCGGCTCCGGACCGATCCTCGACGAGGATATCGTCGCGCCCGAAGCGGCGTCGCTCAACCCTCGCTACAACTTCGACACGTTCGTCGCCGGCCCCTCGAACCAGCTCGCGTTCGCCGCCTCGCAAGCCGCCGCGTCGAGCTACCCGCCGAAGTACAACCCCGTGTTCATCTGCGGTGGGGCAGGGCTCGGCAAGACGCACCTGCTGCACTCGATCGGTCATCAGCAGCTCGCGAACCGCCCCGGCGCCCGCATCGTCTATCTCTCGAGCGAGCGGTTCATGAACGAGTACGTGCAGGCGATCCGCGCCGGCAAGATGCACGAGTTCCGCCGCAACTACCGCGAAGGCATCGACGTCCTCCTCATCGACGACGTCCAGTTCCTCGCCGGCAAGGAGAGCACGCAGGACGAGTTCTTCCACACGTTCAACGCGCTCCACGAGAATCACAAGCAGATCGTCCTCACCGCCGACCGCAAGCCGCACGAGATCTCGGACATCGCCGACCGGCTGCGCTCGCGGTTCGCGTGGGGCCTGCTCGCCGACATCGAGCCACCGGAGCTCGAGGTCCGCATCGCGATCCTTCGCAAGAAGGCGGCCAGCGAGTCGGTGCACCTGCCCGACGACGTCGCCCTCTACATCGCGTCGGCGATCAAGAGCAACGTCCGCGAGCTCGAGGGCGCACTCATCCGCCTCGCGGCCTACGCCTCGCTGTCCAAGCGCCGCATCGACCTCGAGTTCGCGCAGGAGACGCTGGGCACGGCGATCACGAGGCCGCGCGAGGTCATCACCGTCGACGGCGTCATCAAGAGCGTGGCGAGCTACTACGGCCTCAAGCCGAGCGACATCAAGAGCGAGCGCCGCCACAAGAGCGTGGCCACGCCGCGCGCGGTGGCGATGTACCTGGCGCGCCACCACACCAAGGACAGCTACCCGGACCTCGCGAGGGCGTTCGGCGGCAAGCACCACACCACCGTCATCTCGGCCGTACAGAAGATCGTCGAGCGCCTGAAGGACGATGCGTCCCTGCGCTCCGAGATCCACGCGATCGAGTCGATGATCCTCCGCTGAGCCCACGGTCGTCCCCTGTGCGAAACCCTGTGCTGCCGGCTGTGGAGATTCCGTGGACGTCCCGCGCCTCTCGGGTTGTCCACACGTTTGGTGCATGGCATCCACTGCGCGACGCGCACGATGTCCTCACGGCGCGCCACCGTGCTCCCGTCGGGGATCCGCGGACTTGCCGACTTGCCCACACCGTCCACAAGGCCTACTGATCTCTACTTCTACAAAGATCTTTTCATACTGATCAGATAAAGAGAGAGCCCAGAGAACGAAGACACGAAGGTCGAGGGTCAGCATGGAGTTCCGAATCGCAAAGAACGAGTTCCTTCGGGGACTGCGCCTCGCGCAGGGCATCGCCGATCGCAAGAGCACCATGCCGATGCTCGCCAACGTCCTGCTTCGCACGCAGGGCAAGAACCAGCTGCTCGTCGCAGCGACCGACCTCAACGTCTCGCTCACGGCAGAGCTCAAGAGCACCAACGCGAGCGACGGTGGCATCACCCTCGGCGCGAAGAACCTCTACGACCTCATCGCGAACGCGCCGGGCGACGAGGTCACGCTCAAGAAGGCGGACAACCACTGGGCGGAGATCAAGAGCGGCAAGGTCTCGTATCGCATCGTCGGCATGCCCGACCGCGACTTCCCGAAGGTCCCCGACCATCGCGAAGCGACCTACGCGACGCTCGAGAGCGCGGTGCTGCGCGAGATGATCGAGCGCACGCTGTTTAGCGTCTGCAACGACGAGACGAGGTTTCACCTCAACGGCGTGTTCTTCGAGAGCGACGGCAGCAAGAGCCGCATGGTCTCGACGGACGGCCACCGCCTCAGCAAGGTGGAGCGCACCATCGCCAACGGCCCCAAGCTGTCCGCTGGCATCATCATCCCGAAGAAGGGGCTGCTCGAGATCCGCAAGGTCCTCGACGCCGGACCGTCCTGCAAGCTCGCCATCAAGACGCCGCACCTGTTCCTCGTACAGGATGACATCGCCATCGCGGTGAAGCTCATCGACGCGCAGTTCCCGCCGTACGAGCAGGTCATCCCGAAGGACCACAAGCGCGTCATCACCGTCGACCGCGGGCGCTTCATCGATGCACTCCGCCGTGCGCAGCTGATGTCGTCGGAGACGCGCGGCGTGAAGGTCGCCGCGACCAAGGACGGCGTCACCATCACCAGCGACAACCCGGACCTGGGCGAGGTGCGTGAGGAGATGGAGGCCGAGTACAACGGCGAGCCGATCGCCATCGGCTTCAATCCGAAGTACGTCGTCGAGCTGCTGTCGCAGATGTCGAGCGACCAGGTCACGTTGTCGCTCGGTGGCGAGCTCGACCCGGGGCTCATCAAGCCGCTCACCGGCGACGAGTACCTCGGCGTCGTGATGCCGATGCGCATCTAGCGAGCGACGAGTGGCGTACTCGTACACGTGCACGTGTCACGTGCACCTGCACGTCCAGGAGAACCTGCAAGCTTCGCCCGCGGGCCGAATCGAGGCCGCAGGGTCTCCGATCGCGCTCGTGGAGCTAGCTGCGAGCTCTCCGTGAAGATCGTCGCGCTCACCGCGCACGGCGTGCGCAATCTCCAGCCGCTGCAGCTCGTCCCGCGCGAGCGGTTCAACGTCTTCATCGGCGACAACGGGCAGGGCAAGACGTCCGTGCTCGAGGCGATCTACGTCACCTCGACGCTCCGGTCGTTCCGTACGCCCAAGCTCTCCGACCTCATCGCCTTCGGGCAGCCCGAGGCCAAGCTCGGTGCGCGCGTGGTCAAAGACGAGCTGACGCGCGTCTACGAGCTCGAGCTGGCGCCTGGCTCGCGCAAGGTGCGGCTCGATGGCAAGGCGGTGCGGCCGCTGTCCCGTTACTTCGGCGGCTTCAACGTCGTCGTGTTCACCCCCGAGGATCTCGCACTACCGCGCGGCTCGCCGGGTGACCGGCGGCGGTTCCTCGACCGCGGCGTGTTCAACTTCTCGTCGGGATATCTCGCGACGGCCACCGACTACGACAAGGTGCTGCGGTCGCGCAATGCGGTGCTCAAGCAAGCAGGGGAGGGCAGGCTCGGCGGCACGCAGGTCGACGACATGCTCGCGATCTACGACGCGCAGCTCGCGCAGCTCGCGGAGAAGATGGTGACCGCGCGACTGCAGTTCCTCGCGGCGCTCGCGCCCGAGCTGTCGCGCGCGTTCTCGGCGATCACGCGCACCGGCATGCAGGCCACGGTTCGGTATGCCTCCAAGCTCGTTGCCGAGACGTCCGCGGACACGTGGCTCGTCGAGGGTGCCCCGCGCTCGGAGAACGCGTCGCCGCGCCTCATCGATGATGCGTCGCACGCAGCGATCGCGGTGAAGGGGCTCGACCGCGTGGTTCCGTCGGCCGAGATCGAACTGCGGTTGCGGCAGGGCAGGGCGCGCGATCTCGCATCGCAATCGACGCAGCTCGGGCCGCATCGCGATGACATCGTGCTCGAGCTCGACGGGCGCGAGGCAGGGAGCTTCGCGTCGCAAGGACAGCTGCGCGCGATCATGCTCGCGTGGAAGACCGCCGAGCTCTCGGTGCTCGGCGCTGCGCATGGCGATCCACCGATCCTGTTGCTCGACGACGTGTCGAGCGAGCTCGATAGCGCGCGCAACGAATACTTGTTCCAGCACCTCGCGACGCTCGCCGGGCAGTGCTTCATCACGACGACGCACGGAGGTCACGTGCTGCTCCGCGAGCACCGCGCGGACTACGCGATTCAGGGGGGACGAATCGTGGCGTAAACGCGGGGATCTCGGTGCCTGAAAACCGCCGTGATCTCTGTGGGTTGAGGTCCAGTTAATCGCACTTTGCAACGCTTCCCGTACCCCCCTGGACATGGTACGAAAGCAGCCGGTCGAAATGGCAGATCCCACAGCAACTTCGCAGGGTTCCGAGGGCTCGTACGATGCCAGCTCGATCGGCGTCCTCAAGGGCCTCGAAGGCGTCCGCAAGCGCCCCGGCATGTACATCGGCGACACCGATGACGGCACGGGGCTGCACCACCTGGTGCACGAGGTCGTCGACAACTCGGTCGACGAGCACCTCGCGGGACATTGCTCGCGCATCGACGTCGTCATTCACTACGACAACTCGGTGACCGTCGAGGATAACGGCCGCGGCATCCCCGTCGCGATCCATCCGCAGGAAGGGCGCTCCGCCGCGGAGCTCGTGATGACGTCCCTGCATGCCGGCGGCAAGTTCGGCGGCGGCGGTTACAAGGTCTCCGGTGGTCTGCACGGCGTCGGTGTGTCGGCGGTCAACGCGCTCAGCGACTGGCTGAAGCTCGAGATCCGTCGTGACGGCGGCGTGTACTACCAGGAGTATGCGCGGGGCGTTCCGGTCGCGGATCTCAAGCAGACCGGCGTCACCGATCGTCGCGGCACGAAGACCACGTTCCATCCCGACCCGACGATCTTCAAGAACGTCCTCGAGTTCAGCTTCGACACGCTCGCGCAGAAGCTCCGCGAGCTCGCCTATCTCAACAGCGGGCTCACGATCGTCATCCACGACGAGCGCACCGACAGGAAGCTCGAGTTCGCGTTCGAGGGCGGGATCGCGACCTACGTCGCCGATCTCAACGCGAACAAGACCACGATCTCCGATGTCATCTCGTACTCCGGCGTCCACAAGGAGAGCGAGGCGGAGTGCACCGTCGACGTGGCGATGCAGTGGAACGACGGCTACTCCGAGCTGACCACCTGCTTCACCAACACGATCAAGAATCGCGACGGCGGCACGCACCTCACCGGCTTCCGGCAGGCGTTGACGCGCACGATCAACAACTACGCGACCGAGAACAAGCTGCTCAAGGACGCGAAGGGCGCGACGCTCTCGGGCGAGGACCTGCGCGAAGGCCTCACCGCCGTGATCTCGGTGAAGGTCGGCGACCCGAAGTACTCCAACCAGGCAAAAGACAAGCTGGTCTCGTCGGAGGTCGCGACCGCGGTGTCCGCCGTCGTCGCCGACAAGCTCGGCCAGTACCTCGAGCGCAACCCCAAGGACGCGAAGTCGATCATCTCCAAGGCGATGCTCGCATCGCGGGCGCGCGAGGCAGCGCGCAAGGCGCGCGAGATGGTGCAGCGCAAGGGCGCGCTCGAGCTGTCGTCGCTACCAGGCAAGCTCGCCGACTGTCAGGAGCGCGATCCCGAGAAGAGCGAGCTGTTCCTCGTCGAGGGTGAGTCTGCAGGCGGCTCGGCCAAGCAGGGGCGCAACCGTGCGTTCCAGGCGATCCTTCCGCTGCGCGGCAAGATCCTCAACGTCGAGAAGGTGCGCTTCGATCGCATGCTGTCGTCACAAGAGCTGACGACGCTGATCACCGCGCTCGGCACCAGCGTCGGCGACGAGAAGGATCTCGGCAAGCTCCGCTATCACAAGATCGTCATCATGACGGACGCCGATGTCGACGGTAGCCACATCCGCACGCTGCTGCTGACGTTCTTCTTCCGCCACTTCAACGAGCTGTTCGAGAACGGCCACATCTTCATCGCGCAGCCGCCGCTGTACAAAGTGAAGAAGGGCAAGCACGAGCTCTATCTGAAGAACGAGCAGGCGCTCGAAGACTTCCTCCTCGACAGCGTGTGCAAGGAGACGGTGCTCCACCGCAACGGGCACGATCCGCTCACCGGGGATGCGCTCGCGTCGGTCGTCAAGCGCATCAACCAGGCGCGCCGGCTGCGCGCGCAGATCGACAAGCGCGGCGACGTCCGCATCATCGGGCAGTTCGTCGACTCGGGGCTGCACGAGGACGCGCTCAAGGACAAGACGAAGCTCGAGCTGCTCGAGGCCAACGTGATGGCGAAGGTCTCGCAGCGCTACCCCGAGCTCGCGTCGGCCGCGGCCGAGTACAAGCAGGACTCCGAGCACGGCACGTGGGAGCTGCGCTACGTCGCCGGCATGCACGGCGTGCGGCGTCACACCAACATCAACTCGGAGCTCGTGCGCTCGGCCGAGTTCACCGAGCTGCGCAAGATCAGCAACGACCTCCGCTCGGGCCTCACCGAGCCACTGTCGCTCGTGCACGACAAGGACGCCCCGCGCGAGATCAAGGGCTGGGACGAGATCGCTCAGGTGATCGAAGACCTCGGTCGCAAGGGCCTTCAGATCCAGCGCTACAAGGGACTCGGCGAGATGAACGCGGAGCAGCTGTGGGAGACCACGATGGATCCCAACAAGCGCCACCTCCTGCGCGTCAAGGTCGAGGAGATGGAAGAGGCCGACGGCATCTTCACGAAGCTGATGGGCGAC
>Ga0247823_10005240_pt1 | contig 10331 bp, 7 predicted proteins | sample 13C_PalmiticAcid_2_FD_192426 | JGI IMG/M metagenome (GOLD analysis project Ga0247823, IMG submission 192426) | Soil microbial communities from agricultural site in Penn Yan, New York, United States - 13C_PalmiticAcid_Day30 | ecosystem: Environmental > Terrestrial > Soil > Agricultural land...
CCGACGCGGACGTCGACGGCGCCCACATCCGCACGCTGCTGCTCACGTTCTTCTATCGGCAGATGCCCGAGATCGTCGAACGCGGCCACATCTACATCGCGCAGCCGCCGCTCTACAAGGTGAAGCTCGGCAAGGAAGAGCAGTACCTGAAGGACGGCACCGAGCTGGACTCGTACCTGCTCAAGGTCGCCCTGAAGGACGCCAAGCTCGACACCGGACTCAATGGCGTGACCCTGACCGGTGAAGACCTTGCCGAGAAGGCCACCCAGTACGTCAAGGCCAACAACGTCGTCGACCGCCTCAGCGCCTGGATGGACATCGAAGCCCTGCGTGCGATGGCCAACGGCTTGGTGCTGAACCTCGATACGCTCGAAGCGGCGGAGACGTCAGCGGCCGGCCTGAAAGCCGCGCTGCACAACGCCGAAGTCACGGCCGAGTTCGACACGCGGACTGACAAGCACATCCTGCGCATCAGCCGGATCCACCATGGCAACACGAAGAGCAGCATCATTTCTGCGGACTTTGTGCATGGGGCGGACTATGAGGTGCTGAGCACGGCCGGTCTCACGTTCAAGGGCCTGGTGGGCGAGAACGCCGTCATCAAGCGCGGGGAAGGTGAGAAGCAGAAGGAAGCGCGGGTTTCCGACTTCCGGCAGGCGATGGCCTGGCTCATCGCACAGGCTGAGAATGCTGTCGGTCGCCAGCGCTACAAGGGGCTGGGTGAGATGAACCCGGAACAGTTGTGGGAGACCACGATGGATCCGACCGTGCGTCGTTTGCTGCGGGTGCAGATCGATGATGCGATCGAGGCGGATCGGGTGTTCACGATGTTGATGGGGGATGAGGTTGAGCCGCGGCGGGACTTCATCGAGACCAACGCACTGCGGGCGGCGAACATCGACGCGTGATGTGTCGGGTGACAAGGAAAGTGAAATCTCTGCCAAGTAAGTGAAAAACTACTGACGCAGAAAGTGGAAGAGTCGGGCCGATCAGGTGCGACCAGACGCCCGGGCCGCCCGGGCGTTTTTCTTGGTGCTTAGCTACTGAGCTAGCACTTGCGAGCGGAGGGATCTTCAGCTCTTGGTTCAAGCGATGATCCGCAGGTTGCAAAACGGGGGAACGATGAGTCCAAAAGAGAAGAAAGAACTCAGTGAAGCCGATATCAAAGCCAAATTCATCACCCCGGCAATCGTCAAGGCGGGCTGGGACGAAATGGCGCAGATCCGCCGTGAGGTCACGCTGACGCCCGGCCCCGTGGTGGTTCGTGGCAACCTGTCTTCGCGCAACAAGAAAAAAAAGAAGTTCGCTGACTACGTGCTTCAGAAGGAGAAGGGCGTTCCGATAGCCGTTGTCGAAGCCAAAGACAACAACTGCACCATCAGCGAAGGCATGCAGCAGGCGCTGGGCTATGCAGATCTCCTCGAAGTGCCTTGCGCGTTCAGTTCCAATGGCGACGGCTTCGCCAGCCACAACAAAGTGGCCGTTGTAGGTGAGGACATCGAAACCGAGTTCTCGATGGATGTTTTTCCGAGTCCGGACGAACTTTGGCAGCGCTACAAGGCTTTTCGCGGCATCACGGACGCCGAAGAGTCCCTCGTCACCGAGCCCTACTACGACGATGGCAGCAAGAAGGAACCCCGCTACTACCAGGCTGAAGCCATAAATCGCGTCGTCGAACGAGTGGCCGGAGGTGACACGCGTCTCTTGTTGGTGATGGCCACCGGCACCGGCAAGACCTACACCACGTTCCAGATCATCTTCCGCCTCTGGAAGGCCAAGAAGGTCAAGCGTGTCCTGTTCCTGGTCGACCGCAACATACTGGCGGACCAGACGCTGGTCAATGACTTCAAGCCCTTTGGCTCGGTCATGACCAAGATCCGCAATCGCAAGATCGACCCGTCCTACGAGGTCTACCTTGGCCTCTACCAATCGCTCACCGGCCCGTATGAAGAGGACAAGATTTTCAAGTCCGTCAGCCGCGATTTCTTCGACCTGATCGTCATCGACGAATGCCACCGAGGTAGCGCGAAAGAAGACTCGGCCTGGAAGGAAATCCTCGAGTACTTCGACAACGCGATTCAGCTCGGCCTGACCGCCACGCCCAAAGAAACCAAGTACGCCTCCAACATCACCTACTTTGGCGAGCCGGTCTACACCTACTCACTGAAGCAAGGCATTCAAGACGGCTTCCTGGCGCCCTACAAGGTGGTGCGCATCGACATTGACAAAGACATTGAAGGCTGGACGCCCCCGCCGGGCATGACGGACGACCTGGGAAACGAGATCGAGCGGCGCGAGTACAACCAGCTCGACATGGACCGCATCCTGGTCCTCAACAAGCGCACGACGCTCGTTGCCGAGCGCGTGATGAAGCTGCTCAACGCCACCGACCCGTTCCAAAAGACCATCATCTTCTGTGAAGACATCGACCACGCTGAGCGCATGCGCAAGGCCATTGTCAATGCGGCTGGGCCCTTGGCCAAAGAGAACAGCAAGTACGTGATGCGCATCACCGGGGACAGCCTTGAAGGCAAAGCCGAGCTGGACAACTTCATCGACCCCGAGAGCAGATACCCTGTTATTGCCACTACGTCCGAACTGCTGACCACGGGCGTGGATGCTAAGACCTGCAAGCTCATCGTTCTGGACAAGACCATCAACTCTATGACCACGTTCAAACAGATCGTGGGGCGCGGCACGCGCATCGAAGAGTCTCAGAACAAGTTCTTCTTCACCATCATGGATTTCAAGAAAGCCACCGAGCTGTTCAAGGATCCGGAATTCGATGGCGAGCCTGTCGTGATCTATGAACCCGACGGCGATGACGATCCCGTGCCTCCCGATCCTGAGCCTGGGGATGACGAAGAAGAAGGCGGTGGGGAAGAAGGTGAGCAACCGAGGAAGTTTTTCGTCAGTGGTGTGGAAGTCCGCATCCGCTCCGAGCGGGTCGAGTTCCTCGGCGAAGACGGTCAGATGGTCACAGAAAGCTATCGCGACTACAGCCGCAAGAACATACGTAAAGAGTTCGCCTCGCTCGACCACTTTCTGCAGAGGTGGAACAGCACCAAGAAGAAGGCCGCGATCATCGATGCATTGGCCGAGTACGGCATCGAACTGCCGCACCTTGCTAAGGAAGTCGGCAAGGACTACGGCGACTTCGACCTAATCTGCCACATCGCCTTTGACCAGCCGCCGCTCACCCGTGGCGAGCGGGCCAACAACGTCAAGAAGCGCAACTACTTCACCAAGTACGGCGAGAAAGCTCGCGCCGTGCTGGAAGCCCTGCTCGACAAGTATGCCAACGAGGGCGTCGCTAGCATCGAGAATGCCAACGTGTTGAAGCTCGACCCCTTCAAGCAGTTGGGCACCCCGGTTGAAATCATCAATGGTGTGTTCGGCGGCAAGTCTCAATACGAAGCAGCCGTCCAAGACCTTGAAACCGAGCTATTCAAGCAAGCCAGTTAAGCAGTAAACAGATCTGAGAGAGCAATGAGCAACGTCAGCGGCGTCATCAAATCCATTCAAGACATCATGCGCAAGGATGTCGGCGTCGACGGCGACGCCCAGCGCATCAGCCAACTCGTGTGGATGTTCTTCCTCAAGATCTATGACGACCGCGAAGCGGAAATCGAGCTGCTGGAAGACAACTACAAGTCACCTTTGCCTGAAGCCCTGCGCTGGCGCAACTGGGCCTCTGACCCCGAAGGCATCACTGGCGACGACCTGAGCGAATTCGTCAACCTTCAGCTCTTCCCCACGCTCAAGAACAAGCTCTCGCTCAATGGCCCGGCAGGCGAGCGCGCCAAGGTTATCCGCAACGTGTTTGAGGACGCCTACAACTACATGAAGTCGGGCACCTTGATGCGGCAGATCATCAACAAGATTTGCGAGATCGACTTTAACAACACGGCCGACCGCCACACCTTCGGCAGCATCTACGAGCAGATCCTTAAAGACTTGCAGAGCGCAGGCAATGCCGGCGAGTTCTACACGCCCCGTGCTGTGACCAAGTTCATCGTCGATCGCGTCGACCCCAAGCTGGCGGAGACCGTGCTCGACCCTGCCTGTGGCACGGGCGGTTTTCTGGCCTGCACCATCGACCACAAGCGCAGCAAATACGTGAAGAACGCGGACGACGAAGCCGTGCTGGTCGCCAGCATCCACGGCGTGGAGAAGAAGGCACTTCCCCACATGCTGTGCGCCACCAACATGATCCTGCATGGCATCGACACGCCCACCCAGATCGAGCACGACAACATGCTCAGCCGCCGCGCCTACAAGGACTACGGCGAGGCTGACCGCGTCAACGTCATCATCACCAACCCGCCCTTCGGCGGGATGGAGGAAGACGGCGTTGAGAACCAGTTCCCCGCCACCCTGCGCACCCGTGAAACGGCCGACCTTTTCATGGCCCTGGTCGTCAAGCTGCTGAAAAGTCACGGCCGCGCCGCTGTCGTTCTACCCGATGGTTTCCTGTTCGGCGAAGGCATGAAGACTCGCCTAAAGCAGATGGTGCTGGAGCAGTGCCACCTGCACACGGTGGTGCGTCTGCCGAATGGCGTGTTCAACCCGTACACCAGCATAAAGACCAACATCCTCTTTTTTACCAAGAAGCCCGAGGCTGAATGGCCCGGAACTCAGGATGTATGGTTTTACGAGCACCCGTACCCGGAAGGCGTCACCAGCTACAACAAGACCCGTCCGATGCAGGTCGAAGAGTTCGCTAACGAATGTGCTTGGTGGGGTGAAGAGGCCGATGGCTTCAAAGCTCGAGTCGAAACGCCACAAGCGTGGAAAGTCAGCGTCGCCGACATAGTCAGCAGCAATTACAACCTCGATATCAAGAACCCGCATGTCGGCGAACAGATCAGCCACGACCCAGAAAAGTTGCTAACGAACTATCAAGATCACCAGAAGGACATCCAGACACTGCGTGACCAACTGAAAGCCATCCTCTCCGCAGCGTTGAGCGGATCCGACTGAGCATGGCTGCAGAAAATCTTCTCACCGACCATCTCGATCTGTGGACTGCCGCCATTAAGCGCAAGTCCAGCGCGGGACGGGGCTCCTCCAGAAAGATCGAGTTGTACGGCATCAAAAAGCTGCGCGAGTTGATCTTGCAACTTGCCGTGCGCGGGCTGCTGGTGGCGCAGGACCCAAAGGACGAACCCGCCAGCGAACTACTCACGAAGATCGCCGCAGAGAAGGCGAAGTTGGTGAAAGCGGGAATTATCAAGAAAGACAGGCCGCAGCCGCCAATTGCAGCGCAAGAACGACCATTTAAAGTGCCAGTGAGCTGGCAGCTAGTTCGCTTCGGTGATCTCTTAATAAGTCGCGATTCTGAGCGCATTCCCCTGTCAGCGGATGAGAGAGCTACACGTAGAGGAGATTACGACTACTACGGCGCATCGGGAATTATAGATTCAATCGATGCCTATCTTTTCGATAAGCCGCTCTTGTTGATTGGTGAGGATGGTGCAAATCTAATAAACCGTTCGACTCCAATCGCGTTCGTGGCTTATGGGAGGTATTGGGTGAATAACCATGCTCATGTACTTGATGGCTATTCGGAAGAATTGCTGCTTTACGTATGCATGCATATAAATGCCATATCGCTTGAGCCCTATGTGACTGGGACAGCTCAGCCTAAGATGAATCAGGCCAAAATGAACGGAATTGTTCTGGCGATTCCTCCTCTCGCCGAACAACGCCGCATCGTCGCGAAAGTCGACGAGTTGTTGGCCGTGTGTGATCAATTGGAGCGGCAGACCGACGCCAGTCTCAGCGCCCATCAAATTCTGGTGGAAACCTTGCTCCACGCACTAACTAGCGCCGCGGATCACGCTCATCTCGCTAGTGCGTGGCAGCGCATCGCGGAGCACTTCAACTCCCTCTTCACTACCGAAGAGAGCATCGACCAACTTGAGCAAGCCATCCTAGAAATGGCAGTGATGGGTAAGCTGGCATCGCAAGATATTAATGACGAATCGGCAAGCGAGCTCCTCAAAAACATTGCGGCCGAGAGAGCGAAGCTGCTGAAACAAGGGAAAATCAGGAAAGAATCCCCAGTTTCGCCGATATTGAAGGAAGAGAGAGAATTTGATGTGCCAATGGGATGGGAATGGTGCAGGCTTTCACAGGCGACAGAATGTGAAAGGGAAATCTCCTACGGAATCATAAAATTGGAAGCAGAGCCGAAGTCTGGTGGAGTTCCGACTCTGCGTTGTAGCGATGTCAAGCCTGGATATATACGAACTGCGGATGTACGTACGGTGGCATCTGAAATTGAAGAGCCATACAAGCGGACACGGCTTAGAGGTGGTGAAGTACTCGTAAACATTCGAGGCACTCTTGGAGGAGCCGCATTGGTCCCCAATGAGCTGGTAGGTTACAACATCGCGAGAGAAGTAGCGATGGTGCCTATTCACTCGTCAATGGCGGGGCGCTATTTTGTCCTCCTCATTCTGTCGCCGTTCTTCTGGAAGAAGATTGAGTCGAACCTCAAGGGTATTGCCTACAAGGGGTTAAGTCTGGAGGTGCTGTCCCAGTTTGCAATTCCGGTCCCTCCGTTGAATGAACAACACCGCATTGTCGCCAAAGTTGAAGAATTGATGGGGCTGTGCCACCAACTCAAAATGCGGCTTCGTGACGCACAAACCACCCAGTTGCAATTGGGAAAAGCTCTGACCAAGCAGGCACTCGCGGAGGCTTGAGAAGATGAAGAAGCTGGCCGAAACCTGGTGCCAACTAGACGGGCATGCGGACTATGAGCTCTTTGAGGACTTCAACAACTGGATTGATGCCGGCGAGATCGGCTTGGAGTTGCCGCTACTGCGTGGACTCGGCAACGTTGGCCTGTCCCACCCCAGCAAGGCCTTCTTTGCAGGTGACCGTGAGGCCTACGAGCAAGCCCTACAGGCATACCGGATTCAACGGCAAAGCGAAGTGTTGAGCCGCGACCATTTGGTCAAACTTTACGGCGAGGAAGACGGGCTGCACTGGAGCGAGCGCAACGGACGGCGATTTGATCAGTTGGTCGAATGCCTAGCTGCACAGGAGGTGGTGCCATTCGTCGGGGCTGGCATCTCAACGGGTGGTGGATTCCCAACCTGGGCGAACCATCTTCGCCAACAGGCGCGCACCGCCGGTAGCGCAATGGTGCAAGTGGAAGATTGGTTGGCGCAAGGCCAATATGAGGCGGTAATTGCCGACATTGAAGATCGATGCGGCCGCGACGTGTTTGCCCAAGAGATTCGGGATGTTTTTGGGAGGCGAGGGGGCTTCCAAAGCATCACACTGCTTATTTCGGAATTGTTCGGTGACACTCTGATCACCACCAACTACGACAGATTGCTGGAGCAGGTCTACGACACCGGCGGCGCTTCGCGCCTTCAGGTTACCAACGGAACGACAGCCATGGAGCGGTTGGACCCGAAGAAGGTCACTCTCGTGAAGATCCATGGAGACTTCGCCGACCCCGCACATTGCATACTCGGTAAAGCCCAATATGACGCGGCATACGGCGCCGGCGCTTTGAATCTCCAGCTTCCTATACCCAAGGTCCTGGCACGCTATTACCGCAACAACAGCCTGCTCTTCCTTGGCTGCAACTTACGTAATGATCGGACACTGCAGGTCTTCCAGGCCACTAAGACCGCAGCTGGTGATGAGTTGTTTCCGCAGCACTTCTCCATCGAACAAGCGCCTGCGCAGTTGGACGATTTGAGGGTGCGAAACGCAGAGCTCCTGCGGCTTGGAATCACGGCTATTTGGTACCCCGAGAAGCAGTATCAATTCGTGGACGACATTCTGCGCCTAGCCATGAGCGAACTGAACTATAAGAAGTCGCAGGCCGCGCGCGCTCAGCATTTTATGCCCTCAGCGTTGGGTGGGCGGGTGCCCATGCCAGACCCCGCGGCTCCGTGAGACAGCCCGGGCAAAGCACTGCCACATCGTGATGCCTGAACATGGTTCGCCGCTCCTGCGCGGACCGCGATCTTATGCTTCTCAATGGATCTGCTGGTGGGGAATGTGGATACTTTCTCTGGAGCTGAATCCCCTTTCATAGTCTGCGGTTCTTCGAACTCAAGCCGTGGATCCACATCTGCGTTGTCAAGCTAATAAGATTGACAAATCAATAAATAGCTGCAACAAGGGTTTGACGTGGGAGCCGCAAGGGTATCTACTCCGCATCGATACGACAGGAGCGCGACATGAGCCCGTTCTCTCGTTTGCTTCACGATCTGCGGATCCAGCGCAATATTCGACAGGCCGATCTTGCTGCGATGGTCGGTTACGACCAGACCTACATATCGGCTTTGGAGGTCGGGCTCAAGGGGCCACCGACGCGGGAGTTCGTCGATAGGCTCGCGGCGGCTCTCATACTCTGCCCAGATGACGAGGCAGAACTTTACGCGGCGGCAGATGCCTCGCAGCGCAAGCTCGTCATCGATAGCGATGTCCCGCAAGAGGTGTATGTCCTGATCAACCGGTTGCGGACTTCGTTGCCGGGCCTCACACCGACTCAGGTACGCGTCATGACGGAGGTCTTGAACCTCAAGCCCGTCAACGAGGACATGTGGGAGTCGACACGACGTTCCTCTGGTCGTCGAAGAAAAAGGGAGGCCCGAATGTAGAAAACGGGACAAACCTTGCGGCTTGCCCCGTTTGATCCGAGCACCTTGCGATACGCGGCCTAGACAACCTCAGTATCGCGACCGCTCTGGTCAGCGTCAAGACCGCTCCCCCTTACGTCTGGTTTTCCGCCCAGTTTTACGACCGGGCGCGGGTATACCTACGCCCAAAACCAGGCATATCGATCCGTCCAACGGCTGCGGAGGGTGAAGCTCATCCTGCCCGCGCCGACAAGGAGGAGCCATGAGCATCGAAACTTGGAAGAGACCCGGCCAAGCGAACGCTCTCCATGGGGGTCCACATCGCCGAGCACGCGAAGTGATCAGCACTTCCGGCGGCATCATGCGCAGCAAGTTCCCCAGCCGGAAGAATGACCGCCTGGTGCACTGTGAGGGCTTGCTCGAACTTGATGCGGCCTATCTCTTCGAGGCGAACCCTCGAATCGCCCATTTCCGCGAGCAGCCAACGACGGTCACGTATCCCGACGGTGCTCGCGTTCGACGCTATACGCCGGACTTCGAGTTGACCCTGACGAACGGCGTGATTGTTTGGGTGGAGATCAAGCCCATCAGCTCGCTCAAAAGCGCGGACGTGCGGCACAAGCTGACTTGCGTCACTCAGCATCTTGCTCGTATCGGTCAGCCGTTCATCGTTCTCGACGATACGGTGCTGCGTGAAGAGCCGCGGCGCGCGAACCTGCAGACAATTTTTCATCGTGCCACCAGCCCGTCGAGAACGGCACACGCCTGCGTCGCGTCGCTGCGTCGTTGGTCGCACCGGTTACCAGCGCAATTGAGCGATGTGGAGCGGGCTCTCGCGAGCGAGGGCCTTGAGCCCTACGGCTTGCTGATGTCCGGGGTCCTACGTTGCGATCTGTCGACCCCGCTGACGGCCGGCACTCTCATCTTCATCAACCAGGAGAACGACGATGGCTGGTTTCGCCTTTCGGAAGAGTTCGACTTTTGACTGGAACGGCGTGACGTTTCGCGTTCGCGAAATGACGCCGAACGATGAGTTGGTGATCGAAGCGATTCACACCGCCGCCGTGTCAGTAGTCGAGCAACGGAAACTGCTTGCAGAGTACGTTCAGGGTCGCTTGACCGCCACGCCACGAGCCTCGTTCGAGGCGCAAGGGGGTGCGGTGTATTCGAGGCCGCTTGACGAGCTGAAGTCGGGCGCGAGAGAAGAAGCTGCCAGGCGATTGAAATATCTGAGAGCCATTGAGGCAGAGGGTCGGCCGGTCTTTACCCCGGCCTACCTCGATCCGCTTCTGCTCCGCGCCTCTATTGCGCTGGGCGACAAGGAGCCGCCTAGCGTGACCACTTTTTATCGTTGGTACCGACGCCATGAGTCGATGGGCCAGGACGCTCGGGCGTTGGTGCCCCGCTTTGATCGTCGTGGTGCTCGAAAGCTCATGCAAGACCCACGCGTGCTGGAGCTGTTGGGTGACGCGGTGGCCGAAGCATTCAAGGCGTCGCCACTGGCCACCGCGCCGAACATCCATTCGCGCCTGACCGCCAAAATCACCATGGAAAACGCGCGTCGGATCAGCGATGAAGCGCTGCGCGTTCCGTATGCGTCCGGCGATCCCATCTTGAAGCCAGCGGTGTGAACGGCAAGGATGGTGTCCACCACAACTAAGGTGGACACCTTGGCAGACACCAAACCCTCTTCCCGTAGGCGACATGACGCCGACC
>Ga0247823_10005241_pt1 | contig 10329 bp, 10 predicted proteins | sample 13C_PalmiticAcid_2_FD_192426 | JGI IMG/M metagenome (GOLD analysis project Ga0247823, IMG submission 192426) | Soil microbial communities from agricultural site in Penn Yan, New York, United States - 13C_PalmiticAcid_Day30 | ecosystem: Environmental > Terrestrial > Soil > Agricultural land...
AGATCGCGCGCAAGTGGGTCGAGCTGGTGTACGAAGGCTTCTACCACGATCCGCTGAAGGCCGACCTGGAGGCGTTCCTGCAGTCCTCGCAGGCCACCGTCAACGGCGAGGTGGTACTGGAGACCCGCGGCGGCCGCGTCGATGCGGTGGCGGTGACCTCCCCGCACATTCTCAACGCCAAGGGCGCGACCTACGCGCAGTCGGCGGACTGGGGCGTCGAAGAGGCCGAGGGCTTCATCAAGCTGTTCGGCATGAGCTCGACCCTGTGGGCCGAGATCAACCGCTGACCGGAACGCCACGATGAGCGCCCTGCGCATCAGCACGGACAAAGCGGAGCTGGATCTGCCGCTGATCCATCGTTTCCTCTCGACCCAGGCCTACTGGAGCCAGGGCATCCCGGAGGAGACGGTGGCGCGCGCGGTCGCGGGCTCGCTGTGCTTCGGCGGTTATGTCGAAGGCGTGGGACAGGTGGCGTTCGCGCGGGTCGTCTCCGACTTCGCGACGTTCGCCTATCTGGCCGACGTGTTCGTGCTGCCGGAGCATCGCGGTCGCGGCTACAGCAAGGCCCTGGTGGCCGAGATCATGGCGCACCCGCAGTTGCAGGGGCTGCGCCGTTTCATGCTGGCCACGTCCGATGCGCACGGGTTGTACACGCAGTACGGCTTTGCCACGCCGGCCAAGCCGCAGACGCTGATGGAAGTTTCCAAGCCGGACATCTACACCGAGACCAACACCGCATGACCTTGCTCGCGACCACGCTCAAGCACCTCGAAGCGCTGGTGTCGTTCGACACCCGCAACCCGCCGCGCGACATCGGTACCGGCGGCATCTTCGACTACCTGCGCGCCCAGCTGCCGGACTTCCAGGTGGAGGTCATCGACCACGGGGCCGGTGCGGTAACCCTGTTCGCCGTGCGCGGGCAGCCCCGACGCGTGTTCAACGTGCACCTGGATACGGTCCCGTCCTCGCCTGCGTGGAGCGCCGATCCGCACACACTGCGCATCGAGGGCGACCGCGCCATCGGCCTGGGTGCCTGCGACATCAAGGGTGCGGCGGCGGCGCTAGTGGCCGCGGCGCAGGTGACCCAGGGCGATGCGGCGTTCCTGTTCACGACCGACGAGGAGGCGAACGACGCGCGCTGCATTGCCGCCTTCCTCGGCCGCGACCATGGTTTCAGCGAAGCGATCATCGCCGAGCCGACCCAGTGCCAGGCGGTGCTCGCGCATCGCGGCATCAGCGCCGTCCGCATGGCGTTCAAGGGCCAGGCCGGGCATGCGTCCGCCGAGAACGCCCTGACGCTCAGCGCGCTGCACAACGCGATGCGCTGGGGCACGTCGGCGCTGGATTTCGTGCAGGCCCAGCACCACCTGCGTTTCGGCGGACTGACCGGCCTGCGCTTCAACATCGGCCGGGTGGAAGGCGGCATCAAGGCGAACATGATTGCGCCCAGCGCGGAAGTCCGCTTCGGTTTCCGTCCGCTGCCCTCGCAGGATCCCGCCGAACTGCACGCCACGTTCCGCGGCTTCGCCAACACCGATGCGCTGGCCGAGTACGAAGAGACGTTCCGCGGTCCCTCGCTGCCGTCCGGCGACGTCGCCCGCGCCGAAGAACGCCGTCTGGCTGCGCGCGACCTGGCCGACGAACTCGGCCTGCCGATCGGCAACGCCGTCGACTTCTGGACCGAGGCGTCGCTGTTCTCGGCGGCGGGTCTGACGGCGTTCGTGTACGGACCCGGCGACATCGCTCAGGCGCACACGGCGGACGAGTGGGTGGCGCTGGAGCAGTTGCAGCGCTACGCCGACAGCGTGGCGCGGATCCTCGAGTAATCGCGTAGGGCGGGCCTCGGCCCGCCGTGCGCAACCCGGTGACGACGGTGGGCCAATGCCCACCCTACGACAAACGAAGATATGGAATCGAACAAGCAAACCCGCCAGACCATCATCCGGCTGCTGTCCAGCATGGCCAGCGCGAAGGAGATATCGCAGTACGTCAAGCGTTTCTCCCAGCTGGACGCCAAGCGCTTCGCCGTGGTCAAGGTCGGCGGTGCGGTGCTGCGCGACGATCTCGACGCGTTGACCTCTTCGCTGACGTTCCTGCAGGAAGTCGGCCTGACACCGATCGTCGTGCACGGTGCAGGACCGCAGCTGGACGAAGAGATGACCGCCGCGGGCATCACCAAGCAGACCGTCAACGGCCTGCGCGTGACGACGCCCGAAGTGCTGGCCATCGTGCGCAAGGTGTTCCTGCAACAGAACCTCGCCTTGGTCGAGGCATTGCAGCAGGTAGGCGCACGCGCGACCTCGATCGTGTCCGGCGTGTTCGAGGCCGAGTTCAAGGACCAGGCCACCTACGGACTGGTAGGCGACGTCACCCGGATCAACCAGGCGCCGATCGAGGCCAGCCTGAAGGCGGGTTCCATTCCGGTGATCGCCAGCATGGGCGAAACCGTGGGCGGGCAGATCCTCAACATCAACGCCGACTTCGCCGCCAACGAGCTGGTGCAGGTCCTGCAGCCGTACAAGATCATCTTCCTCACCGGTACCGGCGGCCTGCTGGACGCGGAAGGACGCGTGCTCGATTCGATCAACCTGTCGACCGAGTACGACGAGCTGATGGCGCAGCCGTGGATCAATGGCGGCATGCGGGTGAAGATCGAGCAGATCAAGGATCTGCTGGACCGGCTGCCGCTGACCTCCTCGGTGTCCATCACCAAGCCGGCGGAACTGGCCAAGGAGCTGTTCACGCACCGCGGTTCCGGCACGCTCGTGCGCAAGGGTGAACGCGTACTGCGCTTCGAAGGTGGTTGGGAAGGCGTGGACCTGCCGCGACTGAAGACGCTGATCGAATCCAGCTTCGGCCGCACGCTGTTGCCGGATTACTTCGAACGCACCACGCCCTACCGCGTCTACATCAGCGAGAACTACCGCACCGCGCTGATCCTCACGCGGGAGGAAGGATTCGCCTACCTGGACAAGTTCGCCGTGCTCGACGACGCGCAGGGCGAAGGCCTCGGCCGCGCCGTGTGGCATGTGATGCGCGAAGAGAATCCGCAACTGTTCTGGCGTTCGCGCCACAATAACCAGGTCAACATCTTCTACTACGCCGAGTCCGACGGCTGCTACAAGCAGGAGAAGTGGAAGGTGTTCTGGTACGGCATCGAGGATTTCGCCGACATCGAACGCTGCGTCGCGCACTGCCGCACGCGCCTGCCCACGTTGAAGGACTGACATGGCCGCCGCACTCCCCACTGCCTGGCAGCAGGTACCGGTCCTGACGGGGCGTCATGCGCGCCTCGAACCGATGTCGTCCGACCATGTCGAGGGCCTGCGCGCCGCCTTGGCGGGCGATGAACTGGCTGCGCTGTGGTTCACGCAGGTGCCGAAGGCCGCCGATGCGGCGGACTACGTGGACGCGGTGCTGGCGGCGCAGGCCGACGGCCGCGTGCTGCCGTTCGTGGTGCGGGACGCCGCTGGCCGGGTCGTCGGCAGTACCAGGTTCTACGGGCTGGAAGCGGACGTGCCCAAGCTCAGCATCGGTTACACCTGGTACGCGCCCGACGTGCAGCGCACCGGCATCAATACCGAGACCAAGCTGTTGTTGCTTACGCATGCGTTCGAGACGCTGGGCTGCATCAGCGTGGTGTTCGAGACCAGCTGGTTCAACCACCGCTCGCGCGCGGCGATCGCCCGGCTCGGGGCGAAGCAGGACGGTGTGCTGCGCAACCACAAACGCCATACCGACGGCTCGCCGCGCGATACCGTCGTCTTCTCGATCATCGACGGCGAGTGGCCGGCGGTGAAACGCAACCTGCTGGCGAAGCTCGCCCGGCACGAACAGGACGTCCCATGAGTACCCCGAAGACCGTCGGCATCGTCGGCGCCCGCGGCCATACCGGCGCGGAGCTGATCCGCCTGATCGCCCGCCATCCGCAGCTCGAACTGGCGTTCGTGTCCTCGCGCGAGCTCGACGGGCAGAAAGTCAGCGACCATATCGAAGGGTTCACGGGCGAGCTGCGCTACGAGAACGTGAGCCACGAGCAGGTCGGCGCGAAGGGTGCCGACGCCGTGATCCTGGCGCTGCCCAACGGCAAGGCCGGCGACCTGGTCGCGGCGCTCGATGCGCAAGCCCCCGACACGATCATCGTCGACCTGTCGGCGGACTACCGTTTCGATCCGCACTGGTACTACGGTCTGCCGGAATTGACCCGACAGGACTATGCCGGCCAGACGCGGATCAGCAATCCGGGCTGCTACGCCACGGCGATGCAGCTCGCGATCGCGCCGCTCCTCGGTCGCCTTGCGGGCCCCCCACAGTGCTTCGGCGTCTCGGGTTACTCCGGCGCAGGCACTACGCCGTCGGACAAGAACAACACGGAGCTGCTGCGCGACAATCTGATGCCGTATGCGCTTACCGACCACATGCATGAGCGCGAGGTCAGCCGCCACCTGGGTGTGCCGGTCGAGTTCATGCCGCATGTGGCCCCGCATTTCCGCGGCATCACGATGACGGTCAATCTCTGGTTGCAGCAGGCCGCCAAGGTGGAGGAGATCCGTGCGCTTTATCGCGAACGCTACGCGAATGAGCCGCTGATCCGCGTGCTGGACGAAGCTCCGTGGGTCAGTCGGATCGCCGGCCGGCACGGCGTCGAGATCGGTGGCTTCACCCTGGCGCCCGGCGGCAAGCGCCTGGTCGTGGTCGCGACCCTCGACAACCTGCTCAAGGGCGCGGCGACGCAGGCGATGCAGAACCTCAACCGGGCCTTCGGGTTTGACGAACTGGACAGCATTCCGCAGGAGACGACGGTATGAGCGACCTGTTGTGGCAGAAGCCGGGCGTGGCAGTGGACGCGGAGATCCAGCGTTTCCTGGCCGGCGACGACGTGGTGCTGGACCGCGAGTTCTTCCTGCACGACATCCAGGCCAGCACCGCGCACGCGGAAGGCCTGCAGCGCATCGGCATCCTCTCGGGCGACGAGCTTGCCGGCCTGAAGCGCGAACTGGCGGTGCTGGCGGACGACTTCCGTCGCGGCGATTTCGTCCTGGATGAGCGCTTCGAAGACGGGCACTCGGCCATCGAGGCGCGCCTGACCGAACGCCTGGGCGATGCCGGGCGCAAGATCCACACCGGGCGCAGCCGGAACGACCAGATCCTCGTCGCCACGCGGTTGTGGTTGAAGGAGAAGCTTGCGCGCGTGGCCGTGCTGTCGCGCGAAGTGGCCAAGGTCGCGCTGGATCGCGCGCACGCCGAACGCGACCTGCCGATTCCCGGCTACACCCACATCCAGCGCGCCGTGGTGTCGTCCGCCGGCATGTGGTGGGCGGGCTGGGCGGAAGCCTTCATCGACAACACGGTGCGCGCCCGCGACACGCTGAAACTGGTGGACGCCAATCCATTGGGCACGGCCGCCGGCTACGGCGTCAACCTCAAGCTGGACCGCGAACACACGACCGCGGCGCTCGGCTTCTCGCGCATGCAGGTGAGCCCGATCTATGCGCAGCTCTCGCGGGGCAAGTTCGAACTGGCCGCACTCGAAGCGCTCGGTGGCGCGACCCTGGACCTGCGCCGCATCGCCTGGGACCTGTCGCTGTTCACCAGCGCGGAATTCGGTTTCGTCGCGCTGCCCGCGCAGTACACCACGGGCAGTTCAATCATGCCGAACAAGCGCAATCCCGACGTCATCGAGCTGATGCGCGCCACCCACGCCAGCGTCGCGGCGGCGCGGATGGAGATCGAACAGCTGCTGTCGCTGCCGTCCGGCTACCACCGCGATTTGCAGGCCAGCAAGGGCGCGATCTTCCATGGTTTCGGCCGCGGCTTGCCAGCGCTCGAACTGCTGCCCGCGCTGCTCGCGAACCTGGAGTGGCGCGAAGACCGCCTGCGTGCGGCGATCGATTCGGGCATGTACGCCACCGACGTGGCCGTGGAGGCGGCCGTCGCCGGCGTGCCGTTCCGCGAGGCCTACAAGGCCGCGGCGGCATCCGCGGACAGCGCGGGGCAGGGCCGCACGCCCGAAGGCAGCCTGGCGGCACGGGTGTCGCCCGGTGCCGGCGCCGACCTCCGCCTGGATGCGCTGGCGGCGCGCTGGAATGCGCTATGAGGCGCTACCTCGTCATGGCCATGCGTCGACCCACGTTCGACGAGGGCGTGATCGCCCCGCATCTGGCGTTCCTCGACGAACTGCGTTCCGGCGGGCACCTGGAGATGACCGGGGGCTTCACCGACAAGACCGGGGGCGCCTACGTGCTCGTCAACGTCGACTCGCTGGAGCAGGCCCGTGCGATCGCCGCGCGCGATCCCCTCGCGACCCAGGGCACGTCCGACCTCACCGTCTACGAATGGAACACACGCTGAGCTGATCCCATGACCCACGCCGCGCCGCTCCCGTTCGAAGAACAACCGCTGCCGGCGTGGCGCCGCGCCGTGCTGAAGGTCGGCAGCAGCCTGCTGGCCGGCGGCGACGAGGGACTGACCCCGCGTCATGCACTGAGCCTGGCGCAGTTTGTCTCTTCCAGCATCGCAGCAGGCAAGGAAGTGGTGATCGTCTCGTCTGGCGCGGTGGCTGCCGGGCGCGGGTTGCTGCATAGGAAGCCGCAAGCCGGCGCGGCCATGGCCGAACGCCAGGCCCTGGCGGCGCTGGGCCAGGCCCAGCTGATCGCGCTGTGGCAACGCTTCTTCGATCGGCCCGTCGCGCAGGTGCTGTTGACCCACGACGACCTGCGCAACCGCCGGCGCTATCTCAATGCGCGCGCGACCCTGCAGGAATTGTTGTCGCTCGGCGCGCTGCCGGTGGTGAACGAGAACGACACCGTGTCGGTCGACGAGCTCAAGCTGGGCGACAACGACAACCTCGCGGCCGTCGTCGCCGCGTTGATCGACGCCGATGCGCTGTTCATCGCCACCGACATCGACGGTTTCTACACCGCCAACCCGCGCACGCACGCCGATGCCCAGCCGATCCTGGATGTGGAAGCGCTGACGCCCGCGTTCTATGCGATGGCCGGCGGTGCGGGCAGCGGCATCGGCACCGGCGGCATGCACACCAAGCTGGAGGCGGCGGCCAAGGCGGCCGCGGCGGGCATCGAAACCTTCTTGTTCAACGGTACCCGCGCGAGCACGGTGTCGGCGCTCGCCCACGGGGGTCTCGTTGGTACGCGATTCCGGCCGGCGCAGAACCGCCTTGCCGCGCGCAAGTACTGGTTGCGCAACGTGCCGGTGGAGGCGGGCGCGATCATCGTCGATACCGGTGCGGCCGGCGCGATGGCGGGGAAGGGCGCTTCCTTGCTGCCGGGTGGCGTGAGTACCGCCGAAGGCGATTTCCGGCGCGGCGACATGGTCGAGGTGGTGCTGCGCGATGGCGAGGGCGACCGCACCGTGGCGCGTGGCGTGACCCAGTATTCGGCCGTGGACATCCGCCGCATCGCGCGCCGTCATTCGCGCGACATCGAAGACATCCTCGGTTATACCTACGGCGAGAACGTCGTGCATCGCGACGATCTTGTCCTTCTCTGACGCCTCCCCCGGAGTCCGCATGACTGGCGCGATCACCCAGCAAGCCCTGCAGTGCCGCGACGCCGCGCACGCCATCGCCGCGTTGCCGACCGACGCGAAGAACGCGTTGCTCCGGGCCATGGCGGATGCGCTGCTCGCGGACGAGGCGGGCATCCTGGCAGCCAATGCACACGACATCGCGGCGGCAGAAGAAAAGGGCATCGGCAGCGCCATGCTCGATCGCCTGCGCCTGGATGCCAAGCGACTGCAGGGTATCGCGGCGGCCGTACGCGAGGTCGCCGAGCTTCCGGATCCGGTCGGGCAGGTCACCCGCGCCTACGACCGGCCGAACGGCATCCACGTGGAGCGCGTGCGTGTGCCGCTGGGCGTGATCGCGATGATCTACGAAGCGCGACCCAACGTGACCGCGGACGCGGCTGCGCTGTGCCTGAAGGCGGGCAACGCGGTGATTCTGCGCGGGGGATCCGAGGCCATCCACTCCAACACCGCCATCGCCGGCGCACTGCGTCGCGCCCTGCGCGAAGCCGGCTTGCCCGAGGCTGTGCTGACCCTGGTGGAAGACCTGCGCCGCGAGACCATCCTCGAACTGATCCAGCTTAGCGAGATCATCGACCTGGTGATCCCGCGCGGTGGCGAGGGCCTGATCCGCTTCGTCGCCGAGCACGCGCGCGTGCCGGTCATCAAGCACTACAAGGGCGTGTGCCACCAATACGTGGATGCCGATGCGGACGAGGACGTCGCGCTGGGCCTGCTACTGGACGGCAAGGTCTCGCGCCCATCCGCCTGCAATGCGCTGGAGACGCTGCTGGTCCATCGCGACATCGCGCCGACCTTCCTGCCACGTGCCGTGGAGGCCCTGCGTGCCCGAGGCGTGGAGGTGCGCGTGGACGAGGCGGGCCGGGCGTGGGTGCCCGATGCGGTGGCCGCGACGGAAGACGATTTCGCAGCCGAGTTCCTGGACCTGGTGCTCGCCATCGGCGTCGTCGACGACCTGGACGCTGCCATCGCCCACGTGCGCCGGCACACCTCCGACCACACCGAAGTGATCGTCACCCGCACCGCAGCGCATGCAGAGACCTTCATCCAGGCCTTGCGATCCGCCGTGGTCATGGTGAACGCGTCTTCCCGCTTTTCGGATGGAGGCGAGCTGGGCCTGGGTGCCGAAATCGGCATCTCCACGACCCGCCTGCATTCCTATGGCCCGATGGGCCTGGAAGCGTTGACGGTGGAGCGCTTCGTCGTCCGCGGCGAGGGCCAGGTGAGGCACCCGGACCTGGGTTGACGGATAGGGCTCAGGCGGCCTCGGGGAGCGCGGTGAAGCCTTGCGGGCGGGCGTCCTCACCCATGTGCAGCACGGTCACCTTGCCCAGCACCAAAGCGCGCGCCACGGCCGGCGGAGCGCCCAGCGCGTCAGCCACTTCCGTCAACGTCGCGCTGCGCGGCTGGCTGCGCCTGTCCACGCGACTGAACCGGAACCGGTTGTACTCGGCCCATGCGATCAGCAGCAGTGCGCACGCGACGGCCAACACCGGCAGCGTGAACAGCAGGAACGGCTCAATGGTGTGCTCGCGCACATACAGTTCGAAGAACGCCGTGCGGATGCCGAGCAGCCACAGGATCAGCGTGACCAGCGGCGTCCACAGGTAGACATACACCATCCAGAAGCCCAGGGTGACGAAGCCCCATGCCGCGCGTTGCAGGCGGGGCTGCTTCATGGGTTTGCGGATCAAGCGCGAATCGAATTTCATCGTATCCCCCGGTCAGGGCTGACCCATGTGGCGCGTCCGCGCCGGCGACGCAGCAGCGTCTTCGGCACCGCCACGACGGTGGTGAACAGGCTCAGCATCCAGTACGCCATCGGGTACCAGATCATCCAGAAATAGTTGCGGCCCACCGCGGTCTCGTAGCGGCGATCGATGACGATGCTGCTGGCGAACTGCAGCATGCAGATCAGGGCCAGGATCACGCCGTGCCAGGACGGCAGCAGGGTGTGCACGTACAGGCCGGGCGGCATCTGCACGAACTTGCCCAGCGCCCACAACACGATGATGAGCAGCATGGTGTAGGCCCAGACCACGCTGAGCAGGTACTCCACCAGCACCGCCCACATCCGGCGCTTGCGCCAGGTGAACATGTCCACGCTGTGGCGGATCAGGACTTCGACGCCGCCCTGCGCCCACCGCAGCCGCTGGCGCCACAGCCCCTTGAGCGTTTCCGGCATCAGGATGAAGCACAGCGCATTGGGTTCGTAGCGGATGTCCCAATGGTCGAGCTGAAGGCGCCAGCTGATGTCGATGTCCTCGGTCACCATGTCATCGGCCCAGTAGCCGATGCGGTGTAGCGCGGTGCGGCGAAAGCCGCTGATCACGCCCGACACGGTGAAGATCCGGCCGTACACGCGTTGCGCGCGCTTGATCATGCCGATGATCGACGAGAATTCGCCCACCTGCAGGCGGCCGAGCAGCGTGGAACGGTTGCGGATGCGTGGATTGCCGGTCACCGCGCCCACGCGGGGGCCGGAGGTCAGGTGCCAGATCATCCAGTGGGTGGCGTACTCGTCGAGCAGCGCATCACCGTCGATGCAGACGAGGTACTCGCTGCGTGCGGCCAGGGCGCCCATGCGCAGCGCGTTCGCCTTGCCCAGGTTGCGGTCCAGGTGGATCACGCGCAGGCGCGGGTGCTTCGCCGCCAACGCGTTCAGCCGGTCGCCGGTGTCGTCGCGGCTGCCGTCGTTGATGGCGATCACCTCGAAGTCCGGATACTGCTGCGCGAGCGCGCCGCCGATCGTGTCCTCGACGTTGTCGCCCTCGTTGTGGCAGG
>Ga0247823_10005242_pt1 | contig 10327 bp, 6 predicted proteins | sample 13C_PalmiticAcid_2_FD_192426 | JGI IMG/M metagenome (GOLD analysis project Ga0247823, IMG submission 192426) | Soil microbial communities from agricultural site in Penn Yan, New York, United States - 13C_PalmiticAcid_Day30 | ecosystem: Environmental > Terrestrial > Soil > Agricultural land...
GCTCGACGTCGAAGTGCTGCGCGGGCCGCAGGGCACGCTCTATGGCCGCAACACGATCGGCGGCGCCGTCAAGTACGTTACCCGGCGCCTGGGCCACGACTACAAGGCGTCGGCGCGCGTTTCCTACGGCTCGTACAACCAGGTCGACCTGGTCGGGCAGGTGGTGGTGCCGGTGGGCGACACGCTCTCGCTCGGCGCCGCGGTCGCGCAATACTGGCGCGACGGGTTCGGGACCAACCTGACCACGGGTGCGGAGCATTACGACAAGAATGTGCTCGCCGCCCGCCTTTCGGCCGAGTTCACGCCGTCGGACAATATCTTCATCCGCGTCGCGGGCGATCGCGTGCTCGACCGGTCGAACCCGCGCCACGGTACCCGCCTGCTGCCCAACGGTGCCGATCCGATCTATGCGCCGACCGGCGATGTCTATGACACCCGCGCCGGGATCGGCGACCATAATCGCGTCGAAACGCGCGGCCTGTCGGTGACCGGCGAGATCAACCTGTCCGATGCGCTGACCTTCAAGACGATCACATCGTGGCGCGACGGCAGCACCGACACGGTGATCGACTTCGACAATACCATCCTGCCCACGCTCGACGTGCCGGCGGAATATTCGGACCGCCAGTTCACCCAGGAACTCCAGCTCCTCTATGAGGGCGAGCGGCTTCAGGGCGTGTTCGGCGTTTATTATCTGAACGGCCGCGCCAGCGGCGCGTTCGATACGGTGCTGGGCCTGCTCAACACCACCACGCTGACCTCGGGCGAGGTGTTCACCAAGAGCTATGCCGCGTTCGGCGATTTCAGCTTCGACCTGACCGACCAGTTCAAGATCTCGGCGGGCCTGCGCTACACCCGCGACGAGAAGACCGGGACGGTCTTCCGCCGCAACTATACCGGCATCCGCAGCCCGCATTTCGGCAATGCGGCGGCGGTGCCCGGCCTGATCCGATCGAACTACACCAACAGCCGCGATTTCGAGAAGCTGACCCCGCGCGTCAGCATCAGCTACGAACCGCGCGAGGATCTGAATTTCTACGCCAGCTACGGCAAGGGGTTCAAATCGGGCGGCTTCGACATGCGCGGCGACGCCATCCTCACCCCGACCACCGTCAACGGCTACGAGCCCGAGACGATCGACAGCTATGAGCTGGGCATGAAGGGCGCGTTCCTCGACCGCACCCTGTTCGTCAACCTTGCCGGCTTCTATTCGAACTACAAGGACCAGCAGGTCACGATCCAGGTGCCGTCGCTGGCCGGCGGCATCGCCAGCTTCGTCGACAATGCCGGCAAGGGCGTGATCTACGGCTTCGAGTTCGAGACGCGCGTCGTGCCGTCGCGCAACTTCTCGGCGTCGATGGCGATCGGCTACACCAATGCCGACTACAAGGAGTTCTTCACCTTCATCGGCGGCGGCACCACCCCGGTTGACGTGTCGAACCAGCGCGCGTTCCAGAACACGCCGGAATGGACCGCCAACGTCTCGGCCACCTGGTCGGAAGACCTGGCGGGCGGCACGATCGCCTTCACCCCCTCGGTCTCGCTGCGCAGCGACACGCAGATGTTCGAGCTGGCGACCCCGGCGCTCGATCAGGACGGCTATGCGCTGGTCGATGCCTCGCTCAACTGGACCTCGGCGGGTGGCCGCTACCGGATCGGCGTCGCGGCGCGCAACCTGACCGACGCGCGCTATCGCGTCGGCGGCTACAACTTCCCGGGTGCGACCTTCGGCAACTCGATCATCGGCTATTACGGCCCGCCGCGTACCTTCACCGGCACGTTCGAGGTGAAGTTCTGATCGCGTTGCGGACCAGAGTTTGACACACTGACCTGGCCGGGCGTCTCGCAAGGGGCGTCCGGCCAAGCTTTATTCGAAGGGGAGGGACGGGATGAACGCCAGCGAGGGAACGCCTGCGCGCCAGTCGACGCCGGGCTATCGCGGGGTCGTGCTCGCGATGCTGTTGCTGGTCTACACCTTCAACTTCCTCGACCGGCAGATTCTCGGCATTCTCGCCGTTCCGATCAAGGCCGACCTCGGCCTCACCGACGCCGAATTCGGCGCGATCGGCGGCCTTGCCTTCGCGCTCCTCTACTCGATCCTCGGCGTACCCCTCGCCTATCTCGCCGATCGCACCAGCCGGAGCGCAGTGATTGCGGGAAGCCTTGCCGTCTGGAGCGCGTTCACGGCGCTGTGCGGCACCGCGACCGGCTATTGGCAGCTGTTCCTCTACCGGCTCGGCGTCGGCGTGGGCGAGGCTGGCGGCGTCGCCCCCTCCTATGCGCTGATCGCCGACTATTTTCCGCCCGAGAAGCGGGCGCGGGCGCTCGCCATCTACTCGCTCGGCATCCCGGTGGGTCTTGCCGGCGGGACGTTGCTCGGCGCCTATATTGCAGCGCTGGTCGACTGGCGCACTGCGTTCATCGTGATGGGTGTCGCCGGCATCGTGCTGGCGCCGATCTTCAAATATATGGTGCGCGATCTGCCGCGTCCGGCCGCTGCGGCGAAGACGACGCCGGTGTCGCGGGTCTTCCCCATCCTGGCGAAGAAGCCGGCCTTCTGGTTCATGGCGTTCGCCGCGTCGTTCAGTTCGCTGTGCGGCTATGGCCTTGCGCTCTGGACGCCGTCGATCCTGATGCGCAGCTTCGGTTTCGACCTGATCACGACCGGCCAGTTCATGGGATCGATCCTGCTGGTCGGCGGTGTCGCCGGCGTGTTTGCGGGAGGCTGGCTTGCCGACCGGCTGGGTGGCAAGGACCGTGGCTGGTATGCCAGGCTGCCGGCGATCGCCTGGGCGATCACCGTTCCGGCCTTTGCCTTCGGTCTGCTCAGCCCGTCCGCGACGCTCGCCTGGGTGCTGCTGCTGATCCCCAATGCACTCAACATCCTGTGGCTGGGGCCGGTGACCACCGCCATCCAGCACCTCGTCCCGCGCGAAATGCGCGCCACCGCCTCGGCGAGCTTCCTGCTGATCAACAACCTGATCGGCCTGGGTGTCGGACCGTTGCTGATGGGCGCGCTGTCGGATGCGCTGAAGTCGAGCTACGGAATCGAATCGCTGCGCTATGCGGCGGTCGGCTGCCTGATCTTCTACGCGCTTGCGGCGGTGCTGATGCTGTTCGCGGTCAAGCCGTTGCGCCGTGGCTGGGTGGACGACGTTTCGGCCTGACCTCCGTTCAGCAAAGCTGATCCGGATGCGGCACCAGCCGCATCCGGCCTCTACCGCTCGCGCGTCGCCATGAACTTCACCTTGGAATAGCGGTCGGCGACATAGCCGACTTCCCAGGCGGACTTGGCGAGGAACACGGGGTTGCCGTCGCGGTCCTTGGCCATCGCGCCGCGGTTCAGGTCCATGAACTCCTTCACGTCGGCCGCTTCGCCGCCGATCCAGCGCGCGGTGTCGAACGGCGCGGGCTCGAGGTTCGCACCGACCTTGTACTCGGCATCGAGGCGGCTGAGCAGCACGTCGAGCTGGAGCTGGCCGACGACGCCGATGATCCAGTTCGACCCGATCTCGGGATAGAAGACCTGGATCACGCCCTCTTCGGACAGATCGTCGAGCGCCTTGCGCAGCTGCTTGGTCTTGGTCGGATCCTTGAGGATCACGCGGCGCAGGATTTCGGGCGCGAAGTTGGGCAGGCCGGTGAAGCGGATATCCGCCTTCTCCGAGAGCGTGTCGCCGACGCGCAACGTGCCGTGGTTGGGAATGCCGATGATGTCGCCCGGGAACGCCTCGTCCGCCAACTCGCGCTGCTGGGCAAAGAACATGATCGGCGAATGGATCGCGATTGGCTTGCCGTGGCCGGTGGGCGTCAGCTTCATGCCGCGCTTGAAGGTGCCCGAGACCAGCCGCATGAACGCGATGCGGTCGCGGTGGTTGGGGTCCATGTTGGCCTGCACCTTGAACACGAAGCCGGTGACTTCGCTGTTGTCGGGTGAGATCGGCGCAGGCTCGGCGGGTAGCGCGTGCGGCGGGGGCGCGTGGCGCGCGATCGCGTCGATCAGCGAATCGACCCCGAATTCCTTGAGTGCGGAGCCGAAATAGACCGGGGTGAGGTCGCCATGGCGATAGGCTGCGGCATCGAACGGCGCATAGCCCGCCAGTGCCAGCTCGGCATCCTCGCGCAGCTTGGCAAGGTTCTGGGGCGAGACGATCGCGTCGAGCTGCGGATCGTCGAGGCCGGTCGTCTGGATGACCTTGCCCTGGAACTCGCGGCTGTCGCCTTCGGGCAGGAGCAGGCGATTGGAGACGAGGTCGTACACCCCCTCGAACGTCCCGCCCATGCCGACCGGCCAGGTCATCGGCGCGACGTCGAGCGCGAGCAGGTCGGCGATCTCGTCGAGCGTCTCGAACACCTCGCGGCCTTCGCGGTCGACCTTGTTGACGAAGGTGATGATCGGCACGTTGCGCAGGCGGCACACCTCGAACAGCTTGCGCGTCTGGCTCTCGATGCCTTTGGCGACGTCGATCACCATCACCGCCGAATCGACGGCGGTCAGCGTGCGATACGTGTCTTCCGAGAAGTCCTCGTGGCCCGGCGTGTCGAGCAGGTTGAACGTCACGCCGTCGCGCTCGAAGGTCATGACCGACGAGGTGACCGAGATGCCGCGCTGCTGTTCGATCTTCATCCAGTCCGATCGCGCGCGCCGGGCCTGACCGCGCGCCTTGACCTCGCCCGCCAGATGGATCGCGCCGCCGAACAGCAGCAGCTTTTCGGTCAGCGTGGTCTTGCCGGCGTCGGGGTGGGAGATGATCGCGAAGGTGCGGCGACCTGGAATGACATTCTCGGGCATCGCGGCCCTCTAGCGGGAAGTGGCCCGCGAATCGAGTGTTTCGCCAATGGAAACGATCGCTTTCGAACGTTGCCCTTTTGCGACTCGGGAAGCGGTGTCATGTTTTGGTTGCGCCACGTTTTTCGCGAGGCGGTCCAGCCAGGGATGCGAACCGATGAGCACCATCACCACCAGCGACGGCACCGAAATCTTCTACAAGGACTGGGGGGCGAAGGACGCCACCCCGATCGTCTTCCATCACGGCTGGCCGCTCAGCGCGGACGACTGGGACAACCAGATGCTGTTCTTCCTGCACAAGGGGTATCGGGTGATCGCGCACGACCGGCGCGGGCATGGCCGTTCCTCGCAGACCTGGGAAGGCAATGAGATGGATACCTATGCCGCCGACGTCGCGGCGCTGGTGAAGGCGCTCGATCTCAAGGGCGCGATCCATGTCGGCCATTCGACGGGCGGCGGCGAGGTGGCGCATTACGTCGCGCGCGCCGAGCCAGGCCGCGTCGCCAAGGCGGTGCTGATCGGCGCGGTGCCGCCGGTGATGGTGAAGAAGGAGAGCAATCCCGAGGGGCTGCCGATCGAAGTGTTCGACGGCTTCCGCGAGGCGCTGGTCGCCAATCGCGCGCAATTCTACATCGATGTGCCAGCCGGTCCCTTTTACGGCTTCAACCGTGACGGCGCGAAGGTCAGCCAGGGGCTGATCGACAATTGGTGGCGCCAGGGAATGATGGGCGGCGCCAAGGCGCATTATGACTGCATCAAGGCGTTCAGCGAGACTGACTTCACCGAGGATCTCAAGGCAATCGATGTCCCGGTGCTGGTGATGCACGGTAGCGACGACCAAATCGTACCCTATCATGACTCCGCGCCGAAATCGGCGGCTTTGCTCAGGAACGGCACGCTCAAGACCTATGAGGGCCTGCCCCACGGCCTGTGCGCGACGCACCCGGACGTGGTGAACCCCGACCTGCTCGCCTTTATCGAAAGCTGATCGGGATCAGGCGAGCGTCACGGTCATCGTGAAGGCGCGGCGCTCGCCCGGTTCCAGCCGGAGCATCCCGGGCTTGTCCCAGATCTCGCCGGTGAACCCGGCAGGATCGGCGTGGCCCTGCCACGGCTCGATGCAGATGAAACGCGCGCCGGGCTTGGTCCACACCGCCAGCGTCGGCATGTCGGGGAAGCCGATCTCGAGCTGTGGGCCATCCGGCGTACCGTAGCGCAGCGACCGGCTCTGCGGCTCGGTCCAGACCAGCGCATCCTGCTCGAACAGGTCGTCGCGAAGCCACAGCGTATCCCCCTCGACCGGAGTCTCGCGGTCGATCGGTCCGATCAGCTTGCCCTCGAGCCGCGCGAGCAATTGCGGCTCCTCGTGTTCGAAGACGATGCGGTGATCCTTCTTCGCACCGCCATAGGGCAGGGGCCAGGCGAAGGCGGGATGGAAGCCGAAGCTCGCCGGCATCGCGCGGTCGCCGCGATTGACGAGCGTGACGGTCGTGGTGAGCGTTGCCCCTGCAATCACGAATTCGGCGTCGAGCGCGAAGGCAAAGGGATAGGCGTCGCGCGTCGCGTCGTCGTCGCTCAGCCGGAACCAGGCGCGGTCGGTGGCGCGGTCGACCAGCGCGAATTCGCGCCGCCGCGCGAAGCCGTGCGGGGGCAGCGTATGGTCGCGACCGTCGAGCCGGTAGCTGTCGCCATTGAGCGCGCCGACGATCGGAAAGAGCAAAGGCGCGCGGCCGGTCCAGAAGGCCGGGTCGCCATCGCTCATCAGCTCATGGCCCTGCGCGTCGCGCAGATGGGTGAGCTCGGCGCCCAGCGGATTGATCGCCGCGCTGAGCACGCCGGAACCGATCTCGATCATCCCGGGCGATGCACCGTGAAGCCGGCGAAGCTCTGGTTCACCGGCATCATCTCCATCGTGTTGATGTTGAGATGTGGAGGGAGTTGAGCGACCCACAGGATCATGCCGGCGATATCCTCCGCCGTCATCGGATCGGCGCCGCCATAGAGCGCGTCCGAAGCTTGCTGGCTGCCGGTGCGGACCAAAGTGAACTCGGTTTCCGCCATGCCCGGCTCGATCGAGGTGACGCGGACGCCGGTGCCGGCAAGATCGCTGCGCAGGTTCAGGCTGAACTGGTGCACGAACGCCTTGGTGCCGCCATACACATTGCCGCCAATATAGGGGTAGGTCGCCGCGACCGAGGACAGGTTGATGATCGCGCCGCGGCGCTCGATCAGCAGCGGGAGGAGCTTGTGGGTGATTGCGACCAGCGCGGTAACGTTGGTGTCGATCATCACCCGCCAATTGTCGAGCGACGCGACCTGCGCCTTCTCCGTTCCCAGAGCGAGGCCGGCATTGTTGACCAGCAGGTCGATGCCGCGGAACGCCTCGGGGAGGGAATCCAGCGCGGTATCGCGCGCTGCTTCGTCGCGGACGTCGAAAACGGCCGGGTAGAATTTGTCGTCGCCAAGCTCGGCCTTCAGCGCGTCGAGCCGGTCCGCGCGCCGCCCGGTGCCGATCACCCGCCAGCCAGCGGCCACGAAGGCGCGCGAAGCGGCGGCGCCGAAGCCGGAGGTCGCGCCGGTGATGAGGGCAGTGCGCATTCCGTTTACTCCTTCGTCATCCCGGCCCCGTGCCGGGATCCACCGCGCGTCGAGCGGTACGCGTCAGGTTTCAGTCCATCGCTTGCGGCACCGTGGACCCCGGCACAAGGCCGGGGTGACGGCATTGATTTAGCCGCGCAACGTTGCGCCGAGCTTGGCCGCAGCGGCGACGATTTTGTCGGCGACGGCCTTGATTTCGGCGTCGGTGTAGCTCTTCTCGCCGGGCTGGAGCGTGACTTCGATCGCGAGGCTCTTCTTGCCGTCCTCGACACCGGTGCCGGTGAAGCGGTCGAACAGGCGGGCGTCGGTGATCGCCGCCTTGTCCGCGCCCCTGACCGCGCGGATGAGGTCGCCCGCCGCAAGCTCCGCCGGAACGATGAAGGCGAAGTCGCGCGTCACCGCCTGAAGTGCGGGCGGCGTATAGGCCGGGCGCATGAAGCCCGTCGACCGCTTGCCGGGGATCGCGTCGAGGAAGATCTCGACCGCCGCGACCGGGCCGTCGAGGTCGAACTGTTTGAGCAACGCCGGATGCAGCATGCCGAACGCGGCGAGTACCGTCTTCGGCCCGAGCCGAAGCGTCGCCGACTGGCCGGGATGCCAGGCCTCACCCGCCTCACCCATCACCTGAAGGTTGCCGACCGGCGCGCCCGCGGCTTCGAGCAGAGCCAGCGCTTCGGCCTTGGCGTCATAGGCGGTGAAGGGCTGTGCCTTGCCGTTCGCCCAGCCACGCGGCGTCTTGTCGCCCGCGAGGAGTGCGGTGAGCGTCAGCTTCTCGCTGTCGGCGAGGTAGCGGCGGCCGATCTCGAACAGGCGGGCACTGGTCGCGCCGCGCTTCGAATTGCGGCCCGCGGCCATCAGCAGCCCGGGCAGCAGCGACGGGCGCATGACCTTCAAGTCTTCGCTGATCGGGTTGGCGAGGGTCCAGGCGCCGCCGCCCACGGCATCGGCTTCCTTCTCGGCGATGAAGCTCCACGTCACCGCTTCGTTGAAGCCGCGCGACGCCGCGGTGCGGCGCATGCGGCGCTCGAGCTTCTGCTCGGGCGTTGCGGTCGGCGTCGCGACGCCGGGGACGCGTGGCAGCGGGGTCGAAGGGACGTTGTCGATCCCCTCGATCCGGATCACTTCCTCGACCAGGTCGGCGGGGCCGTCGATATCGCGGCGCCAGCTCGGCGCGGTGACGCGGAAGGCGTCGAAGCCCGCATCGATCCCGACCGGATCGCCATTGGCGTCGAGCGGCTCGACGGTGAAACCGAGCGATTCGAGGATCTGCTTCTGGCGTCCGGCGGGGATGGCGAGGCCGCCCAGCGTCTCGGCCAGCACCGGATCGTAACCGGTGGTGATGCCGACGCGCGGCAGCGTGCCAGCGCGGGTTACTTCGCTGGCGGCGCCGCCGCAGAGTTCGGTGACCAGCCGCGTGGCGATGGCGATGCCGTCCTCGAGGAAGGCGGGATCGACACCGCGCTCGAAGCGCGTGCGCGCATCTGAGGTGAGCAGCAATTTCTGCCCGGCCCGCGCGATATGCTCGGGATCGAAGAAGGCGCATTCGATGACGACGTCGGTGGTCGTTTCCGACACGCCGGTATCCTCGCCGCCCATGATGCCGCCGATATCGTGGACGCCGGTGTCGTCGGCGATCACGGTGATGGTGTCATCGAGCGTGTAGGTCTTCTCGTTGAGCGCCAGCACCTGCTCCCCGGCCTTCGCCTTGCGCACGACCAGTGCGCCCGAGAGCTTGGCCTTGTCATAGACATGGAGCGGGCGGCCAAGGTCGATCATCACATAGTTGGTGATGTCGACCAAAGCCGAGATCGGGCGCTGGCCCACGGCCTTCAACCGCGCCTGCATCCATTCGGGCGAAGCGCCGTTGGTCACGCCGCGTACGGTCTGGCCGTAATAAGCGGGGCAGCCCTCGGGCGCGTCGATCCGCACTTCCGGTCCGGCGCCTTCGCCCTTCACCGGGGTGGCGTCGAGCGGCTTCAGCGTGCCGAGGCCCGCGGCGGCGAGGTCGCGCGCGATGCCGCGCACACCCATGCAGTCCTGGCGGTTGGGGGTGATCGAGACGTCGAACACCGGATCGTTGAGTCCGGCATAATCGGGAAAGCTGGTGCCGACCGGGGCATCTTCGGGCAGCTCGATGATACCATCATGATCGTCGCCCAGCTCAAGCTCACGCGTCGAGCACATCATACCGTTCGATTCGACGCCGCGCACCGCCGCGACCTTGAGCACCATGCCGTTGGCGGGGACGACCGCGCCGGGCGTGCCGAGGACGCCGACGAGGCCGGCGCGCGCGTTGGGCGCACCGCACACGACCTGAAGCGGCACGCCGTCGCCGGTGTCGACGGTCAGCACCTGAAGCTTGTCGGCCTGCGGGTGACGCTCAGCGGTGAGCACGCGCGCGACGCGGAACGCCGCCAGCTTCTCACCCGGATTCTCGATGCCCTCGACCTCAAGCCCGACACGGGTCAGCGCTTCGTCGATCTGGTCGAGCGTCGCGTCGGTATCCAGATGCTCCTTGAGCCAGCTCAGGGTGAACTTCATGCGCCCACTCCCCCGCTCAGCGTGGGCACGTCGAGTGCCGAGAAGCCATAATGTTTGAGCCAGCGCAGATCGCCGTCGAAGAAGGCGCGCAAATCATCCATCCCGTATTTGAGCATCGCGAGGCGATCGATCCCGCAGCCAAAGGCGAAGCCCTGCCATTCGTCGGGGTCGTAACCGCCGGCCTCGATCACCTTGCGGTGGACCATGCCGCTGCCGAGCACTTCCATCCAGCCTTCGCTGCCACCGATCACGCGCTTGCCGTTGACGATCGAGAAGCCGACATCGACCTCCGCCGACGGCTCGGTGAAGGGGAAGTAGCTCGGGCGCAGGCGCAGCACGATGTCGTCGCGCTCGAAGAACGCCTTGAGGAAGGTCTCCAGCGTCCATTTGAGGTGGCCG
>Ga0247823_10005243_pt1 | contig 10326 bp, 9 predicted proteins | sample 13C_PalmiticAcid_2_FD_192426 | JGI IMG/M metagenome (GOLD analysis project Ga0247823, IMG submission 192426) | Soil microbial communities from agricultural site in Penn Yan, New York, United States - 13C_PalmiticAcid_Day30 | ecosystem: Environmental > Terrestrial > Soil > Agricultural land...
GTGGCCGTGGCCGAGCTCTGCAGGATCCGCCCGCCAAGGACCACGGCGTGGGCAGCGACGGTCCCGACCGCGCGCACCCGGGTGCGCGTCGGGGTGGCGAGCCGGCAGTCGACGCCTTCGGAGATCACCGGTGACCGCGCCCAGCTGACCGGCCGTTCCCGTGATTGCACGCGCCTGCCCCGTACGAGGGTCAGCAATTCCGCGGCCGACCCGCGGCTCAGTGCCGCCGACTCCGGGAGCAGGCCGGTGCGCACTTCACCCAGAAGCGCCAGCGGTCCACCGCTGAGTTGCATTGCTGCAGCGTAGCCCGTCTGCGCTGGGGACGGCATCGGATCAGAGGCTGCTGAGGAAGAAATGCGAGAGCCGGTCGGTGACGTCGTCGGTCATCGCGATCCCCTGCTCGCTGGCACGCCGGGTGATCAGCCCGACGACGGCGGGGTCGGGCTGCACATGGTCGAGGATCATCCGCACCGCGTGCTCGATGCCCACGTACCGCTGCGGCAGCAGCGACAGGGAGCGGAACGCGGCGAACGGCGCCGCCCGCTCCTGCAGCCGGATCACGCTCGGGAAGTCCGCCCAGCGCGCCGGCCATTCGTGGCCCGGCTGCCAGTACTCGGCGTCCACGATGGCTCTGCCCTCGTAGCGCAGCATCCCCAGGCGCAGCAGTTGCCAGACCGAGGCCAGGAACGGACACGACCACAGCACGTCCTGGCCGGCGCCCCGGTCCCGCCACATCTCGACGTCGAGGAAGATGTTGTGATTGCGCGCCGCGAACTCCACCGGCGGCCGGTAGCTGACCTCCATGGCGTGGCCCGGCTCGTGGTCGCTGGACCGCTCGCCGTTGCACAGCCAGCCGGATTCCGCGGTCGGTGGCCTGCGCCCGGTACTGCCCGGCGCCGGTTCGGCCACGATCGAGTCGGCGACCATCTGGGCCAGCGGGATCCGCGGTTCGTCGTGCTGACGGCGCAGATACCGGCTGCACCCGGCCTCACTGGCCAGGTAGTCGATCCGGACGCCGCACTCCTGCGCGATACGCAGCAGTTTCGGCACGATCCGGCGCGGATCGGCGTCGGTCTGGAAGTAGTCGTCGAGCAGGAAGCAGGTGCTCACCCGCACCCGCGAGGCACCGCCTGCGGCCTCGGCGAAGTCCTGCCTGGCGATCTCGGTGAACGCCTCGAGCAGTGGTGCCACGCGCCGGAATTGGGCGGCGATCGTCGCTTCACCGTTGAGCAGATCCGACATGTAGAAGTGCCCGACCTCGATGGACACATGCGACAGCGGTACATCCTCGACACGCACTGACGCCGTCGACTCGGCGTAGACGGCGCCACCCACAACCACAGCCCCTGTCAACCCGTCCGGATAGAATCGTCGCGATTCTAGCCATCACGTCGGCGCGCCCATCGATCGGACACGCCCGATCGAATTTTCTCCTCCCCCAGTCCCTTTCGCAAGTTTTGTCGCGATTGCGCGCATCGTCCCCACCCGGCGTCTTCCTGCGGTTACACCCGCACCCACGTCGCGCGATCCCACAGCCGCCGCGCCAGTTCCTCGAACGCGTCGACGGTGGCGCGATTGGCGATACCCGCGTTCACATCCGCGTCGAGCACGATCTGCTCCCGCCACTGCAGCACGGGCTCGACCGGCGTCTCCCCCAGCAGCGCGCCTGCCCCGAGCCGGTACTCGGCCGCCAGCGAGCGCAGCGCGTCGTTCTGCTTGAGCAGCCACGCCGCCTGGGGTCCGCCGTTGGCCGCGTGCTCGTCGGTGACACGCGGAACGGCGGTGCGGACGAAGCGGATCCGGGCCAGCAGGTCGTCGGGGGCGTAGCCGAGTTCGACGCCGGTCTTCAGCAGGCCCTTGGGCCCGTGCACCAGGCCCTGGGCGGCCATCAGGTGCTGCCGAGTCCAGCGGTGGTAGACCAGCCAGCACACCTCCTTGTCCGGCATGTCCTGGGGACGCGTCGCTTCCAGCGCGATCTGCATGGCCACCGACCGGCCGGCGCTCAGGTCGACGATGACCACCTTGTAGGTGCTGTCCAGGTCGAGCAGCAGCTCGCGGCAGCGGCGCACCACGTGCGCGTCGTTGGCCGACATGGCCTCGCCGCCGCCCTCGTCGCCGGGCAGCAGGACCAGCTTGCCGCCGCGAGATCGCTGGCTGCGCAACGCGTCCCGGTTGGTGTTGGCCCGCACGTCGATGCGCTGCGGCAGGCTGTTGTGGCCGCGCAGGTACGAGTGCAGGCCGCTGCCGGAGGCGGTGCCCCGCTCCACCGCGCTGATCTCGAACAGCGCGCCCGCGGTCGGCGAGCCGAAGTCGAAGTCGAGGTAGGCCGTGCTGATCCCGCGCAATCCCAGCCGGTAGGCCAGATTGCAACTGGTCACCGACCGTCCGGTGCCGCCCTTGTCCGAGGTGGCGAAAACGATCATGGGATCACGTGCTCCTCATCGCGTCGAGACGAGCGTAGGCGAGCCGGTCGAGTTCGATCAGGGCCGCCGAGGCGAGCGTGAACGCCGTTCCCGGTTGCAGATTCACCACGTCTCTGGCCCGGGCCAGCTGCTGCTCGACACCGTCGAGCGCGATGCGGTTGGCCGAGGTGTCCTCGACGCTGACATTGAGCATCTCCTGGTTGAGCAGGTGCTCGGCCTCGTTGAGCAGTTCGACCGCGCGCACCACCATGGCCGGTGAGCGCAACGGCGCCTCCCGGTAGGTGCGGTCGGCGGTGACCAGGCATTCGATCACGCGCTCGGTCATGTACCAGGACGGCAGGGTCTGGCCCGGCTGGGCCGCGGCGCCGAAGGCCGCGCCGGGATCGTCCCACAGGCCCGCGGCGTCACCCTCGGTGATCATCCGCAGGTCCAGGTGGTCCATCACCTTCTTGGCGAGTTCCATCAGGCGATCGCGCGCGGTGATGTTGCCCGACAGCCGGGCCGCCTGCAGGCTGCGCTTGAGCAGCACCGGTGCGAAGTCCGAGGCGATCCACTCCAGCCGGGAACCGCCGCCGTCGACGAGTTCGCTGCCGCGCAGTGTCATTCGGACGCCGGGATGGTGCAGGGCCAGCGACGGGTCGTCCTGGGTGGGCCTGCGGATGATGCGGCCGCGGCGGGCCAGCTCGTCGAAGATGCCGATCGCGCGGGTCAGGTCGTCGTCGGAGGCGGTGCGGGCCACCAGTTCCTGGATCAGCACCGCGGAGACGAGCAGGGAGAAGTAGTCGGATTCCTCGCCGTCGGAGGTGCGCCACGGGATGTCTTCCAGCGGCCAGGTGCCGCTACCGAATCGCGCGACGGTCGCCCAGTAGCGCTGGGTGATGTCCCAGCGGATGCGCAGCGCCTCGGCCAGGCGGTACTGGGTGTCGTCGAGCAGGTCGAGTTCCCGGGTGCGCTGGGAGAGCACGTCGTTGATGCCGTCGAGGGCGGTGATGGTGAAGTAGAGGTAGGGCCTGGGGTCGGCGTAGCCGACGCTGGAACCGATCGCGTCCGGGACGAAGTCGACCGGGTCGGCGCCCTGCACCACACCCCAGCTCCAGCCGCACTCGAACAGCAGATCCTCGTCGTCGAGTTCGGATTCCGGTGCCCGGCCCAGCGTGACGTCGTTGCGCAGCCGGGCGCGCACACGATCGAGGCTGCGGGCGACGGCGTCGACGACGACCTTCTCCGGCTGCCCCGACTGGTTGAGCATGCCCAGCATCACCTTGCCGGCCGGCGAGCGCGGCGAGGCCGTGTTGACCACGAAACTGCGCACCAGGCCGGTCATGGCGGCGGTCAGCCGGGTACTCAAACCGGTACTGAGCTCGGCGATCCTGGCGCTGATGTCCTTGCGCCGCTCGGTGCGCGCCCAGCGGTCGAACACGCGCGCGAAGCCCAGCGCCGCGATGCACAGCGTCACCGACATGGAGTAGCCGTCGACCACCTCGAGCGCGTGCTGGGCGGGCGACGGCTCGGTGTCACCGGTGGTGCGCAGGTAGCTGCCCGCGTCGAACCGGGGCAGGCCGTCGGGCGCGGTGTTGCGCGCCAGGTACTCCTCGACCAGGCCGAGCACGGTGATCCCGATCCTGGCCTGGCCGCCGAACGCCTCGAGGACGACCCTGACGTCGTCGGACATCGCCTCGGGACGGTCCAGCGCGAAGCTCTCGATCTCGGTGGCCGGATACAGCAGGCACAGCAACTGTTCGGAATCACTGATCGAATTGGCGCCGAGGACACCGTCCCAATGCCATTTCTCGTCCCGATAGCAGGCCGAGAGCATGGCGCTCCAAATATCCAGAATCTGTTGTCTGGGCTGGATTCTCACCCGCAGCAATCCTCACCGCTCGTGACGGGCCGCACGGGTCCCCCGGTCCGGCGCAGGACACATGGCGGCGATGCTCGATGAAGATAGCACGGGATATCCCAGGAAACGTTGGGTCTCAACGGATTTGAAATCACATCCGACCCATCGGTCACGATCGGCGCAATTCGCCCTTACAGCGCCAATCGGACCATGTCCGCCGTGCGGGCCAGACCGGGAAAGGCCTCCGGGGTCGAGCGCGGATGCAAGGCGTGTACCGCGAGCCGGAAGATCAAGGCGCGCAACAACATCTGCGGCCATTCCGGCAGACTGGCCCAGCGGTCGAGCAGTCCGTCGTCGCCACCGCCCCAGGCCAGGGCATCCACGACGACCACGCCGGCCGCCCAGGTGGCCGGGCGCCAGTACGGCGTGATGTCGGTGAGGCCGGGCGTGTGCGCGCCGGCGAACAGGACGGTGCCGAAGAGGTCGCCGTGCACCAGCTGATCGGGGCTGCGCACCGGCTTGCGCAGGGTGGCCAGCTGGCCGATCAATTCCAGGCTGCGCTGCCCGTCGGGGGTCGCGGCGATCGGGACGCCGCCCGCGCGCAGACTGCGCAGCGGCACCGATTCCCAGGCGGCCCGGTCGGCGGCGACGAAGACATCGACGTCCACCCAGGGCGCGACCGGCGGCTGCACCAGGAAACGCGGGCGTTCCAATTGCGCTGTCGCCTTGTGCAACCGCAGCGACACCGAGACCACCTCGTCGTGGCGCGGTTCCGGCGCGCCGTCGACGAAAGTGTCGGCCCGCCAGCCGGAGACCACGTACCGGCCATCGGTGGCGCGCACCGGGCGCGCCACCCGCAGACCGTCGACCGCGAGCGTCTCGCGCACCTTCGCCGACCACGCGGCCCGCGCGTGATCGGCGACCGGACTCAGCACCACGTCACCCAGCCGCCAGCCACCGTCCCAGTCACCGAGGGAGACCGGTGTCACTTCGCGAAGCCCGAATGTGGCCCGCACATGCTCGGGAGGTTCGACTGAGGTCACGGCCGTACCGTAACCCCGCGGCTACCGCCCGAGCCCGAAGGCACGCTGGCACACTCCACTTTGCGACCTCGCCGCAATCTTCGGCGAGGTCGGCAACAGCGTGGTTACCGGATCAGTACACCGGCAGCGAGGGATCGACCTGCTTGGCCCAGGCGACGACGCCGCCCTGCAGATGCGTGGCGTCGGCGAAACCGGCCAGCTTGAGCGCCGCCAAGGCTTCCGCCGAACGGATACCGGTCTTGCAGTGCAACACGATCGGCTTGTTCTGCGGCAACTCGGCCAGCGCCTCGCCGGACAGGATGCGGTCCTTGGGAATCAACGTCGCGCCGTCGATGTGGACGATGTCCCACTCCACCGGCTCGCGGACGTCGATCAACTCGACCTTGTCCGCGTCGAGCAGATCCTTCAGCTCGGCGGCGGTGATCGTGGACCCGGCCGCGGCGGCCATGCCCTCCTCCGAGACCACACCACAGAACGCCTCGTAATCGATCAGCCCGGTGATCGGCTGACGCTCCGGATCGCGGCGCAGCTTGATGGTGCGGTAGTTCATGTCCAGTGCGTCGTAGACCATCAGCCGGCCGAGCAGCGTCTCACCGATGCCGGTGATCAACTTGATCGCCTCGGTCACCATCACCGAACCGATCGAGGCGCACAGCACGCCCAGCACGCCGCCCTCGGCGCAGGAGGGGACCATGCCCGGCGGCGGGGCCTCCGGGTACAGGTCGCGGTAGTTGATGCCACGGCCGTCGGGAGCGTCCTCCCAGAACACCGAGACCTGGCCCTCGAAGCGGTAGATCGAGCCCCACACATAGGGCTTGCCCGCGAGGACGGCGGCGTCGTTGACCAGGTAGCGGGTGGCGAAGTTGTCGGTGCCGTCCACGATCAGGTCGTACTCGCGGAACAGCTCGACCGCGTTGTCCGGTTCCAGGCGGATCTTGTGCAGCCGCACGTCGATCCCGGAGTTGATCTCCCGGATGGAATCGCGGGCGCTGTCGGCCTTCGAACGGCCGATATCGGACTCGCCGTGGATGATCTGGCGCTGCAGGTTCGACATGTCGACCTCGTCGAACTCGACGATGCCGAGGGTGCCGACACCGGCCGCGGCCAGATACAGCAGGGCGGGTGAACCCAGACCACCCGCACCGATCACGAGCACCTTGGCGTTCTTCAGGCGCTTCTGACCGTCGACGCCCAGATCGGGGATGATCAGGTGCCTGCTGTAGCGAGCGACCTCGTCCTTGGTCAGTTCCGCGGCCGGCTCGACGAGCGGCGGCAGGGACCCGTTGAATGACACGTCAGAGCTCCTGTGCTTGTTGGCGGCTGGCGCCGCGGGTTTTCGGCCTCGTGACCTCGCCGTCGAGGGGCGAGGCTCCGGCTACGCCGTTACGCCTCGCCCCTCGACGGCGAGGCGGCCGAAAACCGTACGGGTTGGCATTGGTGACAACGTCGCCTGCCGCGGGGTTCTTCCCGTCCATGGTCGCGCATCACCGCGACCGTCACCCTCTCGGGTACGGCCAGGGGTTGAAGCGGCAGGTCTTGCCGTCGGCGGGGACCACGCCGTGCGGGTCGAGCAGGGCGATGTCGTTGTTCTTGGTGCCGAAGGTCTGCTGCATCATGATCGGCGCCAGGCCGCCGTCGGTCTCGCAGGGCTGGTGCCCGTGGTAGCCGATGGCGTGGCCGACCTCGTGGTTGATCTGGTACTGCCGGTAGGAGCCGATGTCGCCGTCGAAGGCGAGCGCGCCGCGCACCCAGCGCACCTCCGAGAGCACCACGCGGTCGATGTCGGCGTTGTAGCAGGACGAGTCGATCGGGATCTCGAATCCGCACGCGGCGCGGGTGCTCTCGCGGGAGGTCAGCGAGAGCCGGAAATCGGGTTCGCCGGTGTCGACGCGCTGGAAACCGAAGCGCGGGTCGTGGGTCCAGCTCTTGGGGTTGGCCAGGGTGGTCTCCACCATCTTGGCCACGGCGGCGTCGCCGCCGAAGGGCGCGGTGTCGATGCCGTCCTCGACCTCGACGGTGTAGCGGAACACACGCTCGGTGCCCGCGCCCACCTGCGGGCTGGTGCCGGGCACCACGTGCCAGGTGCCCGCCGCGCGGTCGACGTACTCGCCGCCCTCGGGCAGCGCGCCCAGCGGCAGATCGGCGGGGAACTTCCCGTCACCGGGCGGGGCGCCGATGATGCCGGACTGGGCGATCTTCGGGCTCAGCGCGCCGAAACCGGGCTCGGTCGCGGCGGGCATCGGGCTCGCGCGCATCGCGTCGACGACGACGAACACGGTGACGGCCAGCAATACCGGCAGCGCGTAGGCGCGCCAGCCGTAGCGGCGCACGAATCGGCCGATCGCGCTCTGCTTCTTGGCCTCCCGCTGCGGGCTGCGCGGTCGGCCGGTGTCGGCGTCGGTGGGGTTCCAGTGGGCGCGCAGCGGCTGCCGCGACTTGTCGGCGGGCTGGTAGAGCCCGAGCGGGTCGTAGACCTGCAGTTCTCGCCCTTCTGGCGCCGACGTCACGGAACCGGACTCGGTGGGTTGCGTGGGGCGAGCGACATCGCGCCCGCCGCCGGATGGTCGTTCCGGTCGGTCGGTCACCCCACCAGATTCTCACAGTGCGCAAGCGCGACCTCGCGGCGGCCGCAGGAGATCACGCGGTTACGGCCCGGCGAACCCTGGGGACTGGTACTACATTTCCAGGGCGAAACTTGATGGGAACACCGTGCGGGTATCGTTCGTGGGACACCGGACCGCACCCCTGGGCCGGGGTAAACGACAAAGAGAGCCGAGATGACAGACCTCGTGGACCGCATGACCTCGCGCCGATCGGTGCCGGAAACGGTCCCGGCAAAGCGCGGCACCCGGCTGCCCCGTGACGAGCGACGCCAGCAACTGCTGCTCGCCGCCAGCGAAGTGTTCGTCCAGCGTGGCTACCACGCCGCGGGCATGGACGAGATCTCGCAGGTGGCCGGCGTCAGCAAGCCGGTGCTCTACCAGCACTTCGCGAGCAAGCTGGAGCTGTATCTGGCGGTGCTGCAGAACTATGTCGACATCCTGGTGTCGAGCGTGCGCCAGGCGCTGCGCTCCACCACCGACAACAAACAGCGCGTGCGCGCCGCGGTCGCCGCGTACTTCGATTTCGTCGACAACGAGATGCAGGGCTTCCGCCTCGTCTTCGAATCCGATCTGACCAGCGAACCGCAGGTGCAGCGCCGGGTCGAGCAGGCCACCGAGGCGTGTGTGGACGCGGTCTTCGACCTCGTCGCCCACGACTCCGGCCTGGACCCCTACCGGGCCCGCATCCTGGCCGTCGGCCTGGTCGGCGCCAGCCAGTTCACCGCGCGCTACTGGCTCGAGGCCGACCGCCCGATCCCCAAGGACGAAGCGGTCGACACCACCGTGGCGCTGGCCTGGGGCGGCCTCAAGCACGTCCCCCTGCACCCGATCGGCTGAGCGCACCGGCCCAGACCAGACGAAAAGCCCCGCACCGGAATCCGGTGCGGGGCTTTTCGGTGTCAGGACCTTCAGACCGTGGCGAAGCCGACGCGGCCGGTGGCGGGCGAGCCGATCTCGACGTAGGCGACCTTGGCCGACTGGATCAGGAACTTGCGCCCCTTCTCGTCGGTCAGCGACACCACACCGCTCGCGCCGCTCAGCGCTTCGGAGACCAGCGCCTCGATCTCGTCAGGGCTCTGCGCGCTGTTGATGATGAGCTCGCGCGGGCTATCCGAAATACCGATCTTGACCTCCACGGCCAAACCTCCGAACGTAAGAGTCCTGTGTTGTCGACTCCAGGCTAATGCAGGCGGGCGACGCCGGTGTCATGCCCGCCTGCGCTCTGAGCGAACGGGGTCAGGCGGGCTCGACCAGTTCGATCTCGAGCTCGATCTTCACGGTGTCGGACAGCATGCCCGGCATCGGGACGCCGACGCCGAAGTCGGTGCGCTTGATCGTGCCGGCGGCGGAGAAGCCGGCGTGGCGGGTGCCGTCGGGGAAGTCGGCGACGCCGCCCCACTCGACGTCGAGGGTGACCGGCTGGGTGACAGTGCCCAGGGTGGCCTCGCCCGCGACGGTGAAGGACTCGGCGACGCGCACCGGTCCGGTGGCGCGGAAGGTGAGGGTCGGGCGGTTGGCGACGTCGAGGAAGTCGGCGGCGCGGATGTGGGCGTCGCGGTCGGCGTTGCCGGTGTCGAACGAGTCGAGGGCGATGGTGGCGCCGATGGTGGCCGCGCCGGTCTCGTCGACCACGAACTCGGTCTCGAAGCGGGTGAAGCCGCCGCGCACCTTGGCGATGCCGAGGTGGCGCACCGTGAACGAGACCGAGGAGTGGTGGGTGTCCAGCGCCCACGATCCGGTCTTCAGCTGCTGGGTCTGTGTCGAGGAAGTCATGCCTCCACCCTCACCGGACCGTGGTCCGCTAACCAGACCGCGCTTATCCTGGACCTCGCAGGGCGTGGCTGCGGGAGCGGGGACCGGGCACCATCGAGACATGGCAGGCGAAGACATGACAGAGCGGCACGGCGCCCGCTCGGCGTTCGCGGAACTTCTGGTCGCGCGCCGGGCCGAGTTGCGGCCCGAGGAGGTCGGTCTGCCCGGCGGCGGCAGGCGACGCACCCCCGGCCTGCGCCGCGAGGAGGTCGCGGTGCTGGCCGGCGTCAGCGCCGACTACCTGGCCCGGCTCGAGCAGGGGCGTGACAGCAATCCGTCGATGGCCGTCGTCGACGCGCTGGCCACCGCGCTGCGCTTCAACGACACCGAGCGCGCGCACTTCGGCTGGCTGGCGCTGACCAGCAGCGCCGAAGCCCGCTGCCCGAGTACGGCGTTCGATCCGGAACTCGATCAGGTGCCCGCCGCGCTGCGCGGCGTCGTCGACGCGATGACGCCGACGCCCGCGTTCGTGCTCGGCCCGCGGGCGAACGTGCTGGCCTGGAACAACGCGTGGGCCGATCTGGTCGGCCCGATCGGCCTGCTCGACGATCCCGACCAGGTGAACCTGGCCGTCTGGACCTTCCGGCACGCGCAGGCCCGTGTCA
>Ga0247823_10005244_pt1 | contig 10326 bp, 8 predicted proteins | sample 13C_PalmiticAcid_2_FD_192426 | JGI IMG/M metagenome (GOLD analysis project Ga0247823, IMG submission 192426) | Soil microbial communities from agricultural site in Penn Yan, New York, United States - 13C_PalmiticAcid_Day30 | ecosystem: Environmental > Terrestrial > Soil > Agricultural land...
CGCGACACGTGCCGGTCTCCGGCGAGGGGCCGAGCGTCGCCAGGAGCGCCGCGCCGCGTGGCACGCGACGCCCGTGTTGATCCTCGGCGCAGGCCCCGCCGGACGCGGTGCGGTCGACGCGATGCTGGTCAGCAAGGAGGCAGGCTGGCGCCCGGTCGGCTTCCTCGACGACGACCCCTCCCGCGCCAACCTGCGCCTGCGCGGCCTGCCGGTCCTGGGTCGCACCGAAGACCTGGCACGCGTCGCTCGCCAGACCGGTGCCGAGGCACTCGTGATCGCGGCACCGGACGCACCGGCACGCCAGCTGCGCACGTGGGCGGCGGCCGGCCGGGCTGCCGGTGTCCAGGTCAAGATCCTCCCCGCGATCACCGACCTTCCCTCGGGCACCACCGACATCCGCGAGCTCCGGGACGTCCGTGTCGAGGACCTTCTCGGCCGCCACGTCATCGACACCGACGTCGCGGCCATCGCCGGCTATCTCACCGGTCGGCGCGTGCTGGTGACAGGTGCGGGCGGCTCGATCGGCTCCGAGCTGTGCCGCCAGATCAAGGCCTTCGGGCCCAGCGAGCTGATCATGGTCGACCGCGACGAGTCCGCTCTGCACGCGGTGCAGCTCTCGCTCGAGGGGCGGGCACTGCTGGACACCACGGACGTCGTCCTGGCCGACATCCGCGACCGTGCCGGCATCATGCAGATCTTCGACGAACGGCGTCCCGAGGTCGTCTTCCACGCCGCGGCCCTCAAGCATCTCCCGATGCTCGAGCAATATCCCGGCGAGGCTGTGCAGACCAACATCTGGGGCAGCCTCACCGTGCTGGAGGCTGCCGCCGCTGTGGGGGTCGAGCGGTTCGTCAACATCTCGACGGACAAGGCAGCGGACCCGATCTGCGTGCTCGGCTACAGCAAGCGACTGGCCGAATGCCTGACCGCCGATGTCGCGACCAGCTCGGACGGAGTGTTCCTGTCCGTGCGCTTCGGCAACGTGCTCGGCAGCCGCGGCTCGGTCTTGTCCACCTTCGCCAGCCAGATCTCCGCCGGGGGCCCGGTCACGGTGACCCATCCCGACGTCACCCGCTACTTCATGACGATCCCGGAGGCCGTCCAGCTGGTCATCCAGGCCGCCGCGATCGGCGACCGCGGCGAGGTCCTGGTCCTCGACATGGGCGACCCCGTGCGCATCCTCGATGTCGCGGAGCAGATGATGGACATGGCAGGCACCACCGTTCCCATCGAGTTCACCGGACTGCGCCCTGGCGAGAAGCTCCACGAGGACCTACTCGCGGTCGGCGAGGTCGACGCTCGGCCGCATCATCCCCTCGTGTCCCAGGTCGCCGTTCCCACCATCAGCGCCGCCGGGATGCTCGACCTCGACGTCCGCGAGGAGCCCGGCCGTCTCACGCAGCGGCTGGCCGAGGCCTGCGACCTGCTGCGGCCGGGGGCTCCGGAGCCTCGGGAGGCGCCGGAGGCACGGGAGGCGCCGGCCGCCGTGCTGGCAGCGGGCCGCTAGGTGACGGCAGAACACGCCGGGTACGCAGCCGGCGCGGAGCGGGTCTCGGCGGATCCCGCGCAGCGTCTCGTCGTCGTCGGTGCCGGCGGCATGGGGCGCTGCATACTCGACGTCATCGACGCGATGAACCGCGCTGCGAGCGCATCCGGACCCGCACCGCTGCGCGTGGTGGGCGTCGTCGCCGATGACGAGCCCGTCGACGACCTCCTCCAGCGGCGTGAGGTGAGGTTCCTCGGCCCGCTGCCGCTGATCGACCGACTCCCGCCGGACGTGGGATATGTCATCGGCATCGGCGCCCCGGCGGCACGAGCGAGGATCGACGCGCTCCTGAGCCGATCGGGCCGTACCTCGCCGGTGGTGGTGCACCCCAACGTGCACCTCGGCCACGACGTTCGGCTCGCGCCGGGCGCGGTGATCTGCTCCCATGTCAGCATCGAGGGCAACGTCCGCCTCGGCCGGCACGCGCACGTCAACCAGAACTCGACCATCGGCCACGACAGCGTGGTCGAGCCCTACGCGACCATCAGTCCGATGGTCTCCGTGTCGGGCGCCGTCCTCGTCGGCGCCGGCGCGTTCGTCGGCGCAGGTGCCTCGATCCGGCAGGGCCTCACCCTCGGCGCCGGAAGCACGGTGGGCATGGGTGCCGCGGTCGTTCGCGACGTCGCACCGGACGTCACCGTCACCGGCGTGCCGGCCCGCCCGCGGACCTGAGGAGACCGGCCGGTCTCGTCAGTCCTCGTGCGGCGGGTCGACCAGGCGCGGCATGGTCGCATGTCCCGGATGCCTGACGCCACGCCGTCCCAGCACGATGAACACGGTGCGGGCCAGGACCCCCCAATCCCCAAGGTGCGAGCGGTGCCGGACGTAGTGGACGTCGAGTTCCAGCCGGTCCTTCCAGTCCAGGCTGTTGCGGCCCGAGACCTGGGCCAGCCCCGTGACACCGGGCCGGACCTGGTGGCGCAGATGCTGGACGCCGTCGTACGCCGAAAGGTAGTCGTCGAGCAAGGGACGCGGTCCGACCATCCCCATCTCCCCACGCACGACGTTCCACAGACTCGGCAGCTCGTCGAGGCTGGTCGATCGCAGGAAGCCGCCGAGTCGCGAGATCCGCTCGTGATCCTCCCGCTCGGTGGCCGTCTGCGCCCGCATGGTGCGGAACTTCACCAGGACGAAGGGCCGGCCGTGTTGGCCCGGCCGTTGCTGACGGAAGAGGATCGGCCGTCCCTCGGTGACCAGCAACGCGATGGCGATGACCGCCATGAGGGGGACGGTGGCGGCGAGCAGCAGGCTGCCAAGGACCAGGTCGCGCCCTCGGTAGGACCAGTCCCCGGTCACGGCCGACCCCCCAGCTCATGCCGGACGGCGGTCACCACCCGGTCGAGGTCGTCGTCACTCATGCCCGATCCACTCGGCAGGCACAGGCCATGGGCGAAGGCGTCGGCGGACGTTCCGTTGAGGATCGCCGGCGCCCCGGCAAAGACGGGCTGCAGGTGCATCGGCTTCCACACCGGCCGGGTCTCGATGGCATGCTCCGCCAATGCCAGGCGAAGGGTCTCGGGCGTCCGTCGGGCCGAGGAATCCAGCAGGAGCACGCTCAGCCACCCGTTGCCGGTGCCGAGGGCGTCATAGGGACCGAACCCGACCCCGGGCAGGTCAGCCAACCGGTCGCGGTAGGCCTCGGCAGTACGCCGCCGGCGCGCGACCCGTGCCGGCAGACCAGCGAGCTGGGCCCGCCCGAGTGCGGCGAGCAGGTTGCTGAGCCGGTAGTTGTAGCCGACCTCGGCATGCTCATAGTGCGCGACCGGCAGCCGCGCCTGGCTGGCGCGCCGACGGGCACGGTCGGCAGCAGCCTCGTCGTCGGTGAGCAGCACTCCCCCGCCGCCCGTGGTGATCATCTTGTTGCCGTTGAACGAGATCACCGCCGCCGCGCCCAGCGATCCCGCCGAGGCGCCCCCGGCGGCGCGCGCGCCCAATGCCTCGGCCGCATCCTCGATCAGGGGCACCTCGTAGCGGGCCGTGATGTCGCGCAGGGCGTCGTGGTCGCAAGGCTCTCCGTAGAGGTCGACCACGATGACAGCCTTCGGCAGCCTGCCGGCCCGGGCACGCCGAGCCAAGTCGTCGGCGTGCAGCGTCGGGTCCATGCCCCAGGTCCGCGGCTCTGAATCGACCAGGACGGGCGTGGCGCCGAGGTAGCGAATCGGGTTGACCGTCGCTGCGAAGGTGAAGGTCGAGGCCAGCACCTCGTCGCCGGGCCCCACCCCCAGCTCTATCAACGCGAGATGAATCGCCGCCGTCCCGCTGGCCAACGCGACGGCGTGGCCACGGCCGGTACAGGCCGCCAACTCACGCTCGAAGGCGTCGACCTCAGGCCCGAGCGGCGCGATCCAACCGGAATCGAATGCTCGGAGGAGCGCCTGGCGCTCAGCGGCTCCCACGTCCGGCCCGGACAGCAGGATCGGTGCCGGACGATCGGCATCGGGCGACGGAAGCTCGTTGAGCGCGACCGGAAGGGAGGCGCTCATGCTCGGTGGCCGGCTGCGGTCCGCTTCACGCGCTCAGTCCCTCGACCGCCTCGAGAGCCTCGAGCTCGGCCCGCAGCCGACGACGGGCTCGGCTGGCGACCGCGGACACCGAGTTGGGCGACTTGCGGCGCTCCGCGGCGATGGCCGCAACCTTCTCACCGTCGACCTCCACCCGCCAGATCACCTCACGCCAGGGTGCTGGAAGCCGCGAGAATGCCCTGCCCATGTCCGTGTCCTGCAGCGCATCGGGGAGCTCGTCGATCCACACTCCGTCGAGAGTGGACTGGTCGTCCGTCGGGATGTTCTGGGCGTGGTGCTCGTTGTGCGCCCACGACACCCGCCGGATCGCGGTGGCGAGGTAGCCGGGGAAGTTCTCCGTTGGCCCATTGCCTCCTCGCATGGCGCGGAACACGCGTGCCCAGGCGTCGGCCACCACGTCATCGACGTCGCTGGGCCGAGTGCCGGCGCGGCGCGCAACCTTGGCTGCGACATCCCGGTAACGGGTGAAAAGCACCCCGAACGCCTCACTGTCCCCGCGCCGCGCCTGATCGAGCAACTCCCCATCGCTCAGTTCGACCGGCTCGACGGCATCGACGGCATCGACGGCATCGCCCGCGGGCGGCCGCATTTGGGCATGACGAAACAAGAGATCTCCCCCAAGTTAGCTGGCCTCGACCACGGATCGATCGGGTCAAGGTCTTCCGAGATGCCACGGGTACGCGGCCTTTTCAGAATGCGTGAACGGAGAGCGCAGCGGATCACCCTTTCCGGTGATCCGTGGATGGGATCAAGGTGACCGGAGGGATGAGGAGGAGGATGACGGCTAGCTGGGTTGTCGGGTTCCTCCGATCACCCTTTCGTAGATGCCGGCGACCTCCGCGGCGGTCCGCTCGACGTCGAGAAGGCGCCGGGTGCGAGCTTGCCCAGCGGCGGCCAGGCGAGCCGATCGATCCGGACTCCGGAGGACCTCGCGGATCGCCGCCGCCAGCGAGTTCGGGTCGCGAGGTGCGGCCAGCCAGCCGGTCTGCTCGGGCCTGACCAGGTCGGGGAAACCGCCAACCGCGGTGGCCACCGTCGGCACCCCGGCCAGCAACGACTCCGCTGCTCCGCCGAGGTTCTCCGAGTGCGAGGGGTGGACTGCGAGATCGAGGCTGGCGTAGATCGCGGCGACGTCCTCGCGTGGACCGAGGAAGGCGTGCCGGCCGGGCAGCCTCCGCTCCGCAAGTGCCCGCACCCGTGCCTCGTAGGCTTCCGCTCCGATCCAGGGGCCACCCACGAACACGATGTGCAGGTCATGACCCTCGGTTACCAGCCGAGCGGCTGCCCGGATGAGGTCTTCGTGGCCCTTCAGCCCACGGGTCTGTCCGAGATAGCGCTTCGGGGCGTAGAAGTGGGCAACCATGCCGATCAACACGGTGTTCGGGCTGAGGCCGAGGTCCGCTCGCAACGGTGCCGCCGCCCCGGGGTCGACGAACGAGGCCGGGTCGGTGCCGTAGAAGCTCAGATGCACACGATCAGCCGGGACACCGCTGCGAAGGTAGCGGAGCCTGACCCACTCGCACGTCGCGATCCAGTGGTCCGCAGGACCGGAGGTTGCCAGCTCCACCCGGCGAGTCACGGAGTGCTCGAGATGGAGCGGCCCCGGCACCTGGAAGACCCGTGGCAGCGGGTTGCCCCGCAACGCAGACCGCAGCGCGAGGGTCGTGTCGACGAAGTGGCTGTGCACGAGGTCGGGACGGATGTCCTCCACGAGGCCGCCCACCGTGCGGATCGCGCTCGACCAGGTGCTGGGCCGGGTGGGAACCAGGCCCGGTACACATTCATGGACCTCGACGCCCGCGGCGCGCAGGGCGTCGGCACGTGGTCCTGGAGGGAGCGCGACGTGGACCTCAAGCCCTCGGCGGTGCAGGACCTCGATCTGGCGCTGGGCCCATCGGGCTCCGACTCCGGTCTTGACCAGGTGCAGGACTCTCATCGACTTCCACCCACTTGGCTGCGCAACGTCCGGAGCAGGGCGTCCCGGCGATCCTGGAGGACGTCCACGCGATAGCTGCGGGCATGCTCCTGGAGAACCTGCGCGTGACGGGCTGCTCCGAGCGGGTCCCGCATCAGCGCCAGCAGCAGCGCGGCGAGCGCCGCAGGATCGTCCGGTTGACAGCGCGCGGTTGACGGGAGCAGCTCCGGAATGCCACCGACATCGGTCGCCACACAGGGCAGGCCCGCGGCCATCGCCTCCAGGAGCGCCCGGGGCAGTCCCTCGGTGCGGGAGGCGAGCACGAAGGCGTCGCTGGCGCTCAGGACGTCACGCACGGCCTCCGGACCGGGCAGGTTGCCCACGAACCGGATGCGGGCTGCGAGCCCGAGACGGCGCGCCCGCTCCTCGAGCCCGGGGCGCTCACGGCCGTCGCCGACCACGGTCAGGACCACCTCGTCAGGCAGAAGCGTCAACGTCTCGATGAGGACGTCCACGCCCTTGTAGGTCTGCTCCAGGCTGGCCACGGTGACCAGGGAGCGCACCGCGCGTGGCGATACCGGACGTTCGATGAAGGACTCCGGGGTCAGCGACACGCTGGAGTAGGTCGCGGTGGCGAGCGCACGCGGCGCCGGATAGCGCTGGGGGAGGACGACCGAGCTCACGTAGCCGACCACGCTGGCGTGCGCCGTGAGGCGCCGCAGGCCGGCGGTTGTGGCGGAACGGATCGGCACCCGCGCCGGATGGCTGCTGACGCCGGCGGCGAAGACCTCCGCCGGGTCCCCGACGACCTCAACGCCGTACGGCGTGGCGCCCAGCGCCCGTCGGGCGGCGTGCGAGACGGCGCCGGGCGCTCGCAGCATCGCCGCGTCGACTCCCTGCGTGCCCGCGCGCGCCGCCCGAGCGACCGTCCTGTGGTGACGCACGGTCCCCAGCGCACCGCGGTAGTCGACCAGGGGGTGAACCCGCACGCGCTCGTCCTCGACCCAGCTGCTCGGGCTCGGCGGCTCCGCCAGGTCGCTCTCTGCAACCCGGGCGAGGACCCGTACCTCGTCGAACACCGTCAGGTAGCGCTCCCAGAACGACCGGTCGTGGAGGCCGTCGGTGAACACGGTGCCGTCACGGAAGCGAAGCAGACGTGCCTCTGTGCTCACCAGGAGTCGCACCGGGCAGGACCTCCCCGTCGGGTCGAGATGGGCGGGCGAGAAACGCGAGCCCACCGTGCAGGACCAGGCACAGCACGATTCCTGACATCAGGCCGCGACTGTCGGAGCGGAACATGTAGGGCACGAAGATCGTGAGGAAGTACCCGAGGTGGGCGGCCAGCGGAGAGCGGTCCAGCCGGTTGACGACGACGTTGACGCCCACGCCGATGAGGAAGAAGACCGGCAGGACGCCGACCAACCCGAAGTTGAGCAGCGCCTCCCCGGACAGCGAGAAGCCGTAGCCCGACGTGCCCGCCGGGGCGTAGCTGTCGACCAGCCACTGGGTCGGGCTGACCTCGCCGCCCACGCGGCCTCGGGTGAGCGCCGAGACCAGCGCGGCCAGATAGGTCTGGCCGTGGCCGTACGGTGTCGAGGTCGGCACGTACTCGAGGACCCGGGTGTCCACGAACAGGAGTGATCCTTGGAACAGGGCGTTCGTGTGCTCGCCGGGCTCCGCACTTCGGCCAGCAGCGAGGGCGCTGACCGCGAAGGCAGCAGCCAATCCCGTGGCGAGCAGCCGCGAGATGCGAGTGCCCGTCTGCGTCAGCCGGCCCAGGAACGCCAGCGCGACGAGCACGAAGACGAAGTCGCGCTCCTGCGACGCGACGCAGTAGACGACGTAGAACGTCAGGAACAGCAGGTACAGCCTGCGCGCTGGGGCGGACGGGCGGATCAGCGGCCACGTCGCGGCGGCGACCAGGGCGATGACCAGGAAGACATAGTGACCTCCGCCGGCCGCAGCGATCCGCGAAGCCTTGTCCTGGCTGAGGCTCGCGGGGCCGATACGCACGATCCCGAGCGCGGCATAGCCACTGAGCATCACGAGCAGTAGGCAGACGGGGGTCACCCATCTGCGGGGGTCGACGGGGTCGACGAGAGAGGCGACCACGGGCCGTTGGCGCACCACCAGCTCGGCCAGAAGCAGGCCTCCGATGGCGAGCGCGAAACCCTGGGTGGCCATGTGGACGCGGTCGAGCACGATCCCGATGTAGATCTCCTGGCCCCGCAGGTGAGAGAGCACCGGCCCGAGCGCCTGGACCAGGAAGATCACCGCCATCAAGCCCAGGACCCCGCGACCGCGCTGACGCACCAGCAGGACGACGGTCAGGGCCACACAGACCAGCGGCCAGCGCCAGGCTGGCTCCAAGAGAGTGCTCATCGTCGCCCCACCGTCGCCACCGCCAGCGAGCGCCCCGGTCGCCGGGGTGCCCGCACCACAGCCACGAGCTTCGCGCCGCACTGGACCAGCGCGCCTGTCGTCACCGCTGCCGCGACTCCGGTCAGGCCGTGCGCCGGCGCGAGCAGGAGGCTGCCGACGCCCACGATCGCGAGCCCGGCGAGATTGGCCAGGAGCTGGGTGTTCTGACGGCGCTGGGTGACCAGTGCCTGGTCAAGGAACCAGCCGCACGACAGGATGCCCGTGGTCAGCGCGGTCAGCGCGACGAAGGCACCCCCCACCGCGAAGTCCGCGCCGTACAGCGCCCGGACCAGGGCAGGGCCCCACCAGTAGGCGGGAACCGTCAGCACCGCCCCACCAACCACGCACACGGCAACGGCCCCGAGCACGGTGCGGACGAGCCCGCCGTCGCCGTCGCCGTGGTGGTAGCGCTGGGCGAGCTGCGGAAGCCGGGCCTGCGCGACCGCACCGGCGAGTGAAGTCACGGCCTGCGCAAGCTGGCTGACGCCCGAGTAGACGCCCAACAGCGCGCTGCCGTGCGCGCCCTGCAGGACGAAGCGGGGCAGCGCCACACTGAGCGCACCGACCGAGCTGGATCCGCCGAGCGGGAGGCCGGTGCGCACCACCTCGCGCAGCGACGAGGGGGCGAGGTCGGCCCGGCTCACCAGGCGCTGCCCGGGTCGCAGGCCCGCCTGCACCTGTCGCCAGGGCAGCGCCAGCGCCAGCGCGACCGAGCACAGCGGCAGAGCCCAGACGGCTTGCCCCACTGCTCCCGTTGCCAGCAGCGCGCCCCCGAACGCGGCTGTGGAGGTCACGGCCAGCAGCGTCTGGTCGCGCCCCACGCGATCGACCCGGCCCTGACTCTGGAGGCAGCCGAGGAAGAGGTCGCCGATCGTCTCGGCGCACCGCGCGAGTCCGACAGCGACCACGACGACCGACGTGGTGGCGTCGGTGCCGACGGCGCAGGCCAGCACGACGGCGAGGGCGACCAGGCTCGTGCAGACGCGTGCCGCCAGGAACGGACCTCGCACCGCGGTCGGGTCGGGGGCGGTGACGAGGAGCACCCTCAGCTGGAGCATGCTGAAGGTGAAGACCGGGGCGGCGATCGCCAGGGCGAGTGCATAGGCCCCCACCGCGTCGGCGCCCTCCTGACGGGCGAGCTGGGCCACCACCAGCCACTGCATCAGACCGAGCGAGAGGGTCCCCGTGACGGCCCAAGCCGTCGGGTGTCGTCCTTGGCAGGCTCGCCTATGCCGCGCCATGAGCGCTGGCGACCAGGCCCGCACTCCCGTCGGTGAAGCTCGCGATGGTCCGCCGGATCCCCTCCTCGAAGTCCACCTCCGCGTGGTAGCCCAGGAGGCGTTCGGCCGGCTCGATGTCCGCCAGGGAGTCGCGCACGTCGCCGACCCTCGGCGGCTCGAACACGGCCTCCACGTGCCTGTCGAGCTGGCGGCAGATCGTCGCCAGCATGTCGTTGACGCTGACCGCATGGCCGGTGGCGACATTGAACACCTCGCCGCCCACGCCGGGCTGCTCGGCCGCGCGCAGATTGGCGTCGACGACGTTGTCGATGTAGGTGAAGTCGCGCGACTGGTTCCCGTCCCCGAAGACGGTGACAGGGTGGCCGCCGAGCACCGCGGTGATGAAGCGCGGGATGACCGCGGCATAGGCCGAGTGCGGATCCTGGCGGGGACCGAAGACGTTGAAGTAGCGCAACGCCACGACGTCGAGCCCGTAACTCGCGGTGAAAGCCTGGCCGAGCGTCTCGGCGGAGAGCTTTGCGACCGCGTACGGCGAACGGGGACGTGGCCGCATCGAGGTGGCCTTCGGGAGAACGGGTGTGTCCCCGTAGACCGACGACGAACTGGCCTGGACGACGCGGGCGACGCCGGCATCGCGCGCCGCCTCCAGGACGGTGAGCGTGCCTCGGTCGATCGCCGACC
>Ga0247823_10005245_pt1 | contig 10325 bp, 9 predicted proteins | sample 13C_PalmiticAcid_2_FD_192426 | JGI IMG/M metagenome (GOLD analysis project Ga0247823, IMG submission 192426) | Soil microbial communities from agricultural site in Penn Yan, New York, United States - 13C_PalmiticAcid_Day30 | ecosystem: Environmental > Terrestrial > Soil > Agricultural land...
ATCACCACCCCGACCACCGTGATCGCCCCTCCCTTGCCCGCCGCGCCCTCCACGATAACCGCCCTGCTGGCTCTGTTGTTCCCTAACAATGTCGATAATCTCGTCCGGTACGCGCAGGTACTTGATCTGTCGCACCCGTCAGTCAGCCACCCATCCCCAAATCCCCACCACCCTCTCAAGCAAAAGATAAAACCCACATTATTCCCCTTGACGTAGACCTCCGGCAGCCGCACGAACTTGTCGCCCTCCTATTCCCCCAAGCCCAGTCAGCCAACATGCCTCCTTCATTTATCCGCGCAGCGCGCCGTCGGGGTCGGAAAAGCTCACCGGACTGGTCTGCACAACTTCGCGCAGCGTCAGGTTCATCCACGTGTCGCATAGTACGAGATGGCCGTTGAGTGTTTCGCCGTTCTTGAGCTCGACCAGCATCGGGTGGCCTTGCGCCGCGTTCAAAAGCCCGAGGGGCAGCTGCAGGCAAGCATCGATTAGTATGCTCCAAGTCCAATAAGAAGGGGTCGAGGCATCTCACCATAGTTGTGATTATTTGCGACCCGGAAGAGCTTTGTTTGTTGTTGCTGTTGTTCACTTTGGGAGCTGGACATGCAGCCGGGAACTCAGGTGGAGCCTCAGATGGTACCTCAGGTGGGACCTTGGTTGGAACTCCAAGAGCGCCCCATGCATGACCTCAAGGGCAGGAAACTTACTAGAGGCGCGTTTATGATTGGCTGAATTGCTTATGGTGGGGCTGTGACTGGTAAATTACAAGGCGCCGATACTGTTCTGTATGGTACGAAAGTTTCAATCGAGTACTGGATATCAAAAGCGACAGGCCCGTGGCAACAACATCAAGCCCCTGACGCTTGCACAATCTCTCTCACCCATCTTTGGTACAGCCACAAAGCTCAGGGAGTTGCTAGGGCAAAAAGCAACGTGCATGACCAAACATGCAAACGTGAGAGTTTGGCAAAAGGTTGTGGACGAGCTGGGAATCGAACCCAGGACCTTTCGCATACACTGAGGCATGCTAAGCGAACGCTCTACCAACTGAGCCACACGCCCTTAATTGGATGCTAGAGACCCGCCAGCGAGTAGCTATGCGCGCAGGCGGCCGCGGTCCTGGCACGGTTTCGGTTCCACGAAAATGACCACCCACTCGCCATTCAACGACATGGCAGCGCTGATCCGCAGATGAGTGACACTCCTATGGTTTCCTGCAAGATCCAAGGAGCGAAAATGGAGGATGAACAGGCTTTGCAAGGACTGGGTGCTGTTGACTGTGTCTCTACATCGAAACCTCCTGAACCGACAAACAAGTATAACACCAGGACGAAGTACATCGAGTCCGACAGAATGGAAAGACAACTGGTAAGAAATGCGACCCAGCACAGTTAATATGACAGCCATCCTCAACGAAGAATGAGACCCTCAAGTGGTAGAGCCAGCCGGTCCGCACATGCCCGAGGCTATGCCTGCACTGCTCAATCTGTTGCCCTAGCCCGGCACCGCACATGCCAAGTAGCCCTCGGCATCTCCAATCCTCCCCGTTCTGCGGGCACCCGCTTAGGAAGCGCTCTCTCGGCTCTTGCGATAGCTCGCCTGGAGGAGGTAGCGGAGCGTCAGCAACATTGGCCTCTCGTGGCGCGCGTCACGTCTTAATGCAAAGCATAAGCCGAAGCACGACTTGCCTCCTGTTCAACCTGCAGCCCATCGATGATGGGCGCGAGCTCGCTCAGAATCTCGTGGGCCTTCTTGTGGAACTCCATTTGCGCGGCGATCAGCTCGGCCAGGTTGCGCAGCGGCTCGGGGGTGTCGAGGACCTGTGGATACGGTCGTCAGCTCTGCGTAAGGTTGGGTTGGCACAAATACAACTACTCACATTCTTCATAACTCCGACCGCCTCCTCCGTCTGCGTGACAAACTCGTCCTCGGCCTTCTCAATCTCCTCCTGCGCCTCGGCGCTCAGCTCGTGCTCGTCGTGGGTATCGGCGCGGGGCGAGGCGTTGCCCAGCTTCCAGGTCGTGCCCTTGACGCGCGCCTTGACGGCGTCGAGCGTGAGGCGGGCCTTCTCGACGGCCTTGCGGGCGCGGGTGGCGAACAGGATGTTGGTGTTGAGCGTCGTGTTCCAGCCGGCCAAGAAGCGGCTCTGGACCTGGGCGTCCTGGGCCAGGCGCGCCTCGCCCACGCGCTCCATCGCCAGCGCGTACTTCTCGAGCGCCGTCGCCAGCGGGTCCTCGCCCGCGCCCGTGTGCTGCTGGTGCAGCGTCTGGCTGCTCGCCAGCGACGCGCGCGCCATGGCGTGGTGGAACGTCTTGGGCTGGGGCTTCGCGGTCGGGGGCGCGGTCAGGGCCGCCTGGGCCTCGGCGGGGGAGGTGGCATTCGAGAGGAGGTTGACCTTCTCGCTGACGGTGCGGCCCAGGTCCTGGAAGGTCTCCTTGATGTTGGGCGGGTAGTCGTAGGCCTCGTGCGAGTACTGCGAGCTGTTTGCGAGCGAGATGTTAGTGGAAGTTCTTCGGGACTCAATATCACCGTGGCCACCTACGTCACGGCAAGCAGCTTCTGGTGGACGGCCTTCAGCGCATCAACCCGCTTCTCGAGGTCGATGTAGTCAGGCGGGAGCTGAGTCTGTTGTTCCCCATCGGTATTAGCCAACCTCCGTTATCAGCGCCGGCAGTCCCGAGTGTCGCGAACCTTGTCCTCGGCCTGGCCCAGTTGCTCCTTGGTATACTGAAAGGTGCGCGAAGCAAAGGGGGTGATCTGCCCACCCAGCGAGCTGCAGTCCGGTGTCAGCCATCGTCTTCGAACATTCCCTCGACTGGTCGGGTGCCGAGTGTGGGATGCGGGGCACTCTACGTGAGGCTCTTCTGGAAACCCTTGAACGCGTCCATCTTGATTCTGCGGCGATGATCGACTTGCAATCGGGTGCTCGAGGATGTGGGGCCGAAAAGAGTTTGTTGTCGACAAACACCGGTTGTTGATGTGTCGATGAGAGAAGCTTTGTGATGCGACGGGCCTTGCAGTTGTTAGGGGGCGCCAAGCCACAGGCCCACTGCTGACACCCCGCTAATCCCTGCTGCTCCAGGCGTGAACCGAGATTGATTGGATGCGTCATCAGCCCAGGAATCACCGCTTTCATCGTTCAAGCCGTTCTTTTGGCTCGTGCTCGACTAATCCATCAGAAATACATATCATACGGGTATGGCAGGATTGTGATGATTTCTCAAACAATCTCATTTTTAGCTGTATGAGCCAACTGGCAAAGACCTAGAACAGAATTGCTCAATTGATTGCCTGAGCCACTGCCCGAATTTCCCACTCCTGGAAGTGCACCTCTCCCTGCCAACGCTGAACTCTGAACCACAGACAGCTAATCCGCCGGCTTCGTATCATCCCACGACGGCACCACATTCCTGCACACATCCTCATAATCCGTCAGCAGCCGCTCGCTTGTGGCCGCCTCCGGCGTCGTCCAGAACATGGCCCAATTGCTCTCCGGCAGCTTCCTCACACCACAGGACCGCTCAAAATACCACTTGTTCACCGGGTTATTCTTCCTGCTCCGCCAACACACGCCGTTCGGGAAACAGTCGCGCACCATGGCGTTGAAGACGATGTCGGCCACGCCGCCGGCGCCCTGGCTCTTCTTGAGCACGGCAAACTTGTCGAGGTAGGGCACCAGCCTGCCCTCGCGGTACGCCGTCTCCTCGTCCATGCCAAAGGGCCGCTCCCATGTGAGGATCGCCCCGCCCTCGTACTCGCCGGCGATGATGATGCCTGCGAGGCTGTCTTCCACCCGGCGGAGGTAGTGCTCGACGTCGAGCTTGCGGCCAAATGAGTCGTTGATAAGGTGGACCAGGCGCGGTAGGTCGATGCAAGTGTCGGTCAGTCGAAGTCTAGGGGTGCCTGGTTTGGGTGGCAGCCAAGGGCCTGTCCGGTGATCGGGGAAAATAGTGACTGGCAGGCCTTTCTTTGCTAGGGTTGTGGTGGGCATGCTGGCCCGCGAGATTTCGGTGCTGCGACTCGTGCGTTTAATCCTGCCAATGGGTAGTGACGCCGAGTAAATCGGCCTGTCGGTGAGGAGGTTATGGATGAGGGGGTTCTGCCACCTCCTGGTCTTCACCTCGCCCGCAAATTCCTCCACATTGGCCTCCTTCAAGTGGGTTGGTGATGGTCGTAGGTTTGCTGCCTCAGCCGGACTGGTGATGACCGCCGAGGCCGTCGAGGGGAGTATGGCCAGTGTGTTTCTGACGAGCTTCAAATTTTCCGCATGCTTCACCTTGGGCTTGCCCGACAAGCCTGTCGTGGTCGGGGGTTCCGCTTGTCCGTGGACTGCGAGGGCGCCGTGGAGCTTGTCGAACTCTTCTTCCAGGTTGACAAACACGCGTGCGCCGTCCCCGTGGTCACTTGCCGGGATACCGCCAAAGGGGTCGATGACGATAATCCTGTCCACCACAGCTCTCTGCACAGGACGGGAGCCAGAGCTGTCGCTCTCTGGGTTCTCCTCGACAATTGCCCGCCTGTCGAATTGCAGACCAGAGAAGAAATTGGTCAAGGCAAAGACGATTTCGTTGGCATCGGCTGCCGTGTATCCGAGCGTCTCCTCACACAAGGCACGGGGCGGCACCACCACGATATGACCATGTCTGAGAGGAGTGGTGAAACCTCCCCCAAAGCCGACAAAAAGGTCCGTGGAACCGACGGAAGAGAACTTCTGCGGCTCGCCCTCTTTCTTCCATATCGCCGAGCCTACCAGCTCTGCCCCTGGTGAGCTGTGACGACCAATCGCTTTGATGATGCGGTCCGTCTGTTGGGAGACAAGATCCCGCCAGTGGACGCCATTGCTCTCTTCCAAGTCGCAATCAAGGACGATGACGCTTCGCAAGCCCAAATCTCGTAGCTGGGTGAGTGTTTTGGCAACGCCGTCGAGGAGAGAATCGTCCCAGGTTTGAGTTTCTCTCAACTTTACGATGGCAATATGTGGTACCTCGCTGGTGTCGGCCACAGAGACCCTCACTGGCCCCTGGACAAATCGGGGCACGTCGTTTGAACCGCGAAGCCCGTCCTGCAGAACAGTCGTAAAAGCTGGAGTCTTCTTCGGCCCAGAGCCTGGGGAAGAGCCAAAAGTCTGAAGGTATGCCTTGGCATCACGTTTGGTGGCGGATGACTCGAGGACCGAGATCAAGAATTGCTGCCCGACGGTTAGCAGAGCCTGAGGAGAGCGAGGGGTGAAGTCTAACCCTGTCCAATTCTCTCTTTTGTTTTGCCTCGGTAGCAGGGGAATGGTGGTTCTCAGACGCCCCGACCCCATTCCTGGCTGGCCGGGAGCCATTCTCAGCCGTTGACGTGCGGCGGCACTGCTCCCTGCGGACAGAAGTCTATTTTGGCTGTCAGAAAAAAAATTCAAGCAAGGTACCTAATGAGAGAGGCAGAGGCGCGTGGCTGCCGAGAGATGTCTCACCTGGACTGCCGAGGTTGCTCTCTTCCACACGCCGCCGCCTTTGGCGAACATGGTTCAATTGCTTTGGAGAGAGGTTTGAGGAGAGTCCCGGGGTCCCTTTGCGAGGAGACCCGGCCAAGGAGTAAGCTCTCAGATGAAAGCTGCGCTCATTATTTTTGCTAGGCGGTGGACGGATGATAAGGCGGTGATGCCCTGGTGAGTCAAAGAAACCCACAGGCTAACAACCCTGGTGCACCCAAGCAAATTTATCAGATCATCAGATAACCAGGCATTGGTGGAGCACCTGAGAGCCTTTGGATTTCGAGTCTCCTTGGCATGCAACGATGGAGGTGTATGGTTTGGATTGGCTCCATTGGAAACTTTGAACGGTGGTGGATCAGGCATGTTATTCGACCGGCCGAGGTCCGTTTTGTTCCTCCTGCGCCTGAGGAGCACCGGGATGTCGGGGGCGTCGGGTCAACTGATGTGGAGGTGTGCATTCCCGCCTCCACTCCGATCCCACCCCGCAGATGTACCTGCGGACACGGAAGACTCCCCGCACCTCTTGTCACAGGATAAGATGTATGTTTTGAGCACATCAGCCAAGTTCATATGGACGTACCGATCCCGCTAATATCGAATGAGTTATTCAACAAAGTGCCAAAAGCAACCAGCCAGGGAAACTTCATGATACTGAACTCGAGCGTCTGATCTCTCCGCCATGGCAACTGCATCGGGTGGCATCTGCGATTGCCCGCGGGCCCATTTGTAAGCTTTAGTAGTACCTTACTTCCAGTCTGAATTCGAGTTCCTTCCACCCAGCACCGACGCTCCGCACACGAAGGGAAAGTGTTTCCCCGCAAGCGACCCGGGCCAACTGGATGTGCCGACTTGCGTGCCTGTTACCTCCTAACCCCAAACATCTATAAGTCAACAACCTAAAGCAAAACAACTTGGCAGTGCCAAACCACGACCTGAAGCCGCACTACACTATCTCTCTCACTTGAGCACTGCCGTGACGTTGAACATTTCTGCCCTTACTCTACCTTGTCTTACACGTATCTGATCGATCCCATACGATGGCTCCAACGGTTCTGTGGGTTGGCCTGGGGAACATGGGCCGGGTCAGTGCACCTCCAAACGACTGTTTGGTCCAAACCATCTAACATGGCTTCAGGGGATGTGCAAAAACGTGGTGGAAAAGGCACAAGTCGAGCACCCAGTCCTCGTCTACAACCGCACCAAGCAGCGCTCTGTCGAGTTCAGTGATCAGTTTCCCGCTGGAAAGACCGAGGTCGTCGACTCGATCGCGGCCGGCGTCGCCAGAGCCGACATCATCTTCACGATCCTCGCCAAGGACGACGTCGTCGAAGCGGTCGCAGACGAGATCTTCAAGGCTTGCGATGTCAAGGGGAAGCTCTTCGTGGAGTGCTCCACCATCCACCCGGATACCACTGCCCGCGTGGCCAAGGCCTTCGAGGACCGCGGCGCCGAGTTCGTTGCCGCCCCGGTCTTCGGCGCACCCGCCATGGCCGAAGTGGGGCAACTCGTCGGCGTCCTCGCTGGCCCAAAGCCATCGGTCGAGAAAGCCAGCCAGTTCTTCAAGGGTGTCATGGCCAAAGGCGAAATTGACATGAGCGACCAGCCGTATGAGAAGGCGCTCCAACTGAAGCTGGTCGGAAACACCTTCATCCTGAACATGGTCGAGCAGCTGTCCGAAGGCCTGGTGCTGGCCGAAAAGTCCGGGCTCGGAACACAGTACCTGCACGACTTTGTCGAGAACATCCTCCCCGGTCCGTATGCGGCTTATTCGACGCGCATTCTGTCTGGGGCATACCACCGCATGTCGTATCCGTTGTTCCCGGTGGACCTGGCTCTGAAGGACGCCAGGCATGCTCTTAGTTTGGCCGAGGCCAGCGGCGTTCAGATGAGGAATCTCGAGGTCGCGAATGCGCATCTGGCCAAGGTGAAGGAGCACGACGGGGAGAAGGGGGACATTGCTGGAATTTATGGTGCTGTCAGGGAGGAGGGCGGGCTCAAGTACGAGAACAACTGATCGTCTCCTAGGGTGATTTTGTGATTCCAATGACAAGTAGAGTTACGCATTGAACAGACTTTAACGAGAGAGCCCTATCCAAGACATTAAAAGCTAGTGCCGCGAAGATGTTGAAGTGGGAAGGACGAATTCAAAGGCGATGTTACATTACCGTAATGTCAGGACGATGTCGATTTCCGTACCAATGACTAAGCAGCGGAGGACGTAACCAGGATCCCAAGCTCGCTGGTTGCTGCGCCTTGAGCTTCCCGCCAACCTCCAACGCCGCGCAACCAACCATCAAGACGACGCCGACAGTTCCCCGACCGCCAAAACACCGTTTCCCGTCAACAACGGTTGCGTTAACGGAGTCCATTGTTGCAGTCAATACTCTTCAGCCTCATAATCCCACACAATGGCCAACGGGTATGGAACCGTCCAGCGCACCCTTCGACAATCACGAGCACTCCGCTAACGACTGACCCTCGCAGCTGGAGCGTCATCATCGGCTTGGTGATAGTCGTCGCCATGTCGCTAGCAGCATGGTTCTTTTCACCCAAGGGCGAGAACCAAGTGTATGGCCCCCGCTTCCGCCGCATCCCCCGATAACATCACCGTGCTGACAGAACTACCAACCAGGCTCTGGCGCTCCTCCATCATCCTCTCCATCGCCAGCTGCTACCTCATGTGGGCCGTCACGTTTCTATCCCAACTTCACCCGCTCATCGAGCCGAGGCGATCGGATCTACGCAAGGAGTACATCCACCACTAAGCTACGGTTTGGGGGACGGCGATCGCGAGCGAGGCGATCGTAGCTGTTGTACGAATACCCACGGCATTCCATACAGATCAGGACGGCGTTTGGGCGGGCGGGCATTTGCGGGTTTGGATTTTACATTGGGCGAGTTTTGAGTTGTACATGCAGCAGCAGCCCCTCAAGAGCGGGCGAATACAAACTTGATCATCTCATGCCGGGTCCCATTACAGGTTCAAGGAGTGGAAACGACAAGGGCACTCAAGATTGCATGTCTGGGACCTAACCAACAGCCAACCTCCCCGCCCAGTCCCTCGCATACATCAACATGGCAACAAACGCCCTCCCGTCTTCGGCCACCCCTGTCTCCCCGGCCGAGTCGACCCCCTCCAAACCCGCCGCCCACATCACGGCCCGCCCCATCGCCCAGCGACTAACTGCGCCAGCCATGGCCAGCAAGGCCGCCACCCCATACCCGCAATCCAACAAGATCTTGAGCGCCTCGACGTTGTTCGCTACAACCGCCCACCCAAGCGACCGCGCCGCGGCGGGTACGTCGTACTCCCATATCACCATGAGTATGGGGAAGAGCTTGGTGGAGGACGACACAAGCAGGGCGGTCGAGACCGAGTTGGGGCGCGAGTAGCGAGGGAGGACGCCCAGCAGGGCGAGCGGCGAGTAGCGCGAGGAGGTGAGGAAGCGGATCGAGCCGTGGAAGGCCATCGTGGACAGGGTGCAGAGGAGGACTTGTCGGCTGTTAGCTGACATCGGAGAGAGGGACGGAAGGGGAAATTGGGCGTACGGAAGAACATGTACTGAAACACTATCGGCTGCTGGGCCAGCCGGCCAAAGTTGCCGCTGTCGCCGTCGGCGGAATCCGCATCGGGAACCGACTGGCGCTCGATGCGCGCCCAAGTAAGGTAGACGTCGAACAGCAGCAGGAGGATGCCGAGACGAATGATAGAGGGCTGTTTGACGCATTCAACTCGTCAGCTCCCTTCCCATCGCTCATCTGCCCTCCCAAAAGAAGAAACTCACAGCAAACTCGTCCTCATCCTTCATCAACGTATTATGCAGCAAATGCCTATACACCTAAATCCCCCCTTGTGTCAGCTTCCATCCACCCACCCGTCCATCCATCCATCCTCTCCCCCTCCCCACCCAAGATGTGTGTGTGTATGTGTGTGTGTGTGTGTGTGTGTGTGGAGCGAGCGCACCTGCGGCTTGATCAAGACCAGGTCGATAAACAGCACGACAAAGTCGTGCTCGACGTACTTGTCGCAGAAGCGCCCGCAGTTCTTGCACACCGTCAGCCGGATGTTGTGCCCGCCCGACTTGTCGCCGCCGCCCTCGCGCCAGAGCGTCTTGACGGGGTGCCGGCACTCTATGCAGATGGGCATGGCGGCTGCTGCTGCATTGCTTCTGGCTTTACGGAGCTTCGGGGGATGGGGATTGGGGATCGGTCGGTCTCTTCGAACAGGAGGATGGGGCGTCGGGGGTGAAATTGGTTGGATAATTGGTGAGGGGAGAGGCGGCGGGGACCAACGGCCGTGGTGTTTGGTTTGGGAATTGTGGTGATAATGCTGGGATGGGATGGATTCCGGGTTGCTGTCGCGTTTGGCGGGCAGGCGGGTTCCGTCGAGGTGCGGTGATAAGGATTCTTATCAGGCGTCACAGGCCTGCATTTGTTCCTTCTGCGCATCTGTACCCCCGGACGGCTTGGCAAGCCTCAACACCAGCCATCCAGTCCATCGTCTTCTGAGGAGCCAGCCTTCATTGAGCAACACATGAGCAGTCACTAAACACAACTTGTAAACATCCAGCAGGATATCGTCTTGACAATGACAGCTGTCTCTATATACCAAAAGAAACGTGGGCGCAGAGGTCAGCCTGGCCGCCTTCAACAAAACAATACAACAACGCCCGCAGCGCAATGCTAAGATATACCAGACGACAACCTCCCGAATCAACCGCTGAAATGGACCAATCCCAACTAGAGAGAGAGATGAATCCCCTCCTAATCCACCTTCTTGTTCCCTCCCGGGGCAGCGGGCCCCCTCCCCCTAACACCAGCAGCCCACTGCCCCGGGAGGGAACAAGAA
>Ga0247823_10005246_pt1 | contig 10325 bp, 10 predicted proteins | sample 13C_PalmiticAcid_2_FD_192426 | JGI IMG/M metagenome (GOLD analysis project Ga0247823, IMG submission 192426) | Soil microbial communities from agricultural site in Penn Yan, New York, United States - 13C_PalmiticAcid_Day30 | ecosystem: Environmental > Terrestrial > Soil > Agricultural land...
TCACCCAGCCGGGGGAACCGCCGGTGTACGGATCCTGACCGCGGTTGCCGGTCTTGTCGCCAGGATCGACCGGCGGTTCCCCCGGCTGGGTGATGACGATCTCGGACTGGTCGGGCGTCAGGTTTCCGTACGACGTAGGCATTCCACTGGCGTTGTAGTTCGACGCGTCCTCATAGACCCGCATGGCGTTCGCGTTGTTGTCATTGGCGGCGTTGTACTGCTGGGTCTTCTGCTCGTAGGTCGTGCTCGCGCCGCCGAAGGAGGTGACGTTGTCCCAGAAGCCGGGCTTCTGGGGCTGGTCGGGGACGGGCTGCACGGCGTTGCGGGCTTGGTCGTACGACCCGACCTGGCGGTTTGTGAGGTCCTGCGCGGTGTCCAGTTCGGGCTTGGCGAGTTCGTGTTCGACGTAGAGCGGACCAGCGCCCCTTCGAGCGGCGCCGCCCGCCTCGCCCTGCCAGGCGGATTCCATCTGGGCGGTCAGAGACTGGATGTCGGCCGCCCACTCGCCGTACTCGGACTCGACCTGCTTGATGACGGTCGCCGCTTGGTTCAGGCGTTCGCCGCCACGGCCGTTTTGGAAGTTCTCATAGATCTGTTGGCCCGACATGAATGCCACGTCACGCACCCGCTTTCAAAGTGTTGATCACTTCACCAGCGATGTCCTTGACCTTGTCACAAGCCGCCCGCCCCGGCCCACCACGGGAAGCGACGCGGAAGGTCAACTCGTCTCGAACTCCCACGACGACAGTGCAATAGCCCTTTTCGCGGCTGTCCACGCCGTCGGCGAGGACAGCAGGGTAGGTCGCGACGGTTGTCGGTTCGAAATACTTCCAATCGCCCTTGCTTTCGGCCCGGTAGTGATCATTGAGCCCGTTCGTGTTCTCTGACAAGAATCCGATCGTGTAGAGCGCGCGATTGTCCTTGTCATGCCAGGAGCAGTATGGATCGCTTCCGTTGCTGTCCTGGGAACCCTCGGCTTTCAGGCCAAGGCCAGTCGCCTGGGTGGGGGTGAGAAGGGTGCAGGGTTTACCGATGGAGTCGGCCGCACTGATCGGATCCTTGACCCTGGGCGCGGTCTCGGCGTTGTCCGGGGTCGTGGTCGCCGAGGTGTTCGGCGAGCCGGTCTGACTGGCGACTGGGGTCCCGTTCTCGGTGCACGCGGTGAGCGCGGAGGCCGTGAGGACGGCGCCGACGATGGCTAGGCTGGTGCGGGTTCGCATGGTGATTCAGGCTCCATCCGAGGCGCGCACCGTTGAGGTGTTGTGGCCTTCGGTGTTCTCGTATCGGTTGCGGGCGTCGGTGAGCTTGTCGATGTAGGACTGCGCGTAGTCGCGCATCGCCACGTTGTGATCGACGGCCTTCTGGAGACTGTCGCGGGTGGCGTTCGCCTCCATCTCGCTCATCTCGTCGTCGGCAGGCGGCGAGACGTCATGGATGGCGCGCTCGAGTTTGGTGCCGCTGGTGTCGATCTTGTTGCGGATGACGGTCCATTGGGCTACCAGGGCATCGAGTTCGGCGAGGCTGAGTTTGAAGTGGCCGCCGGAGCCGCCGCCGCCTGCTTCCATGTGGCCGCCGGGGCCCCACGGGATCACGTCGTTCACCGTGTTGATGACACGGCCGAGGACGACCTCGGTGTTGAGCTGTTGCTCGGTAGTGCCGGGTCCAGTGGTTCCCTCTGGCATCGCTCCCCCTTGCGGCCTGCTCCCGGCGAGCACTTTACCGACTCTTCGGAGTCGAGGTGTTGCGTTCTGTGCAACAGGTCCGACGTCGCGGGAGCTTGCTCGGTTTCACCACCGGTGCGGCCGAACGGGTGTCGCCCGATCGTGGAGTGGTGGTTCAAGTGCCGGTGCGTTGACCATCGTCTCGGGAGGGCGAATGGGGAGTTTGATGAGTCGTACAGAAGAAGAGGGAAGACTATCCGCGTGGGGTGTTTCGGTACTGGATACGCGCCGTGCGCATTTTCGGGAGGGTGAGTCGGAGTTCGCTCTCTGCGGTGCTTTGCTGGTCGCGGACATCACTCGGGGTCATGTCGCGTGTGAGGTTTGTCTGGCGGGGGTTGATTTCAGGGGGAGGGACGGGACATTCGATCAGGTGGAAGTGCGAGTCAACGGTCGCGCGCGACGGTCGGAATTCCCTACCGTGTAAGGAATGCGAGCTAAGAATCGAGCGGGTGTTCGAGAGTTGGGCAACCTGCTGAAGGTCCACCGCGAGCGGGCGGGCTACACCCTTGCCCAACTGGGCGTACGGCTTGGCCGATCGGCCGCGCACCTGCACCGGCTGGAGGTCGGCGAACGCGCCTGGACGTCGGAGACCGAGGTCGTGCACTACCTCGCGTCCTGCGGGGCGAGTCATCAGGACGTCGCCGCGCTGATGAAGTTCTGCAAGGAGGTCAGCGATGTCCGGGGGTACTGGCTGGCCCCGTCCGCCCCGTGGATGTGCGACTCGCTGCGGTCGCTGGTCTTCCACGAGGCGCGTGCGAATCGGTTGGTCAACTACCAGCCCGAGATGATCCCGGGCCTTCTGCAGACCGAGCCCTACATCCAGGCGTTGTTCTGCCGCGAAGACATCCCCGCGGACGTGCGCCAAGAGCGGGTGAACGCGCGCTTGGAAAGGCAGAAGATCCTGTTCCGCAATCGGCCCGCCAAGTTCACCTTCATCATGAACGAACGGGCCTTGCGGATGGAGGTCGGCGACTACAAGGTCATGGCCGAGCAGCTTCTCGCCATGCTGTTCTTCACCGACCAGTGGAACATCAGCATCCGAATCGTCCCCGCCGCCGCGCGACATCGAGGGGTATTCGACGGCCCATTCTCCTACTACGACTTCGAGCGGTCCCAGCCGCTCGTCTACGTCCAAGGGGTCTTCGGTGGGCTCTTCATCGAGGACCCCGACTGCCTGGAGAGCCAGCGGGCACTCCTTCGGCAGATGGTCAATGTCGCGCTCGATGAGGAAGAATCCCGGTTGCTCATCGCAACCTTGGCCGATGAGTTCGACCGGGCGGAAGGCACATGGGATGACACCTGGCGGGTGGCGCAAGAGCAGCTATAGCGACGATTCGCAAACCGACTGTGTGGAGATCGCCCTGCGCGTGGACGTGGCGGGGATTCGGGATTCCAAGAACGTCGACGGCGCCCGACTGACCGTCGACATCCCCGGCTGGTCCGCGTTCCTCGCCACCCTCCAGCGCTAAACCTCTTCGCGCACTCTTCGGAGTCGCTCTGTCGCGTTCTGTGCGACAGGAGGGTCGCGGCCGGATACGCTGCCTCGCACTGACGCACATGTATCAAAGGGGGCGTGTCCGTGGTGTTCAGCGGGGGTATTCGGGATCCACACGAGTGGTTGCACGAGCAAGAACAGCGCACCTCTGCGTTGTTGGCGAAGGCGCGGGACGCGCAGGCCAGCCTGGCGGAGAACTCGGTGACCCTCGCGAGCCCGGACCAGGTGGTGACAATCACCGTCAACCCGGGCGGTGGGATGACCGGGCTGACGTTGTCGCCGGATGCCGACCGGATGGGGCACCGGCAGTTGGCCGGGCTGGTCATGGCCACCTACAACCAAGCTGCCCGCCAGGCGGCCACGCGGACCATGGAGATCATGTCCGAGCTGGTCGGCGGGGACTCCGAGGCGCTGGACCTGGTCCGCCAGGCCATGCCCGCGCCACCGGAGGACGAGGACCCGCGTCGGTCGGGCACCAATATCGATGACGACGGCGGCTTCCAAGGCTTCCGGGGTGATCGCGGATGAGCGCGCCCGGTTACGAGATCAAGGACCCGGTGTCTCTTTCGGCGCACGCGGGCAAAGTCGCAGGCGTCGCCGAGGGAATCCGTGCGGCCAGTGCCGCGGGCTCGCAGGTCGGCCTCGGCGATGTCCACGTGTATGGGCTGCTGTGTTCGCCGCTGCTGATTCCGGCGTTGCAGGCGTTCCAAGGCGATGTGGACGAGCTGTTGCAGAGCGCGTCCGACCTGGCAGGCGCGTTGTCCGAGGGGATCAAGGGCACCATCGCCAACTATGACGATCTTGAACGCCAACTGAAGACGCACTACGACACCTTCGGGGGTGCGAGTTGAGCGCCGACGACCTGATCGCGCAGCCCGAGGAGCCAAAGCGGCGTGAGGGTACGGGCATCGTCGATTCAGGCCTCAACCTCCAGGATGACCTCGGTGACGACTCGAACTGGCAGGAACTGGCGATCGACGGGGCGATAGTCGGGCTCGACCTCCTGTCGATGTTCATGAATCCGCTCGGCGAGCTGGTGAAGATCGGCGTCGGCTGGATGATGGAGCACATCGACTTCATTCGGGAACCCCTTGAGGTGCTCACCGGAGATGCGAAACAGGTCGATGCGATTGCGGATACCTGGGAGAACATCGCCAAGCGGTTGGATGAGACGACTGCGGAGTATCAGACCGCGATGTCGCTCACCGAGGGCTGGAGCGGGGACGCGGCGGCACGGTACCGGGGTTTGGCCGAGGGCTATTTCTCGGCGCTCGGGCAGGTTGCGGATCAGGCCAGGGACGCTGCTAATGGGGTGAAGACCGCGGGGGTAGTGGTCGCGACCACGCGGGCGATCATCTTCGACATGATCGCGACGTTCATCAGCGACGTGATCAGCCGCGCTCTGCTGGCGCTGGCGTCGTCGTGGTTCACCTTCGGTGCGTCCGTCGGCGTGTTCATCGCCAGCGTCGTCGCCGACGCGGCCCAGTTGGCGGCCAGGCTCCAGAAGCGGCTAGGGAAGCTGGTGCAGGCGATTCAGCAGTTCGTGGCCAAGTATCGGGTTCTTGGCGACAAGTCGGCTGACGCGGCCAAGACGCTGGGTCGCAAGTCGTCCGAGTTGGGTAGGGAGGCGAACAAGGTGATCAAGGATTCCGCCAAGTCCCTCGATTCGCTGGCGCCGCGATCAGGCCTACCCAAGAAGGTGGCCGACTACGCTGAGCGGAATGCCGACTCTGGCCCCGGCCGCACCCTCAACCACACGGCCACGAAGGTGGTCAAAGAGGGCGCGAAGTCCATCAACGACACGTTGAACCCCGATGACTAGCGAGCGGTCCGAACGTCGTCGGGTCTATATGGCACCAGTCGTTGTGGGGTCTCTTGTCTTCGGGGTCCTCGGCTGGTGGGTGATGCTCGGGTTGATTTCCCGGGCGGGCTTGACCTCGACTAGGGAGCCTGCCGACGAGCGCACCGGTACAGCCGAGGTGCAGTCCTGTTCCAGGGACGCGGCTGACTTCTGGATGACATTTAGCTGTGACGCGAAGGTGCGATGGGACGGCGAGCGCGAGACTGTCTCCGAGCGCGTGCAATCGGTGCGTGACCTGAGCGGCACGGTGCCAGTCGAAAGGTGGGGTGTGTGGCGCGGCCCAAGCAGGGTCGTATCCGCGGACTACCCGTTCTCGTACGACAGTGGGTTGGCCTACATGCTGTTGTTCGGCATCCCTTGCGGGGGCTTGGTCCTCGGGTTCTACCTGGGTTATCGCGTGGGCCTGCTGCTGCCAGAGCCGCCGCCGGACAAGGGGCCGAACAAGCTCGTGCTGCGTCCCATGATCCGTACCCGGCGTCCGGGAATTCGGCGGAAACGGCGCAGCTGAAGGGTTTCGCCCTTGGTATTCCAAGGATGTCGACGGCCCCCGACTGACCGTCGACATCCCCGGATGGTCCGCGTTCCCGCGACTGTCCTAAGCGGACAGTAGCTGCGCGCACCTGATCAGGCCCAGGTGTGAGTACGCCTGGGGGTGGTTGCCAAGCGACCGCTCCGCGACCGGGTCGTACTCCTCCGGGAGCAGACCTGTCGGGCCTGCCGCGTCCACGATCTGGGCGAACAGGTCTTCCGCCTCGGGGCGGCGGCCCGTCAGCAGATAGGCCTCGATCATCCAGGCCGCGCACAGGTGGAAGCCGCCCTCGTCGCCGGGGAGGCCGTCGTCGCGGTGGTAGCGGTAGACCGTCGAGCCGGACCGCAGCTCCGCCTCCACCGCCGTCACCGTCGCCTGGAAGCGCTCGTCGGTCGGGTCGATCAGGCCGACCATCCCGATCAGCAGCGTCGCCGCGTCCAGGTCCGTGCCGTCGTAGGCCGTGGTGAACGACTTGACCTCGTCGTTCCAGCCGTTGGTGAGCACGTCATCGGCGATCCTGGCGCGCAGCTCCGCCCAGCCCGCTTCCGGCTCGCGGCCGTAGGTCGAGGCGAGGGTCAGCGCGCGGTCGATCGTCAGCCAGCACATGACCTTCGAGTACACGTGGTGGCGCGGGCGGTGCCGCTCCTCCCAGATCCCGTGGTCGGGCTCGTGCCAGCGCCGCGTGACGGCCTCGGCCATCGCGCGGACCATGCGCCAGTCGTCGTCGGTGAGGGTGCCGCGCTTCGCCGACAGGGCCACGACAAGGTCGACGACCGGGCCGAACACGTCGAGCTGAACCTGTTGGTTGGCAAGGTTTCCGACGCGCACCGGACGTGAGCCCGCGTAGCCAGGGAGGGTGTCGATCACGGCCTCTGGGCCGAGCGTCGTACCGGCGATCGTGTAGAGCGGGTGCAGCCGTTCCGGGCTGGGCAGCGTGGCGAGCACGCCGTGCACCCAGCCGAGGAACGCCTCCGCTTCGGCCGTGGAACCCAGTGACACCAACGCCTTCGCCGTCATCGACGCGTCGCGCAGCCAGCAGTAGCGGTAGTCCCAGTTGCGGATTCCGCCGATCTCCTCCGGCAGCGACGTGGTCGCGGCGGCCATGATCGCGCCGGTCTCGCTGTGGCACAGACCGCGCAGGGTCAGCGCCGACCGCGCCACCAGGTCCTTCTCGACCGGCGGCAGCACGAGGGTGTCCAGCCACTCCGACCAGTAGCTCGCCGCCTTGGCCTTGCGGTCGGCCTCGACGGTCGAGTGCGGGGTCAGATCGTTGGTGCCGCACCGGAGTTCGAACACGACCGGGCCGTTCTCCGGGTGGATCACCGCGCGGGCCGAGTCGTGCATGCCGTCGGTGCTGATCTCCCACCGCACGCCTGGACTGAGCAGCGCGATCGGGTCGGAGACGCCGTGCACCAGCAGGCCGTCGCTCGACTCGAACAGCCGGACCTGCACCTGCCCGAACTCCGGCCGCGGCGCGAACTCCACGACAGCCGGGGACGTTCCGGTGACCACGCGGGTCAGGTCCGTGCGGTGCGACAGCGCGGAGTGGTCGAGGTAGTCGGTGACCAGCAGACCAGCCCAGCGGGTCTCCACCGTCATCGTGCCCGGCAGGTACCGCTGGCCCAGCGGGAGACCGCCGCGCTCCGGGGAGATCGAGAAGTGTCCGGCCGCCGCGCCGCCGAGCAGGTCGGCGAACACCGCCGCCGAGTCCGGCTCGGGGTGGCACATCCAGGTCAGCCTGGCTTCCGGGGTGACCAGGGCGACCGAGCGCTCGTTGGCCAGCATCGTCAGCCGCTCGATCGGCGTCGCCTGCTCGCCGTAGAGCCAGTTCCGGCGCTCTTCCAACATGAACGCCAGGACCGTGGCGACCGCGACCGGGTCGGGGATCCGGTAGCCCGCGAGGCTCTCGCCGTCGCCGACCTTGATGCCGACGTCCGGGCCGGACAGGCGTGCGAAGGCCTTCTCATCGGTGACGTCGTCGCCGACGAACACCGCGGCGGTGGCGCCGACCTGGTGACGCAGCACGTCGAGGGCGTGGCCCTTGTCGGTGTGGATCACCGCCAGCTCGACGACGGCCTTGCCCTCGGTGACCTGCACACCCTCCCAGGTGCACGGGCCGGACCGGACCGCGTCGAGCACCCGGGCGCCGACCTCGGCGTCCGCGCGGCGCACGTGCACGGCGATGCTGGCGGGCTTGACCTCGAGGTGCACGCCGGGCGCGCCCTCGATCAGCCGCTCGAGCTCCGTCTCGATGCGGGTGTGCAGCGCGCGGGCGTTCTCGTCGAGGGCGTGCACGAAGCCCACGTCGAACTCGGAGCCGTGGCTGCCGACGAGGTGCACCTCCGACGGCAGCCGCGACAGGGTCGCCAGGTCACGCAGGGCGCGGCCGGAAATGACCGCCGTGGTCGTCTCGTGCAGCCCGGCCAGTGAGCGCAGCGCGCCGACCGACTCGGGATGCGGCCGGGCTTGCTCGGGGTCCTCGACGATCGGGGCGAGGGTGCCGTCGTAATCGCAGGCGACCAGCAGACGGGGGGTCCTGGCGATCTGCACGATGGCTCGGCGCAGGTCGGCGGGAAGGGACTCGGCGGTCAACGCCTTCTCCTCGTGGCCTGAGGGGCTAAGGACTGTGCTCGGGGTTCAGCGCGTCGAGGAACGAACGCGCCCACCGGTCGACGTCGTGGGTCAGCACCTGACGCCTTAGAGCGCGCATCCTACGGCGGCCTTCCGCTGGATCGATCGTGAGGGCCGCATGCATGGCGTTCTTGACACCGTCAAGATCATGGGGATTCACAAGGAAAGCGCTTGTCAGCTCAGCGGCCGCGCCTGCGAACTCGGACAGCACCAGCGCGCCGCCGAGGTCGTGGCGGCAGGCGACGTACTCCTTGGCGACCAGGTTCATCCCGTCGCGGACCGGGGTCACGAGCATGACGTCGGAGGCGGAGAAGAACGCGGTCAGCTCGGCGCGGTCGACCGACTGGTGCAGGTAGTGCACGATCGGCCTGCCGACCCGGCCGAACTCGCCGTTGATCCGGCTGACGACCTGCTCGATGTCGCTGCGCATCCGCTGGTAGTGCTCGACGCGTTCGCGGCTGGGCGTGGCGAGCTGGATCATGGCCACCTCGGACGGGTCGACCCTGCCCTCCGACAGCAGCTCCTGCAGCGCGTAGAGCCGCAGGTCGATGCCCTTGGTGTAGTCGAGCCGGTCGACGCCGAGCATGACCTTCTTCGGGTTGCCCAGGTCGGCGCGGATCTGGGCGGTCCGCGCGACGGTCTCCTTCTTGCGGGCCAGCGCGTCGAGCCCGTTGGAGTCGATCGAGATCGGGAACGCGCCGACCCGGACCGCGCGGTCGCCGACCTGGATGACACCGGGCCGTGTCCGCACCCCGACCGCGCCGCGCGTGGGCTCCAGCCCGAGCAGGCGCCGGGCCAGCCAGAGGAAGTTCTGCGCGCCGCCGGGCCGGTGGAAGCCGACCAGGTCGGCGCCGAGCAGGCCGCGCACGATCTCCGCGCGCCACGGGAGCTGCATGAACAGCTCGGTCGGCGGGAACGGGATGTGCAGGAAGAACCCGATCCGCAGGTCAGGGCGCTGTTCGCGGAGCAGCGCCGGGGCGAGTTGGAGCTGGTAGTCCTGGATCCACACCGTCGCGTTCGGGGCGGCGACCTTGGCGCACGCGTCGGCGAAGCGGTGGTTGACCTTGACGTAGCTGTCCCACCAGCCGCGATCGAACACGGGCGGGGCGACGACGTCGTGGTAGAGCGGCCAGAGGGTCGCGTTGGAGAAGCCCTCGTAGTAGTCGCGGACCTCGTCGGCGGTGAGGGTCACCGGGTGCAGGCGGAGCCCGTCGTCAGTGAACTCATCGACCTCGACATCGGCGACGCCTGGCCAGCCGACCCAGGCGCCGGTGTGGTTGCGCAGGAACGGGGCGAGCGCGGTGACCAGTCCACCGGGGCTGTGCTTCCAGCGTTGGGTGCCGTCGGGCAGTCGTTCGAGGTCGACCGGCAGTCGGTTGGCCGCGACGATGAAGTCGGCGCCGTTTTTGCTGCTCAACAGACCACCTCGCACGCTCGGTGGAGTTCGCCGGCGCACTGTGACATTGGTTCGCTCGCAAGCTCGCTCACGCGGGCAGTGCCTCCTCGGAACAGACGCGGTGGATCTGAGGTTAGTCACTCCGCGCCGTCACCGCGTGATGCGAATGTCTGCTACTCGGTGTGATGTTCATTGGGTCGCAATGGCCCGGCCATTCGGGGACCCTGGAAACGCCGCTCAAGCCTGCCGAGCCCCGTACGGACAGGGTGCGCCAGGTATTCGCCGAGCACCACACCCGCGGCCAGCGCCAACGCGACGGCGGCCGCGATCATGAGCGTCGAGAGGCCGCCGGTGGTTCGCACGATCGCGAGTTCGTAGAGAGCGCGGTAGGTGGTGAGGCCGGGCAGCAGCGGCACCATCCCGGACACCGCGACCACGAGCGGCGGCATCCGCAGCCTGCGCGAGATCAGCCCGCCCGCGAATCCGACCACGACAGCGGCGCCCGCCGACGCCACGATCGGGCCCGCGCCCGCGAGGACCAGCCCGCCGAAGCCCGCCGTCCCGACGCCGCCCGCGATGCCGGCGATCAGCACCGCGCGCGGGGTGGCGTAGGACGCGAGCGCGAAGCAGGCGGAGGCCGCCGCCCCCGCGATGGTCTGGACAGGCAGCCTGATCGCCGGCATCGCGGGCGG
>Ga0247823_10005247_pt1 | contig 10325 bp, 7 predicted proteins | sample 13C_PalmiticAcid_2_FD_192426 | JGI IMG/M metagenome (GOLD analysis project Ga0247823, IMG submission 192426) | Soil microbial communities from agricultural site in Penn Yan, New York, United States - 13C_PalmiticAcid_Day30 | ecosystem: Environmental > Terrestrial > Soil > Agricultural land...
AATATGGGCTGATGGCGGCCTACGCCGAAGGATTCGATATCTTGCGCGGCAAGAATGCCGAGCGCCTGCCGCCCGAAGAGCGATATGATCTCAACCTCACCGACATTGCGGAAGTCTGGCGCCGGGGGTCGGTGATTTCCTCGTGGCTCCTCGACCTTTCGGCCGCGGCGCTCGCGGGGAACCCCGAGCTTTCGCAATATAGCGGGAAGGTCAACGACAGCGGCGAAGGGCGATGGACGATCGACGCCGCGATGGAAGAGGCGGTGCCGGCCTATGTCCTGTCAGCCGCGCTGCTCGCGCGTTTCCGCTCACGCACCGACAACACGTTCGGCGAAAAACTCCTCTCGGCCATGCGCGCCGGATTCGGCGGGCATGTCGAGATTCCGCAATAGGCTAGCCCCATATGTCACTGGCAAAGCGCAGGAAGTTGCCGCCCAATATCTTCTCGATCCGGCTTTGCGAATGGCCGCGCTTTTCGAGCATTGCGGCGAGCTTGAAGAACTGATCGACGCCGTCGAGTCCGGGAACGAAGGGCAGCGTATCGGGGCGCTCGCCGGTTGCGCCGATGCCCGATGCGCGCCGCCGTTCCACTTCGCGCGCCAGACTCTGGCGAAAGGCGTCCATGTCATCGATCGACGTCGTGCCGCCGTCGGTGCCGATGCCGACATGGTCTTCGCCGCATATCTTGATGGCATGTTCGATGTGCGCGACGACGTCGTCCGGCGCCGCGTGGCCGGACAGGTTCAGGAACGGCATGAAATAAATGCCGACAAAGCCGCCGCGCGAAGCGACGAGGCGTAGCTCCTCATCGGTCTTGTTGCGCGGCAGGTCGGTCAGCGCCCGGCAACCGGTGTGATTGATCGAGATCGGCCGCGTCGAGGCGCGCGCCGCATCGAGGCACGTCCGTTCGCCGCTGTGCGACAGGTCGACCATGATCCGGTTTTCGTGAAGCCGTTCCATCACCTTGTGCCCCAGCGGCGTCAGCCCGCGGTTGCCCGGCGCCATCGAGCCATCGCCGATCTGGTTGGACGGATTATAGGTAAGCTGGATGATCTTGACGCCGAGGTCGGCGAAGATGTCGACGCGCTCTGGCTTGTCGCCGACCATCGCCGCGTTCTGGAAGCCGTAGATCAAGCCGATCTTTCCGTCGGCCTTGGCTTTTTTTATGTCGGCGACGCTCGTGATCTTGAGGAGGTCGGACGGCTGGTTGCGGATGATCCAGTCCCATGCGGCGATCTCGCTGACGCTTTCCTCGAAAGGATCCGCATCGCCGGCGACATAGCCGAGCGTGATGTTGACCGCGGTCATGCCCGATGCCCGGGCGTCGGCGATCACCCGCGGTTCGACCGGCTGGCGGCGGCCCAGCGGGGATGGTTCGCCGCGACGGTTGGGATTCGACAGGCCGCCGAGCGCGTTGACGATGATGGTGTCGCGCCAGCGGTCGGCGCCGCCCCGTACTCGCGCCATGGCTGGCTGCGACGCTATCGTGACGGCGCCCGCCGCGCCGAGCAGCAACGCCTCGCGGCGGCTGACGCCCATATTCCGTTCGTGCCCGAATTCGCTGTCCATATTACCCTCTCCCTTGGCATTGGTGCATGTCGGCCGGCTTCTCAGAAATCCGGCGCGCGCATCTCGTCTTCGGTGACGGGCCGGTAATCCTCCCGCCGATATGTCGCGCCGCGTTGCACCGTGAAGGCGACGCTGCGCAGGTTGCTCACATCGTCGAGCGGGTTCTGGCGGACGAAAAGAAGGTTCGCGAGCTTGCCGGGCTGTATCGTCCCCATCCGGTCCTGCTGGCCAAGCGTGCGCGCGGCAACCGAGGTGGCGGCGCGGATCACGTCCATGTTTGGCATTTTCGCCCGATCTGCGAGCAGTTCGAGCTCTTCGTGGAGCGCGGGATAGGGATTGTTCCAATCCGTGTCGCCGTCGGTGCCCGCCGAAATCATCACCCCCTCGCGGTGCGCCTGGTTGATCAGACGGAATGCGAGCCCGCCGGGGCAGCGCCAGTTTCCGGGGATGGCTCCTCCCTCTGCGGCAGCGGCTTCCTGCTTCGCATAGATGCGGGCGGTGGCGTCGAGGACGATGCCCTTTTGCTTCATCTCGCGGAACAGCGCGGCAATTTCGGGCCGGTCGCCGCGTTCGAACTGCTTGAGGTCGACCGTCATCCGATCGTGATAACTGTTCGGTTTGGGCGAGAGTTGATAGGCGATGTAGCAGACATGCGATACCACGTCGGGGCTCGCGGCGATAACCTCCGCCGGCGTCGCCGGGAATATCATCGCATGCGCCCACACCCGGAAATTCTGGCGATGGGCCTCGTCCACGATGCGCTTGACGATTTCGCCTGAAAGATTTGCGTAAATCTTGATCGCGCTCGCGCCGGTGCCGCGTGCCCGTGCCACCGCGATCTTGAGGTCGGTCGTATCGTCGATGGCCTGCATCCACGCGACCTCGCCCGGTTTTGCGCCGCGCGCCGCCGCTTGCGTGCGCCGGTCCTCGAAAAAGCTCGGCCCCGCCATCAGCGCCGAATAGTAGATGTCGGGTCCCTTGACCTCCCCGACCAGAACCTGACGCTGGAGTTCGCCGAGGAAGCGCGTGTCGCCGGCAAGGTCGCGAACCGCCGTAACGCCAGCATAAAGGCTGCGCCGCATCGTCGCCTCGGCCCAGCGGCGCACGGGCAGGGTGGCGAGGTGCATATGCGTGTCGATCAACCCCGGAAGCACATATAGTCCGGCAGCATCGACAATCTCGGCGTCGGCGGGGACGGCCGCGCTGGCATCGGGCGCCACGGCCTTGATCGTGTCGCCGGCAATGACGATCGTCATATGCTGCTGCGCGGGCCGGCCCGTTCCATCGATTAGTGTCGCATTGCGATATGCGATCACGCGCTGTTTCGCCGTTGCTTCAGCCGGCTTGGCCGGTGCGACGTCGAAAGCCGAAGCCTGCACCGGCGAGCCGAGAAGGAGGCCGCCGAGGGCCACGCCCAACCATCTTGCTCCGTGCCGCCGGTTCGATCCCCGACGCGCGGCGGATTCCTGTTTCAGTTCGTCCCGCATATCGAATCCCCTTCCATCTCCATTGTTACAGATCGTCCATAACATGCACCTTGTCAAATGACTTTACGAAGTGTCATATAAGACATATTGTCCAATTCGACTTCGACGATTCGATCAAAGCGAAAATGGAATGGCCCGGCCGCGAGCATCGCTCGTGCCCCGCAAGGGCTTCGGCCTCGGCGATATGATGGGAGGGAAGAGAATGACGACCAAATTGCACCGGATCATGCGACTGGGCGCGGCGCTGGCGCCGCTGGCAATCTGCCAGCCGGCGCTGGCCCAGGCGGAGCCGGCTTCGGACGATGGGACGATCGTCGTGACCGCGACCAAGCGCGGCACCGCGGCGTTACAGGACATTCCCTATAATATCTCGGCGGTGGGCGAGGAGTTGCTCGAGAAAACCGGCGTCACGTCGCTCGAGGACCTTGCGCGGCTTGTTCCGGGCATTACCTCCCAGGGCGGCCCGGGCAACCAGACGGTCGTCATCCGCGGCCTCGCTTCGGACGCGGGCGCGGCGCAGGTCGGCATTTATGTCGACGAAATTCCGCTGTCGGGCATCGGCGGCACGAACGTGCGGCAATCGGACCTTGGCCTTTACGATATCGAACGGATCGAGGTGCTGCGCGGGCCGCAAGGTACGCTTTATGGCGCGGGTTCGCAGGGCGGGACGCTGCGCTACATCACGAACAAGCCCGACCTCGATGATTATGCAGCGTCCGTGGGAACGCGTTTTGGCGTCACCAAGGGGGGCGGCGAGCGCATCGACCTCGATGCCATGGTGAATGTGGCGCTGGTGCCCGAAGCCGTCGGGCTCCGCGCCGTCGGCTATTATCGCCGCGCCGACGGCTTCGTCGACCTGCCGACGCTCGGTCTCAGCGAAGTCGATGTCGAACGCAATTATGGCGGGCGCCTGCTCTTGCAGGCCAAGCTGGGCGCGGACACGACGCTGCTGGGTTCGTTCTACTACCAGCGGACCGACGTCGAGAATTCGAACGAGGTCATCGAGACGGCCAATATCAACCCGGCCACCGTTCGTTCGCCCTTTTCGGACGAACTCCGGATCTTCAACCTGACATTGGAGCATGATTTCGGTTTCGGCACGCTGACGGCTACGGGGTCGAAATATACCCGCGAAACCTTCTACACGTTCGATGTCAGCCAGTTCGTTCCCGGTAGCGGGCGGGTCAATCAGCCGGCCGAAACCGATGCGACGACCGCCGAACTTCGCTTCGCGTCCAATTTCCAGGGGCCGTTCCAGACGATTTTCGGCGTCTTCTATGAAAAGCGCGACCGGATTTCGTCGAGCTATGGCGGCTTTACCGGCAATGACGGGAAGCCGATCGAACCCGCGGCGCTCTTCTTCGATACCGAGTCCGAGCAATATGTGCGGAACAAGGCGGCGTTCGCCAATGTCACCTTCGACGTGACCGATCGCCTGCAGATCGAAGGCGGCATCCGTTTCTTCAAATCCCGGCGCCGCGACGAAGGCCGCCTCTTCCTGGATCCCTTCGGGCGCCCGCCGGGTGAGGACCCGACCCAGCGCGCGCGATCGAGCGGCAATGTGAAGCGGCTGCAGGTCTCCTATGACTTCACCGACGATATCCTCGGCTATGCGACCTTCTCCGAAGGGTTTCGTGAGGGCGGGCCGAACGCCCCGGCGCTCCTCGGCAATTATCCGCTCAGCTTCGGGCCGGATTTCGTCAAGAATTTCGAGGCGGGGCTGAAGACCCAGCTGTTCGACAAGCAGCTGACCCTCAACGGCAGCGCCTATTATATGAAATGGGACGATATCCAGGTGTCGCAGACCGATCCGACCGGTGCCTTTGCCTATACGGTCAATGCAGGCAAGGCGCGGCTGATCGGGTTCGAACTGGAAGGCAGTGTGCGCCCGCGCGCCTTGCCCGGCTTCCAGGCGAATTTCTCGACGCGGATATCGGGGCAGGAACTGACCGAAGACAATCCGCTCGCGGTGGGTCCGGCAGGCGATCCCAATGCAGGCCGCAAGGGCGACCGGATTCCGGGAACGTCGGCCTTCTCGGCGAACCTCGGCGTGCAACAGAATTTTCCGTTGGGCCCGCTTTCCGGCTTTGTTCGCGGGGACATTTCCTACACGGGCAAGGCACGCACGACCTTCAACCCCGCCGACCCGATCGCACGCACCTATGGCGATTATACGCTGGTCAACCTGCGCGCCGGAGTGGAGCAGGGCGGCTGGAGCGCTGCGCTCTATGTCCAGAATCTGTTCGACGTCCGGAAACCGACCGGATGGACGGTGCAGAACGTGGCTGGCCTTCCCGATCTGATCCGGATTACCCTGCCGCGCCAGATTGGCATAACGGCGCGGTACCAGTTCTGAAGAACCCCGGGGGCAGTCCGACAAGATGAACGATCAGATCGATATGCGTTATAAAAGGCGATGGTACGCCGTCATCATGTGTACCATCGCCTTCTTTTTTTCCTACATGGACCGGCAGGTCCTTTCGCTCCTGATCGAACCGATCCAGGCCGATCTGGGGATCAGCGATACGCAATTCGGATTGTTGCAGGGCTTTTCCTTCACCCTCTGCTTCGCCGTGATGGGCTTGCCGATCGCCTCGGCCGCGGACCGGCATCCGCGGCCGCTGATCATCGCTGCGGGCGTCATCGTCTGGAGCATGGCGACCGTGGCGTGTGGGTTTGCGCGCGGTTTCGTGCAGCTCTTCCTGGCCCGGATGATGATCGGGGCAGGCGAGGCGTCGCTGTCCCCCGCCACCTATTCGATGATCAGCGACATGTTCGACCGGTCGGGCATCGGCCGGGCGACAGCCGTCTATTCGCTCGGCTCGTTTCTGGGGGCGGGGTTCGCCTATCTGGTCGGCGGCGCTGCGATCGCGGCGCTGGAAACGATCGGGCCGGTCGCGATGCTGGGAACGGTGCTGAAACCCTGGCAACTCGTGTTCGTTATCCTGGGCCTCCCGGGAATATTGCTGGGAATCGTCATCTATCTGACGATCGCTGAACCGCGGCGCGTCGAGAGCGGTCGGGTCTCGCCCGAAGCGACGAAGGAAACCGGCGTCGCCGCCTATCTGGTCGCGCACCGCGATGTCTTCGTGCCGCATATATTGGGCTTCTCCTTCTATGCGATGCTCCTGTTCGGATTACTCGCCTGGTCGCCGGCCCTGCTAATGCGGGTTTATGGATTCACGCCGCAAGAGGCCGGCTATTGGCTCGGCACGATCGCGGTCGTCATGTGCGGCGGCGGGGTCCTTGTTTCCGGTTGGCTGCTCGATGGCGGGGTCCGGCGGTTCGGCCGGCCGGGCCCATTTCGCCTCGGTGCGATCGCGGCGTTGGGGACTTTGCCGGCCCTTGCCATGCTCTATCTGGCGCAGGAGCCGTGGCAGGCGCTGGCGGCGCTGGCAGTCGCGATGTTCTTCGCCTCCTTTCCGATGCCGCTGTCGGCGTTCGCGATCCAGACCATCGTGCCTTCGCGGCTCAGGGCGAGGGTTTCGGCGGTTTTCCTCTTTTTCAACTCGATGATCGGCCTCTCGCTCGGAGCCGCGATGATCGGATTGTTGAACGACCGGTTGTTTACCGGAGCACAGGGCGTCCAGTCCTCGCTGCCGCTGGTGGCCGGCGTCGCCGGCCTGGTCGCCGCGATGCTCCTCGCCAGCGGCGGGCGGCCCTTCTCAAATCGACTAAACGGGTCTGCGCCCGGGGATAATCTATGACCGCGGAACCCTCTCCTTTCCAGCCGTCGTTGGCTGGCGGCCGTTCGCGTTCGCCTGATACTCCTGTTCTCATCAGCGGTGCCGACCTGATCGAACTGGTCTCGCTCGAGGCAGCGATCGAGCTGGTGGACGGAGCCATGCGCAAGCTGAGCGCCGGCGATGTCAGCGCACCGCAGCGCTGGGCGGTTCCGGTAGCGGCAAACGGCAAGTTGGGCCTGATGCCCGGGGTCCTGAAGCATCCGTCGCTGTTCGGCGTAAAGGTGCTCAGCATGTTCGAAACCGGGCCGACGTCCGGCCTGCCCAGCCATCAGGGGCTGATGCTCCTGTTCGAAGGCGAGACGGGGCGGCCGGTGGCGATCGTCGACGCCGCGCAATTGACGCTGCTGCGGACCGCAGCGGCGAGCGCGGTGGCGACGCGGGCGCTTGCCCGCGCGGACGCGCGCACCCTGGCGCTGGTCGGGTGCGGGGACCAGGCACCCTATCATGTCGCCGCGATATCCGTCGTGCGCCCGATCGACGAAGTGCATTTGTGGAACCGCTCGCGCCTGCGCGCAGAGTCGCTCGCCGCGCAGCTGCGCACCAACGGGGTGCGGGCGAAAATCCACGATGAGGTCGAAGCGGCGGTCAAAGCGGCCGATATCGTCTGTACCCTGACGTCGGTGACCGAGCCGATCGTAGCAGGCCGGTGGCTGGTCCCGGGGCAGCATCTCAATCTGGTCGGAGCCAGCACCATCGATCAATGCGAGGTCGACGAAGCCGTGGTGGCGGCGGGGCGCTATTTCGCCGATTGTGCCACGCATTGCCGCGCGCAGGCCGGGGAGCTGTCCCGCGCCATCGATGCGGGGGTGGTCGACGATCGATGGATTGCGGGCGAGATTGGCGAAGTCCTGTCGGAAAAAGTTGGCGGCCGATCGGATCCGTCGGAAATTACCATCTACAAGTCGCTGGGCCACGCGGCGCAGGACCTGGTGGTCGCGGAAGCGGCCTGGCGGCTCGCCCGGCCTATTGTCTAACCGCCCCTCGCGTCGCTAGGAACAGGCGTCGGCCGGAAAAGGGGCAATCGAAAATCTATGGCCAAGCAAAAACATCCGGAGCGCGACTTCGAATCCTATTTCCCGATAGGCGAGGCGCTTTCGCTGCTGCTCCATCCCTTTGCGGAAGTGGTGCTGCACGACACGCGCTCGGGGACCATCGTGCGCATCTGGAATGCCTTCACCAGCCGCAGCGCGGGCGATCCGTCGCATCTTGAGGGCGCGCCCGACCTGTTCACCGCCGAGAGCATATTGGGTCCTTACGAAAAGTCCCTGGGCGCCCTGGGGCGTACCAAATCGATGACCGCGGCGATCCGCGACGATGGCGGGACGATCATCGGTTTTTTCTGCATCAACCTCAATGTGTCGGCGCTCGACAATGTCGTCGACGGAATCCGGAATTTCGTGGCGTTTGCGACCGAGCGGCCCGAGCCGATCTACCGCAATGACCTGCAAGAGCATGTCAATTATCTGGTGCGCGATTATCTGATCTCGGTGAACCGAACGGCGGAAAGCCTGAGCCGCCATGAACGGCAGGAATGTGTCGGCCAGCTGGAGAGGACCGGGTTGTTCGCCGCCCGGAATTCGGTCAAACTCGTCGCCAAGGCGCTCGGCATCAGCCGCGCATCGATGTATACGATCCTCGGCCGGGTGCGCGACGAGCGCGACCGGGAGGCGGAAAAACTGGATGCCGCTTCGGCGTTTCCCACCCGATAGGACGAGTTGCATCGCCGCCGAGCGGACTCGTCGCAATCGGCCTTCAGCCCACAAAGAGATCGCTGGAACACGCTCAATCTAGAGATGATCGATTTGCCGGTGCAGGGTCCGCGTGATGAGGTGCAGTTCTTCCTCGCCGATCTTGGACCATTCCATTGCCCTTTGCGCAACGGCCCGTCGGGTGTGGAGGGAGGGGAGGCTCGATACGAGCAGGATTGCCTGCATGCGCGTTTCGGCCGAAACTGCGGGTTCGGACTTGATCAGGGAGATCAGGCGCGAGTTCCGCTCGATGCCGGGCAACCACAAGCGATTATAGAAAATCTCGAACGCCGGCCCCGGCTCGGCCAATTCGCGGGCGATGATTCCGTTGCCCAATATATAGGCGTCGCTGCCGAGGATCAGTTCGACCGACGCCGCCATCAGATATTTGAGCGTTTCGCGCGCCTCCTCCGGCCCCGAAGGCGTCTCGATGGTCCGCTTGGCGCGTGCGACGGCGTCCTGCGTCGATTGCCCATAGCGCGCCACAATCTCTTCGGCGCACGCGCGATACAGCCCTTCCTTGCTCCCGAAATAATAGTTCAGCGGCGGAAGCGTGGTCTTCGCGCGTTCGGCGATGCGGCGTGTGGTTGCGGACTTGAAGCCCGCCGCCCCGAACTCGATCAGCGCCGCCTCCAATATGCGCTGGCGCGACCGGTCGCCCTTGCGCGACGCATTCGACACCGCGTCCCGCCCGGGCTGCGAACCGGGTCCTTCGACCGAATCTCCCATCGTCATGATCACCTCAATGCGCTGCGCTGCAACGGACCTCTTGTGCGTAAAGCAAATGCCCGTTGGTTGGCAAACATCCGATTTCCGGCGGAATATCGGACTTTCGACGCCTTTGGAAAAATACTTAGAATACTATTGATTTTCGCCATCCCAAAATATATCAATTGATACATAATAGGAAAGGCCATGGAGTCGAGGAGCGCAGATGCGTCATCCCGACAGTGGCTGCGAACGAGGGAGAGAGGGATGACACGCCACCACCGAGCCATGACGGCACTCGCCACCGGAACGCTGATGATGGCCATCGCCATTCCGGCGGCGGCGCAGGAAGCCGAGGCGGCGAGCGCGACCGACGCGGGCAATGAGGACATCATCGTCACCGCGTCGCGCCGTCCGCAGACGCTGCAGGAAGTGCCGATCTCGGTCGGCGTCGTGACGGGCGCCGCGATCGAGCAGCAGGGCCAGCGCCTGTTCACCGACCTCCAGTCGTCGGTTCCCAACCTCCAGATCGACAACACCAACGGCAATTACGCGATCACCATCCGCGGGCTCGGGTCGGGCGCGAACAATCTCGCGTTCGAGCAATCGGTCGGGCTGTTCGTCGACGGCGTCTATTCGAGCCGCGCGCGGTCGCTGCAGGTGCCGTTCCTCGACGTCGAGCGGATCGAGGTCGTTCGCGGGCCGCAGGGCGCGCTCTTCGGCAAAAACACCAATGCCGGCGCGATCAGCATGGTGACGCGCCGTCCGACGCGCGATTTCGAGGCGGAGTTCCGCGCCGGTACCGAACTGGCGCAGGGCGGCATGAATTTCAGCGGTTTCCTGTCGGGGCCGATCAGCGACACGCTGAGCTTGCGCGTGAGCGGCGGGGCCGGGCAGGCCGACGGTTATATCGAAAACCGGCTGACCGGGTTCGACGACAATGGCTCGAAATACCGGTCGGGGCGCGCGCAGCTCCTGTGGGAGCCGAGCGACGATTTCGAGGTACTGTTCAAGGTCGAGGGTTTCCGCAACGAGATCAACGGATCGAACGCGGTCTATAACAATAT
>Ga0247823_10005248_pt1 | contig 10323 bp, 12 predicted proteins | sample 13C_PalmiticAcid_2_FD_192426 | JGI IMG/M metagenome (GOLD analysis project Ga0247823, IMG submission 192426) | Soil microbial communities from agricultural site in Penn Yan, New York, United States - 13C_PalmiticAcid_Day30 | ecosystem: Environmental > Terrestrial > Soil > Agricultural land...
CGTCCTCGACGTTCCACAGGGTACCCATGAGACTCCTCTTCTTCTGCGGTGGGGTGGCGGGAAGCTGCCTTCCCCGTTCAGTGAGTTGCCATCCCGTGATCCGCTTTCTTTTCTTGTAGAGCAGGTGTCTGACAGCGAACCCGAACTTCTCGATGCGCAGCAGGGAGGTCCTGATAGTCCCCTCGAACCGCTTGTAGCCGAACTCGGCGAGAAGCTGTCGGATGTCTGCGATGGTCAGCTCCACCTTGGTGGAGAGGACCTGGACAACGGCCCACTTCGCCGGCACCCCCTCGGGAATGATTCGGCGACCGGTGGGGTCCGCCATCATCCCCACGATGCTCCGCGTTTGGTTGAGCTGGCGGATGTAGTCGCTCTTGGCGACGTTCCCTCTGCCGTCAGCGGACAGCGTCCGCATATCGTAGATGTCGAGGTCCTCGTCGTGCTCGGGGTTCGGGCTCATTCACCGCCCCAGCCATGTGGCAGCTCGCAGTTGGGAGGAGCATCGGCGAACAACGGCTTGATGTCCGCGTCGGTGTACCCAGCCAGTCCGCACCCGATGCGAGTGACGAAGAACTGAAGGTCCGTACGTTCCCAGGCGAACATGATGAACTGGTCGACGAACGGCTTGATGTGCTCGACCGGCATCGTCTGGATCTTCTGGTCCTTGGTCGGGATGGCGTAGCACCGCGGCGTCACGACGTTCGGCAACGGACCGTAGCCATACCCCTCGAGTGCACCAAGGTGATCCTTGGCGAATGCCGCCGCACCGGCGCCGTGGACGCCAGCCAGGTTCGACCCGAAGACGAACACCTTGCCCGACTCCAGGCTGTACTGCTTGTCGAGTGGGGTGGTACCGAGTGCCGGCATCGTGGGAGGCGTGTCGGCGACGCCGTTGCGCTCTACCTGGTCTCGGATGGCCATGAGGATCCGACCCAGGTGGTTCTCCCCCTTGCCGTTGCACACGCCCCAGAAGACATCGCCCCAGGTGTTGCCCTCGATGATCTCCATGTTCCCGGTCTCGAGGAGCCTCTTGCCGAGGTCCGGGTGCATCCCGAACTTGTACCAGACCAGGTACTTCATGTAGTCGAGCTTCACCGTGTCCCAGTCGGGCCGCATGGTGACTTTCTTGCCGAGCCTCTTGGCATCGCCAGGAGAGCTGGCCTGGAGAATGGCGGTCTTCTCCTGGAGGTCGAGGGTCTTGGCCGACTGGTACGCATGCTCGACGGACGGGTACCAGACGTTGTCGAGAGGGACTTGAACCGGGAAGAAGTTCGAGAGGAACCTCCACTTCCCAGAGAACTCGGTGATCTGCCCGACGGGCCTTGGTGCTCTTGCCATTGGTGACTCCGATCAGTACCTCTGATTCGACCGGAACTCGATCAAGTACTGGAGGATGTGCTGCGAGAGGTCATAGATGATGAACTCGTTGTGGAGGAGGGAGACTCCTTCCTCACCCTGCACCGAGTCGAAGCCTGACGGGGGCTTGGTCAGGTGGCTCTGGGCGTTCTGGTACTTCTTGATCTTGCCCAGCGCCACGTCGGCGACAAACATGAAGAAGGTGTTGCTCCGCCCCGAACCGCCGCCGAAGCGCCCGAAGGCGTACTGCTCGGACTTCGAGCTCTTGTCGGCGAAGTAGAGGCCGTTGCCGAACATCGACCCGGTGATGAACACGCCGGGCGGGCGCATCAACAGGCCGTGCTTGCAGATGCCGAGGATGTTCTGGGGACCCGAGCCATGGAACAGCGGCTTGATGTTGCCGATGCTCTTCATGGCGTCGACGTGCTTGGTCTTCTGGCCCTTGACGTTGACGGCCCAGATGTTCTCGACCCCGACCTTCCAGCCGTGGTGACGAGACCGGGTCGAGGTCATGTACTCCTCGACGCGCTTGTAGCGGTCGTCGGTCTTCTCGAGCGGCGTGTACTCGCAGCCGATCTCCCGGTACTTGACCTCGACATCGGTGGAGGCGAAGCCGCCGACCATGCCCTGGACGTCCGAGAGGAGCTTGAGCATCTCCTCTTTGTCGTCGAACTTCTTCTCGTCGTTGAGGGCCATCACCTTGAGCCACTCGTCGAGCGCCTTCTGGCCCTCGGAGGGCTTGGGGCGGTGCGGGATGTGCTGCGGGATGGACGAGTAGAAGTCGTTCGACAGCCGGATGATGTCGCTGTGGATGCTGCCCTTGAGCTTGGGCTTGTCGGTCAGCATCTGCTGGAGCTCCTGGAGCAGCTTCCGACCGGTCTCGATCTGCGTCAGGGTCAACGTGCCGAGCGGGTTCTCGGCGCTGGCCTTGAGCGTGCCGGTGTTGAGCTGGGCTTGTACCGCCTGACCGGCCTCCATGTACAGGCGCTCGACCAGCTTCTCGACCGACTTGTGAAGGGTGACCTTGGGCACCTTCTTCTCGTCGCCGGCGGTGATGACCTTGTCCTTCTTGATGTCGTCGGACAGGATGCGGCCGTTGTTGACCTCCGACCCCACCTTGGTCGCCGCCATCTGGACTTCGCGGTAGCCCTTGCTGGTCCCGGTCTTCTCGGACTTCAGGGACTCGAACGCGGCCAGCAGAGCCGGCTCGTTCTGGGATGGGATCCGCTCCTCCTTGACCCCATCGGCACCGACACGGCCGTAGCAGGAGAACAGCCGGAACTTGGTCTTGTCCTTCGAGACGTGCGCCTCGATCTGGTAGAACTTGTTGTTGCCGCCGGCGAGGTCGGTCTTGTTGAGGGTCGCCGAGCGGATGACGTCGTAGTCAGCCGGGAACCTCATGGTCCCGAACTTCTGCGAGGGCAGCTTCACGACAGCTCCTCCTTCAGTGCCCTGGCTTCCTTGAGGATGTTATTGAGCTGGTTCCTCGAGGACTCCGCTCTCCCCTTGTGGACCTCCACCCAGCCCGGTCTCTCCCGGGACGAGACTGTGCCTCCAGGGCCGATGGTGGCGTCCACGTAGGGGATCGAATCCTCGAGATGCTGAATGAGTGCCAGGACCTTGTCCTTCACAGGCTTGTTCCTTGCTTCTTCACCACGACCCGGCCGTGTCTCAGCGTCGAGAACTCGCCGGTCTTGTGGTTGAACTCCTCCCACTCCTTGTCCCACGGCCCCCTGACAGTGAAGACCCACGTGGTGCCGAGGCTGAACACGCGGTGGAAGGTCTCGCGCTTGGTGAGGATGGGGAAGAAGCTCGGCAGGTGGTACGTGACCTTGCCGCCGAGCTCCTCCTCCCGCAGATGCCCCTTGAGAACCCACGAGATGCAGTTGAACGCGTGGGAGTGATGCTCTTCGCGGCTGCCCTGCTCGAACTTCAGGAGCGCGATGCTGAAGAGCCTCTTGAACTCGACCAGCCAGTAGCCGGTCACCGTGGACCACGGACCACCATCCTTCCCCTTGTGGAAGAGCCTCACGGCTCTCCCCGGAAGTTGGTGAGGTCCTCCACCGCGACACGGCGCTCGTAGCCCATGTCCTTGGTGAAGTCCTTGGTGATGCCGACGTCCCCCATGCGGCTTGCCATCGTCACCCGGTAGGTCTCCCCGTTGTAGGTCGCGTACAGGACCGGGTTGAAGCCGGCCTCGTTGAGGAGCATCTTGTCGACCGCCGGCATGCGGTTCACCAACAAGAAGACCCGAAGAACCTTCGGGACCCGGAAGTCGTGGATGTACTCGTCGCAGTGCCTCGGCATCTGTCCTCCTAGCTCAGGGTAAGATCCTTCTCCTCGAGCTTGTTCTTATGCCAGCTCTTGGCCACGCCGTGCACGCAGTCCGCCTGCTTCTTCTTGCCGCCGTCCATGGAGACCTTCTTCATCGAGCGCTTGGCGATCTTGTTGTAGAGCTCGATCTCGAACGGGTCCCCGCTGATGCGGGTGTACTCGTCCGGGGCTTCGGGCAGATCGTTGAAGGTCTGGTTGTACCAGTCGACGTAGGCGTCACGCTGGTCTCGGCTGATGTGGACGGTGAATCCGTCGGGGCGAACACCCCACCCGCGCTCGGACTCTTCCCAGTTCTGAACGAACACCTTCGGCATGATTACTTGCTCTCCCTCTTCCGCACCTTGAGGATGCGCTTGACGAGCTCCGCCTTTCCACCGGCGATCTTCGAGGCCCCGACGATGTCCAGCCCCTTGCCAGCGTACTGGCGGAGATCGTCGATGGACTGCTTCATGAGCTCAGACATGTTCATCGAGGTGTACTTCTCGTAGCCCTTCTTGGCGGCGCGCTTGTCGGGGTCGATCTCTCGGGTCTCGCGAGCCTTCTCCCGCTCTTCCTTGGCCTTGGCCTTCTCCTCCTTCTCCCTCTTCTTCGCTTCCTTGTCCTCCTTCACCTGGACAGGAGCCGGGGTCGGCTCCTCTGGCTCTTCGTCGTCATCCAGGTCTTCATCCTCTTCATCTTCGTCCTCGTCATCGTCTTCATCTTCGTCGAGGTCGTCCTCGTCTTCATCCGCCTTCGGCGCGTCCTTCTGATTCTCGAAGTCGTCGTGGTCGGTCTCGGTGAACTCGTCGACCTCGGTGTCCGGGATGATGATGACCGAGGGAAGAGGGCCCCCGTAGTTGCCGACGACCTTGTACTCACAGACTCTCATCTTCTGCGAGTTCTGGTCGTACGGTACGCACACGACGTGCTCTGGATCGACCTCACAGACCACGACCAGCTCCGAGAAACCTCTGGCGTATCCGAGGGCGCCGACGTGGAAACCGAAGTGGCACTCGACGCGAGGATCGTCGGAGATCTTGTTCCGCGGCATCCGGTTGATGGCCCCCGGACTGTTGTCCACGGTGCCGGAGTGCGCGTCCTTGTAGTTGCTCTTCACGCCCTTGTAGGCGTAGAAGGTACCGTTCGTGGTCAACGGGATGTTCGTGTGCTGGAGGAAGTCCCAGAGCTGGGCGACCGACCGCGCCGACGGATTCTTCTGGAGGCGCTCCCAGAACTTGAACACGGGGGTCGGGTCGTCTCCGCCCTGGGCCATGGCGAAGATGCGCCGGCTCAGGTTGTAGGGGATCTCTTCCCCCTTGTACTTGATGATGCCGCCCTCGACCTTGAACTCCCCCTTCGCCCACTCCTCGATGCTCTTGCCGATCGTGAGGTGCTTCGGGACCTCGTTCCAGTTCTCCGAGAGGAGGGCCTCGCGGATTGGGTTGAAGTTGGCCGCTTCCTTCTGGACGGAGTAGGACTTGCCTTCGTAGATGAAGGTGACCGACTCCCTGGTCAGGTTGTACTTGATCTCGCTCATGGTGTTCCCCCTAGGAACGACGGTTCTTGTTCTGGAGACGCCGGAGTTGGTCCATGTTCTTGACGTAGTCGGTGTACGGATCCTTCCTGGTGGTGCCCTCCCACAGGACAGCGATCTCGTTGTTGGTAGCCTGGAGCATGGGATAGAGCTTGACGAAGAGCTTCCTCATTTGGGCGGGAGGAGTGAGACAGTTCTTCGGTCGGACCCATGCAACGAACTCGTCGAGGGCGATCCTCTCTTCGGGGCTCAGGCTCTTGTACTTGCCGACAGCCTTGTGGACCTGGTCGGCCCACTTGGTGATGGGGTGCCTCTTTCCCAGACTCGCCGTGAGCTGATCGACCGCCTTCTTGACGGCCGTCGCCATCTTCTCGGGCCGGCTCTTCCCCTCGGTGTAGTAGTTGGACGGCCAGGAATCGACCATCTCGAGGTTCTTCAGAATCTCGGCCACATTGGGCTGAGTAACAGCCTCCTTAAAGAACTTCTCGCGCCACTTGTTGTACGGAACGCCGGTGAGATCTTTCCCGTTGATCGGGAACTTCTCGGTGTGCTTGTACGCGTAGATGGTCGGCATCGTCAGCCCGAAGAGTCGGCAGATCTTCATATCCTCCTCAAGGGCCCTGAGGAACTTCGAGTTCTCCTCCTTGTCGACTCCTCGGAGTCGGAAGTTCTCGATAACGACCCAGACGTCGTCCTCCTTGGGCTCGTACTCGGAGATGACCTCCCACATCTGGGAGTACGGGTGCTGGAAGGAAGCACCCGGCTTCAGCATGAAGACTCGAGAGCTGTACTTCTTGTTGGATCCCCTGAGCTTCTGCGCCGCCGCCCTCTTGGCCTTCCTCTGTTCTTCCAGCCTCCTCTTCTCCTCTGCCCTCGCCTCGTCCCAGGGCTGGTTCCAGGTGAGGTGCTTGAGGTAGCGAATTGGAACCCCCTCCAGCCCGGCCTTCGCAAGAACCGCCTCAAGCTCGTCCTTCATGGTATCGATGCTGGCTCCATCGATGGCCCGCACCGTGAAGTCGTTCTCCTTGTACAAGTAGCCGCGGAGGCTCTTACAGTCGTCATCCCGGATGAGGATGCGAAGGTCCGGCTCCATGGGCAGCCGAACCAGGGGATTGGTGCCAGCTTGGCGGTACAGGTTGAACGTCTTGTGCTCGGGGAGCTCGACCCACTCCTTGCAGAGGTCCTTCAGGTCTTCCGGCAGGGGAAGGTCGAGCTGGTCGAGCATCTTGGCTCGCTGGCGCTTCTGCCACATGGAGAAGGAGCCAGCCTCGATGTTCTTGATGGTCGACTCGACATACTCGTCCATCAGAGCGGCGAACCTCACCGCGATGGTCTTCTTGGTCGAGTCGCTGTACTTGAGCTCCTCGCGAGAGGCACTGATCTGTACTTCTCCGATGTCGAAGTACAGGACGCCCCTGACTTGGTCGACGTACCCACCCACCATCCGCTCCCCGTTCTCGTAGAGCTGGTCCGTGTTGATGCGGTAGGGAACGCACCCCATCACAGCGATCCACCCGCTCTCGTCGGAGTTCTCGTAGATGACACCGTTCTTCAGGTCGTGCTGTGTGCCGGTGATATCCGGCAGGTCGATGTTGATGTCGGGGCGAGGATTGAAGAACTTGTAGAGGGTCTCGGCCTTGCTGATGAACTCTGGGATGTCGCTCTTACGGACAGCGATCTCGATGGTGATGCCGGTCTCGCTCCCACAGTCCTGCTCATCGAGCAAGTTGATGACGCCCGTCTCCGAGGCATCGAGGACAGCAACGTAGGTGCGCCGCACCCCGCCATGGCAGGAGATCACCGTGAAGCTGTCTGAGTAAGCGAATCCGCTCTTCGAGCCGATACCCAGCATGCCGACGGAGTTGTCGCTGTTGCGCTTGGTGCTGGCCCCGTACTGCGTGTAGACCTCGAACACATCTTGGTGGGGCAGCCCAGGTCCGAAATCCTGGATGCGGAGCGTCGGGTCCATGTCGGTGGGAATCGTCACCTTGATGGGGACGTTCCCCTTTCCGGCCTCCCGGTGGGCGTCCCACGCGTTCGCCGAGTACTCCCGCAGCACCGCCATCACCTTGTCGGTGTAGATGGTGTCGCGGAGCATGTTGATGATGTGGGCGGCGTCGTTGATCGAGATCCCGAACACCGCCGTCGCCGTTACTCCCTGGGTCTCGAGCTCTCGCTCCCTGATGTTGGGAATCATCGGAACCTCAGTAGTGCAGGATGGAGTGGGTCGTGCAGCCCAGGCGGCCGGCGCCCTTGAGGAAGGACAGCTCGATGACGACCGACAAGCCGACACACGTGCCGCCGAGCTGCTTGATCAGGGCCTCTCCAGCCGCCGCCGTCCCGCCAGTGGCGAGAACGTCGTCGACGAGCAGGACGTGGTCTCCAGCCTTGACGCTGTCCTTGCTGACGTCGACGCGAGCCGACCCGTACTCGAGGTCGTACTCGGCGGTGGCCACGTCTCCGGGCAGCTTGCCGGCCTTGCGGATCATGAACAGCGGGAGACCGAGCTCCAGGGCCAGCGCGGAGCCGAAGATGAAACCGCGAGCGTCGAAGGCGCCGATCTTGGTGACGTGGTAGTCTCTCCACGCCGCGGCCATGCTGGTGATGGCCGACTTGAACGCCCTGGGGTCGGCGAGAAGAGGCCCGACGTCGCGGAACAGGATGCCCGGTCTGGGGAAGTCCTCGACGGTGCGGATGAACCGATGGAAGTAGTGCTTCATCGCGTCTCCTGACGAAACTCGCTGGGGTTGATGCGGTGCATGTTTCTCCCAACCGACTTTGCGTACCGCACGCAGTTGCCGGTCCCGCCCGCGCTCCCGTCCCAGACCGCAATCAGGGTCTGGCAGTTGTTCACCATCCACTCGTTGCGCTTCTGCATCTTCCAGGCGGCGTAGCCGCCCTCACTCACAACGGTGACGTGGTATGCCCGCTCGAGGAGCCGGTGATAGAAGTCCCGCGACTCATGGGGCCAGTTCGATTCTTGACCGGCGAAGGGGATCGCCGCGAGGAAGGGGAGGCCCAGCGAGATGCAGACCCAGGCGAAGTCCTGGTCTACTCCGAGGGCCATCCCCGAGATGGCGGAGGTTGGGCTGAGCTGGATGAGCGTCTCCGCCATCCATCTCCGCAGCCAGTCCCGCCATGGATTGTAGAAGTTGTATCCGCCGAGCTTGTCTGGTCGATGTCCGGTGACGGCAACCGTCGTCACGGCCTCAGCTCGTCATAGCGGTCGAGGAATGAAGCCAGCGGATTGAACCACGGCTTCGGGATCTCGTGGAGCTTGCACCAGCGCCACTCGAGGCACTTGGTTGGCTCCATGATCTTGGCCTCGGTGAGCGGGAGGCAATTGAAGAGGACGAAAAGGGTTACGAAGTGGGTTCCGTCTTCGTAGTAGTTGGACACGTAGGGTCCGGACGCGACTTTCGACAGACTTTCGCGCGGGATTCCAGTCTCCTCTTCGAGTTCTCGGAAAGCACACTCCTCGGGATCTTCCATGAACTCGAGCCTCCCTCCCGGAAAAGCCCACGTGCCTTTCCCGCGGGCACACTCATCCCCCCTCTGCCCGACGAGATAGGCATTTCGCCCGGGGTCCCATACAACCATGGCCACCCCGACCTGCGGAATCTTGTCCATAGTCCTACTCCTTCTTGGTGATCGTCTGGGTGCCGCGGCGAACGTCCCAGTCATCGGGGTCGAGGTCGACGTGCAGACGGACCTGCGGGAAGGTCGTCCGGAAGCACGCGATCATCGAGTGGACCTTCTTGCGGAGACTCGGGTGGATCATCTTCCCCGACCGGAGCTCCATCACGTACGCCGCCGCCGGCAGGCCGTAGGTGAGAGAGGTGTGAACTCGGTAGCCGAGTGCGGTGTAGTACTGGCGCAGGACCGGGTCGGTGGTCAGGTCGTTGATGCGCCAGGTCTGGTCGTTGATGAGGTTGAGCGCCGAGGTGAGGAGGTGTCCACCGCCGAGCTGGTCCAGGTACCAGGGCTCGAAGCCGAGGCTGGTGGTCAGCAGGGGCATGCGGCACACGCCGTTGCGGTGGCGCTGGATGTCACGGAACGAGCCGAAGTCGAGGTTGAAGTCGAAGTGGAGGAGGCCGAGGTCGGTGAGGAAGTGCGGGAGCACGCAGCCGCGGGGCCGGGTGTCGAACAGCTTCTGGTACTCCTCGAACTGGTAGTGCTGGAGGTCGGTGCGGAACGCGACGTGCTCGCCGTGGACCACGTAGCCGTTGGGCGGCTGGTACGTGTACGTCTTCGCGACCTCCGCCTCCCACGTCTTGCGCTTCTCGAGCTCGACAGCGTCCTTGTTGCCGACGCCGCTGACAGCCGCCGTGCTGGTGCCGAAGCCGCTCGAGGGGTACCGAAGGTCGAGGATCATGTTGAGGTGCTTGGAGAGGTGCTGGATCTCCGGTGACGGGTGGTTCACCAGCGACAGCAGATGGTCACCCGCCTGGCGCAGGTTGGTGTGCCAGGAGAGCTGAGTGGTGATGCCGGCTGGGAGGAAGCCGCGGAGCGTGTCGAAGGTGCGTGCCTTGACCGCCTTCTCGTAGACCTCGGGCTTCTCGCCGTCCTTGATCGGGTAGCGCTTGCGGATGAGGTCGGCCACCTCCCCCTGCTTGCCGATGTAGAAGTTCATCCACTTCTGGAGGATGGCTGCTGATTCCGGCGTGTTGATCGGGTCGACGATGTCGCGCTTCGACATGTCGATGTAGCGGGTGCTGGTCTCCTGGCCCGAGTAGAGGGGCCAGTCCTGGATGGCCTTGGCCGCCAGGAGGCTGACGTTCTCGATGAACATCGTGGTCGTGCCACAGTCGGCGATGCTCTTGTGGTTGTAGCCGACGTAGTACGACTGCATGAACTTGCCGCTGCCGGCCGCTCTCACCTTCTCGATATGGGTGGCCACGCTCTCGCCGCTGCGCGAGTACAGGGCCTGAAGCATGGCGAGGTCCTCGGGGGAGAGGTCATCGAAAATGAAGAGCCGGTGGTTGGTCATGGCCACTTGAGTTCCTTGTTGCCGCCGCGGGTGAGGTACTCGAACGCCTGCTTGGTCCAGCGGGCGTCGACGAGAGCGTTGTGCTCGGGCTTGAGCTTGGTAGGCAGGGCCTGCTTGGCGACCCCGAGAT
>Ga0247823_10005250_pt1 | contig 10320 bp, 8 predicted proteins | sample 13C_PalmiticAcid_2_FD_192426 | JGI IMG/M metagenome (GOLD analysis project Ga0247823, IMG submission 192426) | Soil microbial communities from agricultural site in Penn Yan, New York, United States - 13C_PalmiticAcid_Day30 | ecosystem: Environmental > Terrestrial > Soil > Agricultural land...
TGCCCGGCCCACCGACGTTCGTACCGCGCTATCGACGGCGTCTCACGATGCGGCGAGGGCGGTGATCTCGGACTGGTTGAGTGCCGCGGTGGTGACGCGCACGTCGTCGATCATGCCGGTCCAGTGACCCGGGCCGGTCGTGGCCGGGCCCGTTCCGGTGTCGTTGGGCGTGACGCCGATGCCCAGCGCACCGAACCCCGTTTTCAGGGTGCCGTCGTAGGCGGCTGAGGAGACCTCGATTCCGTTGCGGTACAGCCTGAGGCGGGCACCGTCCGCGACCACCGTGAGGTGCTGCCAGCTCGCGGTGGGAAACGCCGCGGTGTCGGTCGCGGTGATGACGGTGCCGTTGGCCTGGGCGATCCGCGCGCGCAGGCGCCCGCTGCCGTCCACGGCGAGGCTGACCTGCCCGGTCGCCGTGGTCCCCCAGTTCTGCAGAATGGACCGCCCGGTGGGTGCGCTGCCCGCGTACACCCAGGCGGAGTAGGTGGCGGTGTCGGAGGGCAGCGAGTACGAGCCCAGCCCGGCGACCATGGCGTAGCCGGAGCTGCCGTCCAGATTCAGCGCGTTGTCGATCTTTCCGGGCACGGGGGCCGCGTTGACCATCGTGGCGTTGTTCCAGTCCTGGACGCCGTTGTTGTACATGCTCGCCGACGTGTAGGCGGTCGAGCCGCGGGTCTCATCGAACTTCCACCAGCCGACGTCCGGCATCGACGGCCGGTAGGACGCCGGTGGCGTGGCGGGCACCACCTGGAACTCCGCCAGGCCCACGTTGGGGCCGGTACCGGCCGTGGCGTGGAAGCGCGCCCACGTGATCGTCTTGTTCGGGAACGACACCGTACGTGGCGCGCCGTCGGTGGGGATGCCGGACACCGGGACGGAGCTGCCGTCGCTGAAGGTCAGGGTGCCGCCGTTGGCGTTGTCCGACTGGTTCGGCCGGTCGTGCAGCACGACCTGCCGAACGGTCTGGGCTGTCGCCCAGCTCAGCTGGATCCACGGGGTCGCCTCGCCCGCCGAGGCCCACTCGGACCCGCCGGTGTTCCCGTCGATCGCCATGGCCGGGGTGTAGGCGGTGTTGAACTGCGACGACGCGCCCGCGGTGGCCGTCAACGCGGCGTTTCCGGTCGCGTAGGACGGGCTGACCCCGCTGGAGTGCACCTTGATCTCCGACAGTCCGACGTTGGAACCGATTCCTCCTGCGACGGTGAACCTGACCCAGGAGACGTTCTTGTTGGCGAACGACACCGTGCGCGCCGCGCCGCCGTTCGGGATGCCGGACACCGCGACCGAGCTGCCGTCGCTGAAGGTCAGGGTCCCGCCGGGAGCCCAGTCCGTCGTGTTGGCCCGGTCGTGGAAGGTGACCTTGGTGATCGTCCGCGCCGCGGTCCAGTCGAGCTGGAGCCACGGATTCGACTCGCCACGGGAGGCCCACTCCCCGGTGGCGTGCTGGCCGATGACGCCGTCCACGGCACGATTCGCGGCATACCGGCTGTCGAATTCCGACGACGCGGTCACCGTGGCCTCCGGCCCGATGTCCACCAGGGTGGACGGCCGGGGCGCGGCCGGGCTCAGGAACGCTTGCAGCTCGGACAGCCCGACGTTGGCGCCGCTGCCGCCCGAGGTCCGAAACTCGGCCCAGGTCACGGTCTTGTCGGGGAAGGTGATCGTCTTTCCGGCGCCGGTGATCGGGATGTCCGCCACGGCGACGCTGGTGCCGTCGCTGAACGCCAGCGTGCCGCCCGTGGCATTGTCCGTCTGGTTCGGCCGGTCGAACAGGACGACCTTGTTGAGGCGCTGCGGCGTCGTCCAGGTCAGCCGTGCCGAGGGGTTGGCCTCGCCGAGTGAGGCCCACTCACCGCAATTGCCCGCGACCAGGTAGTTGAACCGCGAGGCGATGCCGTCCACGAGGGCCTGCGGGCCGAAGCAGGAATTGAATGACGACGACGTCGTCACCGTGGCGTTCGGGGCGACGTTGACGCCGTAGGAGTACGGATTCGGCGCGGGCTGCGGTGGCACGGTGCCGGTCGCGGTCGGGAGCTTGACCCGGATGGCTTCCTTGGCGGCGTAGCTGACGCTGTAGGTGCCGTTCGGGTTGGTGGTGTACGACTTGGTCGCGTCCACCACCCAGGCGCCGGTGCCGTCCTGGTGCCCGGAGGTGACGGCGAGCGGTTGCCGGTGCAGGGTAAAGGTTCCTGTGCCCGCGGTGTCGGAGACCAGATAGACGCTGTCGCCGTTGCTCAGTGCCATGGCGACGTCGGCGCCGCGGTAGCCGACCTGGTGGTTGAACACGGTCTTCGTGCTGTCGTAGCCCGCGACCGGGGAGTCGGTCTCGACGTTGAAGCCCGCCATCCGGTGCGGTGCCGTGGTCGACACCAGCGCGCCGATCTTGTTCAGCGCGGGCAGCAGGTTCGCCATCCGCGCGGTGCCCGGCGGCATGACGCCCGGGGTGCCGACCGTCCAGCGGGTGTAGTCGTCGGAGTACATCGCCTGGCCGTTGTTGCTGTCCAGTTCCCAGACGTCGTAGTAGCCGCCGTTGATCAGGCTGGCGACCTCGAGCGAACTGTGGTTCGAGTACGACCCGTCGTTCTCCGCGATGTGCGGCAGGTTGGTGTCGCCGAGGACGCTCTGGTTGCGGATGACGTTGCCGATCACCTCGACGTGTGTCGAGTACGCGTCGTCACCGACGGCGTCGACCCCGGAGAGCCGCTGCACGGCCTGGAAGTCCGGGAACGGCATGTTCCCGCCCGCGTTCACCCGGGTGGCGACGACGTAGTCGGAGTTCTTGACCGCGTTGCCCAGCGCGTTGATCCAGTTCCAGATCAGGTGCTTCTGCGCGGTGTTGTACTTGCCGTGCCAGTCCGGTTCGTTCTGGACCTGGAAGAAGATCGTCCGGTGGGTGGTGTCCTTGACCGCCAGGTGGTCGAACAGCGCGCCGACCGCGGCGACCTCGCTGTTCATGACGAACCGGGCGTCGGCGTCGTGCGGCCCGCCGTCGGGCAGCCACGGCATGTGGTTGACCCCGACGTAGACGCCGTTGCCGAAGTACTTCTCCTTGTCCTGCAAGTAGTCGGGGACGAACGTGGCCCAGCCTTGGGCGTGGCCCTTGAGGCGGGTGCCGCCGCAGGAGTTGGAACCGAAGTAGGCGAAGTCGATGCGCAGGTCGTACTTCTCGGCCCACTGGACGTACTTGTCGATGATGGTCCAGTCGTAGGCACCCCGCGTCGTGGGTTCCCAGTCCCGCCAGCGCAGGATGATGGAGATCGTCTTGTAGCCGACGGCCTTGGTCTTCTCGAACAGGTTCTCCATCCAGTCGACGGGCAGCGGGGTGCCGAACTGGCCGCCCGAGTTGCCCAGCAGTTCCTGGGCGCCCGCGTTCTGGACGTGGCCGACCAGGAACGGTGTGCCGTCGACTTCGAGGTACTTCTTGCCATCCACGGTCCGCGTCACCTCAGACACGACGATCTGTGCGGACTCGGCGGCGGCCGGTGGCGCCATGGGGATGGCCAACGTGGATAAGACGATCATGCCGGACAGGGAACCGCGTACAAGACGGTCGAACCTCGACACGACTGGCACTCCTCTCGATCACGCTCGACGGGATCGCGCGAGTCGGTCGCACCGCTAGCGCGCCGGAGTGTGGGATACTTGCATACTAATAGGCTTCGAGGGAACCCGCGGAAGCGCCGGACGGGACAAGGAAAAGGCCGTCCACCCCCGAAGGGAGCGGACGGCCTTTCATCGCATCAGATCAGCCGACGGGGTCCAGGTCGTGGTCAGCTTGAACAGGCGCGACGACGATGGGAGCGGCGGCCTTCTTGCGCTTCTTGACCATGTGCACGACGACGCCGATGACAACGACCGCGCCGAGTAGGACCAAGCCGCCGGTGGAGAGGACGCCCTCGATGCGCTTGGCGGCCTCGCCGAGGGCGGCGCCGATGCTGATGTGGATGGCCGACCAGCAGGCGGCTCCGGCGACCACGGCCGGGAGGAACTTGCGGTAGGGCAGGCCGGACGTGCCCGCGGCGGCGGGGGTCAGGGTGCGGACTACCGGCATGAAGCGGGCGAAGAAGACCGCCCAGGCGCCTCGGCGCTTGAGGATGTCGGTGGCTTTGTCCCAGCCCTCGGTGCCGTACTTCTGGATGAGCTTGGTCTCGCGGAGGCGGGGGCCGAACCTGCGGCCGATGAAGTAGCCGATCGAGTCGCCGACGCCCGCGCACAGGGTGACCACGGCCCAGAGGATCAGGAAGCGGGGCACACTGTTGACCGTCGTGGCGGCGACCAGCAGGCCCGCTTCGCCCGGGGCGATGAAGCCGAGGCCGATGGTGCACTCGGCCAGCACCAAACCGCCGGTGGCGGCGACTAGGGCGGGCTGCGGCAGCGCCTGGAGCCATTCGAGCACGTCGGTAACCAAGGCCACGGTGGAGATCCCCCTCATACGACAGCGCCGGTCCCTCCGGCGCTGTGAAGTCTGTCGTTTGGAGGGAGCCTGGCATAAGCGGGTTCCCTCTGAGATCGCCCTGAGATCCGACTTGGGGGTCAGACCTGAGGTGGATACCGACTCAGACGCGCGGGAACCTACCGGGTTGCTAGCCCTGCGGTGCGACCCGCTGCATGAGGGCGCTGATCTCCTGGCTGGAGGAGCCCGCTTCCGCGAGGTGGCGCAGGTTCTCCGGCACTTCCTCGCCCCGGTGCTCGACGGCCTGGGTGTAGAGCCGACCGGCGCGGTAGGACGAGCGGACCAGGGGGCCTGCCATGACGCCGGCGAAGCCCAGCGCCTCGGCGGTTTCCTTGTGCGCGAGGAACTCCTCGGGCTTGACCCACCGGTCGATCGGGTGGTGGCGCAGGCTCGGCCGCAGGTACTGGGTGATGGTGATGATGTCGCAGCCCGCCTCGTGCAGGTCGGTCAGCGCCTCGGTCACCTCTTCTGGGGTCTCGCCCATGCCCAGGATCAGGTTCGACTTGGTGACCAGGCCGAACGCGCGGGCCTCGGTGATCACGTCGAGCGAACGCTGGTAGCGGAAGGCCGGGCGGATGCTCTTGAAGATCCGCGGCACCGTCTCCAGGTTGTGCGCGAGCACCTGCGGGCGCGACCCGAATACCTCGGCGAGCTGGTCCGGCTCGGCGTTGAAGTCGGGGATCAGCAGCTCGACGCCGGTGCCCGGGTTGAGCGCGTGGATCTGGCGGACGGTCTCGGCGTAGAGCCAGGCGCCGCCGTCCGGCAGGTCGTCGCGGGCGACGCCGGTGATCGTCGAGTAGCGCAGGCCCATGGCCTGGACCGACTCGGCGACGCGGCGGGGTTCGTCGCGGTCGAGGTCAGCCGGTTTCCCGGTGTCGATCTGGCAGAAGTCGCAGCGGCGGGTGCACTGCTCGCCGCCGATGAGGAACGTGGCCTCGCGGTCTTCCCAGCACTCGTAGATGTTGGGACAGCCCGCTTCCTCGCACACCGTGTGCAGACCTTCGCGGCGGACGAGGCCCTTGAGTTCTCGGAACTCGGGGCCCATCTTCGCGCGGGTCTTGATCCACGACGGCTTCTTCTCGATCGGCGTCTGGCTGTTGCGCACTTCCAGGCGCAGCATCTTCCGACCCTCGGGTGCGACAGTCACGCCCGTAGGCTACGCCCAGCCTCCTGGTGACCGGTGTCACCCAGGTCACGCGGGGTCCGGCGAAACGCCGGTCAGCGCAGCCGTGCGCTCCCACAATGTCCGGCCGAGGTCGTGATTTAGGGCCGCAGCCCTCGGTTTCGCCAACGCGGGCGCGCCGAACAGCTCGGCAGGCCCGCCCGGTCCCCAGTACTGGCCGCCGACGACACCGGGGGCGGTCGCGGCATACAGCTGGGGGAGCGCGCCGCGCTCGACGGACTGGGTGACGAGCTTGTTCCCGATGGCGACGATCTTGGCCGCGGTCGAGCCGAACCGCGTCTGGGCCGATGTGGCGGCGAGGCTGGTGTCGGTCATGCCCGGGTGCGCGGCGACGCTGATGACGCTGTCGCCCGCGGCCCGCAGCCGTCGATCGAGCTCAAGGGCGAACAGAAGGTTGGCCAGCTTCGACTGGGCGTACGCGCCCGCCGCGTTGTAGCGGCGGCGCTGGTAGTTCAGGTCGTCTACGTCGAGGCCGTCGCCGCGGTGGGCGATCGAGGACAGCGTCACCACCCTGGACCCCGGCGTGGCGCGCAGCACGGGCATGAGCAGCCAGGTGAGCGCGGCGTGGCCGAGGTGGTTGGTGCCGATCTGCAGCTCGAAGCCGTCGACGGTGGTCGAGGACGGGGTGCCCATCACGCCCGCGTTGTTCATCAGCACGTCGAGCCGGTCGTTGGTCCGCTCGCGGACCTCCGCTGCGGCTTTGCGCACGGAGGCCAGGTCGGCGAGATCGAGTTCGAGCAGTTCCGCCGGACCCTCGATGGTGGCGATGGCCGCCCGGCCGCGTTCGACCGACCGGCAGCCGACGAGCACGTGCGCGCCGTGGCCCGCCAGCACCTGGGCGCTGCGCAGCCCGAGGCCGGAGTTCGCCCCGGTGATCAGGACGGTGTGTCCGCTCAGATCGCCGATGTCGGCATCGGACCACGCCATCGTGCCTCCCTGGTTCCCGATCGACCTTAGGGCCGGGAGGCTGAGACGGGGCTCAGGCGCTCGCGACCAGCTTGCGCAGCAGCTGCTCGACCGGGTTGCGCCGCTTGCCCGCCGCCCGCGCGGGCGCGCTGCGCACCAGCGCGACGAAGGCCGCGCCGACCCGGGTGATCTCGGTCTTGTCCTCGTGCGGCTCGGCCAGGCCCGCGGCCAGCGCGAGCATGCGCTGTTCGCTGTCCAGGGCCGGGCGCAGCAGGTCCGGGTAGGTGCGCGCGGCGTCGTCGACCAGCCTGCGCAGCGCCGGGTGCTCGGCGGCGGTGGTCCGCCACGCCTGCGATACCGCGTCGACCAGGTCGATCGACGCGTCGCGCTCGGCCTCGGCCTGCGCCATGCCGACCCGGCCGGTCAGCTTCAGTGTCCAGCGGTAGTGCAGCGCGAGCAGCAGTTCCTCGTGGCTGCTGAACACCGCGTCGACGCCGGGCACCTCCGCGTAGGGAAGAGCCCCCTCCGGCGTGCGTGCCGCGTGCGCCACGACGGCGTCCATCGCGTCTCGTCTGCGGTAATAGTCGTTCCAGCTCATGGCCCCTGGCTCCCCTCCGTCACCTCGGCCATACCGTTGGTTTCGGCATACCGTCGGTACGGAACCGATAAGGTCAACCTACCACGAGTACGTACCGTCGGTATGTCGTACCGTTGTGAATATGACGACAGCGCCGTCGCGGAGAGTCGATTTCAGCGAAAGCACCAGGAAGGCACTGGTCGACTCCGCTGTCGACTTGTTCACCAAGCAGGGGTACGCGGCCACGTCGCTCGACGCCATCGCCAAGCAAGCCCAGGTGACCAAGGGTGCGCTCTATCACCACTTCTCCGGCAAACAAGCCCTGTTCGAGGCCGCTTTCCGGGCCGTGGAGACGGTGGTGATCGGCCGACTCGGCGAGGTCGTCGCCGGGCCAGGGGCGGCATGGGATCGCGTGCTGGGCGGACTCAAGGCCTATATCAAAATCTGTATGGAGCCGTCCTATCAGCGCATCGCCATCCATGAGGGGCCAGTCGTCATGGGCTGGGAACGGTGGAGAGAGGCCGAGGAACATTTCAGTTACGGGATAGTGAAATCCGCGCTCGAATCGCTGATCGAGGCGGGCGAAATCGACGAGATGCCCGTTGAGGTGACCACCCGGATACTCTTCGGCGCCCTTTCCACCGGCGCGACGATCATCGCCGCCGCCGACGACGCGAAGAAGGCCGCGGCGGACGTGATGTTCACCATCACCAAGGTGCTTGAAGGTCTTCGCAGGCCGCATAGCTAACGGGCGCACGGTCCCCAGCGATCCTGACTTTGAGGGCACCCTGGGGAGAGCAATGACCGTACCGATGGCGGGCGTCCGTGCGCCGTCCACTGATAGACCGGCGTCGTCCGATCCGACCACCGCGATCCTTGTCTGGTCCAGGCTGCGCAGGCGCGGCTACCTGCAGGGCGGGGCGGTGCTCACGGCCATCAACGTCGCAGTGCAGGTGCTGCTAGCGGTGATCGGCAGCGGCCACATGCTCGCAGCGACCACCAGTGTGCTCGCGGCATCGGCGGTGTTCGCCTATTTGGTTGTCCAGTTCGGCCACATCCGGGATGCCCCCGCGGTCGACGCGTTGCTCGGGACTCAGCCATGGCGGCCGGTCGACGTGCGGATCGTGCGTGGACCAGTGGGACTGTGGACGCGCAGCGTGGTCGAGGTCGGCGACGTGCGGTTTGAGGCGAGCGGGCCGTCACCCGCCCACCTCGCCGTCTTGGCGCGATCAGGGACCGCCTGGCTGATCGGGCCGGATGCGCGGGGACGCGCCGCGATGCGGATCGAGGGGTCCCATGAGGCGTGGCCCGCCAGGGTGCGTCTCGGGTCAGTGAAGCCGGGACGCCTGCCCGTAGTCGGCGCGAATGTCGACAGGCTCTGGGCGACCTGGTTGGCCGCGTGGCCGCGACTCTCGCGTCGTGGTCTGGTGGGCCTGCTGAATGCCGGGGAGTGGTCGAAGGTCACCGCGTCGGTGGCGCCATGGCAGGCATGGCACAACAACCGCGCGAACGCGATCGCCACGATCCATACGGCTGACGGTCGGGTGCTCACCCTGGACATGCGCGGCGCGCCGGTCGACCTGCTGGGCACCATCTGGGACACGGGTTCGCTGTGGGTCGTGGGCGACCCGGCGCCAGACAAGACCGTCGCCGTCGGCTATCCCGGGTATCCGCTGGTCACCGAGGCGACGATCAGCGAGGCCGCGCATGTCTGACACCGTGACTGTCCCTGAGCCTCGGCTGGACCAGCCCGTGTTGGCAGACCCCGCCACGAACCAGTTGTTCTCCCTCGTCTGGCAGGCGCGATGGCGGGTCCTCATCATGGCGCCGATCAGTCTTCTTCTGCCTTTCGGTGCCTACGCGCTGGATCCAGTGGGGTCGATCCTTCGCCCAGCTGTGGTCAGTGGCGTGTTCGGGCTGATGGCCGTCGCCTATCTCGTCCTCGTGCCCGCACGACCGGATCGCGAGTTCCTGGGGCGTTCACCGTGGCGGGAGGCCCCGGCGACGGTGGTCGGTGCCACCCGGATCGAGTTGGATGATCCGCTCGTTCCCGCTGTGCGCGCGATGAGCATGCCGAGTCCGTATCGGGCCGTGGTGGCGCGGACCGGCCGGATATGGGTCACCGGGCCGGATCGGCGCGGGCGAGTCGCGGTGCGCGTGGAAGGGTCGCGCGTCATCCATCCGGTTCGTCCGCTCGACCGAGGTCGGTCGAGGCAAGCGGTTCACCGTGATCAAGCGACGGTGACCCATCGGACGGCTCGATGGATGGCGACAACGCCAGTGGCGATGGTTCTGGCCATGACAGGCGTTTACGGCTTGTTCTCGTCGATCACGGTCACTCGGCTCGTGTCGTTCGTGTTCGTTGTGGGGAGCATGACGGTCCTCTGGTGCGCCATGGTCGGGCATCGCTTCGCCTGGTGTCGGCTGCCGCGACTGATTCGTGCGGGCGAGTGGGCTCGTGTCGATGTCCAGGTGTCGCCGTGGGATGCCCGGCGTGATCTGACCGTGGACGCGCACGGGCTTATCCGGCTCGCGGACGGCACGGTCCGCTCGATCAGGATGCGGGCGGCGACAGTCGACTTGTTGGCCACCATCGCCGAGACCGGTGTGCTGTGGGTGGCCGGGGAGCCCACACCAGGACGGACCGTGGCCGTGGGCTTCCCCGGTTACCCGCTGCTCGCGTCGGCGCGGGTCAGCTGAGGGCGAAGGTGACGCCGGGGCTGGTCGGCTCCGCGGGCTTGAGCCAGTGGTCGGCCACCGGCAGCGTGCCCTCAAGCGCGGCCAGTACGGCTTCGCGGGCCAAGGGCAGCACCTCTGCGACGGTCACCTGACGACCGAGTTCGAGGGTCAGCGAGGTGACGCCCGCGTCGCGGATGCCGCAGGGGACGATGCGGTCGAAGGCGCTCAGGTCGGCGTCGCAGTTGATCTCGAAGCCGTGCATGGTGACGCCGCGCTGGACGCGGATGCCGATGGCGGCGATCTTGCGTTCCGGGCGGGTGGCGTCGGCGGGCAGCCAGACGCCACTGCGGCCCTCGACGCGGCCGGTGCGCAGGCCCAGTTCGGCGCACACCGAGATCAGCGCTTCCTCGATCCGGCGGACGTACTGCACGACGTCGACCGGGTCGGACAGCTTGATGATCGGGTAGCCGACGAGCTGGCCTGGGCCGTGCCAGGTGATCTTGCCGCCGCGGTCGACGTCGA
>Ga0247823_10005251_pt1 | contig 10319 bp, 9 predicted proteins | sample 13C_PalmiticAcid_2_FD_192426 | JGI IMG/M metagenome (GOLD analysis project Ga0247823, IMG submission 192426) | Soil microbial communities from agricultural site in Penn Yan, New York, United States - 13C_PalmiticAcid_Day30 | ecosystem: Environmental > Terrestrial > Soil > Agricultural land...
CCTCTTGAGAACGCAGCCGTTTTAGATCCTGACGCAATCACCAGCTGAGACACGGCGCTAATCAGGTCAAGGGGAGGGCATGGGTGGGGATGGGGTTGCCGTTCGCCGCACACCGCGTTCACCGTGCTCATTGTTCAACCTGAGGACTCGACTTCTCCCGCGGTCGCGAGTCCGCCGCCACGGTGCTGCATGGCTTCCGACGGGAATCTCAGCCGCGGCGTCGCGCGAGAGGTGACGCCGCCACTGTCGGCCCTGCGCCAGGCACGTACACGAGTCGCCCCCGGACGAACCGTTGGACGTCGCAGCGACCCACCTGCCCCCACATGAACTCTGGCCACGACGGCATGCGGGACAAGACGTTCGCCACCATGTGCGCGCAACCCGGATCCGGCGCCGACACCTAACCGTCGCTGCACTGTCGCCGGATTGTCATCGACCGCGCGGAAGCTGGGCACATGGCTACCCTCCTGCTCCTCGCCCTGCTCTGCCTGTCTGCCGCCGGCTTCGCCTGCGCGGCGTCCTGGAGCCGTGCCGAGGCCGGCCATGCGCGCCGCTTCGATGCGGCCTTTGCCTGCATCGTCGGCGCGGCCGCGGCCGAGCTGGTGCTGCTGGCCTCGCCGCTGGGCCTCTGGTTTCCGTGGGCTGCGACCCTGGGCCTGGTGTTTCCCATGCTGGTCGGCCCGTTCTGGTGGCGCAGCCGCGATGCGCGCCAGCAATGGTCCTGGCGGCGCTGGGTGCTGCAGCTGGTGCCGGGCACGGCGCTGCTGACCTCGACCCTCGTGACGGTCGCCGGCTACGAAGGCTCGATCTGGAACGTCGCCAACCTGCCGTCGGTCGCGCTCGTGATCGCCGCGGCCGTCGTCAATCTCGCCGCCGGCGCACTGCGCTGGCCGCGTTCGAACCGCAGCGCCAGCTGGCGCTGGATACCGCGCTGAAAACCGTCGCCCTTCGCGCTCAGACGTCGCCGTCGTTGAGCCAGCCTTCGCCGCTGCCGCGCTGGAATACCTGATCGTCGGCGAGCACGTCGCCGGCCGCGTAGGACGGCTGTTGCGCCAGGCGCGCGTACAGCGGCGTGAAGTCCGGCCGCGTCGCTTCCATGAGCTGCTCGTAGCTGTCGATGACGAAATAGGTCTTCTGGTAGGTGTCGATGCGATAGCGCGTGCGCATGACGCGTTCGAGATCGAAGCCGATGCGGTTCGGCGCGGCGGATTCGAGGCTGTAGATCGACTCGCCCTTGGAGCTGACGATGCCGGCGCCGTAGATGCGCAGCCCCTGGTCGGTGTTGATCAGGCCGAATTCGACCGTGTACCAGTACAGGCGCGTCAGGTTGACCAGGGCTTCGGGGCCTATCGCCGCGGCTTTGACGCCGCCGGCGCCGTAGGCCTGCATGTAGTCGGCGAAGACCGGGTTCAGCAGCAGCGGCACGTGGCCGAACAGGTCGTGGAACAGGTCGGGCTCGGACAGATAGTCCAGCTGCTCGGGCTTGCGTATCCACCAGGTAACCGGGAAGCGGCGCGCGGCGAGGTGCTCGAAGAACGTGAGCTCGGGCAGCAGGCCTTCGACGCCGATGAGCTCCCAGCCGGTCGCGGCACGCAGCACGCGATTGAGGTCGTCGAACTTCGGAATCGCGTCGGCCGACATGCCGAAGCGCTGCTGGTTGTCGATGAATTCCTGGGCCGCGCGGCCGACCAGCAGTTCGCGCTGGCGCTCGAACAGGGTCGCCCAGGTGCGGTGATCCTCGGCCGTATAGCTGTCCCAGGGCTGCTCGATCACGCGCGTGGTGTAGACGGGGACGTAGCCCTTGTCGGTGAGCTGATGTTCGACCTTCTGGGCGGCGGACTGCATGGCCTGCTCCGATGCGCAGGGGATCTGCGCGACGCGGGCAGTGTAGGTCCTGGCCCGCGCAACAGGCTTGCTTTATTGCGGCATACAGCCGGTTAGACGCAATATTCGGTCGTTTTCTTTATCGATCGAGCAACTTATGGCCGCCAGCGAGCTGGACCGCACCGACCTGCGCATTCTCGAGGTACTGCAGCACGATGGCCGCATCACGAATGCCGAGCTCGCCGAAAAGGTCAGCCTGTCGGCCTCCGCCTGCCTGCGCCGGGTGCAGCGGCTGGAGCAGTCCGGCGTGATCAGCGGCTACGGCGCGCGCGTCGAACCGCGCGCGGTCGGCCTGGGACTGCAGGCCTTCGTGCGCGTGCAGCTCGAACGTCACGAGGCCGAAGCGATCGAGCATTTCATCCGCCGCATCACCGAATCGCGCGAAGTCGTCGCCTGCCATGCGCTGACCGGCGACATGGACTATCTGCTGCACGTGGTCGTCGAAGACCTGGACCATTTCTCGCGCTTCCTGCTCGACCGCCTGCTCAACGATTCCGGCGTCGCCGACGTCAATTCGAGCTTCGTGCTGCGCACGGTCAAGCAGACCGGTGCGCTGCCGCTGTAGGCGGAGCGAAACCGCGGGCGTGAACCATGGTTCGCGGCCCGATGCGCGCCGGCGCTGCGCCCACGAACGGCGCGCCGAGGATCAACCGGCGATGCTCACTCCGGCGTGACGCGCACGGCCGCCGGATCGGCGCAGCGCAGCCAGCCCACCGGCTTGCTCGCACCGGCGCGCAACACGCCGGTCGCCTCGGCGCGCTGCAGATGCAGCCCTGCATCGCGTACCAAGGCGTAGCCGTTGATGCCGTCCCCGGCGTCGCAGTCGCCGTGCACCTGCAGGCGCGCCGGTAGCGGCATGTCCAGGCTGCCGTAGTTGTTCACGATCAGATTCAGCGAGCCACCCGACACCGGCATCGTCGTGATGCGCAGGTCGGCTTCGAGCGGCGTCCGCTCGATCACGGCGCGCAAGGTACGCAAGGTCCAGGTGCGTTTGTCGCCCTCGTCCGGCAGGCGGAACCAGACGAAGCCGGCAAGCTGCGGATAGCGGCGCGCTTCCAGTTCGACGACCAGCGCGGCGACCTCGCGCGGATCCACGGTGAGCTCGCGTGTCGCGGCGCTGCGTTGCGGCAGGCGCTGCTCGCTCTCGACCGCGGCGACGTTGCCGTCCTCGTCCAGCTTGAGCAGCGCGCCGTAGGCCGGCAATGCGACGAGGAACGGCCGCGTGGCGCTGCGCCGTGCCCAGTCGGCGACCCAGCGCCGCGCCAGCGCCGCATCGAACAGGCCCTGCGTCGGGTTCAGCACCGCATGCACCTGCAGCACGCTGAGGTCGACCGTCGCGAGCACCGCATCGAGCGCAGCCGCATCGCGCCAGGCCGGCAAGGCCGTGATCGACAGCGAGGTCGCCGGTGGGAGCTGCGGACGCAATTGCGCCAGCCACTGCGCATAGCCAGGCAGTTGCGCCGTGGCGCAGTCGTAGTCGATTTCCAGACCCGCGGCGGCGACGCCGTGTTCGCGCCAGCGATTCAGCTGCGCGAGAACGGCCTGCTGCAGCGGCACCGACTGCGCGGCGAGATCGGCGCTGCTGCCGTCGATGCGCACGACCAGGGTGATCGGCAGCCCGGTCTTCCGCAGCAGGTCCCAGTTCGGTTCGGGTTCCGCGCTTCGCTGGCCGGGGCCTGCCTGCAGGGCCAGCACACGCAGCGAACTCACGAACTGCGGCGTTACCGCGACGGAAGCGTCCAGCAGCGGGCTCCATACCCGCTGCCAGACATACACGCTCTGCGGCAGCTCCGGTGCCGGAGGCGATGCACCGCAGGCCGCGAGCAGCAACGTCGCGGCGAGAGCGCACGGCAGCGCGATGAAAGACCGCCGATGCAGACCCCGCCCGCGCGGCCGCGATTCGGCGCGCCGGTCGCCGGTCGGCGGCGCGTCAGTGAACGGTCGGCGGCGTTTCATCGTCACGCCCCCGGCGCAGAGGAAATTCGAGAATGACGCCGCGCTCGTCGGGCAGGCGGTGCCAGAGCACGGGCACCTGCGCCGGCCGCGGCGGTTCGTAGGTCGCCGCATCGGCCTCCTTGGCCGCGGCGGCGGCTTCTTCTTCGAGCTCCCAGCTCGGCCGCGGCAATGCCGCCGGCGGATCGCGCTTCTGCCAGAGGAAGGCCGCGATGGTGCCGGCCAGCGCGCCGCTCAGATGCGCTTCCCAGGATACGTGGGCTTCGCGCGGCAGCACGGTGACGACCATGCCGCCGTAGAGAAAGAACACGATCATCGCGACCGCGATCGCATAGCGGTCGCGCCGCAGCAGACCGAGCACGAACAGGTAGAACATCAGTCCGTGAGTCACGCCGCTCGCGCCGATGTGCCAGGACGGACGGCCGATCAGCCACAGCCCGAGGCCGCCGGCCAGCCAGATGAAAATGAAGGCGCGCCAGGAACCGCTGGGGTAGTTGAAGCGCGCCAGGGTGAGCAGCACCAGCAGCGGCACGCTGTTCATGATCAGGTGCTCGAACGAGGCATGCACGAGCGGCGCGGTCAGAATGCCGAGCAATCCGTAGGATTCCAGCGGACGCACGCCGAAATCGGTCAAATCCAGACCGCTCGCGAGCTCGACGAACTTCACGAGCCAGAGCACGGCGACGAAGGCCAGCGCGAGCAGACCGGCGCGCTTGAGCTGCGGCGTTTCGCGGGGCGGAATGGCGGCGGTCGTATCCATCGGGGCGACGTTGGGGCAGGCCGGCAGCGTAGCAAGAGGCCGCTCCAAACCTTATGCAGGGGTGGACGCGGCGCAGTTGGGCTAGCCTTGGCCGGTTGCCCTGGAGGAAACCCATGCCCGCCTATCGCTACGTTGCTGCCCTGCTCGCCCTGGCCCTGAGCGGGTCCGCGCTCGCCGACACCGCTTCCACCGACGCACGCTTCACCGCGCTGTACGAGCGCGAGTGGGCCTGGCGTCAGCAGCAGTATCCGCAGTTCGCGACCTATGTCGGCAATCACGAACGCGACGGCGAACTCGGTCACGTCGACGAGGCCAGCCAGCTGCGCCGGCTCAAGGATCTCGAAGCGTTCCAGCGCGAGCTCGACACCATTCCGGCGACGGAGCTCAGCGCCGCACGCCAGGTCGACTACGCGATCTACCGCGAGCAGCTGGCCAACGCCATCGGCGGCATCCGCGTACGCGGCTATCTGCTGCCGATGACCTCGGATTCGAGCTTCTACGCCGATCTGATCCAGATGCCCGAGTCGCATCCGTTCGCCACGCGCAAGGACTACGACAGCTACCTCGCCCGCCTCGCCGCGATCCCGGCCTATTTCGACGAGCACATCGCACTGCTCAAGCAAGGCGTCAAGATCGGCATGACCCTGCCGCAGGTCGTGCTGCAGGGCCGCGACGGGCCCCTGCGCAGCATCGCCGAGAACAGCGACATCGCGACGAACCCGTTCTATGCGCCGTTCACCAAATTCCCCGCGACGATAACCGCGGAAGAAGCTGCCGCGCTGCGCCGCGACGGCGAGAAGGTCATCCGCGAAAAGGTGAATCCGGCCTACGCCAAGCTGCTGAAGTACTTCGTCGGCGAATACGTGCCGAAGGCGCGCAAGACCCTGGGCGCCTATTCGCTGCCCGACGGCAAGGCCTACTACCAGCAGCAGATCCGCGAATACACGACTGTCGATCTGACGCCGGAGCAGATCCACGAGATCGGCCTCAAGGAAGTCGCGCGCATCCGCGCCGAGATGGAAACGGTCATGAAGGACGCCAAGTTCGACGGCGACTTCGCTGCGTTCCTGACCTTCCTGCGCAGCGATCCGCAGTTCTATGCGAAGACGCCGCGCGAGCTGCTGATGCATGCGAGCTATATCGCCAAGCGCATCGACGGTGAACTGCCGAAATACTTCGGCATGCTGCCGCGCCTGCCCTACGGCGTCGCGCCGGTGCCGGCCGCGATCGCGCCGTACTACACGACCGGGCGCTACAGCCCGGCGCCGGCCGGCGGCAAGGGCGCCGGCTTCTACTGGGTGAATACCTGGAAGCTCGAAGCGCGACCGCTGTACGCATTGCCGGCGCTGACCCTGCACGAAGCCGTGCCGGGCCATCACCTGCAGGGCGCGCTCGCGGCCGAGCAGGGCGAACAGCCGCCGTTCCGCCGCTACAGCTACATCTCGGCCTTCGGCGAAGGCTGGGCGCTGTACGCCGAACACCTCGGCGTCGAAATGGGCATCTACGAAACGCCGTATGAGCAGTTCGGCCGCCTGACCTATGAAATGTGGCGCGCCTGCCGCCTCGTCATCGACACCGGCATCCACGCCAAAGGGTGGACGCGCGAACAGGCGCTGGCCCTGCTGCGCGACAATTCCGCGCTGTCGGAACACGAGATCACGACCGAAGTCGACCGCTACATCTCCTGGCCCGGCCAGGCGCTGAGCTACAAGCTCGGCGAGCTGCGCATCCGCGAACTGCGCGCCAAGGCCGAACGCGAACTCGGCCCGCGCTTCGACCTGCGTGCGTTCCACGACGCCGTGCTGTCGCTGGGCTCCGTGCCCCTGCCGCTGCTGGACCAGCGCGTGGACCAGTTCATCCGCGACGGCAAGGCGGCGCCGTAATCGCGATGCGACAGGCTGGCGCCCGCCGCTGAAATTCCAGATCGGATTTCAGCGGCGGGCCTCTCAATCGTTGGAAGAAGCACGGATCCAGTCGATCAGGCGGCGCAGAAAACCCTTCTTCGTACCGGCCAGCATCTTGCGCAGGCTGTAGCCGCAGTACGGGCAACGCCGGATCGAAAGCCAGCCCGCCAGTTTCAACGACATTTCGTGCGAAGTCCGGCGCAGCAGATCCAGCGCTTGCCCGGCCTCACGGTCTTCGTAGCTGGCGAAACGAATCGTAGCGAAAGCGCGCGAGGATTCCGGAGCGACGATTTCCAGGGAAAACCCGGCGCGTCCCTGCTGTTCGATCAGAAGCTTCACGCCGCCGCAGCAGGGCCGCATCGTGGGAATCGACCGCACCATGTCGCGCGATAAGGGATCGGACACTCGCGATGACGCGGGGCTGTCCATTGCTTCGTTCTCGATCGTCATCGGCCCTCCGTCGTCGCCGCAGCTTTGCCTGAATACAAGTGCCAGGGCTGAATCGAGTCGGAGATAAAGCCGCTCCTGAGAAAAGAAAAGGCGGCCTCGCGGCCGCCTTTTCCGTTTCCGTCGCCGCTTCGCGGGATTACTGCGAAATGTCGACGTCCTTGGTCTCGCGCAGGAACAGGCTGCCGATGACGAAGGTCATCAGTGCGATGACGATCGGGTACCAGAGGCCCTGGTAGATGTTGCCGGTCGCTGCGACGAGGGCGAAGGCCGTGGTCGGCAGGAAGCCGCCGAACCAGCCGTTGCCGATGTGGTAGGGCAGGCTCATCGAGGTATAGCGGATGCGCGTCGGGAACAGCTCGACCAGCCAGGCGGCGATCGGGCCGTAGACCATGGTCACGTAGATCACGAGTATGGTCAGCAGCACGAACACCATGAAACGGTTGATCTGGGTCGGATCGGCCTTTTCCGGATAGCCCGCTCCGGTGACTGCGGCGCCCATGGCCTTGGTGAATGCGGCGCCCTGTTCCTTGAACTGGTCCGCCGTGAGGCCGGCGCCGTCGAAGCTCGGTATGACCTGGCTGCCGATCTTGATGCTGGCGACGCTGCCGGTCGGGCCGGCTTCATTCACGTACGGAATGTTCTTGCCGGCCAGATAGCCCTTTGCGATGTCGCAGGAGCTGCGGAACGTCACATGTGATTTGAGTTCGCCCGGAACGAACTGGAATGCGCACTGGGCTGGATCGGCGACGACCGTGATCGGCGCGGTCGCACTCGCGGCGGCCAGCGCCGGATTGCCGTAGTGGGTCAGCGCCTTGAAGATCGGGAAGTAGGTCAGCGCAGCGATCAGGCAACCGGCCATGATGATGGGCTTGCGGCCTATCTTGTCCGACAGCCAGCCGAACAGGACGAAGAACGGCGTCGCGACTGCCAGCGCTCCGGCCATCAGCAGGTTCGCCGTCGTCGCGTCGATCTTCAGGGTCTGGGTCAGGAAGAACAGTGCGTAGAACTGTCCTGCGTACCAGACTACGGCCTGGCCGGCCGTTGCGCCGAGCAGTGCGAGCAGCGCGATCTTGCCGTTGCTGGAGAAGAAACTCTCCTTGATCGGCGACTTCGAGCCCTTGCCTTCGGCCTTCATCTGCTGGAACAGCGGCGATTCGTTGAGCTGCAGGCGAATCCAGACCGATATGCCGAGCAGCACGACCGACAGCAGGAACGGTATGCGCCAGCCCCAGGCGTCGAACGCTTCGGTGCCCAGCCAGGTGCGGGTGCCGAGGATCACGAGCAGGGACAGGAACAGGCCGAGGGTCGCCGTCGTCTGGATGAAGCTCGTATACAGACCGCGTTTGCCCGGCGGCGCATGTTCCGCGACGTACGTCGCCGCGCCGCCGTATTCGCCGCCGAGCGCGAGGCCCTGCAGCAGTCGCAGGGTGATCAGGATCACCGGTGCGGCGATGCCGATGCTCGCGTAGCTGGGCAGTATGCCGACGAGGAACGTCGACAGGCCCATGATGACGATCGTGACGAGGAAGGTGTACTTGCGCCCGATCAGATCGCCGAGGCGGCCGAACACCAGCGCGCCGAACGGACGCACGGCGAAGCCGGCGGCGAACGCGAGCAGCGCGAAGATGAAGCCGCTGGTCGGGCTCAGCGCGGTGAAGAACTGCTTGGCGATGATCGCCGCGAGCGAGCCGTACAGATAGAAGTCATACCACTCGAACACGGTGCCGAGGCTGGACGCGAAGATCACGCGCTTGTGGCCTTGGGTCAGCGGCGCCGAGCTGCCGGTGCCGGCTTCGTAGGGAACGCTAGCCATTCGTGATCCTCCTCAGAACGAGTACTTGGCCATGAACTGCAGGCGATCGATGTCGCCCTTGGCGCCGCTTTCGATCTCGCGCCGGCCGACCATGTACTCGACGCCGACGTCGAGCTTGGGCAGAGGCGAGTAGATGAAATTCAGGCGGAAGCTCTGCGAGCTCTTGGTGACGCCGGTTCCGGTGTAGGCCACGGGGTTGTCGTATTCGCTGCGGGCGTACATCAGGTTGCTGCGCAGCTGCTTGGTGAAGACGTGACGCCAGGCCACGTAGCCGGCCCAGCCGTCGATCGCCTCCAGATCGTTGACGTTGTCGAGCACCGAGTCGGAGGTCACGCCGAGGCCGATGTAGCGGCTGATCGAACCGCCGGTCAGCTGGTAGCGGATGTCGTTTCTCTCGCCGAGGTTCCATTTGCCGCTGACGCTGAGCGCGCCGGCGAAGGTGTTGTCCTTGATCGCCGGCGTGGTGCCGGCGGCCTGGCGGTCCACGGCCAGATCACGCAGCAGCGCGGCGACGCCGAAATGGCCCCAGCTGCCTTTCCACGTATAGCGCGCGGCCACGTCGGGCATTGCGCCGCGGTCCGAACTCACGGCCGTGCCGCCGCCGCGCGGAATGATCGTGGTCTGCGGATCTTCCAGCGAGATCTGGAAATTGCCGGTGGTGTAGCGGATCTGCGGCTGGCGCACGAATACCACGCCGTCGGTCGGACCGATGAAATCCACCGCTTCGGGCAGCGCTGCGGTGTCCATGAACGACGACCAGGTCTGGCCGGCCAGCCATTTGTTCCAGTAGACGTAGGCGTGGCGCAGGGTCAGGCCGTAGGTGTTGGTGGAGTTCTCGTTGCCGAGCGCGCCGCCGAAGAAATCCCATTCGAAGAACGCGCCGAGCTTGTCGTTGTTGTCGGTGACCGTGTCGATGCCGATGCCCAGGCGCGAGAACTTGGCGCCGGAGTCGTAGTCGGTGCTCGACGCCTTGCCGCCGACCGGCGTCTGCGACGGCAGATACAGGTCGCGCGCCGTCGCCGAGTCGGCGAACTGGCCCGAGTCGGTGCGCGTGGCCATGAAGTCGGCCTTGATGAAGCCGCCGATCTTCACCGTCGTACCCGGTGTCGAGGCCGGCGTCAGGGTCGTGGTCTGTATCGGCAGCTTCACGCCGGCGGCGGCCGGTCCCGCGGCGGCGGGAGCAGCAGCCGGCGCGGCGGCCGTGGCTTTCTTCTGTGCTTCGACGGCGGACTTGAGCTCGGCCAGCTGCTGTTCGAGCTGGGCGATGCGTGCTTCGAGGGCAGCTTCGCTGCGGTTGTCGGCGTGAACGGCGCCGCTCAGCGAGAGCAGCAGTGCAGCCGCGAGAACGCTGCGGCGTAGTGAACAAAGATGCGTGATAGCCATTGAACCCCTCCCAAGGTGTTTGGCCGACCGAGGTTGCGCTCCACAGATTTGGCCGCCTATTCGCCATTGGTCGAAGCGTCTGCACGTTTCGACTAAAGTCGGATTGGTTGTGCGTAAGCCTCGGATACTGTTGATGCATTGCAGCAGGGGAGGGGCGCCGACGGCGCGAAAC
>Ga0247823_10005252_pt1 | contig 10319 bp, 7 predicted proteins | sample 13C_PalmiticAcid_2_FD_192426 | JGI IMG/M metagenome (GOLD analysis project Ga0247823, IMG submission 192426) | Soil microbial communities from agricultural site in Penn Yan, New York, United States - 13C_PalmiticAcid_Day30 | ecosystem: Environmental > Terrestrial > Soil > Agricultural land...
TCCATTTTAAACCTTTTTTTTTTTTTTTGAACGGATTTATTTTTGTGCCACAAGCAAGCAACAATTATATAGACGGATTGGATGGGATGGGGTGATGACGGGTACGTTTGGGTAATCTTTGTATGGCTCTCGGTTTGGTATTAGAGCGCGCGATATCTGGGATATAGACATGGGCAAGCCTTTAATTTTGGTTCATTTTGTCTTGGTCGTTGTTTCTGAGGTGTCGCTCTGTTTTTTCCGTTCCCATACATCACGACTGCAACGAGGATTGGGAGTAGGCGTTGACGGCAGGTGGGTTTCGTTGAACAAGTCCAGGCTTCAAGTTCAAGGACAAAGGATGGTATTTGGTGTGTGTGGGTAATAACAGTAAATTTTGCTAAATAGGATTGCTCGTCAGGGGCTCGACTGTGTTCACTTTCTGTGACCGCCTTGATGAGAGCTTGTCTCCGCCTCCTAGCCAAAGAGGCACGTGTTGCCTTCATCCTGATGAATCAGAGCTCGGTGAACTGATTCATGACCAAATGCTCGTTTTCTGTCATAGCTGGCACCCTTTTCACGACAAAGTTCTGAATGCCGTTGCCCTCTGCTCTAAGACATCTTCATCTATGCCGCAGCATCTTCTCCCCAAGGCTGCCGATCGGTTTTGCTGTAACTGAAAATCCATGCCTTCTCCAACGCCTAAACAAAGATACGCCACTTCACGCCGTCCGTGCGATGCACCTCCTCCATTCCATTCCTAAATCATCATAGTCATCATCAATACGCCCTCCATCCACAAGACGGGCCCACAGCAGACGTCGACCCGGGTCCCAAAGTGCCCATTGACCTTGGATGTCCCACGAGCCGTTCAATCCCGAGTTCCGCGCGCTTCGCAATTCTTTAGCCTGGCCACACTCCTAAAAATCGGAACTCAACCCGAAGAATCCGGTGTATCCATCCTTCCAAGCCACTGCCCCAGGAAGCTGTACTAATAATTTGCGAGCTCGCCAACAGCAGCAGCAAAGCTCGCGCCGCCGCCGCCGCCGCCGCCAAACTCAGCAAGCAAAGCTGGATCAAACTGTGGCCCCCCAGGGCCCGCCGCCCTGCTCTGGCGCGAGTGCCGCGCCGACTCGACGATGTGGAACTTCTTGCCCGCCTCGCGGACCTCGTTCACGCTGGAGACGAGGTCGGAAATCATGGCGATGAGGTTGACGTCGTTTGTCTCGCGCTGGATCTCGCGCTCCAGCGTCGCCTGCTCGGCGGGCGCGACCAGGTCGGCGTTGGTCACGAGCGCCTGGATGTGCCGGAGGATGGTGTTGGAGGGGATGGTGTGGACACCGTCGGAGGCGCGGGCGAGGTCGGCTGCTTCCGAAGTGGTTTGGGTCCCCTGGGTGAAACCGGGAGGGAGGCGCTGGAGGTAGGTGATGACGAGCGCAAGGCGGGACTTCATCATCTTGATGGCGTTGTACTTGGCTTGCAGGGCCGACATGTACTCGGCCTCGGCGCGCGAGAGGTTGGCATCGGGGTCGGCAGCCGTTTGTTCGGCGGCTGTGATATCTTTCTTCGACTTGCTGCTGTCCTCGTAGGCAACGGCACGGCGCTTACCCTTCCCGTCGTCCACGGCGACCTTCTTGTCAAACTGCTCGAGGATGTGCTTCTCGGTGCTGTCCACCGCCGCGTTGGCGCCGCCTTCACGGACGAACTGCATGGCAATCATCTCGGCCTCGCCCGTTTCTGTCGTGTAGGGCAGCTTGCGGAAGCGGAGCACCATCTTGGTGGCGGCCTCTGCGTCCTTCATCTCCTTGTCCTCGCCCTCAGTTTCCCTGCTGTCGTCCGCCTCCATGTTGCTCTCGTACACCGTAATTGGCAACGGATCTCCGGAGGCCGGAGCCAACATGTCTTCAATGTGGAAGCCGAGCAGAACGGCCGACTCGTTATAGGCGCTGACCTGGCGGTGGATGGGGAGGTGCACGGCGGCGGGGCCGGTTTTCGGTACGAGCGAGTACCAGCCGACGAGGTCTAGGGCGGGGCTTTTGTGGACGAGTTTCACTACGCAGCGTGAGCACGGTGGTTAGGTATTTGGCGGGGTGGCACGCACTCTGCTCCAGACGCTGCCGGAACCATTCTTGGTCGAGCTCGTAGAGGCCGTCTGCGTTCTTGGCTGATTTGCAGCTGAAGCTGTGCTCGATTGTGATCTCGCGGCCGTTCTGCTGGCCCAGCAGTGCCCCGACGACAGCACCCTTCAACCCGCGCTGATAGCCGCGGACGATGAAGTCGGAAATCTCGAGGATGGGCAGCGGGTGCAGCACGACCTGCAGGCCCGAGTCGGACGCCTTTTGGGTCGACAGCAGCTCGTTGGCTGCTTCGCCGGCCATGTTTGTTATCTCGGGATCGGATCTGTCGTAAAGAAATGTTGGTCGGTGAACGAGAGCGCAGTCATCAGTTGGGATAGATTTGGTTCTTGTATTCGGGTGCGAGATGTAGACTCGTCGTGGGTGTCGCGGGGTTGGTTGACAAGGCAGAAGCGCAGCCTCGCCCCACTGGAGCTTGAGCTGTGGGTTGGGTTGGCAGGCGGGCAGAGCTGACAGCAGGTGGCGGCCAGGCTGACAGCTGCCAACGTTTTGTTTGGTTCAGGGGCACACCACACTCGCTCCCCGACAGCATCAAACCACCGAACAAATGTGCCCAAAAACACTCAATTACGCAGCAATGGGTAGTTCAGGCTAACCAAGGCTAACCGAGTCAAAGACTGAACCATCCTGGTTCTTTTCTCGGTAGAAGATGACAAGACTTCAAGCATTGCGTAACATTTGGAAAACCCCAGCATGACGCACATCGCACAGTTTGGGATGGTGTTCATGGGGGGGAATGTGCGCCTTGGGCGTTCCACTGCAATTCATCCAGCGGCAACAGTCTTGCAGACCTGATATCACAGATACGCTTGATAAGTTCTTTGCCGGATTTGTTGCTTCCCTACTGTTGTTCTCTGCTCTTTTTCTTCCTTTATTGGCTTCACGCTCGACAGCAACGCCAGCTGAACACTGGTGACCATGAACTCTGTTCACAGTTCCCAGCGCAAAATGCACGAAACTGGCCAAACAAGCGATGACAACTTCTTTGACAGAACAAGCATATATCTTCTCTTCCCTCCCTCCCGAATCATGCTGGCCCGTCCCTCCCTCCATCTTCATCCGGCCACGGAGCTTCTGGACCCTTCACCTTGATCCACCATGTCCGACGTCCCCAAGGAGCAAAAAACTGTCCATCGTCAGGGGGACGTGCCTTCAAGCAACACCCCAACCACAAGCGCCCAGACCGTCCCCGAGAAAAGGCCGGCCGACGACGAGGTCCAGTTCATCTCGTCGCATCCCATCAAGAAGCAGAGGCCGACTGGGCAGCTCACCGATCATATGGCTCAGGGTCCAATGGCACCGCCTCCGCGCCCGCTTAAGCAAACACCTTTCCCCGGGGAGCAAACTGCCGCTGTATCCCGGGCTCCACCAGTTGAACGGCGCCGCAGCTTGTGCGGCGTTGTCCAGGCCACGGTCCCTGTTCCGACGCTCGAGAACCGCGGGGCATCGCTCCCGGTGTTGGAGCACTTTGCCTTTCCGCAGTCATTTTCTTCTCTGCCGTCCCAGCCTCACCGGCTCTCGGAGGCCATCTCGCCCAAGCAACTGCCCCAAGCCTTCTCTGTGGCGTCCGAAGCCGGCGTGAACACGGACCAGGCACCACCTCCTGCCCCAAGTCCGGCCTCGCAGACGTCTGTCACTCTCGACCAGATCTCCTGTCTCGACTTCAACGGCATACCAACAAACACCCCTGGGTTTGACGTGAGCCGCATCTTTTCAGCTGACGGGGGCCTCATGAGCGCTGTCGGGTTCGCTGACATCACCACTACAACCCAGTCGCCGTCGCCGACCAACCCGTTCACCCGTCAGAATGCCATACCGTTTGCCATGTACTCGACGGGCAGCCTCGTGCCAATGATGCAAACGCACGGCAATAGCCGGCCTCCGGCCTCCTTTCCCAACCTGCCCACGCCGAGCCAGCCTTCGACCCCGTGTCCCAGCCTACCCACGCAAAACCGTCCCCAGCAGCACGTACCTGCCGTCGGTTCTGACAACATTGCCAATATTCAGGGGAGCCATCCCACAAAAGCTCAACGCCAGCAAGGTCAACCGCAAGGCGTGAACACGGCGCTCAGCCGCTCTTTCTCACCAGCACCCGGACCCAAGCCCTCGTGCCTCCACTGCGCAAGGATTAGACAACAGAACCTCCTACGCCAGGCCCAGGGATCTGTGCAGCTGCCGGGAAACTCGACGCAACCGCATCGACCTGCGAGCCAGCAACACAGCTGTCACCCTCCCCATGCCCCAGTCAGCAACAACCTGCCGCCACCACCTCAGCAACCGTCAATCCCGCGCTCGACCCCGGCACCGGAGCAGCAGCGACTCCGCTCGCCAGCACCGATTTCTGCTCCCATCAGGCCAGCCACACCGGCCCGCACTAACCTCGATTCAGCCCTTCTGCAGGACATGACACAGACGGTCCAGTCGACCTTTCCCTACGCTCAGGTCGCGGCCAGGCATGGTGTGCTGCCGGACAAGGTTGCCGAGGTGCTTGCCAGCATGGTGATCACTCCGCTGCTGCGCGGGGCTGGTCGGCCTCCTGGGGCGGGCTGAGCAATGGGGGCAGGATTGCTTGTGGACGGCTTTGTGATGTTATTGCCTGAAGTGTTGGGAAGGGTTTTGAGAGAGGGAGATGCTGACGGGACGGTCGCTCAGCTCATGCGGAAGTGGTTTTCTTATTTGCTGTCAGTGTCTTTGAAGATTTGGATATGGTAGATAACACGACCTATCTTTGCATGCGGACTTGGAAGGAGTGCGCAGGCAGCAGTTGCCTGGACTCGTGCTTTCCTTCGTGTTCCCCGTCTCCTGTTGTTTCCCGCACCCTTGCCGATGCCCTTCTGCTGACAGGCAGGAACTTTTGTTGGAAAATTTTCCTGTACTCGACACGGCTCTCTGCGGGCTATCGTATCTCAGATGCTCCAGTTTCAAAATCATCCTTCGAATTGCTTGTGATCAAACGCAACCGGCCGCTATCACATGTTACTTGCCATCGGTCACAGGGTTGCGACATGGTCAACACAACTCTTCAATTACCGCCACCTTCAACTACCACGAAATCCGCCAAATCCGCCAGTACACGGCCACATCTCACCGCCGAAACAGAATCCGGGAGGCGCCGCCGGCCAAGGCTTTGGCCCCTCGGCTCCGGCACCACACAGATGGAGCCGGACGGCCTTGGCGTCATCAAACGGCCGAGCGGGCCCATCCGGCGACAAGGATGGGCGCCGTTGCACCACCGAATTGTGAACGCCCCACGGCCGGCCCAGGAACGCCATGTGGGTTCTCCGGGGGTCCAGGGTGGAGGCGGGGCAAAATCAAGGCAGAGTTTACTCTGGAGACATGCAGATTCGCGCAGACCCGTCGGGCTCGGGGCAGGATGCTGTCCACTCATCAGAAACGTAGTCGGTGGTGCCATGCTGTTGTCGTACCTGAACCCGCATCCCGTCCACTAACACCTGCCGTTTCTCGTGCCTGATCCCTGCTGCTCCCCGCTGACCCCTTGCGCGCCTGCTCGACCTGGGAGTGATCGGTCCTGTGGAATTCCTAAAGACACGGCAGATCGGCACTCCTGCCTGTTGTCCTGTGTACACAGTACACTTCGCCCAGGCGTCAAATTTTCTGCTCCCCGCAGACCCAGGACCCTCGATTCTGGTGGCACCCTCAGATCCCCCGCTCGGATCGCCCCGACTATATCAACACCCTTCCGCATCTTTGTGTCGGACTCGGTACCCGGGCCTTGCTACCCACTCCGTGACGCAGGACTGGCCAACCACCACCGCCCATGACCTTTGTCGTCGAGTTCTTCTCCCTCCTTCTCAAGCAGATCTACTGAAGCGTGGCTCGCCTGTAACCTGACAGCCACTGAGCTACGTGAGCACACCGCCTAAACCATGGCATCGACAGCCGTAGACATCGAGGGCAACCGCCGCTCTGTGTCTCTCAAAGAGACGAATGAGAAGGGCATCCATAGCAACACCTCGCCCGAGAGCGCCTCTGTCCGCAGTGTCTCCCCGGGCGACAACACTCATCGCACGCTCAAGTCACGCCACATCCAGCTCATCGGTATGCCCTACCAGACCCCGTTGTCATGGCTTGATGTTGATTGTTCTGTCCAGGTATCGGAGGCACCATTGGTACCGCCCTGTATGTCCAGATCGGCAAGGGCTTGCTCGCGGGTGGGCCTGCGAGCTTGTTCATCGCGTTTACGCTATGGTAGGTCTCCCGCTTTCCTTTCACTACACCAAGGCTTACTGACGGCTTAGGTGCTCCTTCATCCTCGCCGTCACGCTGGGCATGGCCGAGATGGTGACCTACCTGCCCATCTCGTCGCCCTTTATCCGCTTCGCGGGCCGCTACGTTGACGAGGCCTTTGGATTCGCCGCCGGCTGGAACTTTTTCATTTTCGAGGCTGCCATGGTGCCGTTCGAGATCACCGCGTGCAACGTCATCATCCACTACTGGAGCGACGCCGTGCCTGCGGGCGGCATCATTGCCATCATGATCGTTCTTTACGGGTAGGCCCCTTTCCCTGCTTGAGTGCCACAAAGCTCTAACCGACCCTCCAGCCTCATCAACGTCCTCGCGGTCAAATGGTACGGCGAAGTCGAGTTCTGGGCTGCGCTCGGCAAAGTCCTCCTCATCGTCGCCCTCCTCTTCTTCACCTTCGTCGTCATGCTGGGCGGCAACCCACTCCACGACCGCTTCGGCTTCCGCTACTGGCGCGAGCCCGGCGCCTTTGTCGAGCTCTACCACTCGGGCGACCTCGGCCGCTTCCTGGGGTTCCTCCAATGCCTCATCCAGGCCTCCTTCACCATCGCCGGACCCGACTACGTCGCCATGGCCGCCGGCGAGGCCGAGAACCCGCGCGTGGTCATGCCCCGCGCCTTCAACGCCGTCTTCTACCGCCTCACGGCCTTCTTCGTCCTCGGCTCCCTCGCCGTCGGCATCCTCGTGCCCTCCAACGACGAGGAGCTCGCGCTCGCCTTCGCGTCGGGCGCCCCGGGAGCCGCCGCGTCCCCTTACGTCGTCGCCATGAACCGGCTGCGCATCCGCGTCCTGCCGGACATTGTCAACGCCATGGTCCTCACCGCCGCCTTCTCCGCGGGCAACAGCTACGTCTACTGCGCCTCGCGCTCGCTGTACGGCATGGCGCTCGAGGGCAAGGCGCCGCGCGTGTTTTTGCGGTGCAACGCCAAGGGCGTACCCATCTACGCCGTGGGAGTCGTGCTCGCCATCGCGCTGCTGGCGTTTTTGCAGGTGTCCAACGACGCCGCCGTCGTGCTGCAGTGGTTTGTCAGTCTGGTGACGGCCAGCCAGCTGATTAATTTCAGCGTCATCTGCGTGACGTACCTGCGGTTCCATGCCGCGCTCAAGGCGCAGGGGATCGACCGCAGGACGCTGCCGTACACGGCCATGCTGCAGCCGTACGCGGCGTGGTATGGGCTGGCGGGGTGTTTTGTCATGACCTTTGTGGGCGGGTACACGGTGTTCTTGCCGGGCAAGTGGGACTTGCCGACGTTTTTGTTCTCGTGAGTTTTTTGGCCGAAGGGGGATGGCGGGAATAGGTGATTGCTGACAGGGAGACAGGTACGCCATGATTGGGATCTGCCCCGTGCTTTATGTCGGGTGGAAGGTGTTTAAAAAGACAAAGATCTACCGGCCCGAGGAAGTCGACTTGGTGAAGAACCTGGACGAAATCGACGAGTACGAGAAGACATTTGTGCTGACTCCGTCCACGTAAGCGTCCCTGACACATAATGTCAGATTTTTGCTAACTACTCCTCAGCAACGCGTTTCATCGGTTCTTGGACAATGTGTTTGGATAGGCGTTGGGGCTTGATAGAGTTAGATCATACGACGAGACGAAACATACCCGAGGAGACGCCCCCAGGAAACAGATAGAGATAGACATACCCAACGGCATGCTTCAAGACAAAATATAGATACCCGGAATGCTTGGAATAGACTCGCTTAGATTCTCCCTTGATATCTACCTGCTCACGTCCGCGGACTCCTCAAAAACCCAACCACGCCCCCGCAGTACCCGACCAAGTCGTCCAGCCTCTCCCGCTCCCGGCCCTGGTACGCCTTCCACTCGCCCAGCGCCGCCAGCAGCTCGTCGTTGGCCATGACCAGGTCAAAGTGCAGCCGCAGGAACACCGTCATCCACGCCTGCGTCAGCTCGTAGTCGCGCCGCGCCACGAGCCGGCTGGTCAGCGCCCGGATGAAGTGCAGCAGCTCGTTGGAGGCGTCGTCGCCGTCGCCCATGGAGAGGGAGCGCAGCTCGAGGTCGGCGGCTGACGGCGGCAGCGACTTGAGGTGCTCGAAGAAGTCGGTGTCTGCGCGTTGTTAGTCCAGACCTAATAAAGGGGGGCAAAAAAAAAGCTTACAATCTCCCGACGCGCCGCACACGAGCAGCTTCGACGTCAGCGCCTGCTGGTTGCGCGTCTGGTCCAGCTGCGTCAGCCGCGAGCCGGCGCCGAGCTCCCCCTCCCTCTGCTCGGGCGCGGGCACCAGCGCGCTGCTGGCGCCGCCGCCCACAGATGGCAGGAAAAAGGGCGCCTTCTCGGGCGCCTTGGGCGGCTCCTTGGGCTTGTTGCGCGCCTTGATCAGGTCGATGTGCAGCAGCGTCTGCCAGCGGCTCTTGGGCACCAGGCTGAGCGTCATCATGTCGGCGCTGAGCTGGTCGAGCACGGGCGCGCTGACGCCGTCCTCGTCCGCCTGCTCCTCGGCGCTGTCGGCCTCGAACGCGGCCTCGATCAGGCCTTGACCGCCCTCGCCCGATGCCGTGGGCGCGGCGACCTGGCCAACCTCCTTGTCCGAGATCTGCCGCGTGGGCACGTGCTTGAAGAGTGTGCGGTTCGTCCAGATCTGCACGCCGAGGTCACCCTCGACGGCGCCGGCGAGGTATTCGCCCGTCGCCGAGAAAGCGAGCGCCGTGCAGGGCCTCTCGAGCCGGAAGGCGTCGATGAGGTGGCTCGTGGGCAGGTCCCACACGCGGACGATGGCGTCCTGCGAGGCGGCGACGATCCACCGGCCGTCGTTGGAGAAGCAAAAGTCGTTGATGTCCCCGCGGCAGCCCCAGAACTCGCGGATGGTCTGCTTGGTCTCGACGTCGACGACCCGAATGGAGTGATCGTCGCAGGCGAACGCGATGAGGTCGTTGCCCGGGTGGTAGCGGCAGGCCGTGATCTGGGTCATGGGCGCCCAGTCGATCTCGTCGACCAGGTTGCCGGTCACAAAGTCCCAGAACTTGATCTTGCCGTCGAGCGAACACGAGATGACGGTCCGGTTGAGCGAGTCGACGACGATGCCCGTCACGGCCTTGGTGTGCCTCCCGGTGCCCGCCGCGAACGTCTTCTTGGAGCGCGTCTGGAGCTTGTTGACCTCGTCGAGCGACTTGAGCTGCTGCATTTTGAGTTGCCGCAGCTGCGCCGGGGTGAGCCTCGAGGGGAACCGCTGGCGGTGCCGCCCAGACTGCAGGTTGAACGTGTCGATGCCGCCCGCGACCGAGCCGACGAGAGCAAAAGTGCCACACGGGCTGACGGCGACCGTCGACACGTTCTCTCCGTCGCCCGTTTTGAAGGCCCACCGGCCGGCTCGCTTCCTGCCCCAGAACCAGGTGCGCGCAAACGGATCGTCCTTGTGGGCCGTGACCACGCTCTCCCATCCCGTCATGCCGCTCAGCTCGGCGCTCGTGAGCTTCTTCTTGTCGCTGCCCTTGTCCCAGATCATCTGCTTCCCCGGCATGGCGCCGATGCCGCCGTCACGGTTCAGCGACGAGGCGATGCAGGTGATCTCGGGGGCCTTGAGGTCGTCCAGGGTGGTGGTCGGGCCGTGGGCCATGGAGCCGCCCGAGAGCAGACCAAGCTTTCTGGCCTTCTTGCGGATGGCGCCCTGGCTGAGCTCGGAGCTCTGCCCGTCGCGGCGCAGACTCCACCCCCACAGACTCCTGTCGCGCCCGCCACTGAGCAGCCACTTGTTGCCGCTCTCGGCGCCGTCAAAGTCCGAAGGGAGAAACTGCAGGCAGCGCACCGGGGCCGCGTGGCCGCTGCGCATGTGCAGGATGCGCGGCACGGGCGAGAAGGGCGACTCGTCAAAGATCCACGACTTGAGGGAGTTGTCGAGCCCGCTGGTGACGATGACGGGCTGCCCGGGAAGAAACTCGACCTTGCTCACCCCCCCACGGACGTCCTTGGTGTGCGATGGCGG
>Ga0247823_10005253_pt1 | contig 10318 bp, 10 predicted proteins | sample 13C_PalmiticAcid_2_FD_192426 | JGI IMG/M metagenome (GOLD analysis project Ga0247823, IMG submission 192426) | Soil microbial communities from agricultural site in Penn Yan, New York, United States - 13C_PalmiticAcid_Day30 | ecosystem: Environmental > Terrestrial > Soil > Agricultural land...
CGTGCACGAGCTCGCGCACCTGAAGGAGCGCGACCACGACAAGGCGTTCTACGCGCTGTGCGAGCACATGGAGCCGGCGTACCACCAGATCGAGTTCGATCTCAGGATGTACCTGACGCAGCTTGACTTGTCGAACGAACCGGTGTTCCTGTAGAGGGACACGTCGGATGTCGCCGCGTCAAAGCAGCGGCTGCGCCCGAGCGGCCGAAAATCAGTTGGCGAACTCGAGGTGCGCCTGGACGGTTCCCTTGCGGGCTAGAAGTTCGATACCTTCCTTGACCCGTCCAAGGCGGACCAGTCCTTCCGAATACCCGAAGTCCTTGTGGAAGATCGCCAGGTTGCCCCAGGGGGCGTAGTAGGCGACGTCGCCGACCTCGGGATCGACGCCGGCCGGTGCACCCGTGGTGTCCAGCTTCCGGGGCAGCATGGCGATCTTTTCCGTCGCCGCGTAGTCCTCGAGTGACAGCGTCAAGGGCAGCAGGCCCGCGAAGTCTCGAGCACTCGGCGTGTCGTCGAGTTCGACGATCACCTTCTGATTGCCGATGCGAATGTGGATCAGCCGGCTGTTCATCTGCTTTCGTTCCTCCGTGGTGGCGGATGGAGCACCTCGCGCGTGTACGAACATGCCGCCAGCGAATGCTGCAAGCAAGCTGCGACGAACGCGTTGCGAGGATGCTTCGCGCGCTGAACTGCTGATCTTCGACGGGTGCTTTGATCTGGCGGGTGTCATAACGAATTTCGCTGTGCGGTTGGCGGCGGTGCGACCCGCGCAGGGCTCGAATCCAGGCGCGGCGCGCCGACGATGCAAGATGGGCGCTCCTTGGGTGATCTTGTCCGGAATGTCAGGAAGGCGCCCATCAACAGCACGAGCGCACTGGCTGAGAAGGTGCTCGAGTAGCCGTGGGTGTCGAAGAGCACACCCCCGACGGTCGACCCGAGCGCGATGGAGAGCTGAATGACGGCCACCATCAACCCGCCGCCCGCTTCAGCATCGTCCGGCATGGCCTGCGCAATCCAGCTCCACCATGCCACCGGTGTGGCGGTCGCCATCAAGCCCCACAGGCCCAGCAGCACGGCGACGGGAACCAGCTTGATACCCAGCGGGATCAGGGTCACGGCGATCACCGCCATGAGGACCGGAATGACGATCAGGGGCCCGTACAGGTCTCTCTTCAACACCGAACCAATGGCGATCGTGCCGATGAAGCCACTCACGCCGATCACCAGCAGGACCAGGGACAGCGCCGAGACGCTGACATGCGTCACCGTTTCGAGAAACGGGCGCAGGTAGGTGTACAGCGTGAACTGCCCCATGAAAAATGCGCCGCACCCTGCCATGCCGTAGGCGATCCGGCGGCTCTTGAGGATCCGGAAGACGTTTCCGGAGCCCGGCGCGCGAGCATCGGTTGTCATCGAGGGCAACGCCATCCACTGCCACATCAAGGCGATGAGTGCCACGGGCACCAGCGCCCAGAACGCGCCGCGCCAGCCGAGGACCGAGCCGAGGTAGCTTCCCAAGGGAGCGGCGATCACCGTTGCCAACGCGTTTCCGCCATTGAAGATCGCGAGCGCTTTTGGCACTTGATCCTGTGGAACCAGGCGCATGGCCATCGCAGCGGACATGGACCAGAACCCACCGATCACCACACCGATCAGTGCGCGGCCGATCAGATAGACGATGTGGTTCGGAGCCAGCGCCACGATGGCGCCGGAGATGCCCATGAGGACGGTCAACGCGAGCAGCAGCTTTTTGCGATCCATCGCGCTGGCCAGCGCAGAGATCGAAAGACTGGTCAGGACTGCGAACGCCCCCGAGATGGCGATGCCTTGGCCCGCCATTCCTTCGGTGACTCGCAAGTCTCCAGCGATCGGCGTCAGCAGGCTGACTGGCATGAACTCCGAAGCGACCAGGGCGAACACGCAAAAGGACATGGCGAAGACGCCGCTCCAATGCGCTGGCTGGCTGGATGCGTCGAGCCCTGCTCTTCGCGGGGCGGTGATTGCGTTGGATGTCATGGCGATGGATGCATGCGCGGCCGTCGATGACGCTTCGACGGCGCCATCGGCAAGCAGGTGAGCCGCCCTGTCGGGCGGCGTCGAGCTGTCAAGCTGCGGGGAGGTTCTGCTTGAAGAAGGACGTGAGCTTGTCGAACGGGATCACGTCCACGCGGTCATACAGATCCGTGTGGTTGGCACCCGGAATGATCACGAGTTCCTTCGGCTCCGCAGCAGCAGCGAAAGCGGTTTCGCTGAAGTAGCGCGAGTGGGCCTTCTCCCCATGGATGAAGAGAATCGGCCGCGGTGAAATTTCCTTGATGTAGCTGAGGATCGGCATGTTCATGAACGACAGCGGCGTGGTCTGCGTCCAGGAGTTGCCGGAGTTGACGGCCCGCACGTGATACCCGCGCGCCGTCATGTAGTAGTCGTGGTAGTCGACCATGAACTGCGCGCCACCCCGCTCCTTGTTGTAGGCCGGCTGATAGGCTGGGGCAGCCTTTTCGGCGTCCGCCCAGCGCTGCTTGCCCAGCTGCTCCAGCACCTGCGTCCGTTGCTCGGGTGTCATGCTGTCGTTGTAGCCCTTGGACATGACGCGGGTCATGTCGTACATGGTGCTCACAGCAACCGCCTTCACCCGCTTGTCGACGGCGACCGCATTCAACGCCATGCCTCCCCAGCCGCAGATGCCGATCACCCCGAGGCGCTCACGGTCGACGATGGGCTGCAGGCCGATGAAGTCGACCGCCGCGCTGAAGTCCTCGGTGTTGATGTCGGGGGACGCAACATTGCGAGGCTCGCCCGAACTTTCGCCGGTGTACGACGCATCGAAGGCCAGCGTCACGAAGCCGCGCTCCGCCATCGTCTGCGCGTAGAGGCCTGACGACTGCTCCTTGACGGCGCCGAACGGCCCCCCGATGACAAGCGCCGGCAGCTTCCCTTTGGCACCCTTCGGGGCGTACAGGTCCGCAGCCAGCATGAGGCCATAGCGCGTCTTGATCGTGACCTTGCTGTGGTCGACCTCCGAGCTCTTGGGGAACGTCTTGTCCCACTTGTCGGTGAGTTTCACGCGCGCTTCGGCGGCGGAGGTGGACGTGACGGCCGCGGAGATGCCCAGTGCGGCGATGCCTGCGCCGGTCATCTTGAGCACGTTGCGGCGGCCGTTGGCTGCGATTGCGTTGTCAACGTCATGGTCGATGTTCATCGTCAATTCCTTTCATGCTGGGTTCGAGCTCCGGGGCGCAACGCGTGCTGCTCGTGTCGCTGCAGATGGCGACGCGGCCCGATGAATGCGGGGCTCGGAGGGACTCTTCCGTCGGTGTTCCGAAATTCTCTGGCGCCCGCGTCCCTGTGACTAGCTAATCAATGCTTAATGACACTATTAGTTTGCCTAATCAGTCTCCGTGAGAGACTTCTGGCCATGGTCAAACGCAACCTCAACGATTTGCTCTCCTTCGTGACGGTCGCGCGGGAGGGCAGCTTCACGCGTGCCGCGGCGCTTCTCGGCGTCACGCAGTCGGCCCTGAGCCAGGCCATCAGCGGGTTGGAGGCGAGGCTGGAGATCCGACTGCTCACGCGTACCACGCGCAGCGTGTCGCCGACGACGGCGGGCGAGCGGCTGCTGAAGGCCATCGGCAATCGCTTCGACGAGATCGAAGCCGAACTGGACCTGCTCTCCGAACTGCGCGACAAGCCGGCCGGCACCGTGCGGATCACCTGCGGTGACCACGTGCTGAAGACGACGCTGCTCCCCAGGCTCGCGCCGCTGCTGCGCGACTACCCCGACATCAACGTCGAGTTCGACGTGAACTACGGGTTCAGGGACATCGTCGCGGACCGGTTCGACGCCGGGGTGCGCCTGGGCGACACCATCGACAAGGACATGATTGCCGTCCCGATCGGTCCCAGGCTGCGAATGGCCGCCGTCGCCACACCCGAGTACTTCGCCGCACACTCCAAGCCGAAGACGCCGGAAGACCTCACGCATCACAACTGCATCAACCTGCGCTTCCCAACCCACGGTGGGCTCTACGTCTGGGAGTTCGAACGTCGGGGCAAGCAGATCAATGTGCGTGTGGAGGGGCAGGTCACCCTCAACAGCACGCCCCACATCGTCCAGGCGGTGCTTGACGGAATGGGCATTGCCTTTCTGCCGGAAGCGGAGTTCGCGCCCCACATCGAGGAGGGCCGACTCGTGAGAGTCCTGGACGACTGGTGCACGCCTTTCGAAGGCTACTACCTGTACTTCCCCAGCCGACGACAGCCTTCGCCGGCCTTCTCGTTGGTGCTCGACGCACTGCGGGCGCCCGATGCCGTTCCTTCGAAGAAGCGCCGCTAGTTCAGCCCCTCGCCGAAAAGGCGGGCAGTTGCTCATCCTCGGCGGTGTGCGAGATCGCATGAGCGTCGGAACGCGCCCATGCCGTCGAGCGCGCGTGCGCCGCATCTCATTCCACAATCCCAGGAAGAGCCAACATGACTTCCGCTCCTCGCATTGCTCTTGCCCTCGCCATCCACTCATTCGCCAGGGCGTCCTCGGCCAGTGACGCCCTGGTCACGAAGTACGCCCGCTGGCGTCCGGCCCCCCACAACGTTTCTGCTGCGTTGGCACGCTGGTGTCCACAGTTCAGCCGAACAGATGGACAGACCAGTCTTCCTTGCCCGCAATGAAATCAACGAGTCAGGTCGTCCATGGGCTTGTTGCTGGCACGTAAACTCGCGCACATGAAGGATCGCGACCACGACAAGGCGTTCTACACGCTGTGCGAGCACATGGAGCCGGCGTACCACCAGATCGAGTTCGACCTGCGGATGTACCTGACGCAGCTCGATCTCTCCGACGAACCGGTCTTCCCCGCATGATCCCGACGCCATGGCATTGACTTTCGCAGGCCAGGTCTTCCTGGCGAGCAGCGCGGTGTTCCTGGGCGCGGCGTACTGGCTGGGGCGGGGCGTCTCGCGGCGCGCGAGTCCGGGCAAGGGCACCAGCGTGCTGGTGGTGATCATCCTCTTCACGATGATCGCCCTGTTCGTGCCGTTCACCTGGTGGACCGGGCAGGCGCTCCACGGCCTGGCCACCAAACCCATCTACAACGCGACCGTGGTGGGACACACCTCGGAGCTCCGCGACTACGAGGAGAAGGATTCGCGCGGGCGCACGGTGCGCGGCCAGCGCCTGATGCACACCGCCCAGGTGCGGTTCCTCGGCCCCGACGGCGCCTGGCTGGAACTGCCCAACTCGGTGTCCTCGGGCGACGAGCCCGTCGACGGGTCGGGGCTGAAGGTGGTGTACGCGCCGGGGGACCGCGTGGCCACCGAACTCAGCGCACGCAGCGTGGGCCTGTTGCTCGGGGGATGCGTGATGCTGTTCATCCTCGGCTATTTCCTGTGGGCCGCGGTCTGGTACGCCCTGGGCCGTCCGATGGCCGGCGTGCGGGACTTCGGCATGGCGTTCCTGTTCCGGTTCTTCCTGCCGGGGGTCACCTCGCTGATGGCTGCGGCCCTGGGTTACGTGGCGCTCAAGTACTTCGCGCTGGGCAACCCGGACGGCCACCCGCTGTGGGTCGCCTGCCTGTGCACGCTGTTCACGCTGGCACTGCTGCCGTTGCTGGTGACGCTGCTCACGCCGGCCGGGGAACAGCGGAAGAAGCGCCGGTGATCAGGACGCCGCGGCGAACCGCACCGTGACCCGCAGCCCGTGCGCCTCCTCGGGGTTGTCCGCGAGCGTCACGTCCGCATCGAAGCCCCGCGCGATCTCGCGCACGATCGCCAGCCCGAGGCCGGTGCCCTCGGTGTCGCTCGACGCGCGGTAGAAGCGTTCGAAGACCTTGTCGCGGGCCTCGGGAGCGATGCCCGGACCGTTGTCCGTCACCGTCAGCCACACGGTGTGGCCCTCGCGCCGCACGCCCACGGTCACGCGGCCGCCTTCGGGGGTGTAGCGCAGCGCGTTGTCGAGCAGGTTGCCCACGAGGGCGTCCAGCAGCACCGGCTGCGCGGTGACGGTGGTGTCCGTGGCGCCGGGTTCCGTTTCGAGCCCGAGGTCGATCCGGCGGCGGTCGGCCAGTGCGGCGAGCTGTTCGACGCAGCGCAGCGCCGCGGCGGCGAGGTCCACGGGTTCGAGCCGCGCGCGCCCGTCGCCGTGCTCCTCGGCCTGGGCGAGCAGCAGCAGCTTGTTGGTGACGGCGACGAGCCGGCGGTTGCTGGTCTGCATCTCGCGCCACATGTCGTCCATGTCGGCGCGCCGCGTGGCCCACTCGCCGCGGTGCTGCCGGGTGTAGCGCGCGTATTCGATCTGCGAGGCCTGCATCGCGAGCGGCGTGCGCAGCTGGTGGGCCGCGTCGGCGATGAAGCGCCGCTGCGCCTGCGAATGCGACTGGAGCTGCGCGACGAAGCGGTTGATGGTGTCGGCGACGGGCCGCAGTTCGGTGTGCAGCGCCTCGGCGTCGACGACCGGGTCGAGGTGCAGCGGATCGCGCTGCGCGAGCTGCCGGCTGAGGCGCACGATGGGGCGCAGCTCGAGGGTGAGCGCCGCCACGGCGAGCGCGACGGCGAGCAGCAGCGCCACGAGCAGGTACACGAGCGAGGGCCACCAGAGCGTGCGCAGCATGTGGTCGCGGCTGCGCTGCGTCTTGCCCACGGCGATGGTGATGTCGCGCGCCCCGCCCACCTCGTACATCGAGCGCGTGGTGACCACGGCCCGCAGCGGCAGGCCGGCGAACTCCGCGTCGTACCACTGGGCGCGGTCGATGCCTTCGGGCCGGCGCACCGCGGGCAGCGGGAAGTCGGGCGACCCCGCCAGCAGTTCGCCGTTGGCGCCCGTGACGCTCAGGAACACGCGGTCGCGTTCGGGCGAGACGAAGAGGCTCAGGGCGGACGGCGGCACGCTGGCCTGCACGTCGTCGCCTTCCCAGATCAGGCGGTCGGACAGCACCTTGGCCGAGGACAACAGGTCGTGGTCCTGGACGTAGTCGGCCACCTCGGCGGCGTTGCGCCAGTTGAGCCAGCCGCACACCGCGACGAACACCGACAGCGGCAGCAGCAGCCACAGGGCCAGGCGCAGCCGCAGGCTGGCGCGTTTCATGGGTCCTGGTCGTCCTGCCGGGTGCGCAGCAGGTAGCCGACGCCACGCAGCGTGATGATGGTCGCCTGGCTGGCCTCGAGCTTCTTGCGCAGCCGGTGGATGTAGATGTCGACGGCGTCCGCGCTCGGCTCGTCGTCCAGGCCGAAGATGGCGTCGATGAGCGCGTGTTTCGAGACGGTGCTGCCGGCCTTGAGCACGAGCGTCTCCAGCAGCGTGCGTTCGCGCGGCGGCAGCGCCAGCTCCTCGCCGGCGAGCGTGAACTGCCGGGTGCGCAGGTCGTAGCGCAGGTCGCCGCAGAGGATGTCGTTGGCCTTGCCCGGCATCTGCCGGCGCACCAGCACCTTGATGCGCGCCACCAGCTCGCGGATCTCGAACGGCTTGACGAGGTAATCGTCGGCACCGATCTCGAGGCACAGCACCTTCTGGTCGAGCGAGGCCGTGGCCGTGAGGATGATCACCGGCACCGTGTCGCCGCGTTCGCGCAGCCGGCGCAGCACGGCCTTGCCCGGCAGGCCCGGGATGTTGAGGTCGAGCAGCACCACGTCGTACGCGGCCTGGGACAGCTGCACGTCGGCGGCTTCGCCGTCGGCGACGTGGTCGACCACGAAGTCCTGCTCGCGCAGCAGGCTCGAGAGCCAGTGGGCGAGTTGCGGGTTGTCTTCGATCAGCAGCAGCTTCATGGGGCGCCTGATTCTAGGGAGACTGGCGCCGCGTGGGGGCTCCTAGGGATAACCATGAGGATTCAGGCGCGCCGCCGAAAGCTGGCCGAAGGATCGCGATTCCTAGACTGACCGTGTCGAACAACCTCACGGAAAGACCGCCGCCATGTCCGCCACCCGCCGCACCCTGATTGCCGCCGCGCTCTGCGCCACCTTCGCCACGCCGTTCGCGCATGCCGCCGACGCGCCCCTCGTCATCATGGTGGGTGGCATCAACAAGATCATCTACCTGCCGGCCAAGCTCACCGAGGCACTGGGCTACTTCAAGGACGCGGGCCTGAACGTCGAGCTGCAGTCGCAGCCCGCCGGCGTCGATGCCGAGAACCAGCTGATCGCCGGCGCCGTGCAGGGCGTGGTGGGTTTCTACGACCACACCATCGACCTGCAGAGCAAGGGCAAGGAGATCCAGGCCATCGCCGTGTTCTGCAAGGTGCCGGGCGAGGTCGAGCTGGTCAGCACCAAGGCCGCCGCCGCCGGCTTCAAGAGCATGGCCGACGCGAAGGGCGGCAAGACGCTGGGGGTGACCGGACTGGGCTCGTCCACCGACTTCCTCACCCGCTACCTGGCCGACCGCGCGGGCGTGGCTTCGAAGGAATACTCGCTGCTGCCCGTGGGCGCCGGCAACACCTTCATCGCCGCGATGAAGCAGGACCGCATCCAGGCCGGCATGACCACCGAGCCCACGGTGTCGCAGATGCTCAAGACCGGCGACGCCCAGGTGCTCGTCGACCTGCGCACCGAGGCCGACACGGTGAAGGCGCTCGGCGGCCTCTACCCGGCGGCCAGCCTCTACGTGCAGAACACCTGGGCCGAGTCGCACAAGGCCGAGGCCGCGAAGCTCGCCCAGGCCTTCGCGCGCACGATGAAGTACATCCAGACGCACAGCGCCGAGGAGATCGCCGAGAAGGTGCCGCGCGACTACTACGGCAACGACAAGGAGCTGTACGTGCAGGCGCTGAAGGCCTCGCTGCCGATGTTCACCGCCGACGCGAAGATGCCGGCGGGCGGTCCCGAGACGGTGCTGAAGGTGCTGGCCACCTACAAGCCGCTGGTCAAGAGCAAGAACATCGACCTGTCGAAGACCTACACCAACGCGTACCTCGCGGCGGCTACGAAGTGAGGACCGGACCATGCTCATGACCACGCCCCCCGCCAGCGTCCCCGCGATCGACTTCCGCGACGTGTCGCTGCGCTTCATCTCGGCCGACGGCAACGCCACGGTCGCGCTGCGCAACTTCAGCATGTCGGTCGCGCGCGGCGAGTTCGTCGCGATCGTCGGCCCGACCGGCTGCGGCAAGTCGACCACGCTCAACATGATCACCGGCCTGCTCAAGCCCACCGTGGGCGACGTGCGGGTGATGGGCCGTCCCGTGGACGGCATCGACCCGCGCATCGGCTTCGTGTTCCAGGCCGACGCCGTGTTCCCGTGGCGCAGCGTCGAGGACAACGTGGCTGCCGGCCCGATGTTCCGCGGCAAGCCGAAGAAGGAGGCGCTCGAGCTCGCGCAGGACTGGATCCACCGCGTGGGCCTCGCGAAGTTCGGCAAGCACTACCCGCACCAGCTGTCGGGTGGCATGCGCAAGCGCGTGGCGCTGGCCCAGACCTTCATCAACGACCCCGAGATCCTGCTGATGGACGAGCCGTTCTCCGCGCTCGACATGCAGACCCGCACGCTGATGCAGGACGAACTGCTGCAGCTGTGGTCGAACAACGGCGGCAGCGTGGTGTTCGTGACCCACGACCTGGAGGAGGCCATCGCGCTGGCCGACCGCGTGTTCGTGCTGTCGGCCCGGCCGGCCACGCTCAAGCGCGTCTACGAGATCGACCTGCCGCGCCCGCGCGTGATGGCCGAGGTGCGCTACGACAAGCAGTTCATCGAACTGTCCCGGCGCATCTGGGACGACCTGCGCGAAGAGGTCGTCATCCAATGAACCCCGACACCCTCACCTCCGGAGCCGCCATGAGCCCCACCACGACGACCCTGCCCACCGCCCTGAGCGACGAGGCCCTCGCGCGCGAGTCCGGCATCGCGCAGGCCGCCATCCGCAACCGCCGCCGCATGATCATCGGGCTGCGGCTCGCCGTGCTGGTGGTCGCACTCGGCGGCTGGGAACTCGCCGCACGGCTGAAGTGGGTCGACCCGTTCTTCTACTCGATGCCCTCGATGATCTACGACCAGCTCGTGGAGTGGATGCGCGACGGCACCTCCCAGGGCTCGCTGTGGATGCAGGTGGCGGTCACGCTCGAGGAGACCGTGCTCGGTTTCCTGATCGGCTCGGTGGCCGGCGTGGTCTGCGGCATCGTGCTCGGCCGCAACAAGCTGCTGTCGGACGTGTTCAGCCTCTACATCCAGATCGCCAACTCGATTCCGCGGGTGGTGCTGGGCTCGATCTTCGTGATCGCGCTGGGCCTCGGCATGGCCTCGAAGGTGGCGCTGGCGGTCGTGATGGTGTTCTTCGTCGTCTTCGGCAACGCCTTCCAGGGCGTGCGCGAGGCCGACAAGTACATGATCGCGAACGCGCAGATC